>JAABUZ0100009893.1_pt1 | contig 10754 bp, 9 predicted proteins | sample 5562091 | NCBI WGS metagenome assembly JAABUZ01 (sample SAMN12813069, study PRJNA571459) | rock metagenome | isolation source: Antarctica rocks | place: Antarctica: Victoria Land, Linnaeus Terrace sud | collected 2015-12-21
GTGGGCGCGAACGCCTCCGGAGATGGCTCGGGCATGGATCTGGATAGATGGGGAGGGACAACGAAGGGCGGGTATGGCGTCCTATCCTTCAGTGAATCGAAATCGATCTCGGGCTGCCGGGCCAACCTTGTTTCAAGGATCGTCTGCAGCGCCCAGTAGCGCGCTTCTAGCTTCGTATTGAGTTCGGCTGCCTCAGCTTCGCCCTGTCGGATGGCATCTGCCTGCTGCCGGCGCACACGATCCTGCTCCTGGCGAACTCTCTCACGCACTGCTGCCGCGTCTGTCCATTCCGGACCTTGCTGCACCATGCTTCCTTCTCGCTCCCGCGGGGCCCCTCGGTTACGGTATCCCGCCACCGTCCCCCCGTTCCTCCCCGGTCTCTCTGCTCTGGCTCCAGTATGAACCACGTTGAAGCGGCTGCGGACTGCTATCGGTCCTCCTCGGCACGTCACTCCGATATCGAACAGAACGCCGCGTCTCCCGCCACAGGAGTCTGACTACGGGTATTGCAACCTGTCAAGGAGACGCATGATCCAGTGTAGTCGCAAGGGCGAGTCCTACTCCAACCTTCTGGCCTCGCTCCACTCTGCCCACTCAGCTCCTGGGCGTGGCCTCCCTACAAAGGTTGCGCGAACTCCGATGCTCATTGTGGCGGCATCGGACCGTGCGGGTCCTCCTTTTGGTGACCTGAAACCTCAAGCCCTGAGATGGCAGTCGTGAGTCCCCAGTTCTTACTTCGCGGCATCCCTCAGCGCTGTTGCCACATCGAACATGAGTGACCGTATGCTTCTGCTTTCGGCAAGCAGAGCGTCCACCGCATAGAGACAGTGTTGTCGATTCCGGAAGACTTCAAGCGACGCAGCCTCCGAGGCGTTCACGGAGTTCCTCCATTCAAGCAGGGCGATCCTAAAATTCTCGAACTGTGATCCGGAGTCCTCCAGTGCATCCGCCATCCGCCTCGCTCCATCTAAATCGGTCTTCGTGGCGGCAATAAAGGCTGCTACAAGGGATAACGGTGAAAGGCCGCTCCAATAATTCTGCCCGAAAGGAATGACTAGGGGAGCGATGGCATCACCAAGCTGCGCAAGCTCGTGAGCCTGGGCAAGGCGCACTTCTTCCAGCACGTGATTGATGGTGGCTGCATCGTGGGTGGCCCTTGCGTCTTCAACCCGTTGAGTGCGAGCCTCGGTCTGCTGAGTAGATTGTGAGATCGCTCGCGTAATCTGAGTTCGGACTTCGTCCGCTCGTTGGAGATAGCCCCTAGCAGCGTCGACATCGCGTGCCACTGTTTCCTCGGTTAGTGGCGGGAGGTTCATCATGACGCCCTGGACGGACGGCACGTCGTGGTTCTCCGCGGCGGTTGTCATTTGCGGAGCTGTGGCAACCTTATCTGACTATTTCTGCATGAGCCGACTTAAATGGAGGCGGATTCCAATTTCAAACTCGTCGATGTTCGAATATTTTCGATAAAGCGTTCCCTTTCCCTCAACTTCCTTTTGGAAGGCATGGACTCTCAGCAACTGCACAAGATCCTCCTCCTTCTCATGCTCGCGCGAGAACGACGCATTGCTGAAGTAGAAGCCGATCTCCACCGATTCTGGATCGCGCTGGTGTCTGGCATACGCCCGTAAGTATTCTTCCTTCGTACCAGATTCATGACGGGACGTTGGGGAGCCAAAGCGTTCGCGCATGATCCCGACGAAGGCGTCGTAGTCATCTCCAAACTGGTGATTTATGACATCCTGGGCATCTTCGCCCGTGGCGGAGTATATGTCTGTCTCCCACATCAAAGACTTCAGCCAGATACCGTGCCGTTGTCCCCAAATTCCATTGACTTCGTCGACGATTTTCTCGGCAACGGTTCTCTCGTCCGCTGTATCGCTGGGTGAGGCGAAGAGTATCTTACGGAACCTTAAAGCGTCTGTTTGCGTCATCGAGTTTCTACCCAATAAATAAATTATTGCCTGCGCGGGAGAGGAAGGCCACCAATTTTCTTCAGGGATCTACAGAGTGTCTCGTCCGGACAAGACCTGCGCAATCTCCGCAAACTGGGCCAGAGCCGCCTCCAGGTCCTCCACAATCTCCGCGGCGATGATGTGGGGTGGGGGAAGGTTGTCGGTGTCCTCCAGGGTCTTGTCGCGGAGCCAGAAGATGTCCAGGGAGGCTTTGTCGCGGGCCGTGAGTTCCTGGTAGGTGAAGGGGCGGAAGCGCTCGGTCTCGGTGCGTTCGTGGCGGTTGGCCGGGTTGTAGCGGGCGACGAAGTCGTCGAGGTCGGCGCGGGTGAGCTGACGCTCCTTGAGCGTGAAGCTGTGGTTGGTGCGGAGATCGTAGATCCAGAGGGTTGTGGTCCAGGGTAATTCGGACGGAGGTTTGCGGTCGAAGAACAGGACGTTGGCCTTGACGCCACCGGCGTAGAAGATGCCGGTGGGGAGGCGCAGCAGGGTGTGGACATCGCACTGCTCCAGTAGGCGGCGGCGCACGGTTTCGCCCGCGCCGCCCTCGAACAGGACATTGTCCGGCACCACGATCGCGGCGCGGCCGTTGATCTCCAGCAGGGAGCGGACGTGCTGCAGGAAGTTGAGTTGCTTGTTGCTGGTGGTAGCCCAGAAGTCCTCGCGCAGGTAGCTCATGTCCTCCCGCTCCGATTCCCCCTCGGCGTTGATCACTTTATAGGAGGACTTCTTGCCGAAGGGGGGATTGGTGAGCACCATGTCGAAGTGGTCGCTGGGCGCGGTTCGCAGGGCGTCGTCGACGGTCACCAGACTATTCCCCTGCGGGGTGCCGATGCCGTGCAGCAGCAGGTTCATGGCGCAGAGGCGGGCGGTAGCGTCCACGATCTCCCAGCCGCGCAAGGCCTCGTCGCGCAGCAAGCGTTTCTCATCGGGGTCAAGAAAGGCGGACTTCATGTGCTCGTAGGCGGAGAGCAGAAAGCCGCCGGTGCCCGCCGCGGGGTCGCACACGCGGTGCGAGGCCAGGGGCCGCATAACATCGACCATGGCCTGGATCAGCGGGCGTGGCGTGAAGTACTGACCGGCGCCGGACTTCACGTCCTCGGCGTTCTTGGCCAGCAGGCCCTCGTAGGCGTCGCCCTTCACGTCCGCGTCCATGCTCATCCACTGCTCTTTGTCGATCAGATCGGAGACCAGCCGCTTCAGCTTGCTGGGGTCCTGGATCTTGTTCTGTGCCTTGCGGAAGATGACGCCGAGCGTGCCCGGCTGCCGGCCCAGCTCGACCAGCGTGTGCCGGTACTGCACGTCCAGCGCGTCCCCGTCGAGCCGGTGCAGCGTCTCCCAGTCCAACTCATGGGGCACGATGCTGGGGCGATTAAAGGGTGGCCTGGTCTGCTCGTCGGCCATCTTAAGGAAGAGCAGGAAGGTGAGCTGTTCGATGTAGTCCTGGTAGGACAGGCCATCGTCGCGCAGGACGTTGCAGTAGTTCCAGAGTTTGGCGACGACGGTGGTGGAATCGCTCACAGCGGTACCTCGTGCTCAACTGGAACGGCAAACGAGACGATTTCATTCGGGCTCTTCGTGTCTTGGGTTTTCAGGGGCCGGCATCTGGGCGTCGACATGAGTTTATGCAGTACCGAGATTACTCGCTGAGCATCCCATCCTACGAGGAATATGGCGTCGATAAGCTAAAGGAAATGATCCGGGAGGTTGGGAACCTTATCGGACATCCAATTTCTAACCAGGACTGGGCGAACATAAAGCGGGGAAACAAGCCGTCCTGGCTAGGGGGCTAATACTGTGCGAGCGCACGTCCCTCCTCGGTGTTTAAGTCGACACTTCCAAGCACCGGAATCGCTTGGCCGGCCCGTGGGCGGAACAATGCCCAATCTTCGATCACAGAGAACAACTCCGTCGCGCACTCTTCACGATTGCAGCCAAAAGCGATGACGCCCTTGAGTTCCGGCACGCGGCCCACGAAGGAGCCGTCTTCGAGAGATTTATATGTGGCGCGTTCGAGCGCTTCCGTGGCGTAATGTTCGAGGATTGTTGAGAGCGGCATTCGGCAGACCTTCCACACAATTATAAGTTCCCAGACGCCTGGCAGGAGATTCGCGCTGCATGTGCGTAGTATGCGGCAACGCTCGTCGGCGTGCAACTCAAGCTTTCCGGCCTTTCGTGGGCTCCTGTTCGGCGGCGATGCGTTCCAGGAGGACGGAGGCTGGTTCGTCGCTCGGGTCCTGGGGGACGAGTTTGCCGGAGAAGGCGGCAGCGAGGATGGAGGAGCGAAGGTGGTGTGCGGGTGGTGGCAGAGGTTAGGGTTGCCTCGGCGCTGGTCAGCATGGATAGATGTTTTTCCGCTACGCCAAGAATTCTTTCTTGATCTTCAAGTGCTGGGATCGGGAGGCAGACCTGACCGAGGGATTGCTGATTGATCTTGTAGATTCCTGCCGTCGTACGTGCCGCCGATTCAATCTGCTTTCGCACACTCCCGGAATCCCAAAGCAGAGCAACGAAGGCCGGTATGGCAAGGCCCGTGTTGAGTCGGGCCCGGATGAGAGTATCGGGGTAGGCAACATTGGCAGAGGTGAACACGAGCCCACCCCGACCTACGAGATGCTTGCTACCGTTGCCGCGCACGATGAGGAAGTCGCCTGCCTTGATCGTGAATGGTGCAGCCTCGCGCGCTGTCCAGGAGCCAGCCTTGACTTGTCGCGTGTCGATCCACCCACCGCGAACAGCCGTCAGACGAAGGACAGGGAATCCATCTATGGGACCGTCAGGCACAGATCGCCCGTTTGCTAGAGGTGTCGTGAGAAGGTCCAGTAATTGCACGGAGCCTTGCGGACTGCGTAGCACTGCATCATCCGTTGCCGCCTGCAACACCGCAGCCCGCATTCGCTTGAGGTTCTGCCGCACCCGCTCCAGCGCCGCCACGCCGGCATCGAGCCGGGAGAACTGCTCCTCGATGGCCGCGACGATGCGTTTTTGTTCTGTGGGGGGTGCAACGGGAAAAGGGTAGTTAGCTATGGTGCGGTGGTTGACGCGCATCAATGACCCACCAACCCCGGAGGCATTTGCAGCTAGATAGTCGCGGACTGAGTTCGAGCTCAGATAATACCGGAGGTAGGCGGGCTCGATCCCGTCCAGCGGAAAGAACGGGATCCATTCAGTGGATGCGATTTTGCGGTATGGGGAGTTGTCGCCAACAATCCAGGCCCGGTTAATGCGTGGGTTGATCTTGCAGAGGAGCACGGTTCCTGGGTCGACCGTCTGCTTGTTGGAGCGTATTGCTTCAGCGGGCAGAACATCAGGTCGCCCCGCTGGGAAGCTCGGTACGCTGTACAGTTCGAAGACCTCGCCAGGCGATCGTTCGGGGTTGATTGAGCGGGCTTGGTCCGACCGTATTTCCCCAAGGCTAGTGAGTGACCACCCAACCGGCAGCTTCACACCGTCTGTCATGCAGCCAATACCTCAGTCAGTTCATCCATCAACGGTGACAGCCGCTCACCAAACACCTGATACGCCTTCCCGATACCCCCGTGCTCCGCAAAGGGCGTGTACTCGAACGAGTCCGCCGTGATTCCCAGCTCGCTTGCGATGTTGTCTTTCATCCACACCAGCCATTGCCTCTGTTCGGACGTGAACAGCGCCCCCCGCTGTTGCTGTGCCGCCAGCCAGGCTGAGAATCGCTCCTCCGCCTGCTCGTGGAAAGGGACCAGTTCGTCGTCCTGTTGCAGAGTGTAGCGCACCAGCGAGACGATGTCGGTCAGCATCTGGCCGCCCGAGCCACGCACCTTCGAGCGGTCCAGCATCTCGTAGGCCTGCCACAGCTTCTCCGGCGTCCACTGGCGCGGTGGCCGCTCGATGGCCCGCACCAGTTCTTTCAGTTGGGCGAAGGTGATTCGCTGGTGGTGGGGACGGCTGTACAGGATCTGGAGCGCCCCGATCTCGTCGCGGTGCTCCTCGATATACTGCCGAAAGGAGGAAACCAGACCGGCCGCGTTCTCCCGGGCGTCGACCGAGTAGCCGGCGTAGAGCACGCTGTCCTTGATAACCTCGTCAATGGTCTGTTCGTAGGAGCGGCGGATCTCCAGAATGGCGTTCCGGGCATTGGGGTCGGAGGCCAGGGGACGGAGCGCGCCGGCCAGCAGGGTATCGGCGATCCTGGCGACGCCCTCCGTGTCATCGGGAGCGATGCCCGCCTCAGCCGCGGCGGCAAGTTGCTGATCCGGATCGAGCGCGCGGACGATGCCGTGGGCCAGGATGCCCAGGTCGAGGCCGTTGGTCAGTTTCTCCAGGATCTCGCGGTCCTCCCGCGTCAGACGACCGTCCAGACGTGCCAGTCGCCCGGCGATAGAGGAGGCCACCCGGGGATCGCGACTCCCGAAGCCGACTTGCTGGAAGAGGGTTTTCAGGCTGGCGGTAGGCGCGCGCTCCAGTGGCTGGATCGTCTCCATCAGCGGGGTATCGGTCACGCCCACCGCGTCGATCACCACAAATCGATCCTTGTGTTTGGCGTCACCAGTCACGTTCTGAAAATCGGTGTCGTTGATGATGCGCACTCCACGGCCGATCATCTGCTCGAAGTAGGTGCGACTCTTCACCGAGCGCATGAAGAGCAGGCATTCCAGGGGTTTCACGTCGGTGCCAGTGGCGATCATGTCCACCGTCACCACGATGCGCGGGTTCATGGAGTTGCGGAATAGTTGGAGTAGATCGTCCGGCTTGCCGTCGTGGGTGCGGTAGGTGATCTTGGTGGCGAACTGATTGCCCTTGTCGAACACCTCACGCACCATCTGCACGATGTCGTCGGCATGGGAGTCGTCCTTGGCGAAGATCAGGGTCTTGGGGACGGTCGTGCGGCCCGGAAAGAGCTCGGTGAACAGCTTGTCCCGGAAAGTGCGGATGACGGTGCGGATCTGATCCTTGACCACCACTGCGCGATCCAGCTGCGCCGGCGTGTACTCGATCGGCTCGTCGGTCTGACCCCAGCGCATGGCTCGCGTCTGCCGGTCGCGGAACCAGGCCCAGTCCCCGGTCTCGATCGCGCCGCCCCCGGTGGTCACGGCGGTTTCGATCTTGTACACCGAGAAGTCGACGTTGACCCCGTCGGCCACCGCCATCTCGTGCGAGTACTCCATCACCAGGTTCTGGTTGAAAAAGCCGAAGGTCAGCTTGGTCGGGGTGGCGGTCAGGCCCACCAGATGGGCGTCGAAGTATTCGAGCACCTGCCGCCACAGGCCGTAGATCGAGCGGTGACACTCGTCGATGATGATCACGTCGAAGGCGTCGGGCGGCAACTGTGGGTTATAGTCCACCGCCACCGGTTCGGCGGGGTGGAGTTCATAGGCCGAGTGCTCGTCGAGTTCGGGGTCGAGCTCCGGATCCCCTCGGAGCATCGAGTAGACGCGCTGCACGGTGGCGATGCACACCCGGGCCGAGGTGTCGACGGTGTTGGTCTGCAGATGCTGAACGATGTACTCGGCGGGGAACTTGCGCTGTGTTTCCCCGATAACGAACTTGTCGAACTCGAGCTTGGTCTGTTTGCCCAGGTTGGAGCGATCCACCAGGAACAGGATGCGTTTGGCATCCGCATGCCGAATCAGCCGATAGCACAGGTTGGCTGCGGTGAAGGTCTTGCCGGAGCCGGTGGCCATCTGGATCAGGGCCTGTGACCGGTTCAGGCGCAGCGATTCTTCGGTGTTGCGAACGGCCTCGGCCTGGACGCTCCACAGTCCGGCCTCATCCAGTTTGGGCATGCCGCGCAGCCGAGCGCGAAAGGTGGGAACCTCCGGGTTTGTCCGGATCTGGCGGGCCCACTCGATCAGCGTTTCTGGTCGGTGGAACCTGAAGACCGGTCGGCTGCGCGCATCCGGATCGTAGCCATTGGTAAATCGGGTCTCGGCACCGGTGGATTCATAGATGAATGGCAGCGGGTAGACCGGAGGTTTCATCCAGCCGGGCAGGCCCTCCACGTATTTGCCGCTCTGGTGCTCGACCTCGACTAGGGTGGTGCCCTCCGACTTGGCTTCGATCACCCCGGCCGGCTGGCCGTTGAGAAAGAGCAGGTAGTCCACCCGTCCATGTCCCTTCTCAAGGACAAACTCACGGACAGCAACGCCCATCCCGGCCGTCAGGTTGACGCGATCCGCTCGCTGGACCAGCCAGCCGGCGTCGGTCAGTTGGGCGTCGATAATGACCCGTGCTTTGGCCTCTCGGGCTAGATAGTCGTGTTCCATTCCGGTTCTCGGTCTAGTAGACGCCTGTCGATCATCGCTTCCACCCAGCGGATTCCGCGCCCGCGACGCATGTGTCAGCGATATTCACCATCTTTGCCGTCGCGTGGGATCGGTAGATGTGGCATTTCATACTACTGGTCCGCTGCGGTCTGGTTATGGTTCCCGCCGTACGGCAGCACGCGTCCTGGCCCGTAGTGTGTTTCTCGTTGCCGCCATCTGAGAGTGACCGCGTCGATTGATATGTTCTCTGAGAGGCGTGTGTTGGGCGGATCGGAGACAGAAACAACCGAGGATCGTCAGTGCGCGAAACTCGCCAATCCGACATCGTTGGTTACGACGATTCCTTGTGTGACAGGCGCCGGTCTGCCCCCTCTCCTGGCCTTACCAAGCAGTTCGCCACTATCGTCTTACAGCAGCGTGCGGGTGTTTGCTTGGCGTTAGCATACCGTAACGGAATTGACGAATACTTACCTTCCGGTCGCACACTGGTGTTCAAGGGCGGAGCAGCGTGCTTAGGCGGCGAATTTGCCGCAAAAGAATTAAGAGGCTCCGACGCTCTTGCGACGGGCTGAGGCGACCACTCATTGGAAGTTCCCAGGGATCGCGAGGCGCATTCGTTACGCGAGGAGATCACCATTGGAGCTCCGTCGGCCAGCTCGCTTTGAGGCCTCACTCCTCAGAGCCACGGGATCCCTGCTGCTCGCCAGGATGAGTGGCTACGATGGAGTTGCTCCGTCCAAGCCGTCGGTCCGGACTTTTCTTCTCCAGTATCTTCCCCACGTTATGGATCTCTACCGTGCGAACCGGTTTCCCGCTACTCACATCTCTCTTAGTGGCCGCAGTCATTATGATCGTGTTAGTGGCGCGAAAAGCTGGCCCCTTGCAAACCTTGACACAGTCTATGAGCCCATATCCACAGAGCGTCACCTACTATGCGTTGGGGGATGGGGACGAACGGGTCGCCCTGTTCGGACGACTCGAGACCGACGGCAACTTCCCTGAAACGCTGTATCTGACTATTGACAAGATCGTCGTCGACCCAACCCTAGCAGCGGGAGGCAAGAGAGCGTGTCTATGGGAAGGAGGCGCGGTCACAGCGGCAGGGCACAGCCCATTCCAGGAGGGCCGAACTTTTGACTTACGCGGGAGCAGGGCCATTTGTGTTGTCTATGCCAATCCAAACAGCACCTTTTTTCACCCGCACATGGTGACAAAAATGCCCCACTGGCGCCTACCTCTCACGGTTTTCTCAGCCGATTCCACGTACTACGACTATCCATATGACACTGTGCCCGTTAAGAGTAACGTCGATTTTCTGGTTCGCACCTATAACGGGTCAGGAAAGGTGCTAAAGAACTGGAGAATTAGCGGGGCTCAGCACGTGGTCATTAGTGCGTCCCAGTGGGAGATCGAGGGTGCCTCCGTCGATCCCAATTCGAATACCGTGTTCTCCAGTGGGGTTATCCTGCGTAGGCCCCTTTACGCTCGCCTCCTCGCACCAGGGATCGGCGTGTTTTTCTTGGTTGTTCTAGCTCTCATCTTCTTTGTCGATTCGTCGACCGCCGTGCAGATAGCGGTGGCATTGGGGGTCGGTGTCTGGGGTGCGAGGCAAGGGCTATTGCCAGGAACTACACGGATCATCACGGGTCTTGACATCTTAACCGTAGCGTCATATGGGCTGATAATCGTAGCGGTAATCTCGTCATTGGGTTTGCACGCCCGACGGAACGCACAACGGCAAGCTGTGCCTGATGCTGCTCAAGTCGATACGGCGACACTTCGACACTACGGACCGGGCGATGAACGTGCCAAGTTTCGCCCATTAGCGCTCGGTGGTGTGGCACTCCTGGTCGCGGGACTCATAGGGTATCTCCGTCGACGTAAGAGTCGGAGGCGGTAGGTCAGCGTAGTTACTCCTACTTGAAACACTTGAGGATCGGGCCTAAGTAATGAGCACCGAGCTTACTTGTTGATATCTCGCAGCCGGGTCGTCGTTAGAAAACGCGTCCGCTGTGCTTGACAAGTGCCTTCGAATGGCAACCGTCAAGCTGGGTTCGACTGACAACGTAGGGGATAAGGCATTGCACGATGCGGGCCCCGAGATCGCGCTCGACTAGGCCGTCTCGCAACAGGCTCGGCCGGTAAGCGAGCCAACGCCTTCCACCAATCGGGCGGGAGAACCTACGAATGGCGATCCAACCGTAACACTTCCTTCGAGTATTTGGAAGGGCAACCCTGCAACAGGAGACATATGCGACGAGGCGCACTCCTTGCAATCGGCCATCGATATCCCCCTCCATATAATGGAGCATAATGGAGCGATGATTGCAGACACTGCCGAGCCGATCGGGCTCGCTCTGACCGACCTGGTGCGGGAGCGCCGCTCGGTTCGTGCCTTTTGCGACCAGAGCGTCTCCCGCCAGGCCGTCGCCGAACTGCTGCTCGACACCATCTGGGCGCCGTCGCCGCATAACTCGCAGCCGTGGCGCTTTACGGCGCTCTTCGAGGCGGGAGATAAGCAGCGGCTGGCGGACGCCATGGCGGACCAACTGGCGACCGAACT
>JAABUZ0100009898.1_pt1 | contig 10753 bp, 6 predicted proteins | sample 5562091 | NCBI WGS metagenome assembly JAABUZ01 (sample SAMN12813069, study PRJNA571459) | rock metagenome | isolation source: Antarctica rocks | place: Antarctica: Victoria Land, Linnaeus Terrace sud | collected 2015-12-21
AGCGAGCTTACAGCGGCATCCACCACCGCGAAGTAAGCGGCAAACAGAAAAACAGCCGCAATAACAACTCCGGTAGTAGCGCGAACTTGCGGCCAAGTCGGCCACGACACGCGCCGCATCTCCGCTTTCACTTCATCAATGTAGGATTTGGTCTGTTGCGGCCAACTTCCTGCCTTGCTCAATTCCATAAATAATTACCGACAAATCGAGTTAACTTGCTCTCACTAGGTAGCTAAGGCAGCCAAAAGAGGGCGTTTGGCAGGGGCAGAGGGATTCGAACCCCCAAAGGCGGTTTTGGAGACCGCTGGTTTACCGTTAGCCTATGCCCCTGTTGTGGAACTCTTAATCAGACTAGCAAAAATTTCCGACAGCGGGACCGACGATATTTTCCCGGTCCCATAAAACTCTCTACTTTGTTTCGCGGTGCTGCTGATGCTTCCGGCAAAACGGACAGAACTTTTTCATCTCAAGACGCTCCGTCGTTGTTTTCTTGTTCTTCGTTTTGCTGTAGTTCCGGTTCTTGCACTCATTGCACTGGAACTGAATAATCTCACGCGGCATGTTCGCCTGTTCCCTTCCTCAATAACTTTTGCTACCCGACGATTTCGGTAACGGTGCCGGCGCCGACGGTGCGTCCGCCCTCGCGAATGGCAAAGCGCAGCCCCTTGTCCATCGCCACCGGCGTGATCAGCTCCACTTCCATCGCCACGTTGTCGCCCGGCATCACCATCTCCATGCCTTCCGGCAGGTGCGCCACCCCCGTCACGTCCGTCGTGCGGAAGTAGAACTGCGGCCGATACCCGTTGAAAAACGGCGTGTGCCGCCCGCCTTCTTCCTTCGACAACACGTACACCTCGCCCTTGAACTTCTTGTACCCCTTGATGGTGCCCGGCTTGGCTAAGACCTGCCCGCGCTCGACGTCGTTCTTTTCAATGCCGCGCAACAAGAGCCCTACGTTGTCCCCGGCCCGCCCCTCGTCCAGCAGCCGCTTGAACATTTCCACCCCCGTCACCACCGTCTTGCGCGTGTCCGCAAAACCGACAATCTCCATCTCCTCGCCCACCTTGCAGATGCCCCGCTCCACGCGCCCCGTCACCACCGTGCCGCGCCCCTGGATCGAGAAAATATCCTCGATCGGCATCAGAAACGGCTTGTCCACCACGCGCTCCGGCAGGGGAATATAGGCATCCACCTGCGCCATCAGCTCGTCGACCGACTTTTCCCACTTCTCTTCCCCGTTCAACGCTCCCAGCGCGCTCACCCGCACCACGGGCAGGTCGTCGCCCGGAAACTGATAGCTCGACAACAGCTCGCGCACTTCCAGCTCCACCAGCTCCAGCAGTTCCGGGTCGTCCACCATGTCGACCTTGTTCAAGGCCACCACAATATAGGGCACCCCCACCTGGCGCGCCAAGAGAATGTGCTCGCGCGTTTGCGGCATCGGCCCGTCAGTGGCGGCGACAACCAGAATCGCCCCGTCCATCTGCGCCGCCCCGGTAATCATGTTCTTGATGTAGTCGGCGTGGCCCGGACAATCCACGTGCGCATAATGCCGGTTGGGAGTCTCGTATTCCACGTGCGCGACAGCAATCGTGATGCCGCGGGCTTTTTCTTCCGGCGCGTTGTCGATGGAATCAAAGCTGCGGAACTTCACCTTCGGGTTGTGCTTCGCGAGCGTTTTGGTGATCGCCGCCGTCAAGGTCGTCTTGCCGTGGTCAATGTGCCCAATGGTGCCGATATTCACGTGCGGCTTGCTGCGGTCAAATTTCTCTTTCGCCATAAATCTCCTTGCTGCGTCGCCTATCTTGTGGCGACTCCGCCCTTGTTGCGGTTAATGATTTCCTCGGCCAAGTTTCTCGGCACTTCCTCGTACTGACCGAAGTGCATGGTGAAACTGCCGCGGCCCTGCGTACGGGAGCGAAGCTCCGTCGCATAGCCAAACATCTCCGACAGCGGCACCATCGATTTGATGATGTGCGTGCCGCCCGCGATCTCCGTGCCTTCCAACCGGCCCCGGCGCGAAATCAAATCACCGTTCACCGAACCCATGTACTCTTCGGGAACAGTCACTTCCACCCGCATCACCGGCTCCAGCAAAACAGGTTTCGCCTTGCCCGCAGCATCCTTGAAACAAATGGAGCCGCAAATCTTGAAGGCCATTTCCGACGAATCGACATCGTGGTAAGCCCCGTCAAACACCGTCACTTTGATATTGTTCAGCGGATAACCAGCCAGAATGCCGCCTTCGAGCGCTTCCACCACGCCCTTTTCAATCGCCGGGATGAATTCTTTGGGAATGTTACCGCCCGTGACCTCGTTCTCAAACTCGAAGTCTTTCTCCGGGTTCGGCTCGACCCGCAGTTTTACGCGAGCATACTGGCCGCTGCCGCCCGTCTGCTTCTTATGCGTATAGTCCGACTCGGCTTTGTTGCGAATCGTTTCCCGGTACGCGACTTGCGGCTTGCCCACGTTCGCGCCGACATTGAACTCGCGCTGCATGCGGTCAACAATGATTTCGAGATGCAGCTCGCCCATTCCCGCGAGAATGGTCTGGCCCGTCTCCGGATCGGTCGAAACATGCAAGGTCGGATCTTCCGTTGCCAGCTTGTTAATCGCAACGCCCAGCTTTTCCTGGTCAGCCTTCGTCTTCGGCTCAATCGCAAGTTGAATCACCGGCGCGGGGAACGTGATGGATTCCAGCAAAATCGGCTTATCTTCGTCGCAAATGGTGTCACCGGTAACCACCTGCCTCAAACCAACCGCCGCGCAGATATCGCCCGCCAAAACTTCCTGGATCTCTTCGCGCTTATTCGCGTGCATCTTGACCAAACGGCCAACTCGTTCGCGTTTGCCTTTGCTGACGTTGTAGATCGACTCTCCGGCATTCAACTTGCCCGAATACACCCGGATAAAGCACAACTGACCGACAAACGGGTCGGTCATGATCTTGAAGACCAGCGCCGAAAAAGGCTCTTTATCATCAGCCTTCCGCTGCATCGGCTCATTCGGATTGTCGATATTCAAGCCTCTTACGGGAGGAATATCCAGAGGTGAAGGCAAGTACGCGCACACAGCATCGAGCAGGTTTTGCACGCCCTTGTTCTTGAACGATGATCCGCAGATCACCGGGAAAATCTTTTGAGCAATGGTCGCTTTGCGGATACCGGCAGCTAGTTCCGCCTCCGTAACCGGTTGGCCCTCGACGAACTTTTCAAATAAAGCATCGTCCGACTCAGCCACCGCTTCAATCAGCTTTTCACGGTATTCCTTGGCCTTCTCGACGAGATCCGCCGGAATCTCCACATCATCGAACTTCGCCCCAAGCGTCTCATCCCGCCAGATTCTCGCATTCATCTTGACGAGGTCGACGATGCCTTTAAACTGATCTTCCGCGCCCACCGGCAACTGAATCGATACAGGACGGGCGCTCAGGCGATCCGAGATGGTATCGACCGAACGATAAAAATCCGCGCCCACGCGATCCATCTTGTTGATGAAGCAAATACGCGGAACCCCGTACTTATCCGCCTGCCGCCACACCGTTTCCGATTGCGGCTGCACGCCGGCGACCGCGTCAAAGACCGCGCACGCGCCGTCCAGAACACGAAGGCTGCGCTCCACCTCGGCCGTAAAATCCACGTGGCCGGGGGTGTCGATGATGTTGATCGTGATGTCGTTCCACTGACAAGTGGTTGCGGCGGAAGTAATGGTGATGCCACGCTCCTGCTCCTGCGCCATCCAGTCCATGGTGGCGGTTCCTTCATGCACTTCACCGATTTTGTGCGTGCGACCGGTGTAGTACAGAATGCGTTCGGTCGTCGTCGTCTTACCGGCATCAATGTGCGCCATGATGCCGATGTTGCGCATTTTTTCTAACGGTACAGTGCGAGCCATATCCTTCTTAACCCACTAATAGTTACTGCTTCAAAATCTACCAACGATAGTGCGCGAAAGCCTTGTTCGCCTCCGCCATGCGATGCACATCGTCTTTCTTCTTGACCGCGCCGCCACGCATGTTGGAAGCGTCGTTCAATTCATTCGCCAGCTTCTCGGCCATGCTCTTATCCGGCCTGCCGCGGGCATTACTAATGATCCAGCGCAGCGCCAAGCTGGTCCGGCGGTTCTGCGCGACTTCAACAGGCACCTGATAGTTCGCGCCGCCCACGCGCCGCGTCTTGACTTCGAGCAGCGGCTTGGCGTTCTCCACCGCTTTCTTGAAGGCTTTCAAAGGGTCGTCCCCCGAGCGTTCCCGAAGCACATCCATCGCTTGGTAGAAAATCTTCTGCGCCGTGGTCTTCTTGCCGTCCCACATCATCGAGTTCACAAACTTCTCGACCAGCGTGGAATTATATAAAGGATCGGGAACAACGTCTCTCGGCTCTGGCCGTCTTCTGCGTGGCATACTGGATTCCTTTTCCTACCTTATTTCTTGCCTTTAGCCGGTGCGGCCGCCGCTCCGCCCTTGGGTCGTTTCGCGCCGTATTTCGAACGCCCCTGCTTACGATTGGCAACGCCGGCCGTATCAAGAGTTCCGCGCACCACGTGATAACGGACGCCCGGCAAATCCTTCACGCGGCCTCCGCGAATCAGCACAATGGAGTGCTCCTGCAAATTATGGCCAACGCCTGGAATATAAGTTGTTACTTCAATTCCATTCGTCAGACGGACGCGCGCCACTTTGCGGAGAGCCGAGTTCGGCTTCTTGGGAGTCGTGGTGTAAACACGAGTACAAACGCCGCGTCGTTGCGGGCAAGCCTGCAACGCGGGGCTGGCGGTCTTGTACCGGGTCGGCTTTCGCCCTTTGCGCACAAGTTGATTAAAGGTCGGCATGCTTCTTTTCAAAAGCGCGGGCGAGACAATACAGCCCAAGGCGCTTCAACAGTCCTCTTCTCAAAAACTTAAACAATATGCTTGCCAAGCGCAGCGGCTCGCCACGCGGAACAAGCTCATTCAAAATCTATGGTTCGCCCGATTCCGGACTGAATTCGCAGGCACGAATAACGGTCGGCTGCGTAAGATTACTGCAAGAAGGCTGATATAGCGTCTTCACCAGCCTCAACCGCGAGGGTAACTACTTCGGATAACAGCCCATGCCAATTCCTGATGTCACTTTCCCAAGTAATAGGAAAGCTTATCAGTCCGACAGCGGGGCTCGACTTCCGGCCGGATGCCTGCAAGCAGGCACGGTAGCACAGAGGCCGAAGAATCAACTCGCCAAACGTTTTCAGTGTAAAGGGAATGAGTACCCACTGTCAACTAACGGTAATAGTTTCTTAGCTTTTTGAGCATAAAAAAGGGCTGACCGAGTAAACTCGATCAGCCTACCTAGTTTGGGTTGGAGGAGAACTGTTTCAAAAAACTGATAAGTGCAAATTCAACCGATCAACACAGAAGGCTATCTATTGCCCTCTGGAACTTCCTTAGGACATAGCAAGTATAAGATTAAATTTCTTTCAGTATGTACTTCTCGTCGTGCCCTTGTCAACATGAAAACACATTAATTCGAGTAAGACCTGCGAACAGCGCAAACGAGAAGTAAAGCCCACCGGATTCTACTACATTATTGGCGCAATCCCACTAATGTTACGCGAACCGCTTCTTCTCCCCGCCGCCGCCCTCGCTACCGGCATTATCATCGGGCATTTCAGCACGTTTCCCCTCACCGGCATTCTTGTTGCTTTGGCTTTGGCCTTGGCGCTCTGCTTCCTGCTTTTTTCGCTTCTGCCTGGAAGAAGCGCTGTTTTTCGCTCCTCCGCCGTCCTGCTCCTGTTTCTTGTAGTGGGCGTATTGACCCAAACCGTTCACCGGAATCACCGCCACCCGAGACTGAACGCCGAAGAGGGAGAAGCCGTGCTGATGTCCGGCTGCGTTTCCAATCCCCCGGTCTTTTCCCCGGACCGCGAACAATTCACGCTGGATTTGACTCCCCAAACGTCCGCCCGCCTCTCCGTCAATTTAAAAAACAACGCCAAACTTCCGCTGGAATACGGGCAACAGGTAGAAGCGGCGGCCAAGGTTCGTTCCCCCCGCAATTTCGGCAATCCCGAAGCATTTGACTACGTCGCTTATCTGGCGGGGCAGCATATTTACTGGACCGGCTCTGTTTCTACCCCCACCGATATTCACGTGATGCCAGGACGCTGCGGGTCCCAGGCGGTCGCGCTGCTGTACGGCATTCGCACCTGGGCCTTGGAGCGACTCCAAGCGCTTTATCCCGGTGACCAGCACACCGCCGCGCTCCTACAGGCGACGTTGCTGGGAGAAACCAGCGGCGTCGAGAAGCGTTGGACCAGCGATTTCCGCGTCACCGGCACTTATCACGCTCTTGTCATCTCGGGCCAGCACGTGTCCGTCCTCGCTTTTACCCTGCTGTTCCTGCTTCGCTTATTGCAGTTGAGGCGCGTACCGGCCCTGTGCGTCGCCACGGCAGCCAGTTGGCTCTACGCGTTTATCTCGGGCTTCAGTTCACCCGTAGTGCGCGCCGCCGGAGGCTTCACCCTTTTCCTGATTGCCAGCTACTTTTTTCGCAAAACCCGCATCCTGAACGTGCTGGCCGCCGTAGCGCTGGCGTATCTCCTGTTCGCTCCCGACGAACTCTTCGACCCCAGCTTTCAGCTTTCTTTTCTGTCCGCCGCCGCCATTGCCGCCTTTGCCGTGCCGGTGATTGAACGTTTTACCGAACCATTACGCTCCGCCGTGAAACGCTTTGATCAGATCGCCTATGATCCGCAAGTGGAAGACAAAGCGGCGCAATGGCGCGTCGAACTACGGCTGCTTGCCCGCACGGTTCGCGCCTGGACCCGCCTTTCGGAGAAAACGACGAACGTTCTTCTTCCTAAATGCGTGATAGCCGCAGCCTTCGTCCTCGAAGCCGTCATCATTTCGGCCTGCGTCCAATTCGGCCTCGCCTTGCCGATGATTATTTATTTCCACCGCCTCTCGATCACCGGACTATCGGCGAACATCGTTGTGATTCCGCTGTTATCCGCCGTTGTGCCGCTCGGTTTCGCGTCGCTTATAACGATGTTGCACCCGTTAGCCTGGGCCACGAAGCTACTGCTTCAATGGGCCGAAGCCGTCGCTGGCTGGCATGTCCAGTTCGAACCATCCTGGCGCATGGCGGCGGTGCCGCTTCCCGTCTCCCTGGCTTTTGCCGCCGCCCTGCTCGCGCTGGCCTGGACTATCCGGCATCACCGCCGCTATCTGGCTCTTCCGCTCACCTGCTCCTTGGCGCTCTTTGCCGCCCTTTGCTGGCAGCCGTGGAAACCCGAACTGCATCCGCACCGCCTGGAAGTCACGGCCATTGATGTCGGCCAGGGCGACAGCATCTTTCTTGCTTTTCCGGACGGCGCCACCATGCTGGTCGATGCAGGAGGCTTCCCCGGCTTTACCAACATGGCCCACAAGCCCCAACTGGAGTTTGGCGAAGATGTCGTTTCTCCTTATTTATGGAGCCGCCGTATCCGGCACCTTGACTACGCCGTTCTGACTCACGGCCACTCCGATCACATGGGCGGTCTTCCTGCCATTCTAGACAACTTCCGCCCGCGCGCCCTCTGGGTAGGGGCGGAACCGGAAAGCGAGGAATGGAAAACGGTCGAACAACACGCTGCCGCCGACGGCGTTAAAATTGTCCATCTGAACCGTTCTGCGGCGCCCGTCCATTTCGGCGGCGCGCAAGTACGCGTGTTAGCCCCCTCGGTCGACTACTCGCCCGGCGACAAACCGCACAACAACGATTCCCTGATTCTGGAAGTCACCTACGGAAGCCGCCGTGTGCTGTTAACCGGAGACGCCGAGCGCAGCATTGAAAATGATTTGGTCAACAGCGGCGAACTCCGTCCCGTAACCCTGCTGAAAGTCGGTCACCACGGCAGCCGGACCTCTTCCACCGAAGAGTTTCTCAGCGCCCTGACGCCGCAATTTGCCTTCATCTCGGACGGCTACAAAAACCAGTTCCACCATCCGCACCCCACCGTGCTGGAGCGTCTAAACGAGCACAAGGTAAAGGTTTTCCGCACCGACGAACACGGCCTCGCCACTTTTATCACGGACGGAGAAAAAGTGGAAATAAGTAGCTTCCACTAAGGCCCAAAACTTACTGGTTTCGCGGAGCGCCTAAGATCCAATGCCGCCCTCAAGCCAAAAGCGCGTAAAGTTCATCGACCTTCAATGGTTTCGCCAGATACCCATCCATGCCGGCCTCCAGGCACTTCTCTCGGTCGCCGCTCATGGCATTCGCCGTGAGCGCGAAGATCTTCACGCGCCCGCCCGTCTGTTTCTCTTTGTGGCGAATCTGCGCCGTGGCTTCAAAGCCGCCCATGATCGGCATTTGCACGTCCATTAAAACAATGTCGAATTTCTCGCGGTCCAGCGCGTCAAGGGCTTCCTGGCCATTGTGGGCCACCACAACCGTATGTCCGCGCTTCTCAATCAGCTTCACGGCCAGTCGCTGATTCACTACATTATCTTCCGCCAGCAGAACGCGGCGGCGCGCTTCCCGCAACGAGTGGCGCGTCACCAGACGAGAAAAGTCCTGTCCTGCCATGGTGCTTCCAAGCACTTCCAAAACGGACTGCCGCAGGTCGTCGCCTTCCACTGGTTTCCGCAGATAGCCGCCAATACCGAGTTGAAGACAACGCGCCGCATCGCCCCGCCAACCATGCCAGGTGAGCAGAAGCAGTTTCGTCCGCTCCGGCCCCGCGATCCGCCGGATTTGTTCCGCCAGGGAGAAGCCATTATTGGCTGACATCTCCATCGCCAAGATGACCAAAGGGTAAGGACAGTGCGCGGCGGCAGCTTGCCCGAATAGGAGGAGAGTCGCCTTGTCGTTCTCGGCCACCGTCACCTGCAAACCTGCACTTACCAGCGCTCGCTGAATCGTTTCCCGGCTATTTTCAGTGTCATCCACTAAGAGCACCCGCATGGTTCCCAAGTCAATACGGGGAACAAGAGGCGCGGGAGCCGTGGCGGAGCCGAACTTCGCCGTGAAGTGGAACGTGCTGCCGAGGCCAGGCTCGCTCTCCACCCAAATTCTTCCTCCAAATAGATGCACCAGCCGGGCCGAAATACTGAGTCCCAGGCCGGTCCCCCCGAATTGCCGGGTAACAGAAGTATCCGCTTGCGAGAAAGCTTTGAAAATCTCTTTCTGCTGCTTGGCCGGAATGCCGATTCCCGTATCTTTGACCCGAAAGTGCAATTCCACGCCGCCCTCGTCAAGGCATTCGGTCCCGACGTGAAGAGTGATTTCACCTTGCTTCGTAAACTTAAGAGCGTTTCCGAGCAGGTTGAGCAGGACTTGCCGCAGACGGCCGGGGTCTCCCATCACATAGGAAGGAACCTGCGGGTCAACGCTCCAATGCATTTGGAGTCCTTTACTCCTCGCTTGCTGCATTAATGGCGCAATAGACCCGGACAAAGCGTCTTCCAGACAGAAGGGAATGGCTTCCAAAACCAGCTTGCCCGCTTCCACTTTGGAAAAATCCAAAATGTCATTGATGATGGTGAGAAGCGCTTCCGCCGACGTTTTCACCATACTTAGATTTTCGCGCTGGTCGGACGTCAGATCGCTGGAAAGAACAAGCTCCGTCATGCCCAGAATCCCGTTCATCGGCGTTCTGATTTCATGGCTCATGTTAGCCAGAAATTCGCTCTTAGCCTGGGAAGCGGCTTTGGCTGCGGCCACCGCGTTGCTCAGTTCCTGCTCGGCGCGTTTGCGTTCGGAAATATCTTCGCCGAGAGCAATGGCCGCCATGCCGTTCCCGCTCTCATCGTGAATCACGGCGTTGAACCAGGACACTAGGCGAAGCGACCCGTCGCCGCTCCGGATGTAGTCTTCGTGCTTGACTCGAAGGCTGTCACTGAAGCTGGCGTCCACCAAAGGCTGATTGAGAGCGGGACAAGCTTCCGCGACAAAGTGCTTCCCCCAATCGAGCCCGACAACTTCCTGGGCTGACAGCCCCAGTAGTTTCAGCAACAATCCATTACAGTCAGTAACGCACCCTTGCCGGTCAAGGCTGAAAGCCAGCAGCGGAACATTGTCTAAAGCCCGCTGGAACACTCGCGCCGAACTGAGCAGCGCTTGCTTTTGGCGTCCGATGCGCCGGCGCTGTATATAAATCAGTGCAAAGGCTGCCAGCGTCAACAGAACCGTGACGCTCAAAACGGCCAATGCGTGAGACGTATTCCACCAGGACGGCCGCGCCAACACCCGCAGGTCCGCCGGAGACCGCGCCAGTATCTGAAAAGACTCCGCATCCCCGCTTTTGTCCGTATTGACGGCGCAAATGCCTGTTACCTGCAACAGCGAACCAGAAAGCGCGTGAAAGGAATTGCCCGCTGAGTTCTTGTAAAGCCTCACTGGAAACGTCATTCCGGCGGCGCTCAGCAAGATAGTTTGCTCATCGCTTGTTTCAGCCATTCCAACCACTTGGCCTTGCATGCGAACGAGTTGGCCGTCATAAGGCATGTAAAGCGAAGAGTCCCTAACAGTAACGATTTCGCTGACCTTGACAGGCAGCGGCTCGGCCATAGGTCCCTGGCCGATCACTCGAAAAACAACATTTTCCAGTTCGGGAGAGTAGGTTCCGAGCGCGGCAAAACCCGCCGCCTCGATAACAGTGCCCAGCGGCACACGATTCGTAGTCTCGGCGTGAACCAGAAGCGTAAGATTGCCCTGCTGTAAATAGAGTTCTTTTCCTGGATGCTGATAAGTAACCGTCCCGCGCACTCGTATCCGGTGATAAGGCACGGT
>JAABUZ0100009900.1_pt1 | contig 10752 bp, 6 predicted proteins | sample 5562091 | NCBI WGS metagenome assembly JAABUZ01 (sample SAMN12813069, study PRJNA571459) | rock metagenome | isolation source: Antarctica rocks | place: Antarctica: Victoria Land, Linnaeus Terrace sud | collected 2015-12-21
TCGTCGTAACTCCTGCTTGCTCATCTTCAGCCAACCCATCTGCCGCCTCCGACCCTCAACTCAGAATGGGGCGGCGACACTTTGGCTTTGCAGAGCTACGACATTTTCGCTTTGCGCCTACACGTTCACTGTACAGAAGACAGGTTATCAGACATTATTAATCCTGTAGCCCAGAACAGTTTAGGGCCGCACAGCTTGTACATGTTCGTTATCAGACTCGTGTTACAGCCGTGCGATTGCCTCTAGTCCGTTGCGGGCGACTGGTCGCAGCCACGTTGGCCGGACGCTTCCCGGCTCTTCGGCTGGTCTTCTTAACTGCTGGCGAGCCAGCTTTCTTCGGCGTTGTCAAGCTCTTCCTGGCAGGCGATGAGCCGCTTGGTAATTTGGAACGTTGGTTCCCGCGCGCCGTCGCGGCGAATGCTTTGCTGTTCTGCTGGTTCGAAGCTGCGCCTCGCTTCACTTTGGCCAAACGATTCTTTTGGGCGGCGGCGATACGAGCCTTTCCTTCCGGTGACATCGACCGCTTCTGCCGCGCTGGCAGTTCGAGCCTAACGCTCGCAACTCGGCCGGCTGCGCCTCTAGGCCTGCCGGGGCCGCGGCGCTCTGGTGTGCTGCTTGTGATCTCAACGTTGAGACGGGCAAGCGTCTCATAATCTCCACGCGTGCCTTGCCCGAGTCCCACCGTGGCGACACCTACTTCTGGTTCAAGCGCAAGAGATTGTCCTCGTGAAGCGCCTCAGAAAGGGATCTCAGTCTAGCATTGCTCTTCGCTCCGTTGTCACTTTGCTGCCGTTCTGCTGAATCTCGGGATGCGCCGAGGGTGTTGCCGTTGGTTTCCGAGACGGCGCGCTGCATCCGCCGTGTTGCGACCCGCGCTTTGCATCGGGCGCTCGATAAGCGCCTCGGGAAATCGTTCAGAAGTGCGGCTCGAAGATACACGTCAAGAGCACCCTGGGCCGAGGGACGGTCTTCAGCTTAGATCTCCCGGGTGAACACGACCATCATGGGAGGTGTAACGGCCGCGTTCATACGGAAAGAAGGTGCCCTCTACCTACGGGCGCATCGAACAGATTAGCGCCACGTTCCCTCGAGGAGCTTTCATCAGCACGCCGGGCCGGCGATCCTCATTGTGTTATCTACAGTCCATGCCGCTCTGCACGATAGGTCGGGAGCCTCAACTGAAGGGAACTGTTCGCCTCATTGAAACGCTTCCCTCATCGTCCGACGCGCACCCCCATCACCAAGAGGTCTTGGCATTTCAACGTGCTTTCCGTCAGCATGTTGAGGTCTGCAAGCTGTGCAGGGCGGCAGAAGCTCCAGACGAACCGGAGGAGGAATAGGCCGTTTCGCCTGGACAGCGTAGCCGTTTGGTAAACCGCGGAATCTGCCTCTCGGCAGAAAGCTCCCCCTGCCGCTCCGCGGAAAACACATACTCGGAAGCCGTTCGTGCAGTTCAGACGATGTTGCGTGAGGCAGGTTGCGGCACGCAGCGGCTTTAGCGCAGCTGGAGTAAGACAACTCGTTCTCATGCAAAGCACTGGTAAGTTCAGAGTATTCCTGGATTCACGGGATCGCTGCGCGCCGTCAACAGAACTTTGCGCTGGCTCCTGCGGAAGCCAGAGTTACATGCCATTTTCACTAGCCTGTAACGGCAGATCTCCACACTTGGACGTGCTTCCGGACAGTTAAGAGTTCGACCAAGACGTCGAAACTAAGCCTAATAGCGCCACTTGGGGAGGGGATTTATGTTCGAGACACTCAGGAAATTTGTAGCGCTGCTTACCATCGTTTTCGGTGCGGCGATCGCCGCCGCACAGTCTTCGGTCGATGGAGCCATAGGCGGCACCGTCGAGGATAGGAGTGGCGCCGTTGTCGCAGGCGCCCACATCGTCGTCCGCAACAACGGCACGAACGCCGAGCAGACCGTCGCCTCCGATGATTCGGGCTACTTCCGCATCATCCACTTGCAGCCCGGCGTCTACAGGGTCACAGTCGGGGCCTCCGGCTTTGGCGATTTCAAGTCCGGACAGGTCACTGTAAGCGTAGGCTCCCTCACTGACGTCGAGCCCCGGCTCGGACTGGGCTCCGCCAGCGAAACCGTTGAGGTCACCGGCTCCTCGCTCGCCATCAATACAACTAACAATGACTTTTCGAATACCATCGATCAGAAAATCCTCGAAGACCTCCCGGTCAATAACTACCGGTGGTCCAGCTACGCGCTCCTGACGCCCGGCGTCGTCTCCGATTCCAACGGCTTTGGCCTCCTAAGTTTCCGCGGCCAGAGCACCTTGCTCAATAACGTGACCTTCGATGGAGCCGACGACAACCAGGCCTTCTTCTCCGAGGAGCGCGGTCGCACGCGCGTCGGCTACTCCACCGCCAAGGCTTCCATTCAGGAGTTCCAGGTCAACACCTCCAACTACTCCGTCGAGTACGGACGCTCCGCCGGTGGCGTCGTCAACGCCGTGACCAAGAGCGGCACCAACGACTTCCATGGAGAGGCCTACTTCTACGACCGCGACGCTGGCTGGGGCGCCAAGAACCCTTTCACGACGCGTTCCGTCCAGACAGGAACCAATCCCGTCAGCTTCACCAGCCAGGTGTTCAAGCCCAAGGACTGGCGCAAGCAGACCGGCATCGGCATCGGCGGCCCCGTCCTCAAAGACAGGCTCTTCTTCTTCTTCGCCTTCGACCAGTTCCTTCGCAACTTCCCCGGCATCAGCGCTCCCGGCAACCCGGCCTTCTTTTACACGACGCCTGACACCGCTCTCCCTTCCGGCATCACCTGTGCTACCGCTGCCGCCGGCTCCACTACCCAGGGCCTGAGCGCGATCGATGCCGCCGTCTGCCAGCTCGCGGCAAACCTCAACGGCATCCCGTCCTCGCCCAAGACCGTTACCGCCATGCAATACGCCGCGGCCGTCACCACCTACACCAACGGCATCGCCGGCCTGAACGCCGTAACCGGAACCACTCCCCGCACCGGCGACCAGAACATCTTCTTCCCCAAGCTCGACTGGCAGATCAATGGTAAAACTCACGCCTCGGCGGAGCTCAACCGACTTCGCTGGACCTCGCCCGCCGGCATCCAGACCGGCACCTCGGCCATCAGCAACGGTATCGCCAGCTTCGGCAACGACTACGTGAAGGCCACCTTCGCTATAGCCAAGCTGGACACCGCAATCACACCCACGCTTAGCAATGAGATCCGCTACCAGTACGGTCGCGACTTCGAGTACGAGACCAACCAGACTCCCACCCCGTATGAGCAGACCACTCTTCTCAGCACCGCTGCCAACAACCCCTACGGCATCGCTCCAAACGTCAACATTACCAACGGCGTCCAGATCGGCACCCCAACCTTTCTCAATCGGCCCGCCTACCCGGATGAGCGTCGCTATCAGGTCTCAGACACCCTCAATCGCGTTCGCGGCAATCACAACCTCAAGTTCGGCCTGGACTTCATCCATACCAACGACCTCAGCGAGAACCTCTTCTCGCAGTACGGCGGCTACACCTACGGCGGCTCCAACTTCACTCCGTACGTCGAATACATCACGGACCTCAATAAGACGAAGGGTTGCACTACCGCCATCAACAAGGTGGCGACCCCGGTCGCGTGCTACACGAACTTCAGTCAAGGGTTCGGCCCTCAAGGCTTCGAGTTCCAGACCAAGGACTACGCCCTCTTCGTCCAGGATGAATGGAAGGTGCGTCCCCGTCTCAGCCTCACCCTCGGCGTCCGTTACGAGTACGAGCAGTTTCCGAAACCGCAGATCCCGAACCCCAGCGTCGACGCGTTCATTAACGGATCCACCTCGGTCTCCCCCAGCAACAAGGGCAACATCGGGCCGCGCGTAGGTTTCGCCTACGACGTTCTCGGCAGCGGCAAGACGGTGCTTCGCGGCGGCTATGGCGAGTTTTTCGCACGCGCCATCAATTCCACCATCTACAACGCTCTCGGCCAGACCGGTAACGCCGCTGGTCAGCTTTCCATCTCCCTCCCCAACAGCGCAACCCCCGTACAACTCGCAGATCGCACCACGACCTCCGGCCCGCTCTTTCCCACCATCCTGAGCCCATCGCTCAAGCCTGGCGGTGCAACCGCCGTCTATTACTTCGATAAGAACTTCAAGCTACCGGAGATCCAGCAGGCGGATCTCACCGTCGCCCAGGATCTTGGCTGGAACACCACTCTCGAGGTCACATGGCTCGCAGCCTTTGGCCGTCGACTCCCGGACTTCGTGGATACCAATCTCCCCTCTTCGAACGGGGTTATCTCCTATACCGTCGTCGACCCCACCGGGAAAGGTCCGATCGCGCCGGGAACCATGCTCAGCTTTCCCTTCTACGGTGGCTTGAGTACCGCAAACGGCAGACCGAATCCTAACTTCGGATCGACGACCGACATCTTCAGCGGCGTCAACTCCAATTACGAAGCTCTCGTCGGCCACCTCACCCATCACCTCACGCACAATCTGCAGTTTGACGTCAACTATACCTGGTCGCACGCCCTGGACTACGGCGAGAACAACACCACCTTCACCTCCACGAACCTCCTTCTCGATCCGCGGAACCTCCGTCTCGACTACGGCAACTCGAACCAGAACGTCCCCAACCGGCTCATCATGTTCGCGGTTTACAATACCCCATCGCCCTTTCGCGGCATCCTGGGCCACCTGCTCAACGACTTCGAAATCTCACCCAGCTATGCCGGGCAGACTGGCCTGCCGTACTCCTATGGCGCCAGCGGCTCCACCAACAATCTCCAGGTCGTCTCCAATGGCCTCAGCTCCTCGGGCCTTGCGGCGCTTGGCTCCTCGATCAACGGCTCAGGCGGTGCGAACCGCGTTCCCGGCTTTGCCAGAAATTTCTTCAAGCAGCCTAGAACGCAGGTGCTGGATCTTCGTGTCTCCAAGCGCTTCAATGTAGCCGATAGAGCGAAGCTTGAGCTGCTCGGAGAGTCGTTCAATCTCGCAAATCACCTCAACATCAGCGGCGTCAACACCGGCGCGTATTCCTATGGCGGAACCGCGGGCACCAGTGCCAATCCCAACCCGGCCAACACCCTGACCTACAACACAACCTTTGGCGTTCCAACAAGTGGCAACAGCAATCTTGTCTACAGCGTCCGGCAGGTGCAGCTCGGCCTGAGGGTGCAGTTCTAGGGAGGGTCGCGCCGTCTGCGCGGCTGATCTTTCCTCTTCACGCCCAACTCTCGGCAAGGGGAAACGGGTATTGGATCTGTTGATCTTCATGTGTCACCGCCACCACGCTGAAGAGACAAGCAGCCGGCGAGGCAGACCTTATTGGTCGTTACAACAGTCGGGAACAAACTTTTTAATGCATCCTTAGCGGTGCAGTGATTCGAGTGTCACACGCCGTAGGGAGACTTCTCTCATCAGGTGCGATCGAGGAGGGAAGATGAGCGAGTCGAGCGTCTCTTACCTGTGGCGGGAACCCAATGCGACACGGGCCTTTCGCGCTGGTGTGTCCTTGCATAGCCACACGAACCAATCGCGGGAGACGCTGGACTTCATAGCGGAACTTTCTATGGACCGGAAAATGCTGCTGCCGGTTATACGGTGGTGCGAGCGGCGTTGCATGCGGTGGTCAGGTATCAGGCCGGACTATGTGCGGAGTTTTTGGACTCCGCCGCTGACACCTCGGCTGGCGTTCGATCTGGAGTTGCAGCAGATCGAGGAGAAGCTACAGATTCCGGGTATGGTCTCGCTCACAGATCACGACAATATCAGGGCTCCTCTGCTGTTGCAGGTTTTGCCGGCAACACGAGATATTCCCGTGTCGGTTGAGTGGACCGTGCCGTTTGGTGGGACGGCTTTCCATTTGGGTATCCATAACCTGCCGGGGGCTGTAGCGACGGAATGGATGAGGCGCTTCGAGCAGTTTACCGGTAGCGCGACGGTGTCGGCAGATTCGGGTCCTGCCACCCCAGGGCGGGAGGCGGCGACGCTCGACAAAAGGCTGAATGGGTTGTTGGCCGAACTGGGAGAACTGGCGCAGGTGTTGGTCGTCTTCAATCATCCGGTATGGGACCTGTACCGGATAGGGAAGGAGCGGCACATGGCCGAGGTAAACAATTTTCTAGCGGCGAATGGGCGGTACGTCCATTCCCTCGAATTGAACGGCTTGCGGAGTTGGAAGGAGAACCGGGAGGTCGCAACTCTGGCGAGCAAGTGGAATCAGGTTGTGATCAGCGGGGGCGACCGGCATGGGGTCGAACCAAACGCTAACTTGAATCTCACTCAGGCGGCGAGCTTCACGGAATTCGTGCGGGAAGTGAGGAAGGAGAGAAAAAGTCATGTGCTTTTCATGCCCCAATATGCGGAACCGTGGAAGCACAGGCTTCTGCAGTCGACGCTGGCAGCCGTCCACGATTATCCGGAGTTTCCGGCAGGGTCGATGAGGTGGGATGAGCGGGTGTTCCATCCAGATGCGCATGGAGAGTTGCGATCGCTGGCCGAGCTTTGGGGAGGCCGCCGAGCTCCGGGGTACATTCGCGTTGCGCTTGCAGCTGTAAGGGTATTAGGGAGGCAACCGATATCCAGCGGTCTGCGGTTGGCCTGGAACGATGCAAGGGAGGAGCGTAAAGCTTCGATTCGGACGAAAGCCTAATCTGGAGACGAAAAGCTCAATCGGGGCCTGTCTCCACGGATCTAAGGGTCTCAGACAACTGAGCTCGTCTAGCGTTAGCGCAAATTCTTACGGATGTAACACGAATTTACATCCAAGGCCATCAGGAGCACCCGAACATGTGTTCAATCTACTTCCGAAGGATGAGAAGTTCTACGACGAGCTCGAACAACTTGCGGACAGGGTCGTCGCCAGTTCCAAGCAGTTCGAGGAAGTCGTAACCAGCTTCCCGAACTTTGACGGCCAGCTCGGCCGGATAGAACAGGATCGCCTCGCAGCCAAAAAGATCTTTGATGAGAGCCTCCTCCGCCTAGATCAGGCCTTTATCACACCTATCGACCGCGAAGACATCCTCAGCCTGATCACGGAGATGTATGGCGTGGTCGACCGCGTCTCCGAGCTCTCGCAGCGCTTTCGTCTCTACAAGATCAAAGATCTCCACCCAACGCTCTCCGGCCAGGCGAGAAATCTCACATCCATCTCCACCGAGCTGGACGACGTCATTCACGGCCTCCGAAAGAAGAAGGAACTGAAGGACCTTAGGCCGGGTCTCGACAAGGTCTCCGGCACCATGGAGCTCGTGAAGCGCGACCGCGAGACCTTCCTGGGCAGTCTCTTCGAGGGCTCACCCGACCCCATCGAAGTCTTCAAGAAGAAGGAGCTGCACGATCTCCTCGAAGAGGCCATTGAACGCTGTGAAGAGGCCACCGAAACCCTAGCCCGCGTCCTGCTCAAGAACGGATAGAAGGCCGATGCCCATCCTCTACTTTGTCTTCGTCCTGATTGGCGTCGCGCTTGTCTTCGACTTCTTCAACGGTTTCCACGACGCGGCCAACTCCGTCGCTACCGTAGTCACCACCCGGGTCCTCTCCCCTCTGCAGGCTGTCCTCTGGGCCGCGTTCTTCAATTTCGTCGCCGCTTTCCTCTTCGGTACCGGTGTCGCTAAGACTATCTCGGACAAGCTTGTCGATCCCAAGGCCGTTGATGTCTACGTCGTTTGCGGCGGCCTCCTCGGCGCCATCGTCTGGGACATCATCACCATGGCCCATGGCTCATGGCTCTCCCCACCAGCTCCTCCCACGCCATCATCTCGGGCTACGCGGGAGCTGCCATTGCCAAGGCGGGCTGGCACTCTATTCTTGTAAGGGGCTGGATCCCTGTTCTGGTCTTCCTCGTCCTTTCGCCTCTGATCGGCATGGTCCTCGGCTGGCTCTTTATGACTTCGATCGGTTGGCTTACCCGACACAGTGAGCGGTATAAAGCCGAGAAGCGCTTCCGCCACCTCCAGCTGCTCTCGGCCGGCCTATACTCGCTCGGCCATGGCACCAACGATGCGCAGAAGACGATGGGCATCATCGTTGCGCTTCTCGCCACTGCCGGGCACTCCGCATGGGGAAAGGCATCTCAGTCGGGCTTCCACGGCTTTGGCGGCAAACAAGAGATCGCCTGGTGGATTATCCTCTCGTGCCACGCCGCTATGGCCCTTGGAACCATGGCGGGAGGTTGGCGCATCGTCCAAACCATCGGCTCCCGCATTACCCCCCACCTCCGTCCCGTCGGCGGTTTTTCTGCAGAGCTCGCCGCTGCTCTCACCATCGGCATGGCTACTTTCGCTAAGGTTCCGATCTCCACCACTCACGCCATCGGCGGAGCGGTCGCGGGTGTGGGAGCCACCCGCGGCATGCACGCTGTCCGCTGGGTCTGGGGAGAGCGAATCGTCTGGGCATGGATTCTCACCTTCCCGGGAGCCGCACTCATAGGAGCTGCCGGCTACGCCCTCGCCCACGTCGCCATCCAGCCCTTCATCCATTGAACTTGTCGCACAGGCGCCTGCTCCATTTCTCAGTGGAAGGTAGAGCGAGGTGTTATGCGGTAGCGAGGTGGGCGGAGATGCGCCGTCCGAGATAGTTTTAGCGACACCCGTACCGAATCGTGAGGGGCACGAGAGCCAGATCAACGGAAGCTAACCTGTGCCGCCGCATGTAGCGATGTACGAGAGAAGCGGAAGAGAAAAGGGCAGTCTGCAACAGCAGACCGCCCTTTACCACTTGCAGGAACTGTCTACCGAGGTGAGAGTTGCCGGGTCACGTCGGTAAGGACCGTTGTGCCTTCAAGACGGACGGCGTCAAGCGCGTTTGGATTGAGGCCGAGGGCCCTGAGGATAGTGGGGGCGACCTGCGTTGTCTCTGCAGCTGCGGAGACGGTGCGCGGGGTGAAGGACGGGTTGGCGAAGAGCATGACGACGTTGGTGTCATCGTGCGAGAAGCCGCCGTGCTCGGAGAGCTTCTTGGAACTGCCGGTGTAGATGACGCCGGGGTTGGGAGTGACGATGATGTCCGGGGTGCGTGGGTCACCGTAGGGCGGGAGGCCAGGGGTGTTGTAGTTGAGGGCGAGGGTGGGGCCGTAGGAGATCGTACCGAGGCCGATGGCGGTGCCGTTCTTCTCAAGCGTCGCTACGGCGGAGGTGGTGTCAGCCGCGTTCTTGAGCCAGAGGAGGGAGAGGTCGTCCTGGGTTGGCCCGATGCCGCTGCCGGTGGGCGCTTCAGAGCTGGGAAGGAGATTGGCGATCAGGTCCGCAGGGGTGGTGTAGCCGCTGTTTCTGCCCGTGGGAAAGAAGCGGTTGGGGTCGACAGGGGCCTGGCCGTGCTTGGCTGTGATGACGATGAGGGTACTTTCGAAGTTTCCGGTGTTCTTGAGGGCGGTGACCATCTCGCCGATGGAGGCGTCGATGAACTGGAACTCACCCAGGAGCTCGGTTGTGGGGGTACCTGCACCGTCTGTGTATCCGCCTGTGCCAACATTGGCCTCTATAAGCTTCTGGCCGACGCTGACGGCCTGGAAGTTCATACCGAAGATGTTGGGGACCTGCGCGGAAGCTCCGTTGTGAGTCTTGCCGTGGATCTGCTTCAGGATGGCCCGGACCTTGAGCGTGTCGTAGCACTTGATGTTCTGGAAGGAGTCAGTCCATGAGTTGACCTGCGACGGATCGGGAACGGTGGCGCAGGAGAGCCCTTCGGGGGTGGCGACGCCGGGAAGCGGCACTACAAGGGAGTTGATCTCGGGCGAGTAATAGTCGTCGAGCGTGTTGCCACCGGGACCGGCGACGGAGGAGTACGAGGGGTGCTTGTCGGACCAGGCTGTGTATCCCCCGGCGTTGTGAACGACGCCCATGATGGTGTTGGTACGGACGAAGTTCCAAGGGTAGACCGGGGCGCATCCGGCCGCGGGGTCGCGGGGTAGGCGTTTGGGATCGATGGAGCGAATGCCTCCATCGGTAAGCCCTGCGCCGGGAGCGCCGCCGTTCAGCTTGGATTGATCAATGTCGATGCCTTCTTCGTACTCAGTTGTGGTGCCGGTGGGAGCGGCGTACGGGGTGCAGGGGCCGGCCTGAACGCCGTTGCCGGTGGTTCTTGCGGGTGCGTCGAGCGAACGGTCGTAGGCGACATCGTAGTAGACGCCGCTGGACTTGGGCGTTGACCCGGAGACGATGGCCGTTAGACCGGGAAGGAGTCGGACGGCTTGGAGGCGGAAGCGGCGACGTAGTTGACGGCGGTTGTGCCGAGAGCGGCGAGATTGGGGCAGAAGGGCGCGCCGTTGTTGACGGTGGCCATGCCCCGGGAGCAGTTGAAGTAGTCTACGGCGTGCATGCCATCGACGCTGATGAGCAGAACGTGGCGGATTTCACTGCGATTGTTATGGTCCCAGTCGTCGTGTTGTGCGAAGGACGAGCTTGGAAGAGACGCAAGGGCGGCCAGGCTAAGGGCTAGGGTGGAACGAGCGTTCATGGAAGTCCTCCGAGCAGGTTGATAACAGGTGAGCGTGCGGAGGGAACGCAAAGCATGGTGAATTTCGCGTGAATGGAGCGCTGATAGTCGCCACAACGTGGACGACATTCTTGTCAGCGCACTCGCATCCGAAGCGCGCAAACATGCTTCTGCAGTGAACCGACAAGGTGCACCGACTTCTACCCATAGCCATCGTCCGGGTTCGGATTTCGAGTTATGATCCGATGCAGCAAGGCCGCGGCCAACATCTACGGCGGGCGGTGGTTCAACGGACGACATGTGATTGTGAGGCTTGATCCGATGGCCAAAGCGA
>JAABUZ0100009901.1_pt1 | contig 10752 bp, 8 predicted proteins | sample 5562091 | NCBI WGS metagenome assembly JAABUZ01 (sample SAMN12813069, study PRJNA571459) | rock metagenome | isolation source: Antarctica rocks | place: Antarctica: Victoria Land, Linnaeus Terrace sud | collected 2015-12-21
CCCGTTCTTTCTCCCACTGCCTGAGTAGTCGTGTGGGATTGCGGCGTGCGTCCACGATAATCTCCCATACCCATGTCTCGATACTCTCTGCTGGCACTCTGGACGCGCCACAAGCCCCTGTAGGCGTCTCGCGCGATGAACAGCGGTAGATACGCTTGCCGTGTTCTATCTCGCAACGTAGGGGCTTGCCGCAGACATCACACGTTATCAATCCACGCAGAAGATATGGCCTTTGTTCGTTGCGCGCGGACTGTCCTTTGTTCGTATCGAGGCGAGATTGTGCTTTCGCCCATGTCGCGTTGTCCACAATGGCGGGTGTCACTCCCGCTGGCAGGTGTACCCATTCGTCCACGGGCCGCGCCTTGCCGCCGACTGTCCACCGGTACGCCACCTCTTGCCCCGCGTATGAGGGATTCCTCAGCATTCGTACGAGTTGCCCTTTGCCCCATACCGGCACGCGAGACGGATCATCGTAGGTCAACTTCCCGGCTGAGGGTGGCGGGGTAGGGGTGGCGTTCAACCGTCGCGCAACTTCCCGCAGTCCGATACCTTCCACCGCCACCCATCGGTACACATCGCGGACGATAGATGCTTCCTGCTCATGGATACAGCGAACACCGGCCTGCTTGTCACGACGATAGCCGTACAACTCCGAACCGTGGCTATGTACTTTGCCCGATTCGACGCGGGTACGCTTGCCAAGCATCGTGCGCTGTTTGATATTCTCACGTTCTACCCGCGCCATTGCACCCCGGACGGCGAGCATCAGATCGCCCATGATGCCCGTTTCCAAAGGTTCCGTGATGCAGTGAACCCGTACCCCTTTGCGCTCCATCTCTTGTATGAGCACAAGCGCGTCCGTCATGTCGCGCGAGAGACGGTCTACCTTAAAGAACACGACATCGGAAACGGCACCCGTGCGTACCGCGTCTCGCACCCGCCACAGTTGCGGACGTTCCATCGTTGCGCCGCTGAACGTCTCGCGGTAGACATCCGCCACCGTCAAGCCGTTCTGTTCGCAGTACAGCCGACATGCCGATGTCTGCGAATCGAGCGATGTACCGTCCTGCTCTTGCTTGTCAGTCGAGACACGGCAATAGATCGCCGCGCGTGGTATACTGTTCATAGTCCTTTCCCTGAACCGCCACTCCTGCAACGGGTAACGGTTCGTTTTGTCCTAGATTTCATCCCCGAACAAGGTTCCGTACTTTCCTAATCGAACGAGCGCGCGGGATTCAAGTTGCCGCACGCGCTCATAACTGACACCCATTGAAGCCGCAATCTCTCGGAGTGTCCGGCCTGCGTGCCTTACCGAACGGCATTGGATCATTCTAGCAAGAGCGGCACGCAGGCCGGTTCGGGGGGTGCGTTGTTTACTGTTCGTCATTGGATTCCCGCGCAATTCCATCCCGCAACAGACGGAGAATGGTGGTATGCATTGACCGTTCATCATTGATTGCCAGTGAGACCAACGCCTGATGCATCTTCTTCGGCATCCGTAACGACACTCGTACAATGTCTGCTTCCATCGTGGCACCTTCCTTTCTTGTATGCAGTGTAACATCATAACAATGTCTCGTCAACGGCTATAATCTATACCCGCACAATGACTTGTCGAAGTCAAGTCCACTATCCTGAATCGCGCGTGATTTTTCTGCCGTTGTGTCGAGCGCGCGTTGTCGACTGGAAACTCTGGCATCTGTTTCATTTATTCGGCGGCTAACCGCGCGAGCAGGCGGAATAGGACGTGTGGTACTGTATCACCGTCACAATTTTTCCTAGCGGTACGTTATCACCTATGACGATGATTCGTGACACAAAGTGAAGGGGTGTTGTGATGCGAATGTATTGGCGTCGTCTCTGTGCATTGGTCATCGTTATGTTGGTTATGGGGATGGTGGGGGCATCTACACAGGCGGCGTCCACGTTCGCATCTCTGGCCTTTCAGCAGCAGTGGCAGGCGGGTGAGGCCATCGTACCGAACTTCTGGGGGCCGCTCTCGACCGCCCATGACGGTCAGCAGGAACCGTACAAACAAGCCACGGGCGGTTTGCGGCTCGTGCAATACTTCGACAAGACGCGCATGGAGTTGACGAACCCCGTCACCGACACGGTAACGAACGGGTTGCTCACAGTGGAAATGAAGACAGGACGCCTACAGATCGGAGACGACACATTCGAGCAGCGGCAACCGGCGAAGGCGAACGTCGCAGGCGATCCGGGCAGTGATGGGCCAACCTATGCAGACCTAGCGCAGTTGCCGGAGAAACAGCCGGACGCGGATATTGCCGCGTTCCCATTTATCTACACGAATGGCACCTTCACGCGACCGAAAACCGAACGGGACTTCCCGTTCGACATCTTCCATTTCCCAGATGGTAGCCTCGGTCATGACGATTACGTGAGCGATCCGGGCGGGCGCTTTGGGGCGGTCGTCTTCCGCCCATTCCGCAAGTTCGTCCCGGATTTTGTCGCGCTGTATGGCTACCCAATCACGCCGATGTTCTTCGCGCAAACCAAGATCGCAGGCACACAGCGCACGGTTCTTATCCAGGCCTTCGAGCGGCGCGTGCTGACCTACAATCCGAACAACGATCCCGCCTTCCGCGTCGAGTTCGGCAACATCGGGCAGCATTATTATCAGTGGCGATACGGAACGAGTGCGTCTGTCCCAGTTGCGCCGGTATCTACGACGCCATCTATTCCAACTGCCGTTAGCACCCCCGTTCCTGTGAGCACCCCTGCCCCGGTTCCTGCCACCACGCCTGCCATTGCCCCTGCCACGAGCGGCGTCACGTTTACCAGCGTTCAAGGCGCGAAACCCGGCAACGTCGCGACGGTGATGGTACAGACCGCGCCTAGCGCATCCTGCTCAATCGGCTACGTGACGCCGAAAGGCACCCAGAGCGAAGCGGCGGGCCTCGTCCCGAAAACGGCGGATGCCAGTGGCAACGTGTCATGGTCGTGGCTGATCGGCGGGAATACAACGCCCGGTACGGGGCGTGTCACGGTGACGTGCAATGGGATGAGCGCGACAACGAACATCACTATCGGTTAGGGCAAGATGCGCCAGACGCCAGAGGGAACCGTCGCGCACAAGGACGGTTCGATTGCAAGTCCTTATGTGGCAAGGGTAAATCGGTCGCACTGCGAAAAAAATCCGGTGAAAATGGGCAGATTCATCGCTCGATTGATCGGGCGCGTACCTTTCCAGAGTGTCCGTGCTTGCTTACAAAAGTATAGCGTTACGCGCGAGGGGTGATTGCCAAGACTGAATACCCCTCGTGTCGTTACCCCTCAGCATGGTGGTAGGGGGATCGAACTATCTCGTATCATACAACATTATCTACACTTCCTATTTTCCGCAGCGTCTTGACTAGAAAAAAGTAATCTATAGTCAACATGTCGGTATGGGTGCTGCGGCGGGCTTTGCCCGCCAGCGCATCTACTTTCCTCATATAACCTACATATAGCGTGACGCTCGATATGACGGGTATAGTGGTATACTGATATTAGCAATATGAAATTCTTTACTCGTAAGGATGAATCAAGATGGAAAAGACATACAGTGACATCGTGTGGGGTATCTTTAATAACATGAGGAAACACGGGTACTCGATTGCAGTCGCATCCGTGGCAGCGGAAGCGGGTGCGAAAGCGGCATATGCAGTGATCGCCACCCGTGCGGGTGATGACGTGATGGACTTCACGACGGACGAGTATCCGCCCGTCGTGCCGGTTTGCAGTCCGATAGATCATGCATGCTGAAACGGGTCGCAACGCTACGATGCCTGCTGTAGCCTCTGAGATGACGTGCACGGCGTCTAAATGTCGTAGTGACAGTATCCCGCTCGTTTTCGTCTCTCGCGCTCGTAGCGTGTCATTGACAGAACACACGGCGATGCGAATAGTTCGATAGTCTTAATAATCGCTTCGTCTGCGTTCGTCTTTCCGCCACTCGCACGGGGGCGTTCGTGCGTGAGGTTCGATCAAAGCAGAATGTCAGAGTGTCACGGCATGTGTCCGGCTAAGGTACACCCTAGATAGGTGTCAGGCATTGGTACGTGTCTACTGGGTAAACGTGCTGATTTTAGGTCACTTTTCGGTCAACCTCCGACGGTCCAAGAATCTAACCTGACACTCTACCTCCTGACATCCGTTTTTCTGTGGAGGGTGTAGAATCTCGCCGTACCGACTACTCGATTTTCGCGAAGGATTCTGCAATGACCATCGCTGAGGAAGTTGATGACTACGTACAGGCGTTCATCGAAATGGGTAAGGAGGGCATTACGCTGTTCCGAAGGAACCTGCGTCAGTTCATTCCCGATGACGAACTAGCCGAACTCGATGCAGTTTTCTCCTGGGAAGGGAAGAATCCCCTTGCAACCCTCCATTTCAGGGGCACGACCGTTACCGTACGGGTGGCAAAATGGATTTATGACGATAAGGGCGAGATCACCAGAGTTGACGAGTACAACTGCATTGGGCCGATGACGACCGATACGGTGAAGTTTCCCCGAATCAGGTATACAGTTCTCAATGCGTTCGGAACTGAGGAAGCGCGCAAGCGCGAGGGTGAAATCGTGCCGATTGAGGGCGATGAACAGCAATAGCGGTTGCACTCTTGCCGGATCACGAACCGCTCGTATCATAGGAACCGGGCATCTTTGTGCTGAAAACCCCGTACAGGGCATTATGACGCGACTATGACCCATCCTCGAACGAATCTACGTCCGGCAACTCGTAGCGTGCGACGGGCGGCGTAGCCGCCCGATCAGCACGCTTCTTTCTCATCTTCTCTCGATATTTTTGTTCGTGATAGTCAAGGTCGTGTTCGCAATCCCGCTGTAGCCTGAGTTGGATAGCAGAGACGCGCGGATCATTCGCGGGAACCTTCGCAAGTTTCATCGCCGCCCGCTCGCTACGGCCTGATACCGCACTCCTGAACGGTAAATGAGTACATCGCTGGCACATAAAATGCCCTACGAACCGATACAGCACCTTGCACGACCCGCGACACTCAGGACATTCGATAAACCATCGCCGCATGATGCGACCGGGCTGTATCTCATGCTCGCGATAGCCGAACCGCACCCGCGAACCATCAGGGAGTGTCCCATCGTCCGCGATGTCGCGCGCTTCGATACGTTCGAGGTCATTTATCGTTACCTTTGTGCTAGATTTCGGCCTTCTCAGGTCTTTATCCAACTTTGCGAGAAAATCCACCTCTTCCATACTGTCCTCATGTGACGAAAAGCGAAAAATGTTCCAAAGCAAGTATATCGCACAATCACATAGAGAATGTCTATCGTCGCGTGGTTTTGCTAATCGTGCGCGGAAAAGTCAACACGAAACCCGCCAAGGCTTCCTAATCGTCTATATACTTGTTGTCTCTATTTTCAACACCCTGGCAACAAGAAACAACACCCTCTTTTCCTGTATCTACAGGGACACTTATCCATGTCGATCGTCTGATGCCGTGTGCAGTGTAGCGATTCCCGCTGTGACCGCCTTTCGTCACGCACTACTCGACCGTTTGTCGAGTACGTACAGCGGCCTCGGGAGCCGACGCTGGCTCGTACAGGAGAATGGGAAGTCTGCGTAGCAGCGGGCTGCTAAGTGACGCTGTAGGGAACGTTTATGAGACGGATTCAAAAACCCTTCTCAAGACCTGCCCTTGCCCGCACGTCGCTGCTCCCGCGATAATCGCCCTGCCCAGCGAGCAGCTGCGTGAGGTGTTCATGCGATCGAAGATGGCACGTATCGTCGTCATTATGATCGGAACCCTGGACCGGATGCGCGCGAGGGGCGACGCCCGTCGATTCGCGCCTCACGTAAAACGACATCCCCGCAGCGCCCGACCAAAGGACGCAATTTGGTCGCTCCTTCTTGTGTACGACATTTCCCCTCTCGCCATCCGCCGCTACTTCGGCACACCGGGCTTCTGTCTCCATCCCGGACGGTACTTTAGGAACGGCTGAACGACAGTTCATCACATGGCGATTGCGGGAAGCGACTGGTCACCGGGGCGCTCGGTACCTTGACGTCCCCTCAATACAATATCAATAGTCGAAGGATTTTCGTTAGCAGCATATTTGGTGGCACGCATAATGCTACATCAACCGTCGATAGCCCGTTGGACGATCGAGCGGGCGCGGTAGCAGCCATGTGGGGCTGTTATAGGTTTTCAACAGGAGGTTTTCTGTGGTGAGTTTCAGTAGCAACGTTCCCGGTACCAAGGGCTCGCAGCGCGGCTCCAATCGGGGCACGAACCAGGGCTCGCAGCGCGGGAACACAAACGGTGGCGGCCAGAAAACGGGTAGCAAACGCGGCCAGAACCGCGGCTCCAGCCGGGGCGCCAATCAGGGCTCGCAGCGCGGCTAATCGCACCCGCGAGTAAACGGATCGTACGAAGGGCGTGGCCCCGACACATCGGGGTCACGCTCATCCCTGCCGAGGAGTACCCATGGCGACCGTACGCGAGCGACTGTCCCAGTGGTTCATCGGCACGGTGCGCGACGATGCGCTCATCGCGGACGCCCCGCCGGTGCCGATCCGCGACATCTTCCGCTATTTCTGGCCGTACGCGCGACCCTACCGCCCGATCATCGGGCTGGCGATGTTCTTCGTCGTCCTCGGGTCGGCGCTCGACACGGCGACGATCTGGATGTTCAAATTGCTCGTGGACGACGTGCTGACGCCGCGCCATTTCGGCTCCTTCTGGTGGATCGCGGGCGCGTATCTCGGGCTCATGCTGCTCAACGGCATGGTGTCGTTCGCGGACGATTACTTCCTCACCGTCGTCGGCGAGCGATTCCTCCTCAATCTGCGCACCCGCATCTTCCGCCACCTGCACGGCCTCTCGCTCAATTTCTTCGAGCAGCGGCGTCTCGGCGATATCCTGACCCGGCTCACGGACGACATCGGTTCGATTGAATCGCTCGTCCTCTCCGGCGTCGTGGACGCGCTCGCCTTCGCGATGCGGATCGTCTTCTTCGCCGCCGCGCTCCTCTACCTCCGCTGGGATCTCGCGCTCCTCGCCTTCCTCGCGGCCCCGATCTTCTGGTTCACGGCGCGCCTCTTCTCGCGCTTCATCAAGCAGGCATCGCGCGAGCGCCGCCGCCGCAGCGGGTCGCTCACCGCAGTTGCGGAGGAGAGCCTCTCCAACGTCGCCCTCGTCCAGGCGTATAACCGGCAGGATACCGAGGTGTATCGCTTCCACCGGCAGGGCGTCGGTAAGTACGCGGCGACGCTCGCCTCCACGCGCCTCAAGGCGCTCTTCTCCTCGCTCACGGGCATTATCGAGGTGATCGGGGTGTTGGTCGTTGTCGCGGTGGGGACGTGGGAACTGGCCCACGAGCAGATGTCGCTCGGCGGGCTGCTCGTCTTCATGACCTACCTGAGCCAGTTATACGGCCCGGTGCGCGGCCTCAGCCGGATGGCGAACTCCGTCTATTCCGCCTCCGCGAGCGCCGAGCGGCTGATCGAGCTACTGAACGAGGAGCCCGCGGTGCGGGATGCGCCGGACGCCATCGCGCTGCCGCGGGCGCACGGCCAAATCGCCATCGAGACTTTAACGTTCCGCTACCCAGACGAACCGGAGGACGCGCTGCGCGACATCTCGGTCACCGTCGCGCCGGGGCAGGTGCTGGCGCTCGTCGGGCCAAGCGGAGCGGGCAAATCGACGCTCGTCAAATTGCTCCTGCGCTTCTACGACCCGACCGCGGGCCGCGTCCTGCTCGATAGGCGCGACATGCGCCAGATTGCGATCCACGACCTACGCGAGCAGATAGCGGTGCTCCTCCAGGAGACGCTGATCTTCGGCGGCACGGTGCGCGAGAACATCGCCTACGGCCGCACGGGCGCGAGCGAGGAGGAGATCGTCGCGGCGGCGCGGGCGGCGGACGCGCACGACTTCATCACGGCACTGCCGGGCGGCTATGACACGGGGATCGGCGAGAAGGGGATGCGACTCTCGGGCGGGCAGCGGCAGCGGATCGCGATCGCCCGCGCGATGATCCGGGACGCGCCGGTACTGATCCTCGACGAGCCGACGACGGGCCTCGACGCCGAGGCGGCGGAGCGCGTCCTCGCGCCGCTGCGGCGGCTCATGCACGGGCGGACGACGATCATCATCACGCACGATCTCGCGACGGTGCACGAGGCGGACGCGATCCTCGTCCTCGACGACGGGCGAGTTGCCGAGTATGGCACGCACGCGGAACTACTGGGGCACGGTGGCACGTACGCGAACCTCTACCGGCTGCATCACCCGGCTGTCCGGTCCGATGCGCCCGGCCCCGCGTGGTGGTCTCAGGCGCCGCGCGGCATACCCCGGACGGACCATCCGCCCAGCGTCCCGGTGATGCACGATGCGGCGGGGGACGGCTGACATGCCAGCCCCCGCTGAACCGGCGGTGTTGGCGCACGGCGCGTCCATCGCGGCGGGCTACACCGTCCTGCGGTTGATCAACCGCAGCACGTTCCTCGATGTCTACGACGTCTGGAGCGAGGAGCGCGCCTGCCACTGCGTCGCGAAGGTCATGCGGCCCGACCGGCGCGACGACCGCGACCTGGAGCGCGATTTGCTGCGCGAGGGACGTCTCCTCAAACGGCTTACCCACCCGCACCTCGTCCACGCCTACGAAGTCATGGACGAGCCAGAGCCCATCGTCATCTTCGAGCCGCTGGCCGGGCCGACGCTCGCCGAACTGGTGCATTGCGGAAAGCGGCGCCTGACGCTCGCCTCGATCGCCCACCTGGGCATCCACCTCTGCGCCGCGCTGCACTACCTCCACGGCCACCGGCTCCTCCATCTCGATGTGAAGCCCGCGAACATCGTCGCCGTGGGGCAGATCGCGAAGCTGCTGGACCTGAGCCTGGCCCGCCCGCCGGGTCGCGGGCGGGCGAAGTGGGGCACGCACGAGTACATGGCGCCCGAGCAGGTGCGGGGTGGCCGCTTCTCCCCCGCCACGGATGTGTGGGGCATCGGGGTCGTCCTCTACGAGTCGGCCACCGCGCGGCAGGCATTCCCCGCAGGGAAGGACGAATCGTCATACGCGCAATTGGAGGGGCCGGCGCCACCGATCGGGCACTACCGCCGCGTCCCGGCGCGCCTCGCCGCGTTCGTCGAGCGCTGCCTCTCCCCCGAACCCGCCGACCGCCCGACGCTGGAAGCCGTGATGGCAGCGCTCGAAACCATCGCAGGATGCTGAGTCGACGCATCCTTCGCCGCGTGCGCCATCCGCCGCCGGGGTCACGGGCCGGCCCTGTTGTTGCGAGCGGCGGTGCTATTCATCCGCCCCGCGCAGGTGCGGGCGGTGCGGGCAGCAGGCAGTGTCGCGCTCACACGGAAGGGAGGCAATCGTGCCTGTCATTTGTCGATCGCTCCGCGTACCCACAGCCCGCTTCACCAGATTCACTGCGGGTGCTCTCCTCCTGGGCTGGGTGCTCGTCGCTTGCGGGAGCGGGTCGGCCTCTCCCGCGCCCGCGATGGCGTCGCCGATCGCATCTCGACCGGACACGGCGACGCGCGTGCCGACCATCGGCGCGACCGACCCCGTCGCTCCAGCCGGTGCCGCGTCCGGCCCGGCAACCGACGTGCCCGCGGGCGGCGGCCCCGCAGGCATGCCGCCCCCCGATCACATCTTCCTGATCATCATGGAGAACCGCGAGGTGACGAGCATCCTCGGGAATCCGAGCGCGCCGTTCATCAATCAACTCGCCGCGCAGTACGCCGTCGCCGATCGCTACTACGCGATCACGCACCCCAGCCTGCCGAACTATCTCTCGCTCGTCGGTGGGGACACGTTCGGGGTGACTTCGGATTGCACGACGTGTTTCCAGGGGGCGCGAAATCTGGCCGATACGCTCGAAGCGAGGGGCAGGTCGTGGAAGAGTTATCAGGAAGGCCTGCCCGCACCCTGCTTCCTCGGCGCGCAGGCCGGGGAGTATGCCATGAAGCATGACCCCTTCATCTACTTCACCGACATCCGCACCAATCCGGCCCGGTGTCGGCGGACGGTGCCGCTCAGCCAACTGAGCGCCGATCTCGCCGGCGGGGCGGTGCCGAACTTCGCCTGGATCACACCGAATCTGACGGACGATATGCATGACGGCTCGGTGGCGGATGGCGACCAATGGCTCCGGACGTGGGTGCCGAAGATCATGCAATCGCCCGCCTGGCAACAACACGATGAACTCGTCATCACGTGGGATGAGGGGGAGACGAACGACGGGTGTTGCGGGGATGCGGCGGGCGGGCGGATCCCGCTCCTGGTGATCGCACCCGACGGCCCGAAGGGGTACCGCGCGACGACCCCCGCCACGCACTACACGCTGCTGCGGACGATCGAGGATCAGTGGGGGCTGGAGCGGCTCGGCCACAGCGGCGATCCGGGCGTCCAGCCGCTGTGGGATCTCGTGCGCCCGCCAGCCGTTTTTGCGCTCGACGCGATCGAGCAGACCAGCCACGTAGCGTCGCACGCGCTCGCGGACCTCGACCCGCGCGAAGCGAGGGGCGATCCGACCGTGCAGTTGCGCCAACGCCTGCGACCACCGCGCGATGGCGCCCGATGCATCGCCTACCTGTTCCGCGATCGTTCCTGCCTCCTCCGCTATGGACGAGCAGGATACCGCGAGTCGCTGCTACGTGTCCCTGTAGATACGGTATTGGTTGTCAAGGGGTATGCGGCCCGTAATTGGGATCGTAATCGACCTCGCGCGTCACCACCGCCCAGCACAGGTGCAGCA
>JAABUZ0100009904.1_pt1 | contig 10746 bp, 8 predicted proteins | sample 5562091 | NCBI WGS metagenome assembly JAABUZ01 (sample SAMN12813069, study PRJNA571459) | rock metagenome | isolation source: Antarctica rocks | place: Antarctica: Victoria Land, Linnaeus Terrace sud | collected 2015-12-21
TCTGCGGAGTTACCCCCATACCCACACCCACGACGACGCGACACAGACCCTTTTTCGATCACTGATCACAGACGCGACACCGACGATCACACGGGCCTATGTATGATCGTCCTACACACAGAAAGGAGAGCTATCTATTTACGATCTCTCGCCAAAATCGTGTCTTGACAAAGGGGTCCACCATAGATGTCCAAGCCTGTCCATCGTGGGGCTGTGGCCCGCGCACGAGATGGTTGGCACCTGCGCCCGTGGGCGCGCATCGTCCATGTCCACCAGTAGTGGCCGCCCCAGGTATAGCGCGCTTGTCGAAGCCACGAGCGCGGGGCGTGTCTTCCTGATCGTCGATTGCCAGGGCGGACAGGTAGAGCGAGACAGGGGCTGCTGCGTTACTCTATCAGTGAGACGATAGACCGGGAATGTGAGCGAGGGGATGCATGGATTCAGCCGATAGCATGACTGTCCTCGGCGCGCCGGACATCGACGGCCTGGTCTTCCGTCCGTTCCGCGGCCGGTCTGATTATCCGGGCATGGTGGCGGTGCGCGCGGAGGCTGGGGTATACGACCAGGTCGATCCACTGTCGCCGCGCGCGACTATTCCCACGCTCGACGACATCGCCCGCGCGTACGCGGAGACGCCGACCGGCAGCCCCAACGTGCTCGTCGTGGAGGTGGGCGGCCGGATGATCGGCTACAACGAGTTGCAGTGGTGGGCGGAACAGGACGGTACGTCGGTCTACTTGCACCTGGGCTGGCTCGCTCCCGCGTGGCGGGGCAAGGGGATCGGCACGGCCATGTTGCGCTATGCCGAGCGGCGCCTGGCGCGACTGCGCTATCATCGAACTCCTATTATAGCGATAGAGAAAGTGGACAATAGGCGCGCTTTCCTGCTATACCTAGGCGACGACGCCGTGGGTTCGCCGCGGCGTTAGTCGGATAAGTAGGACCGGGTAACCGGATAAGTAGGAGAGATACTCATGTCCGCCGTCGACGAGTTTGCTCGCGCCGACCAGCAGTACGCGGCCACATTCACCAAGGGAGATCTGCCGATGCCGCCCGGACGCCACGTCGCCGTCGTCACCTGCATGGACGCGCGCCTCGACCCGGCCAAGTTCCTCGGACTTCAGGAGGGCGACGCCCACGTCATCCGCAACGCGGGGGGCCGCGCCGACGACGCCATCCGCTCGCTCGTGATCTCGCAGCAGTTGCTCGGCACGCGCGAGGTCGTCGTCGTCCACCACACCGACTGCGGCATGCTCACCTTCACTCAGGATCAACTCCACCGGAAGCTCCACGACGACCTGGGCGTCCACACCGACCTGCAATTCCTGCCCTTTAGCGACCTCGAGCAGAGCGTGCGCGACGACGTCGAGGCCATCCGCACGTCGCCCCTCCTGCTCAAGGACATCCCTGTCACCGGCTTCGTCTACGACGTCAAGACAGGCCAGCTGCGCGAGGTACGATAGGGGTAGGCGAGGCCGCGGGATGGGGGATTCGTCCCACGCGGCACGCCCTCTTGAACGCGCGAATACGCGCATAAGAGGGCGACGGCGAGGGTGGCCCTCACCGGAATATCTGGGGGATCTACTCTTTCCGGCGGCCGTACTATACTGGGGTTATGGCCGATATCGATCCATTCGAGGCACAGCGCGCCGCCCCGCGCCTCCGCGATCAGGCCGAGCACGCGGCGCTGGTGGCGCACGGCGTGACCTCCCTGGATGCGTTGCTCGCTGTCGTGCGGGATCGGACGGCCCCCACGCCCGTGCGGGTGACGGCATGTCGGGTGACCGCGTCGCTCAAGCAAAAACGCGCCGTCGGCGCGCTACTGACCGCGTTCGGGGACCCCGACGTAGAGCTAGCCCGGGCGGCCGCCCACTCGCTCGGAGTCCTCGGGAGCCGCCGCGCCGTGCGGCCCCTCATCGCCGCGCTCGAGGACGACAACCCGGAGCGGCGCGAGGCCGCCGCGTACGCCTTGGGTAACCTCGACGACAAGCGCGCGGTCGAGCCGCTGCTGCGCACGCTCGCCGACCCCGGCCAGGACGTGCGCGTGCGCGCGCAAGCGGCGGAGTCGCTCGGCTACCTGATGGACGAGCGCGCGGTCGAGCCGCTCATCGCCACGCTGCGCGACCCGGCGCCCGAGGTGCGCTTCTGGTCTGCCTTCGCGCATGGGTGGCTGCGCGACCGGCGCGCTCTACCCGCGTTGAGGCGGCTGGCCGCCGAGGACGCCGCCGAGGTTCCGGGGTGGTGGTCGGTAGGCAAAGAGGCGGCCGACACGATCCCCTACTTGGAGCAGGGATGGAGCGACGGGAGCGACGGGTAGGTATGCCGGCGCGTGGCGGACGCGCTTGACCGAGCAGAGACGCGCATGACCGAGCAGAAGGGAGCATTGGCATGACCACGACCCAACAGGGACGCGCCACAGGGTTCGACACGGCCGCCATCATGGGCGGCCTCTACGGAGACGGTATCATCGGCCACAAGGGCGCCTTCGACCGCGCGTGGGCGCGGACGCTCGGCGACGACATAGACGCCCTCTTCCAGGACGCCCTCACGCGTCCAGGCGGCGCCGTCGGCCGCGGACCCAAACGCTACTACGTCGAGATCCACCCCGAAGAGATCAGCGGTTTCCTCGACCTCGCCACCCATCCCTGGGTGGTCGCCGTCAGCCAGGCCGTGCTCGGCCCGGACTACAAGATCGTCGAGATCGGCTTCGACGTGCCGCTGCCCGGCGCGGTCGATCAACCCTGGCACCGCGACTTCCCGGCCCCCGCGGACACCCTGGCCGGCCGGCGCCTGAACTCGCTGGCGTTCAACCTCACCACCGTCGACGTGTTCGAGGATATGGGTCCGTTCGAGGTGGCGCCCGGCACCCAGTGGGACGACCCGCGCGACTTCGAGCACGGCATGTTCCCGCCCACGTCGTTCTACGCGCGGTACGAAGAGCGCGCCCAGCGGAAGATGCCCAAGATGGGCGATATCTCGGCGCGTTCGGCGCTCACCATGCACCGCGGCACCGCCAACCACTCGTACAAGCAGCGCCCGGCGCTGGTGCTGGGGGTGGACGCGCCGGGGGCGATCAACGCGGAGCGGCACGACCTGCAGTTCAGCCGCGCGTACTACGAGACGCTGCCGGAGTCGGTGCGTCGGCACGTAACGTGCAGGGTGGTGGAGAAACTGGAGCCGATCGTCCAGGCGCACTCCATCGAGGGCCTTATGATGGGCGAGGCCTGAGCCCTACAACGGCGGCGTCCGTCCTGGCGGTCAGGCCAGACCGGGCGCTCCGCCCGGCGTCAATTCGGAGGTGCAGAAGGCGCAGCGCGTCGCGTCGGCCGGCACGCTGCTCTTGCAGTAGGGGCAGTCGCGCGTGATCGCCGGCTGGTCCGTCGTCGGCTTGAAGCGCGCCAGCAGGGCGTTGACCGGCTTGACGACGAGGAAGAAGATGACCGCCGCGATGATGAGGAACGACACCAGGGCGTTGATGAAGTCGCCGAGGGCGAATTTGCTGCTGTTCCAGGTGAAGTAGATCGTGCTGAAGTCGGGCCGGCCCCCGATGGCGGCGATCAGCGGGGTGATGAGGTCCTTCACGAGGGCCTGGACGACGCCGCCGAAGGCGGCGCCGATGATGACGGCGACGGCCAGGTCGACGACATTCCCGCGCAGGATGAAGTCGCGGAACTCGCGCCCGACCCCCCCGACGCGCGCCACCCTCGGCGCTCCCGCGACAGTGCGTACGACACTCATGACTTAAACCCTCCCTGTGGCGTCCCTTGCGGGGGACGCAAATCGGTCTCTGGGGCGTCCGTGCGCATCGTGCCGTGGGACAACCCACGCGCATCACGTAAAGTGTAGGTGAACGAGGCGTAGCAAAGCAAATCACCCCGACGTGTCAACAAAGAGGTTAGCCGTCGGCGTCACGGGGGTCCGTGACCGCTAGGATAAAAGGTAGGCCATGACCATCACTACGCTACGCCGCGCGGTCATCCGGGGCGTGCTCGCCTGGCTCGCGACGGTCGCCTCCGTCGCCGCCGCGGTCATCCTGGCCGACGCCCGCCGTGAGCGGACGCTGCCGCAGGGCCGTTTCCCCCGCGCGCGGCCGGCCCCCGTGCCGGTCGGCGAGTCGACGGTGCAGGTCTACACCTACGGCGAGGACCTGTTCGCGGCGATGCTCTACGCTATCCAGGCCGCGCGCGAGCAGATCCTGTTCGAGACCTACATCTGGAAGGACGACGACGTCGGCGCGCGGTTCAAGCGCGAGTTAGAGCTGGCCGCGGAGCGCGGCGTCGCGGTCTACCTCATCTTCGATTCTTTCGCCAACCTCGTCGTCCCGCGCCCGTTCAAACGCTTTCCGCCCGGCGTGCATGTGCTGGAGTACCCGCTCGTGCCCTGGCCCCTGCACCCCTTCCACGTGCGCAGCTACGCCCGCGACCACCGCAAGATCCTGGTCGTGGACGGCGAGACGGCCTTCGTCGGGGGCTACAACATCGGCGTGGCCTACGCCACCGAGTGGCGCGACACCCACGCGCGCCTCGCGGGACCGCAGGCGGCGGAGGTGGAGAACGTGTTCGTCGACTTCTGGAACGCGCATCGCACGCGCGGCCTGCCCGCCCTGTCCTACGATCGCGCGCGCGCCTGGGACCCTCATGTCAACGTCCACCGCAACGACCCGCCGATGCTCATTTTCCCGATCCGCACCACCTACCTGGAGGCGATCGACCGGGCCAGCCGCCACATCTACCTGACGCACGCGTACTTCGTGCCGGATCGGGTCATCCTGCGGGCTTTGATCCAGGCGGCGGAGCGCGGGGTCGACGTGCGCATTCTGATGCCGGAGCGCTCGAACCACGTGCTGGCCGACTGGTTGGCGCGCGGCGCGTACGACCGCTGCCTGACGGCGGGGATCCGGCTGTTGCTCTACCGTGACGCCATGGTCCACGCTAAAACGGCGACCGTCGACGGCGTCTGGTCGACCATCGGGACGGCGAACCTCGACCGCCTGAGCCTGGCCGGCAACTTCGAGGTCAACGTGGAGGTCTACGACGCGCCGTTCGCCGCGGGGATGGAGGAGATCTTCGCCGACGACGCCACGCGGTGTCGGGAGGTAACGCGCGCGGAGTGGCGGCGCCCCCTGACCTGGAAGATCGCCGAGGCGATCCTCGTCCCGCTGCGGCCCCTGCTTTGATACTCCCCGCCAAGACGGGGCTTTCTGGTCAATATAGGTAAGCAGCGGCCGGCGCCCCTGCCCCGCGCCATTGTGTTTCGTCAGGGGCCTCCCTGTGTAGCGGACGTACCCACTGGGACCGCCGGCATCTTGCCGGCATACGCCCGCGTCCGAACACGTTTGGTGGTGGCGGACGCGGTTGAGGCGCGCTCTTGCCGGCCCCTCGGCGGTCCCAGTGGGACGAGGGGCTAGCCGCAGGTACTGGGCGCCGGCTTGACGGCGAAGTGGTCGGCGATCCAGGCCGTCACGTCGGACATCGCGGCCAGCCCGACATCCACGTGCTGGACGCCCGGATAGGTGCGGTACGCGACCGTCTCGCCCGCCGCACACAGACTCTTGACGAAGCCGGCCTGGACGGCGGGCAGCACCAGCGGGTCCGTGGCCCCCTGCCCGATGAAGAGCGGCGCGCGGATCGGCATGTGCCCGGCGGTATTGGTCTCGAGCTCGCTCTTCCAGGGCTCGATCTCCCAGGGCTGCTTACTGAGGAAGGTGATTTTCAGGACGCGCGCGTGCAACACCGCCGGGAGCGCCTGGGTCATGTTGTGGACGCAGTACGTCGCGGTGTTGCGCACGATCGGGCGGGCCGCCGCCGTCACCACCTGATCGAGCTTGAGGGCGGGATAGACCTGGACCCAGGAGTCGAGCGCGAACGCCGCGAGCAGGTTGCCGAAGTCGGTCTCGATCTTACCCTGGAAGAGCGGTGGACTTGTTCTCATGATCGGTAGCGTCTGCGGGAAGCTGGCCTTCGGCATCACCTGTGAACAAAGACATAGGGGCGTATCCTGATCGTTTAGCATAGGCGGGCATATATTGAGCACAGGGACGCTGGACGGCCCCATGATCGCTAGGTGCGGTCCTTCATGGGGCGGGGCTGCCCTTCCCGCAGCCGCCACCTGTCATGTGAACGGGTCCAGAAGAGCGGGATCAGCGCGCCGGCCGGGGCGCCGGCCGCGACCCCCACGAGCTTGAGGTCGGGCGCGTACGGCACCGCGTACTGGCCGGTGAACAGGGCGGCGTGGCCGCCCTGGGAGACCCCCCATACGACGAATCTGGTCCCCGCCCCGGTTCCCGGCAGGTTGTGGGCGGCGCGCACGCCGTCAAGCACGGAGAGCGCTTCGGCCTTACCGACCAGGTAGGGATGGGGACCCGGTGTGCCGAGGCCCTGGTAGTCGGTGGCCACGACGGCGTCGCCGGCCTTGAGGAACGCGGGTAGCCCGGCGATCGCGTGCGCGCCGGCGTCGCCCTGGAGCGAGGGGGCGCAGCGGGAGGCGACCCCGACGGTCCCCTGCGCCCACGCCACCACCTTGCGCCCTCCAGGGGGCGCCGGCGCGGCCGACACAAAGACCGCGCCGCTGATGGCGGTGGGTTTGCCCGTGTAGCCTGTCGAGAGGTAGAGGATCTTCCAGCCCCGCGCCCCCGCCGGCGGGTCGGTCAACGGTTCGGAGCGGATGATGGTCCCCGGCGGCCCGCTCGGAAGGGGCGCGGGGGCGCTGTAAAACAGGCCGGGAGGGGACGGCTGCGCCTGGTGGAGCGCGACCACGACCGCGACGACGGCCAGCGCCGCCAGCGCCGCCAGCGCCGCCAGAACCAGGCCGAGCGCGCGCGGCCGGCGACGCAGCCGGCCGCGGGGTCCGGCCGCGACCGGGTCAGGCCGGGCGCGCGCGGCGTCCGGCGTCGGCGCGTCAGGGACGTCCGCCATCTTATCCCTCCCCACCGCGCGGCCGGCGACCGGGCCGCGCGCTTGTATGTTCCGACTCTCCCAGCGAGGTCTCGTGGCCCATCCTGTCGGCCGGGCACGCCTGGGGCCATCCTATAAGAATGTAGGCGAACGACGCGCCCGCGCATGCATTATAGGACACGTAGCCCGAATAGGCTATACGGAGTGAGAAGCCCATTGCTCATGCTGTTCTTGTTATCGAGGATGACAGTGTTACGACCGGCGCCGTGGGCCTGTTGTGTCGCTCGATGTCCAGTTGCATAGTTCGATGAAAGGCCCATACCTTGGTTGTACACCGCAAGCGGCTTAGTCTTGCCCTCACCGCCGCGATGGCGCTGGCCGCCGTGCCGGCGGCCATAGGGGGCGCTCCGACACCGGCGCATGCTAGCGCGACATCACTCTTAACAGAGTCGTTCACCCACAGTTCCGCCGGCTCCGCGTGAACCTACGGCGGCGCGGCCTGCCTCACCGCCGGCGGCACAAATGGGGGGCCGATCCCCACCTGTTCCGGCGCCTCCGATGGCGACGGCAACGGCGCTCTACAACTGACGACGAACACCAATAGTCAAGCCGGTTTCGTGCTCAACAATACGCCTGAGCCTTCCGGCCAGGGCTTCGTCATCAACTTCAACATGGCGGCCTACGGCGGCAGCGGCGCCGACGGCATCAGCTTCTTCCTGGTCGACGGCAGCCACAGCCCGACGCAAGTCGGAGCGTACGGGGGCGGGCTCGGGTACGCCCAGAGTTCGGCCAACTCTACCAACGGCATCGACGGCGGGTACCTTGGCCTCGGCTTCGACGAGTTCGGCAACTTTGCCAACGACGGCGATGGTCACGGCCAGGGGTGCGCCACCCCAGCTCCGGGCCTGACCCCGCAGTCAGTCACGATCCGCGGCGCCAGCGCCAACGCCGGCGGCGGCGCCGGGTTGAACGGCTACTGCTACATCACGTCCAGCGGAACCCTGTCCCAGGGCATCAGCGCCGGCTCCAGCCGCTCTGGGGCGACCCGCAGCGTGCGTATCACCATCTCGCCGTCCGGGCAGATCGGCGTGAAAATCGACTTCCACGACGGCAACGGCTACGTGCCGGTGATCCAGCCGACAAACTTCACCGGCCTCAACGGCCAGCCGGCCTTCCCCGCCACCTTCAAGTTCGGCTTCGCCTCGTCGACGGGCGGATCGACCAACTATCACGAAATCTGGAACCTCGACATCGCGCCCGACCCGTCGACCCTCTCCGTCAGTTCGACGCATAGCGATCCCTTCACGCCCGGCTCGACGGGCACGTATACCCTTAACGTACAGAACGCGGCGACGGCCGGCCCGACCCGGGGGTCGACCGTGATCACGGATACGATCCCCTTAGGGCTAACGCCGAGGAGCGCCGACGGCGGGACTGACTGGACCTGTCCGATCACCGGCCAGCAGGTCGTCTGCACGTATCAGGGAGCGGGCATCGCCTCGGGCGCCAGCGCGCACTCCATCGCGGTGGGGGTCACCATCCCGCACGATGTCGCATCCTCTACGCTGACGAACACCGTGACCCTGACCTCCGCTGGTGACACGAACGCCAGCGCCACGGCGAGCGACTCGACGCACATCGTTCCGTCGGCGACGCTGGCCCTGAGCGGCGCCGCGCCCGCCTCGGTGACGGCCGGCCAGACGCTGACGGCGACGGCCACTCTGTCCAACACGGGGCCGAGCGACGCCGCCCACCCGGTCGTGACGTACGCCGTGCCGGCCAGCCTGTCGTTCGTCTCGCTGACGAACCCGGACGGCTGGAGCTGCGACGGCGCGCCGAGCGGGGGGAACGTGAGCTGCCGCGCCGCCACCATCGCGGCCCGGGCCGCCACGTCCTTCACCCTCGTGGCGACGGTCAAGAGCAATGACGCGAGCGGAAGCCCTATCACCTCGGCGTTCACGGCCACGTCAGACGCGTCGTCGCCCGCGACAACGTCACAGACGACCGCCGTGACGACCGCGTCCGCCCTGGCCCTCTCGGCGCAGGCGCCGGCGCAGGTGACGGCGGGACGCAGCATCACCTACACGGCCACGCTGACCAACACGGGGCCGAGCGACGCCGCCAGCCCCGTCGTCACCTTCACCGTGCCGGCGTATACCAGCTTCACGTCGCTGGCGGGACCGGCCGGATGGACGTGCGTCGGCACGCCCGACAACAAGGGCCAGGTGGCGTGCCAGACCGGCACGCTGGCCGCCACTGGCACGGCGGACTTCACGTTGGTGACGTCCGTGAACAGCAATACGCCCAGCGGCGCCACGCTGAGGACCGACGTCAGCGCCGGCGCCGGCGACGCCGTCACCACCAGCACCAGCGCCTCGGCGATGACGAACGCGACGACCTCGTCCGTCCTGAGCCTCTCGGCGCTGGCCCCGAGCGCGGTCGACGCCGGCCAGAACGTCGCCTACACAGCGACCCTGACCAACAACGGCCCCAGCGACGCTGCCAGCCCCATCGTCACCTTCACCGTGCCGGCGCACACCACGTTTGTCTCCCTGAACGGACCGGCCGGGTGGACGTGCGGTAGCGCGCCCGATGGCCAGGGCCAGGTGACGTGCCAGACCGGCACGCTAGTGGCCGGCGCCGCGGCCAACTTCACGTTGGTGGCGAACGCGGCCAGTGACGCGCCGCACGGCGGCGCGCTGACCAGCAACATCAGCGCCAACGCCGCCGACGCCGCCGGCGTGAGCGCGACAGCGGCCGCCGCCACGGTGACGACCGTCTCCGCGCTGAACGTCGTGGTCCAGGCGCCGGCGACGGTCGTGGCCGGCCAGACCGTCACCTACACGGCCACGCTGGCCAACAACGGTCCGAGCGACGCGGCCAGCGCGGCCGTTGCGTTCGCCGTCCCGGCGCACACCACCTTTGTCTCGCTGACCGGCTCGGCGGGGTGGACGTGCGACAGCGCGCCCAACGCGCGGGGTCAGGTCTCCTGTCACGCGGCCGGCCTGGCGGTACACGGCACGGCCTCGTTCGCGCTGACCTTCACCGTCAACAGCAACGTCGCCGGTGGCAGCACGCTCGCGGCCTCCGTGGCGGCGACATCGGATGCGACGGCGAACGCGGGGACGGCCTCGTTCGGCGACGCCGTCGCCGCCACGTCCAGCCTCAGCGTCGCCGAGACGGCGCGGGCGGCCACGATCGTGGCCGGTCAGGACGCGGTCTTCTCGGTCAGCATGACGAATAACGGTCCGAGCGACGCGGCGGATCCTACCGTGAGCTTCACGCTCCCGGCCGGCACGACCCTGGCGTCGCTCGACGCGGCGCTGGGCTGGAGCTGCGGCGCCCCGACCGGGAACGGCCTGGTCACCTGCGCGGGGCCGCGGGGCCTCGCCGCCGGGACGACGGCCGCGTTCACGCTGCGCGTCCACACGAACGCAGGCGCGCCCGCCGGGACGCTGACCAGTAGCGTGACGGTGACGAGCGGCACATCGTCCGCCGCGTCGGCGTCGGCGCGGGTCGACGTGCAGGCCCTGCCCGCGACGGCGCCGGTCAGGGTCGCGCACGCCCTGCCGTCGCGCGTCCAGCACGTGGATGCCACGGCACCACAGACGACAGGGAGGGCCCGTCTCTCCGGCCTGACGCCGATCGAAGTGTGCGTCCAGACGCGTCCGCGCGCCGAGGGTTTCCTGTCCCTGACGGTGACGTACCCGTACGGGCGCAACCCCGCGGGTACCACCCCACTAAACCGTGGAAGAGGATGCTCTATGGCACGAACGGGTCGCGTGCGGCATGCTGACGCTAGTCGTGTCTTGCTCACACGGCCAGGAGCGCAGGCGACAGGGACCCGTCCACC
>JAABUZ0100009905.1_pt1 | contig 10745 bp, 9 predicted proteins | sample 5562091 | NCBI WGS metagenome assembly JAABUZ01 (sample SAMN12813069, study PRJNA571459) | rock metagenome | isolation source: Antarctica rocks | place: Antarctica: Victoria Land, Linnaeus Terrace sud | collected 2015-12-21
GTCGGTGCGCCTCCAGGGCGACGGCCAGCCGGTACGTCGTCGGGCGGGCCAGGCCGGTGCGCGCGACGAGGTCCGCCAGCGAGGCCGGACCCGCTTCGAGCGCGGCCAGGATCGCGACGGCCCGGTCCAGGACACCGACGCCGCTGGTAGTGTCGACCACGGAGCGATACTTGCATCTCACCAGGCGAGATGGCAAGCAAGCCAGGCACGCCACAGCAGGGAGGACACCATGGGCCGCACGCTGGCAGAGAAGGTCTGGGACGCGCACGTGGTCTCGCGCGTCGCGGGGGAGCCCGACCTGCTCTACGTCGACCTGCACCTGGTCCACGAGGTGACCAGCCCGCAGGCGTTCGACGGGCTGCGGCTGGCCGGGCGTGGACTGCGCCGCCCCGACCTGACCATCGCCACGGAGGACCACAACGTCCCGACCGACAGCCTCGTCATCAGCGACCCGGTCAGCCTGACCCAGGTCGAGACGCTGCGGCGCAACTGCGCGGAGTTCGGCGTCCGGCTGCATCCCATGGGGGACGCCGGCCAGGGCATCGTGCACGTCATCGGCCCGCAGCTCGGGCTCACCCAGCCGGGCATGACGGTGGTCTGCGGGGACTCCCACACCAGCACCCACGGGGCCGTCGGGGCGCTCGCCTTCGGCATCGGCACCAGCGAGGTCGAGCACGTGCTGGCCACCCAGACGCTGCCGCTCGCCAGGCCGAAGACGATGGCGGTGACCGTGGAGGGGTCGCTGCCCGACGGCGTCACGGCCAAGGACCTGGTGCTCGGCGTCATCGCGCGCATCGGCACCGGCGGCGGGCAGGGCCACGTCATCGAGTACCGCGGGGAGGCGGTGCGCTCGCTGTCGATGGAGGGCCGCCTGACCGTCTGCAACATGAGCATCGAGGCGGGTGCGCGAGCCGGGATGATCGCCCCGGATGAGACGACGTTCGGCTGGCTGCGCGGCCGCCCGCACGCTCCCACCGGTGCGGAGTGGGACGCCGCGGTCGCGCACTGGCGCACGTTGCGCACCGACGACGACGCCGTGTTCGACCGCGAGGTGGTCATCGACGCTGCGGAGTTCGCGCCGTTCGTGACCTGGGGCACCAACCCCGCGCAGGGCCTGCCACTGACCGGCTCGGTGCCGGACCCGGACCAGCTGGCTGACGGATCGGCGCGCGAGGCAGCGGCGCGTGCCCTCGCCTACATGGGGCTCACCCCTGGCACTGCGCTGCGCGACATCGAGGTGCAGACCGTCTTCCTCGGCTCGTGCACCAACGGCCGGTTGGAGGACCTGCGCGCCGCCGCTGACGTGCTCGCCGGCCGACAGGTCGCTGACGGTGTGCGGATGCTGGTGGTCCCCGGCTCGGCGCAGGTCAAGCTGGCGGCCGAGGCGGAAGGGCTGCACGAGGTCTTCGTCGCCGCGGGGGCGCAGTGGCGCGAACCGGGGTGCTCGATGTGTCTCGGGATGAACCCGGACACCCTTGCGCCCGGGGAGCGCAGCGCGTCCACCAGCAACCGGAACTTCGAGGGGCGGCAGGGCCGGGGCGGGCGCACGCATCTGGTCAGCCCGGCCGTCGCCGCCGCCACCGCCGTGACCGGGCGGCTCACGGCACCCACCGACCTCCAGCCCGCCTGACGAGACCGAGGACCGACAGTGACACCGTTCACCGTGCACACCGGCACCGCAGTCCCGCTGCGCCGCAGCGATGTCGACACCGACCAGATCATCCCCAGCGACTATCTGAAGCGGGTGACCCGCACCGGCTTCGCCGACGGGCTGTTCGCCCAATGGCGATCGGAGCCGGGCTTCGTCCTGGACGATCCGGCCTACGCCGGAGCGAGCGTGCTGGTGGCGGGGCCGAACTTCGGCACCGGCAGTTCGCGCGAGCACGCCGTCTGGGCGTTGCAGGACTACGGCTTCCGGGCCGTCGTCTCTGCGCGCTTCGCCGACATCTTCGGTGGCAACGCACCCAAGAACGGGCTGCTGCCGGTCGTGCTCCCGCAGGACACCGTGCTGGCCCTGCAGGCCCTCGTCGAGGCGGTGCCGTCCACGGCCGTGACCGTGGACCTGCAGGCCTGCCAGCTGCGTGCCGGCGACCTCGTCGCGGCCTTCGCGGTGGACGCCGACACCAGGTGGCGGCTGCTCAACGGTTACGACGACATCGAATTGACGCTGCGCCACGCCGGGGAGATCGACGGCTTCGAGGGCCGGCGGCACCGCTGGCTCCCGACCACCACGCCGGCGGGCTGATCCCGGTCTTCGCCTGCAGCGCAGCGAGTTCGCCCGCGTACGGCGCGCGAAACCCCCTGGGGCCGCCGACCGGTGCACCGAGAAGTCCACGGCTGCAGCAGGAAACACCGGGCGAGGTCGTTGTCTCAGCGCCCGTTGGGCTCTAACGTGCTGACACGGGCGGCGCCGTGCCGCACCAGGGGACTGCGGAGGTCTCGTTGAACAAGACCGAGCTCATCGACGCCATTACCGACACGGTCGGCAGCCGGGCCACCGCGTCGCGGGCGGTCGAGGCCATCGTCGACCAGATCCAGCGCAGCGTCGCCGTTGGCGAGAAGGTCGCCATCAGTGGCTTCGGCGTGTTCGAGAGAGCCGAGCGCGCGGCCCGACTGGGGCGCAACCCGGCCACCGGAGAGGCCGTGAAGATCAAGAAGTCGCAGACTCCGAAGTTCCGTCCGGGTAGCGATTTCAAGGCCTACGTCAGTGGGACGAAGAAGCTGGCCAAGGCCGCCCCCGCCCCCGCCACCGCTCTCGCGGGCGCGGGCTCCGCGACGGGACGAGCCAAGGCCACGGCTGCGAGCGCGGCAGGCAAGGCCACCCGTGCGGTCAAGGCCGCCGGGTCCGAGGCAGCCGGCGTCGCCAAGGCGACCACGGCGAGGGCCACCAAGGCCGCCGCGGCCGCCGCGGCCGCCGCGGCCGCCGCCGCTCCGGCCAAGGGAGCCGTCAAGGCGACCACCGCAAAGGCCCCGGCAGCAGAAGCACCGGCAGCGAAAGCACCGGCAGCGAAGGCCCCGGCGGCAAAGGCGAAGGCCCCCGCCACGGTCAGGCAGCCGCTGCCCAAGGCGCCGGCGAAGAAGGCTCCCGCCAAGAAGGCGGCCCGCTGACTCAGGCGGGGAGGGCCGGCGCGGCATCGGGCAGGTAGTCCGCCGCGACCAGCTGCCCGCCGCGCAGGCTCAACACCCAGGTGCTGCCCTTGCGGGCCGGTGGCCGGCCGCGCCGCGTCCGCACCGCCACCCGGTCCGCGGCCCCCAGGGCCGCGACGACCGCCGGCACGGCCCCGCCCTGGCTGCAGACGGCGACGGTGCCGCCACCGGCGGCCAGGCTGCGCAGCCGGCCCACGGTCAGGTCCAGCTGAGTGGCCGCCACCTCGTCACTCCACGCCGGCTCGACCTCCACCGGGACCCCCAGATCCTGCGCCAACGGCTGCAGCGTCTGCACGCAGCGCGCGCGGTCCGCGGACAGCACCCGGGTGGGGCGCCAGCAGGCAAGCACCCTGGCCAGCCGCATCGCCTGCTGCTCCCCACGGGGGTCGAGCGGCCGGTCGCGGTCGTCGCCAGCCCAGCCCGCCCGGTCGCCGGCGCGGCCGTGCCGGACCAGCAGCACCGTGGTCGTCGGCCCGCCCGCCACGAGCTGCTCCACCGGGGCGCGGTCGTGCAGGTGGGTCAGCCGCCGCAGGGCACGTGCGGGGGACAACCAGGCGACCGCGTCCACCTCGCGGCCGGCCTGGAAGGCCCCCTCCAGTGCCTCCCCGGCCCAGTAGTGCACCCGCTTGCGACCGACCGACACGTCGTAGGTGGTGGTCGGCAGCGCCCGGCCCAGCGCGGCCGCACTCCCGGTCTCCTCGCGGGTCTCGCGCACCGCGGTCTCCGCCAGGTGCTCGCCGGGGTCGACCTTGCCCTTGGGCAGCGACCAGTCGTCGTATCGAGGTCGGTGCACCAGGGCCACCTCGAGATCCCGCCCCGCGTTCCCGCCCCGCCAGAGCACCGTGCCGGCGGCGAGCAGCGGGTCCGTCCGGGTCACGCGGGGCTGGTCCAGCGCGCGACCTTCGCGACGCTGGTGGTGCGCCAGACCGCCGGGAACGCGGCGCGCGCCGCGAGCACCGAGGCGCGCTGCCGCTCGGCGAGCCGACCGAGGGCGACGGCGTACGCCGCGTCGACGCCGTCCTCTGCCGCCAGCAGGATCAGCGCGTCGGCGGCGACGGCGCCGTCCTGGTGCTCGCCCAGCACCTCCTGCAACGCGGCGGCCGCCTTCGCCGTGGCCGTGGCCCGCTTGCCCAGCGCGGGGACCACGGCCTCGGCGGCGTAGCGCGCCCGCTTGGCGGCCTTGCGCGCGTCGTGCCAGCGCTCGTCGGGGTCGCCGCGTCGCAGCTTGCCCGCCCGCTGCTCCAGCCGGTGCCAGGCATGCCCGACCAGCGCTGGCAGGACCTCGTCGGCAGGCCGCGCCGCGAGGGCCGTGCGGCCGGGGTCGGTGCAGGCGGCGATCAGCGCGCCGACGAGCGCGAGATAGCGCTGCTCTCGCAGTGCCGCCACGGCGCGCTCCTCGGCGGCCGCGGCGCGGGCGGCCAGCCGGGCGTCCAGGCGTAGCAGGGCGCTCGGCTCGATCGGCAGCAGGGTGTCGGAGGCGGCCGAGGCGGCGAGCCGCTCGCGCAGCACCTCGGTGTCGCGGGCCGGCCCGAGTTCACCTGCCAGCCAGCGGGTCCCGTCGCGCAGCGCCTCCGCGCGGGCGGGGTCGACGAGCGGGGCGAACGTCGTGAGGTCGCTGCGCAGCCGCCGGCAGGAGACGCGCAGCTGGTGCACCCCGTCGGGGGAGCCCAGCCGCACCGCCGTATCGGCCTCGATCAGCTTGCGGGTGCCGGACCGCAGCGCGTGCACGGCGACGTCGCCGGCGGGAGAGTCCGGTGACAGTGCGCCCGGGCGGGGCACCTCCGGCGCTGCCGACGCGCGCGGTCCCAGCGCCCGGGACACCGCGGGCACCTGCTCGCCGGTGACCGCGCCCGCCGCGAGCAGCAGCTGGGCGACGTCCTCCACCACCCGCTTGGGCTCGGGCACCGGCTGGTCCCCGTCGTAGGAGTCGCGGTCCGGGCGCTCGCCGCGGCGCAGGGTGAGCTCGCGGTGCTTCAGCGCCACCCGCCTGCCGTCGAGCACGGCCACCTCGTCGTCGACGAGCTCGGCGAGCTCCTCCTCCTGCGCGCCCAGCAGCACCAGGACGTGTCGCTCGGTGCGCAGTGCCGCGACCGGGACGAGCGGCTCTCCCCGCAGGCGGACGAGGAGCAGGTCGATGACCTGAGCGGGCACCGCCGTGACGGCACCCGGCACGACGACCTCATCGTCGCCGAGCCTCAGCTGCCACTGCGCCGGCCCGCCCCCGGACTGGTGGCGCAGCCGCACGCCGTCGCGGGCGAGGCGCAGATCCGCGGCGTCGAGGTAGGTGGACCGCAGCAGCAGTCGGCCGCTGCGGCGCACCGCCGACACCCCTTCCACGCCGGCGCCGTCCTCGCCGTCGAAGGACGGCAGCGAGACGAGCCCTGGAACGTCGAAGGTGAGCAGGTCAGGCATGCGCGTCGGTCCGTTCGTTGGTGCGGTTCAGGAGCACGACCTGGACGTCGTCCGGCGCCCCAGGCGTGGCGGGCGCCTCGGGCGCCGGCCGCACCCAGTGGCCAGGCGCCTCGAGCTCCCAGGCTCTCGTCTGCGGCGACATGTCCAGGTCGAGGACCGACTGCAGCTGCGCCTGCGCGGTGCTGTCGCAGACCCTCACCAGCACCTCGACCCGCCGGTCCAGGTTGCGGTGCATCATGTCCGCGCTGCCGATCCACCACTCGTCGGCACCCGCGAAGCGGAAGACACGGCTGTGCTCGAGGAAGCGACCGAGCACGGAGCGCACCCTGATCGTCTCGGAGAGGCCGGGTACGCCGGGCACCAGGGCGCAGATGCCCCGCACCACGCATTCGACCTGGACCCCCGCTCGCGAGGCGCGATACAGCGCGTCGATCACCTGCTCGTCGACCAGGCTGTTGACCTTGATCCGGATGCCGCTGGACTCGCCGCGGCGGCCCCGGTCGGCCTCGCCGTCGATGCGTCGTACCAGCTCACTGCGCAGCTTCTGCGGTGCCACCAGCAGGGTCCGGTAGTCGGTCTGCCGGCTGTAACCGGTCAGCACGTTGAACAGGTCGGTGAGGTCCGCGCCCACCTGCGGGTCGGCGGTGAACAGCCCGAAGTCCTCGTACAGCCTGGCCGTCTTGGGGTTGTAGTTGCCGGTGCCGACGTGGCAGTAGCGGCGCAGCGTCCCCTTCTCCTGGCGGACCACGAGGGCCGTCTTGCAATGCGTCTTCAGCCCGACGACGCCGTAGACGACGTGGCAGCCCGCCCGCTCCAATGCCCTGGCCCACTTGATGTTCGCGGTCTCGTCGAACCGTGCCTTGATCTCCACCAGCACCACCACCTGCTTGCCGGCCTCGGCCGCGTCGACCAGCGCCTCGACGACGGGGGAGTCACCGGAGGTGCGGTAGAGCGTCTGCTTGATGGCGAGGACCGCCGGGTCGGCGGCGGCCTGCTCGATGAAGCGCTGGGTGCTGGTGGCGAAACTGTCGTAGGGGTGGTGCACCAGCACGTCGCTGTCGCGCAGCACGGCGAAGAAGTCCGCCGGCGCCTCGCCCTCGACCAGGCGTGGGTGGCTGGCCGGGACGAACGGCTCGTCCTTGAGGTCGGGCCGGTCGACGTCGAGCAGCGACATCAACGCCGAGAGGTCGACCAGCCCCGGGACGACGAGCACGTCGCGGTCGCTGATCTCCAGCTCCCGCACGAGCAGGTCGAGCACGTGGGAGTCGATGCTCTCGGTCACCTCCAGGCGCACCGCCGGTCCGAACCGCCGGCGGGCGAGCTCACGCTCCAGCGCCTGCAGCAGGTCCTCGTCGCGGTCCTCCTCGACCTCGACGTCGGCGTTGCGGGTGACCCGGAAGGCGTGCCACTGCGCGACCTCCATCCCCGGGAACAGCTGGCCCAGGTGGGCGCCGATCAGCTCCTCCAACGGGAGGAAGACGGCGTCCCGGTCGGACTCGACCGCGATGAAGCGGGGCACGTTCGGCGGGACCTTCACCCGGGCGAAGTGCTCCACGCCGTCACCGCCGTCCCCGGTCGCCTCGCGCACCAGCACGGCGAGGTTCAGCGAGAGACCGCTGATGTAGGGGAACGGGTGGGCGGGGTCCACGGCGAGCGGGGTGAGCACGGGAAAGACCTGGTCGGTGAAATAGCGCGCCAACCGCTGCTGCTGGTGGCCGGGCAGGTCGTCCCAGCCGAGGATGCGGATCCCCTGGTCGGCCAGCGCGGGGCGCACCTGCTCGGTGAAGCAGCGTCCGTGCCGCTCGATCAGCTCGCGGGTCTGGCTGTAGATGACGTCCAGCTGCTCGCGGGTGGTGAGCCCGTCCGGGCCGCGCACGGTCAGTCCGGTGGCCTGCCGCCGCTTGAGCCCGGCGACCCGGACCATGAAGAACTCGTCGAGGTTGCTGGCGAAGATGGCGAGGAACTTGGCCCGCTCGAGCAGCCGGGTCGTCGGGTCCTCGGCCAGCTCCAGCACGCGGGCATTGAAGTCCAGCCAGCTGGTCTCGCGGTTGCCGAACCTGCCCTCCGGCAGGGGAGCCCCGCCGTCGACCGGCGGGGTGTCGACCGGCTGGACGTCGTCGGAGACCGGCTCGAGCGTGTCGTACGCCGCGTCGGCGTCGGCGAGCGTCGGCCGCACGGAGACGGAGCTGTCGGGGGCTGCCACGCCGTGCATCATCGCGCGCGCAGGTGAACACGACGTCCCAGCTACTGCGGCGAGGGCAGGGTCGCGATGGTCACCAGGGTCACCACGCCGGCGTGCTCCTCCAGGCGCACGCGCTGCCCCGGCCGCAGGCCGAGGAGCCCACCGGCGGCGAAGGCGGCGGCGGGCAGGTCGACCAGGCCGCCGTCGTCCCGCACCGCGGTGCCGGCCCGGCTGGCCGGGTCGAAGGTGCGCACGGTGGCCTGCCTCGACATGCGGACCGGGTCGCCTGCCAGCGGCGGCACGCCTGTCACCCGGCCAGCGGGAGCACGTCGGCAAAGGCCGCGCTGGCCGTCCCGACGCCCAGCACCAGGGCCTCGGCCCAGTCCGCCGGAGTGTCGACGTCGCGGCGCAGCCCGGGCGCCAGCAACCCCCCCGTCAGGTCGACCGCGCCGAGCGCGACGTGGCGCAGCAGGGAGCCGACCCCGTAGGAGGGGAGCAGCAACCGCCCCTCCCTCGCGGTCAGCAGCACCGTCCCGCCGCCCGGCGCGTCGGCGACGACCCCCGCCGGCACCGCTGCCGCCGCCCGGAGGGCGGCTCCCACCTCGGGGGCCCGCAAGGCCGGGAGGTCACCTGCCAGGACCGCGACGGGGCCCGGGAAGCCCCGCGCGGCAGCCATCACCGCCGGGGTGAGGCCCCCGCCCGCGTCCGGCAGGACCTCGGCGCCGGCACCCCACCAGCCGGTCACCTCGCCCGTCACGACGGCGACCCGCGCCACGCCGGGCGCGGCCAGCGCGGCGGCCACCGTGTCCGCGGCCATGGCGGCCATCAGCGCGGCCCGGGTGGTGGCCGGCAGCGGCAGCCGGGACTTCGCCAGCTGCAGCCGCTTGACCGGCACCAGGACCGTCCACTCCACCCGGCCATCCTCCCTTGGTCATCCGGCCAATGGGTGCAGCCGCAGCGTGCGACGCCCGTGCGGCCGGTCAGGCCGGGGGAGGATGGGGGCAGGTCAGACGACGAGGGGTGGGTCCGGTGGCGCGAGCGGCGGTGTTCGGCACGGGGTCGTGGGGGACGGCGTTCGCCAAGGTGCTCGCCGACGCCGGCACCCGGACGACACTGTGGGCCCGGCGCGCCGAGCTGGCGGACGCGGTGACGACCCGCCACGAGAACCCGGCGTACCTGCCTGGTGTCGTCCTGCCCTCGTCGCTGCGCGCCACGACCGACCCGGCCGAGGCGCTGGCGGGGGCCGACTTCGTCGTCCTCGCGCTGCCCAGCCAGACGCTGCGGGACAACCTCGCCGGCTGGGTCCCCGCGCTGCCACCCGACGTGGTCCTGGTGAGCCTGATGAAGGGTGTCGAGCTGGGGACGACCAAGCGGATGAGCGAGGTGATCGCCGACGTCGCCGACGTCGCCGACGACCGGGTCGCCGTCGTCTCCGGCCCCAACCTCGCCCGGGAGATCGCCGCCGAGCAGCCGGCAGCCAGCGTGGTCGCCAGCACCGACGGCGGCACCGCGCAGCGGCTGCAGGAGGCCTGCACCACAAGGTATTTCCGCCCCTACGTCAACGCCGACGTGGTCGGCTGCGAGCTGGGCGGCGCGGTCAAGAACGTCATCGCGCTCGCCTGCGGGATGGCCGGCGGCATGGGCTTCGGCGACAACACCCTGGCCAGCCTCATCACCCGTGGCCTGGCCGAGACCGCCAGGTTGGGAGCGCAGCTCGGGGCCGACCCGATGACCTTCGCCGGTCTCGCCGGCCTCGGTGACCTGGTCGCGACGTGCAGCTCGCCGCTGTCGCGCAACCGCACCGTCGGCGAGCGGCTCGGTCGCGGCGAGACGCTCGCGCAGATCACCACCGAGACCAGCCAGGTCGCCGAGGGCGTGAAGAGCTGCCGGTCGATCCTGGACCTCGCCGCCAAGCACGACATCGAGATGCCCCTCACCGCCCACGTGGTGCGCGTGGTGCACGACGGGCTGTCCCCGCGCGACATGGTCGCCTCGTTGATGGGTCGCGACACCAGGCGGGAGGGCGAGTGACCGAGGCCGCTCCCGGAGACAGGGGCAGGGCGTTGCACACCAGGGCCGTGCACCCCCCGGCGCCCCCGACCCCCGCGGAGCGGCCGCTGTCGCCGCCGGTGTGGCGGGCCGCGACGTGGCGGTTCGACACCGCGCAGGACTACGCCGACGTGCTCGACGGCCGCACGGCCGGCTACAGCTACTCCCGCATCGACAACCCCGGCGTCGACGCCACCGCGGCCACCGTCGCCGAGCTGGAGGGAGCCGAGGCCGGCCAGGCCTTCGCCAGCGGGATGGCGGCGATCAGCACCACAGTGCTCGCCTTCGTCGGGGCCGGTGGCCACGTCGTCGCGCCGCACGAGGTCTACGGCGGGACCTACGGCCTGCTCACCGCGGTGCTGCCCCGTCTCGGCATCGAGACCTCCTTCGTCGACGGGCGCGACCCGGACGCCGTCGCGGCGGCCGTGCGGCCGGGGCAGACCGCCGTCGTGTGGGCGGAGACGCTGGCCAACCCCACCCTCGCCGTGCCCGACCTCGGCGCCCACGCCGCCGTCGCGCACGCCGCCGGCGCGCTGCTCGTCGTGGACTCGACGTTCGCCTCGCCGGTGGTCTGCCGGCCGCTCGACCACGGCGCCGACCTGGTCGTGCACAGCGCGACGAAATACCTCGGCGGCCACTCCGACGTCACCGCCGGCATGGTCGTCGGCAGCGCGGACCTCGTCGCGGTGGTGCGCGCCCTGCGCGTGCAACTCGGCGGGTCGCTGTCACCCGACGACGCCTGGCTCGTCGCCCGCGGCCTGCTGACCCTGCCGCTGCGGGTGGAGCGCTCCAGTGCCACCGCGCTCGGCCTCGCCACCGCGCTGCTCGGGCACCCGAGGGTGGCGCGGGTGGACTACCCCGGGCTGCCGTCCTCGCCCGACCATGCCCTGGCGCGCAAGCAGTTCGCCGACGGCGTCTACGGCGGGGTGCTCACCGTCACGCCGCGCGGTGACCG
>JAABUZ0100009906.1_pt1 | contig 10744 bp, 8 predicted proteins | sample 5562091 | NCBI WGS metagenome assembly JAABUZ01 (sample SAMN12813069, study PRJNA571459) | rock metagenome | isolation source: Antarctica rocks | place: Antarctica: Victoria Land, Linnaeus Terrace sud | collected 2015-12-21
CATTGTTGGTTGTCCTTTCGCTGCCGACGGCGCCGCTGCGGGTTGCGCCGCGTGGCGATGCTCCTTCGACGTGATCGTTCGACGTGATCGTGAGGTGCGCCCGAGCGGACGCGGTGCCCACGCCCTGGCCGGAACCCCCTCGAGCTGACGAGCGCGCGGCGCTCAGTCAGCGCGCACAGATCGATGTCTACCACCGAACGTGCGTTCCCCAAACCTGAGATGTCCGCGTGCGGACGGCGAAGGACGGGATCCATGGTCGGTACTAAAGCTCTGGCTGCGATGTTCCGATACACCATCTCGATGATTGATCTTCCCACGCCCCGCCTCACTCCTCATCAGCCGGCCTGGGCCCGATGAGATCGCGTCAGCCGATATATCGCGCGGTCCTGTTGGTGACCCTCTCTGCGGTGCTGCTGGGCTCCCTCGCGTACCTGCTGGTGCTGGCCCTCGGGGGCGCTGAGCTGCTCAAGCTGGGGCTGCCGCCGACCGGAGGCGTGGTGAAGATCCATGACGCCCGTCCCTGGCTTTTGGCCGCCGCGGCGGCTGGGCTGCTCAGCCTCCTTGGCTGGGCGCTTGCCGAGCGACGCCTGGCGGCGTTGCCGTCCGCGCTCGAGTCCGAGCGTGAGGCCCGAGCCGTGGCGCAGGAAGCGCAGCGAGAGCTGGCCGAGGCTCGCAGCGATCGAGATCGGTTGCAGCACGAGCGAGATACCGAGCGGGCCCAGCTGGCCAAGGTGGTACGGGGATGGCGAAGCGAGCGCGATTGGAATCGCGAGCTGCGTCAACAGATCGCGCGGATGCAGCACGAGCACGGCGTGCTGGCCAGCCACAGAGGCGTGCGGGAGATGGTGCTGCAGCTCACGATGAGCCTCGTTGACGCGGAGAAGGGCATCCTCCTCTCAGAGCGTGAGCGACCCGACGGAAAGCTCAGGATGGTCTGCTCGATCGGCTTTGACAACGACCCGCAGCACAGCACGATCGCGCAACGCTTCGCGACCGAGGTGATCGAGCGCGACAGCACCATCCGCGAGGACCACGCCAAGCGCGCCGACGGCGAGAAGCGGGCCGCCGTCGATGACGAGGTGCAGAACCTGCTCGCGATTCCGATCTACCTGGCTGATGACTTCGCCGGAGTGATCGTCTGCGTCAACCGCGAGGGGGGCTTTGAGTCGCTCGACGACGACGTGCTGCTCGCGGTCGGGGACCACGCAGGCGCGGTGCTTCAGAACTCGCGGCTTCACGGCGATCTGCGCAACGCATACCTATCCACGATCCGCGTGCTCGCCAACGCGATCGAGCTCAAGGACCCGGAGCTGCGGGGCCATTCCGATGCTGTCTCCGAATACGTTCTCGCGGTCGCGGACCGGCTGGACTTCGAGCCCGAACGGCGGGAGTCGTTGATCTTCGCGTCCCTGCTGCACGATGTGGGAAAGCTCGGCATCTCCGAGCGAATCCTGCTCAAGCCCGCCGCCCTCACCGACGAGGAGCGCAGCGTCATCCAGCTGCACCCGAGGATCGGCTATCAGCTGGTCCGCCAGGTACCGGCGCTGCAGAAGATCGCTCCGGCCGTGCTGCACCACCACGAGCGCTTTGACGGGGATGGCTATCCCGGCCGCTTACGCGGCGAGACGATCCCGCTCGAAGCCCGGATCATCGCGATCGCCGATGCCTTCAGCGCCATGACCAGCGACCGGCCCTACAGTCAGCCCTGCACTCCCGAAGAAGCCTGCGCCGAGCTGGAACGCTGCGCGGGTGGCCAGTTCGATCCCGCTGTCGTAGCGCTGTTCGTCGAGGAGGTTCGCCGACGCCCACCAGGTGAGCTGGCTTGCGCATCGCTGGCTCCCGATCCCGAGATCGACCTGCACCGCGCGGATGGAGATTTCGTCCTCGGAGCCCGCTCGTTCGGGATCACCGATTCGCTCACCCTGCTGTACTCGCACCGCCACTTCCACGAAACCGCCCACGCGCAAGCTCAGCGAGCTGCGCTTCAGGACCGGCCGTTCGTCGTCGTTGTCGCTCAGCTCGTCAACCTCGGTCAGATCAACCTGACTCGCGGTTTCGACGAAGGAGACCTGGTCCTGCAAGCCGTTGCGGCCATCTTCCAGCGGACGGCGGCAGCTTGCCAGGGCCTCGCCTTCCGAGCCAGCGGCCGCAGGATCGCGCTGCTCTGTCCCGGGGATCAGGCCGTGGCCGACGAGATCGCCGCAACTCTCGCTGATGCGCTCCCGGCCGGGACCGAGGTCCGCCTGGGAGCAACCGCCTGGCGCCCCGGCGAGAGCAGCGAGCAGGTCATCGAACGTGCGTTACGCGCCGGCACCGCGCCGGTCCTGACCTCCTCCTGACACCCCGTCGCCGACGGCCGTCTTGAACCCCTGAGCGCACAGGCAGTCCGGGCGCGGCCGTGTGCCCCGAGCCGTCGTCGCAGGACGGTATCCGGCATCCTGCGTCGATCATGAACACCGTCGCCCTCGTCCTGGAGGAGCGCGGGCGCCCGCCGGCGCTGCGCGAGCTGCGGCTCGACGCGCCCGGTGACGGCGAGGTGCTGGTGCGCGTGGCTGCGGCCGGACTGTGCCACTCGGATCTGTCGGTGATCGACGGTTCCCGGCCGCGGCCGATGCCGATCGCGCTGGGCCACGAGGTGGCCGGGGAGGTGATCGCGCTCGGCGCCGGGGTGGAGCGGCTGGCTGTCGGTGACCATGTGGTCGCGACGTTCGTGCCCAGCTGCGGGGCGTGCGGCCCTTGCCACCAGGGACATCCGGCCCTGTGCGAGCCGGGCGCCGCGGCCAACACCGCCGGCACCCTGCTGAGCGGGGAACGGCGCCTGTCTGCCGGCGCCGAGCCCGTGCACCATCACCTCGGGGTCTCGGGCTTTGCCGACCACGCGGTCGTGGACCAGCACTCCCTGGTCTCAATCGATCCCGAGCTTCCGTGGGACCTGGCGGCTCTGTTCGGATGCGCCGTGCTGACCGGCGTGGGCGCGGTCGTCAACGCCGCGCGGGTCTCCCCGGGACAGAGCCTGGCCATCTTCGGGCTCGGAGGCGTCGGGCTCGCCGCTCTGCTCGGCGGCCTCGCCGCGGGCGCCTGGCCGATCGTCGTCGTGGACCGCGTGCCGGAGAAGCTCGCCCTGGCCACCGACCTCGGCGCCGCTCACGCGCTCGCCGCCGACGAGTCCGTCAGTGGACAGATCAGGCAGCTCACCGGCGGCGGTGTCGAGCACGCGCTCGAGACGGTCGGCAACGCGGACGTGCTCGCCGAGGCGTACCGGAGCACGCGCCGGGGCGGGACGACCACCACCGTCGGGCTGCCGCACCCAGACGCCGAGCTGCGGCTGCCGGCGGTGACGCTGACCGCCGAGGAGCGTCGTCTGCAGGGTTCCTACCTGGGCTCCTGCGTCCCATCGCGTGACATCCCGCGGTTCATCGCGCTGCATCGCGCGGGCAAGCTCCCTGTCGAGCGCCTGCTCACCCACCGCCTGCGCCAGGACGAGCTCGTCGCCGGATTTGATCGTCTCAGCCGCAGCGTGGGCGTTCGCCAGGTCGTGATCTTTGACTGAGGCGACGAGCGCTGATCGCTCTGGCTACCGGTCCTGGCTGACCATCCCGACGCGATGGAACGACAACGACGTCTACGGCCACGTCAACAACGTCGAGTATCTGGCCTTCTTCGACACCGCGATCAACCACCACCTGATCAGCTCTGGCGCGTTGGACATCCACCGGGGGGCGGTGATCGGCCTCTGCATCGAGTCGCACTGCTCCTACGCGGCGCCGCTGACCTTCCCGGAGGCCGTCGAGGCCGGCCTGGGCGTCAGCAAGCTGGGGCGCTCCAGCGTGCGTTACGAGATCGGGCTGTTCACCGCCGGCAGTGCCCAGGCCGCCGCCAACGGATACTTCGTCCACGTGTTCGTCGATCGCGAGACGCGGCGCCCGGTCCCGATCCCGTCACCGCTGCGATCGGTGCTCGAGGCCCTGCGGTGACCGGCCGCAGCTGAAGCGTCGTTACCGGGCCAGCCCAAGCCCGAGTGCATCGAGCGTCGCGGCGGCGATCTCCGCGGGGTGGCTATGGTCTTTTTCCGAGTGGAGAGGGTCACGCGAGCACACGCCGAGCCCCCGAAGGAGTCAGACATGACCGTCGAGACCAGCAGTCCCGCCGAACCGAACCGCTGGGCAGTGCTGGCCCTGCTTGGCGTGGCGCAGCTGATGGTCGTGCTCGACACGACGATCGTCAACATCGCGCTGCCGTCCGCTCAGAAGGCGCTGCGCTTCTCCACCGAACCGTCAGTGGATCATCACCGCCTACGCGCTGGCCTTCGGAAGCCTGCTGCTGCTGGGCGGCAAACTCGGGGGATCTGTTTGGCCGCAAGTGGACGTTCATCGCCGGACTCGCCGGCTTCTCGATCGCGTCGGCGATCGGCGGCCTGGCGCAGTCGTTCGGGATGCTCGTCGCGGCCCGCGCCCTGCAGGGCGTGTTCGGCGCACTGCTCGCCCCGTCGGCGCTCTCTCTGCTCACTGTCACGTTCGCCGACTCGCCGGACCGGCCCTTCGGGATCTTCGGCGCGATCGCTGGTGGCGGCGCGTCGATCGGGGTGTTGCTCGGTGGCGCGCTGACTCCGGCGCTGTCGTGGCGCTGGTGTCTTTACGTCAACCTTGCGATCGCGCTGCCGACGGCGATCGTCGCGCTGCGCCTGCTCGTCAACCAGGCCCACCCGCAACGTCCGAAGATCGACCTCCCCGGGGTGCTGGTCGCCTCCGCCGGCCTGTTCGGGGTGGTCTACGGCTTCTCCAACGCCGAGACGCACTCGTGGTCGGCGCCGGCGACGATCATCGCGCTGGCCGCCAGTGTCGTGCTGCTCACCGGTCTCGCCTTTTTGCCCATGACGGGGATGATCGTGGTCACCGCGACCACGATCCAGACCAAGGTGCTGGACAAGACCGGCGCCAAGCCGCTGATGGTTCTGGGGATGACGCTCGGCATCATCGCGATGGTGCTGTTCACCCGGCTGACCGCGGGCGGGGCCTACGCGACGGAGGTACTTCCAGGCCTGCTCGTGATCGGCTTCGGGATGGGCTGCATCTTCGCGCCCGCGTTCGGAACCGCAACGCTCGGAGTCGAGCGCCAGGAGGCGGGCATCGCCTCCGCGATGGTCAACACCTCTCAGCAGGTCGGGGGTTCGGTTGGCACCGCGCTGCTCAGCACGCTGTTCGCCAGCTCGGCCGCCGGGTACGCCGCGACCCACCGGGTGCTTCCCGCGGTGGCGATGGTGCACGGCTACACGGCCGCGTTCTGGTGGGCGGCGGGGATCTTCGCAGTCGGCCTGCTCGTAGCCCTGCTCGTGCTCCCTGCCAGGATCCGACCGGCCAGGCAACCCGCCGAGGTGGCGCTCGCCACCGAGTAGCCAGCAGTCACACTTCGAGGACCCGTCTCGTCACTGAGTGATGCCGGCTTCCCACCGCGATCCGCACCCCGTCCGGGATCGAGTCGCCGAGTTCAACCGGCTGCGTCCCTACCTGCTGCGGGTGGCTACGTCGGAACCTGGCTGCCCGAACCGCTGGTCGAGGACGAGCGTTATTCGGTTGGATCGGGCTCCGCGAGGCTCGCGGATCTTGTGGATGCAGCAGTCTCGGGTTTGGCAACGTCCGCAGGGATCGTGCAGCGCACGTGGGTGCCGGCGCCGCTGCGGCTTGTGAGGTTCAGGGTGCCGGCGCAAGCTTCGACGCGCTCGCGGCTTGAGGCCAAGCCGATGTGACCTTCGCTCAAGGCAGCAGTTCGCTGCTCGTGGGTGAACCCGCGGCCGTTGTCCACCACGTCGAGCACGATCGCTTCCGCAGAGCATGCGACCGTGACCGTAACCTCACTGGCTTGGGCGTGTGTGGCGGCATTGGCCAGGAACTCCCTCGCCAGGGAGGCGATGAGCTGGTCGTGCACGCCGGCCGCGTTGGGATCGATCTTGGTGTGGACCTTGTAGCCGCCCCGGCGCGCCTGTCGTTCGGCGATCGCGCGAAGCGCGCCAGGCAGATCGAGACGATCAAGGAGATAGGGATGCAGTTCGCGAACGACGTTGCGCAGCTGATCCAAGGCGAGCCGAAGTGCGACCTCCGCCCGGTCAAGCGCTCCGGGATCTCCTGCGCGGGCCTCGACCAGATCCTGTCGGGCTGTGAGGAGGTTCTGGATCGCGTGGTCGTGCAGGCCGCCGGCGACCTGCGTGCGAGCGCGCTCTTCGGCAGCGAGCGCCTGCGCCACGAGCCGGCCGCGCGCTATCGAGAGGTCCGTGATCCGCTGGCGTCGCTGGGTAAGCAGTTGCGCGAGCACCACGGCCGCGACCCCGATCCACAACAAGTAGAGGCCGTGCCCGATCGTGACGCTGAGCCGTTCCGCTCGGGTAGCTGGATGCGCGATCGCTACGACGAAATACGTGATGATGGCGGCGATTGACACCAGGCCGGTACGCCTCGGGGCGACGAGCAGCGCCGCACCGAGCGGGAGCGCGAAAAACGCGGCGCGAAGGTCTGAAAACGCCCCACCTGACTCGAAGGCCAGGGCGCCGACAAGCCCCAGATCGCACGCCACCACGAGACTCGTCGGTATTCGAGGACCGCCACCAGCCCAGCTATCAAGCAGGACCACCGAGCTGTAAAGCGCTGCGATAACCAGCACGATGTCGAAGTTGACGGTGCCGACCATCGGGTGAGCGACCAGACGGTCGCCAGCGAGCACGATCGGTAGCAGAAGCACCCGAAGCAGCGCCAGCGCACGCGCGGCGAGTCTACGATCGGCTTGCTCCGGGCCTGCGTCAAGGTGCTGCGGTGACGCTGAACCGTTCAGCTTGTGGTCCTCGTTCACTGCAGCAGTCCGCGGCGCATCGCTTCGGCGACAGCGGCGGCGCGGTCGTTGACCTCAAGCTTCTCGTAGAGGTGCTGCAGGTGCGTCTTGACCGTGCCCGTACTCAGGTGAAGCTGACGCCCGATCTGCGGCGCGGAGTCCCCAGCAGCAACCAGCGCCAGCACCTCCCGCTCTCGGAACGTCAAGCCTGGAGCATCCGCCGCCCCGCGCGCACGAATCTGTCCAACCAAGCCGGAGTGCAACCCCGGCGGAAGCACAACCCCGCCACGAGCGACAGCACCGATCGCCTCGCATACCTCGCGGCGATCGGCGTCCTTGGACAGGAACGCTCGTGCTCCCGCGGCCAGCGCTTTGAACACCAGCGCGCTGTCCAGGTAGGCGCTCAGCATCACCACCCGGGTTTGGAGATGATCGCGAGCGACGGCCTCGGCGACCTGTATCCCGTCAACCCGTGGCATCTTTATGTCGAGCACGGCAACGTCCGGCGCGAGCTTTCGGATCGCCGCGAGTGCCTCAGCCCCGTCTCCGGCCTCGCTGATCAGCTCAAGCTCAGGCCGCTCGGTGATCCGCCGTGCCAAACCATCTCGAAACAACGGATGATCATCGGCGAGGAGCACCCGAACACGAACGCCGTCTGCCATAGAGGGGTTCTAACATGACGCGTTGCGTCAGGTTTCGGGTCGCTTGCGGATACCGCTGCCCCACGCTGCGTCGCGGGTTCTGTCATCCACAGATCGGGGCGGACAGGGACGATCATCCATCCCAGGCATTGACCGTGGCGTAAGCCACTCATCAGCACGCAATTGAGGGAGCGGCCCCGTCCTGCAGGCCGCTCCCGACTTCATCTGGGTTGCTCCTCAGCGTCCGCGGTTCACCGCGTGCTTCGCGAACTACTGGGTGCTGGCGATCCCGGAGTGGCAGGACGCTTGGTGGTTGATCGTGAGATTGTCGACGAACGCCGCCGAGTCATAGCCTCGGTCACCCTGATCGAAGATCGACAGAAACAGGGAGTGGAGTCCGGGCGTGATCGGGGTTGAAGCCCTCAGGATGGGTGTCGCCCCGCCGTAGGTGGTGCCGTTCGCATTGGCTGCCGTCATCGTGGCCGGGCCAGTCGCGTTGATGCTGATGATGTTCCCGCTTGGATCCTTGGCGAAGTCAAGCGGCGCGGAGATGTGGGGATCATTGATGTTGCCGCTGGTCCCCGAGTTCCAGGTGGTCTGGTCAAGCTCAGCGATGAACCCGTCGTTGTAGATGTTGCCTACGAACTTGGGGAATTCCTGGGAGAGAAACCGGAAGCGGAAAGACAGGCAGTTGGCGTAGTTGGGTACCCGGACGGTCACGCGCAAGATGTTCAAGTCCCTTGTTCCGCGCAACGGCACGCCGTTGTCTCCGCATCCGGGCCGCCCCGCCTGCTTATGCCGATTGGCGAGGTTCGCGCAGCCGTTGGTGAGGATCGCGTACGCATTACCAAATCGGGGAAAACCGGCGAGCGGCTTAGTCGAGATCGCGTTGGGATGATTGTCCGGCGGCAGCGCCGCATAGCGTCCGCTGAGCAGCTGATGCTTGTTGGCCATGATCGTCCGAGCGAGCATCGTCGCTCCCGCATGAGATTCCGATACCGGCGTGATCGTCCCTGTGCTGGCCAACGCCGCCCCGGTCAACCCAACCACCAGCACCAGCGTTCCAACCCCACCGATAAACCAACCACGCGCCCGCGACACTCCAGACATACCTTCTCCTTCGATCGTTTACCCACCCCGAAACTCCCAACCCTGACCGCAGTTGCGGGCCAACAACGCCAGACCGACAGCGAGTAGCCGATCGACTGACGTTGCGTATCGACCGATCGGCGGGACCCAGACGACGTCACCCGTCGCGTGCGGGCGCGGTGAGCGGTTCAAGGACGCGAAGGCCCGTCCGGAGCAGGAGCTGGCGGTCGATACCGCGGTGACCACGGCCTTGAGGCATTTCACGCCGGCGGCAGAGACACGTTGGGCCGCTATGTCATCAGCTGGCGCGGCGCTCGAGGCCACGGTCCGCTCAGGCGAAGAGCGTCGTCTGTGCAAAGCCCGGAGCGCGTTCGAGCTCGAGCATCCGGCGCTTGGTGGCGATGCCGCCCGGAGCCGAGAATCCGTGCAAAGCGCCATCAGCGGCGAGCACCCGATGGCAGGGCACGATCACGGGGTACGGATTGGCGCCCAGCGCCGCGCCGACCGCCCGGGCCGCGCCCGGTTCACCGACCGCGCGGGCGATCGCGCCGTAGGTGGCAACGGTGCCCGGATCGATCGCGCGCGTCGCCGCGTAGACGCGGCGCGGGAAGGCTTCGAGCGTCGACTCGTCGAGCACGACCTCGCGCAGGTCCCGTGGTTCGCCCTCAAGCAGCGCGACGATGTTCTGCGCCGCCGCGCGAATCGGCCCGGGCGCCGCGGTGAGATCCTCACGGCGCGCGCGGGTCAGCGCCGGATCGCGGGGGAGCATCACCTGGGTGATCCCGGACGGGCCCCATCGAAGCCCACAGTCTCCGATGGCGGTGGCGAAGATGAACATCGTGATCGGTGATGCTAACCCGGGCCCCAGCGTCATCGCCGGGTGAACTCAGGTTCCGGACGCACGGCCCGATCGCCGGGCGCCGAAGGCCTTGACCCGTTGCGCGAGGTCGGGGCGCGACACATGAGCCGGGCCGCGGCGCGCCGGGTAACGCCAGGCGCATAGGATGCGCGAAGCCGACGAGCAGCACCGAGGAGAGGAGCGCGGGTGACAGTGACAGCGGCCGGACGGGGGCGCAACCCTTACAGCACCGAGGGCATCGTTCGCGGCGAGGACGGCATCGCGCGCTACACGCAACGTCCCGCCTCCCTGGTCCACATGCTCCAGGCGACCGTCGAGCGGGATCCCGCCGCGGTCGCGGTGGTGGAGGTCGGTGGCGCGGCGCTGAGCTGGAGTGAGCTGTGGCAGCGCGCGCAGCGGATCGCCGGCGGCCTGCGGGCCGCGGGGGTCAATCGCTCAGACCGGGTGACGATCCGCCTGCCCAACGGGGCCGACTGGGTGCTCGCGTTCTGGGGCGCCCAGCTTGCGGGGGCGGTGACAGTGCCGGTCAACACCCGCTTCAAGGCCTCCGAGGTCGACTACGTGCGTGAGGACTCGGGTGCGGTCTACGGCTTTGAGCCCGGAGAGCCGCTGCCCGACGGCGACCCGTTGACCACCGCCGAGCTGCGACCCGGTGAGCTGGCGGCGATCTTCTACACGAGCGGCACGACCGGCTTTCCCAAGGGCGCGATGACCTCGCACGCCAACTTCCTGGCCAACGTCGAGTCGGCGATCCGGTGCGTGGGAATCGACCGCGACGAGGGGTCCTCACTGGCCACCCTGATCAACGTTCCCCTGTTTCACGTCACCGGCTGTAACAGCCAGCTGCTGGTCATGACCGAGCTGGGCGGGCGGACGTTCGTGCTCGCCAGCCCGCTCGACCTCGAGGGCTTTCTCACCACGGTCAGCCAGGAGGGGATCCAGATGCTCACCTCGGTGCCAGCCATCTACCACGCGCTCACCCGCCATCCCAAGTTCGCCGAGACTGACCTTGACCACGTGCGCTGGGTCTCCTACGGGGGCGCGCCGATCGCGGCCGACAGCGTCCACGCGATCATGCGGGCGTTCCCCAAGGCGCGCGTCGGCAACGGCTTCGGGCTCACCGAGACCGCGTCGCTGACGTCCTTCCTGCCCCACGAGGAGGCCCTCGAGCACGCCGACAGCGTCGGCTTCGCGATGCCGGTCACCGATCTCGCGATCGACCGTCCCGACTCAGAGACCGGGGTCGGGGAGCTGCTCGTCCGCGGCGAGAACGTCGTGCTCGGGTACTGGAACAAGCCCGACGCGACCGCGGAGACGTTCGTCGACGGCTGGCTGCACA
>JAABUZ0100009910.1_pt1 | contig 10742 bp, 13 predicted proteins | sample 5562091 | NCBI WGS metagenome assembly JAABUZ01 (sample SAMN12813069, study PRJNA571459) | rock metagenome | isolation source: Antarctica rocks | place: Antarctica: Victoria Land, Linnaeus Terrace sud | collected 2015-12-21
TCGGCCCAAACGACGAGATCAGGTAATCGGCATACAGATCGAGCAGCGACTTGTCCATACGACAAGTTTACCTGATTGGAATTACATCAACGCAACGCAACCACAATGTCTGCGTAACATCAGTTACAATCTCAAATATACGCGCATCCACGTTCGGACGCAGTAAGTCTTGAATGAATACTGTGTATGTCTCTGAACTCGCTTTTTCTATCTCTTGTATCGTGATGCAGTCTCTAATAAAGCCTTCAAAGGCATCTTTTTTTGCTTCGGCATAGGCATCGATGATTTTCAGAACCGCTTTTGCAATGTTGAAAGTCCCGGCAGGAAGAGTTACGGTAAGCAGATTTTCATTTATCCAGTAACGATTAGTAGCAGGACTTCGAATAACAGGCAAATACTCTGCTTCTGGAAAGAATTTTTTAAATTCTTCATTGAGCCTGCTGTTCAGCGCGTGATTTTGCAGTTTAGCGCCGAAAGCCAATTCTCTTTGGCGCTTAAAGAGTTGTGCATATTGCGCTCCGCCATATTCTTTGTAAGAGTTCGATTGATGGTATCCGTTGTTGACATAATCTTCAATGAGAACGTAAATGGCATAGTGGTTGGCAAATGCTCCGCGTGATTTAGACCCCGAAGACGCTGACCTTGTCTTCAGATTGATGTATTGGAGTAGTTCACTGTGACGAAATACCTCATCAGCAAAACCGCTGAATTCTTCTTCGAGGACGCCAAATATTTTTTCAGTAAAAGCGTGTCTCATTACTTCCTCTCGAAAAGTTTCATTTGAGATGAAGTTTGCTTGTCGTACCAAATCTTGTGAGGCTTCTTCAACGGCTGACCATCTATTTCCTGGGTAATATCTAACCGCCGCAGCCCAACTTGCACATACTTTTCTTGAAGCTCAATCCCTATGGTTTGGCGTCCTAACTTCTGTCCAACTGCTGATGTCGTGAAGGTGCCGGAAAATGGGTCCAAAACTGTATCTCCGGGATTACTGCTTGCTCTGATTATCCGTTCCAGCAATACCTCCGGCTTTTGAGAAGGATGTTCTTCGTATTCACTCATACGATAGCGGACTCTGGGAAACGTCCAAACATTGCCGGGAACTTTTGAGCAGTTATACGGTGTCGGCTCTTTTTTCCGATAATCAATCAGTTTCCGCTGTGCGCCTGTTCTCGCTTCAACTAGAATTTCGTTGCTATTAAAAGTGTATTGCTTTTTATCCTTGACGCAAAACAGGATTGGCTCGTAAACTGAGCCGTAGTAATTTTTGGCTTGAACGCCGGAGCTATCATAATGCCAAACGATGCGTGAAAGAACAGAAAGCCGATTACGAAGATAGATGTCAAAATAAGGCATACACTGAGTGCTTGCCATCAAATAGAGGCTGCCTTCAGGTTTAAGCTTATCCAAGCACAAGGAGAGCCAAAGATAGCACCATTCTAAATAATCTTCCTCGGAAGCCCATTTATCTTGAAAACCTCCAAAGTCTTTTCCAATATTGTAAGGTGGATCAGCAAAGATCAAATCGATTGATGCCGATGGGATAATTTTATTCAGGACTTGCAAGGCGTCACCCCAATAGATGCAATCATTGCCTTTTTGAAATGTTTTCATAACTTTGATTATGTCATGCCGTAGAGCAAAATGGAACACGCCGATCCTAAAAATAGGAGCGGTCTTGCTTGCGTTATCTTCTCTTATCTCTGCTACAGCAGGAACTTGACGGCTTTGGCATTAGCGCAGGCCGGCCGCGATTTTGAGCGCCTGATCCACTTGCTGCATTGTTTCACCGCTTAGACGGCCATAGTAGCCGAGAAGACGCGACTTATCTAAACTGCGCGTCTGCATCAAAAGTGCTTTGGAGCGCATCGGCAAGCCGCCCTCGCCCGGTTCCACCAGGGCTTCAAACGGATAAACACGCTCGGTTTTTTTGCTCGTGATAGGAGCAATCAAAATGATAGGGGAATGGCGATTGATCATATCCGGCGAGAGAACCAGCGCTGGCCGTTCTCCCGCAGGCCTTTCTCCTGCCTGTTCCGAGCCTTCCGTCGATTCTAAACGGACACGCACGACATCCCCAAGCCTGAGTTCAGCCGGGATAGTAGCCACGGGTCTCCTCCGTGTCCAGCGGCTCGAAGTCCCGCTGGATTTCGAGATAGACATCGGCCATTTCGCGGCAGCCTTCCCTGATGTCTCGTTCCAGCGCTTCCTCCTCCTGCTTTTCCAGCCAAGCTTCTATTAAGCGTGCGAGCGTCGCACTGCGCTGCCCGCTGGCAACGGTCTTTTCAAACTTTTCGATAGTTGCCTGCGGCAAGGCATAGGTACGTTTCTGCGTCTGCATTATAGCCTCCTTACCATATCATTGCACCATAACTTTTTGTGACAAAGAAGGCCGCCCCTGGATATTCAGGAGCGGCCTTGCTTGCGTTATTGCATCTGCCTTTTACAGCAAAGACTTGACGGCTTCGACAATGGCGTCGGCGTCAATCTTGGCGGCGTGCATCAGCTCGGCGGGCTTGCCGGAGCCGGGCATATGCTCGACGGCCAGCTTGACCACCGTGGGCGCATGGTCGCCGACGCCGACGAAGGCGTCCAGCACGGCGTCACCAATACCGCCCTCAAACCAGTGATCCTCGACCACCACCAGCTTGCCGCCGGTGTCCTGCGCGGCCCGGTGCAGGGTTTCCTTGTCAATCGGCTTGACCGAGTAAGCATCAATGACGCGGATGACAATGCCTTCGGTTTTGAGACGCTCGTAGGCTTTATTGGTCTCGTGGAGCGTGATGCCCGCCGCAATCACCGCCACTTTGTCGCCGTCCGAATGGTGGACCAGCTTGGAGCCGCCGACCTCAAACGTCTCGTCGGGGCCGTACAAAATCGGCGTCTTTTCGCGGGTCGTTCGCAAATAAGAAATGCCGGGCAGGTCGGCCATGATTTCCATTAAATGCACGGTCTGGTTCGGGTCGCTCGGATACAGCACCGTGGAGCCGAACACCGCCCGCATCATCGCCAAGTCTTCCAGGGCCATCTGCGACGGGCCATCCTCGCCGATGGAGACGCCGGCATGAGACCCGCTCAGGCTGATAGTGGCGTTGGAGATGGCCGCCATGCGGATTTGGTCGAACGCCCGGCTGAAAAACGCGGCGAACGTGGACGCGAACGCCCGCTTGCCACGGACGGAAAAGCCGGTGGCGGCGGACACGAGCTGCTGCTCGGCGATATACATCTCAAAAAAGCGGTCCGGGTAGGCATGGTTGAACTCGTCGGAGAACGTGGAGTTCGAGACTTCGCCGTCCAGCGCGACCACATCTGCCCGGAAGCCGCCGAGCGCCGTCAAGGCGTCGCCGTAGGCTTTGCGGGTCGCTTCTTTGGTTCCCATTTCGTAGACCGGCAGCTTTAACGGCTGAGTCGCGGGCGCAGCGGCAGGCTCCAGTTCTTCGGGCATCAGCGTCGGCGCGATGATATTCTTCTCGCCGCCCAGTTCTTTAATCGCATCTTTGGCCTGGTCGGCGTTCAACGCCTTGCCGTGCCAGCCTTCTTTGTTCGCTAAAAACGAAACGCCGTAGCCTTTCTCGGTCTTGGCGACAATCCAGACCGGCTTGTCGGTCACGGTCAGCGCTTCGGCATAGGCTTTGTCAATCGCGTCTAAATCGTGGCCGTCAATCTCAATCGTGTGTGCGCCGAACGCGGCGGCGCGGGCGGCATAGACGGCGCTGTTCCAGCCAAGATCGGTCTCGCCGCGCTGCCCCAAACGGTTCATGTCCAAGATCGCAATTAAATTGTTCAGCTTGTAGTGGCTGGCCTTATCTACCGACTCCCAAATCGAGCCTTCCGCCACTTCGCTGTCGCCCAGCAGCACCCAGATTTTGTAGGGCAGCTTATCCACATACTTGCCGCACAGGCCGATGCCGACGCCGTTCGGCAGGCCTTGCCCAAGCGATCCCGTGGCGACATCCGTGTACGGCGTCACATGCGGGTTCGGGTGGCCTTCCAGCCGGGAACCGAACTGGCGCAGGGTCAGAAGCTCCTCGTCGCTGATCGCGCCCGCCGCCTTGAACATCGAATACAGCAGCGGGGCGGCATGGCCTTTGCTGAAGATCAAATGGTCGTTGTTCGGCGTCTTCGGCTTCGACCAATCATAGTGCAGGTACTTGCCCAGCAGCACGGCCATCAAATCCGCCGCCGACATGGACGAAGTCGGATGCCCCGACCCCGCCGCCGTCGTGCACCGAATGCTGTCAATACGAAGCTGCGCCGCCAAATCTTTCAAGTCTACTTCCGCCATAGGTGATGCTCCTTAGTTCGTTGTCGTGAGTGTTTTCGTTGAAATAATTTCTGCCAGTTTGTCCGGCTCATAGCTGGTGTTCATGCTAGGCCTCGGATTATTTATCTTCTGTCCGGCAATGACCGTGACCAAGAAACGACTATCGCTCATTGGTATTAAATTTGAGTGTATCCAATCTGGCCCACCCGCCAGCATCGCTTCAAAGGCCTCTGGAAACCGTTCAGCGGTGACGAGGTCTTCCCGACAAACGTGGTACTTATGCTCATATTCATTCACTGGATATTCGACAGCATCGTCCGGGACGAAAAGCACGTTCTCCTGAGTCAAACACAATTTTTTGTCCAAGGGCCATTGAGATTGGTTGAGCCGCAGCAAGATTTGCGTGAGGTAGTCACTTGTTTTCATAATTACCTAACGATATAGAAGTTAAACAGTAAGGCCCGTTGCGGCGTCCGCAAGACAATCTCCGAAGAGCCGGGTAACGTGCCATTAAAGCCAGGATATGTGCGCTCATTGGGAGCCAGAAGCGCCTCAAAGTCGGCTTTTGGTATTCTCGCTTCAATAATACCCAAATCCTGGCCTCGGCCCACGCGGATCGCCAAGTTGATTGCATTCTGGACTGCGGCCAGGTCTCGCGTTATCCAAGTCGGGAGTCGAAGTGGGTTCAAGCCCAATGCTCGAATGCTTGTGGCATCGTTGATGCTTCTATGATAGACTTGTACCCATTCTTCGTCCAACTTCCGTGTCCTCACGCCAAAATCTCTATTCGGCTTGATTGTAAACGAAACAAGCGGGCGAAGTCAATAAAGAACCTCTTGACAAGCATAGTTTTCCTATGTATAATAGACCTATGAAGACGACACTCCCTGCCGGACCCGCGCAGGATTACCTCAAGGGCGGCTTGTCCTTACTGATATTGGCAACCCTGCGCGACGGCCCCCTGCATGGCTACGGCCTGGCCCGGACCATTGAGCAGCGCACCGAGAACGCCTTGCAGCTCCGCGAAGGCACGCTGTACCCGGCCCTGCACGCTTTAGAGCGCGACGGCCTCGTTGCCAGCGCCTGGGAGCCGAACGGCGGGCGCGAGCGCAAAGTCTACACGCTCACGCCGAGCGGCGCGAAGAAGCTCGCCGAATGGAGCGCCGGATGGCAGCAGTTTGTCCATGCCGTCGGGCGCGTCCTGTCACCTGCCCCCAATACTGAAGGAGAACCCGCACATGGAACCCCATCCCGAAAACTCCGCCCCGCGCCGGGTGGAAGCCTATCTTGACCAGGTGCTTGCCCCCTTGACGCGCCGCTTGTCCGCGTTTCATCAGCAAGAGTTAAGGCGCGAACTTAGGACGCATCTCTGGGAGCGCGTGAACGCCTATCAAGAACTCGGCATGACCGAGGCAGACGCCGTCACCGAAGCCCTGCGGCAATTCGGCGGCGCAGAAGATTTTCTGCGGCAGTGGCGTCTGGAATGGCGGAAAACGCCCCCGCAAGCCGTTCTCCGCGAGATTGGCATCGCAACGCGCTGCGCCTTGCTGCTGTCGCTTCCTGCGCTGCTTGTGACCTGCCCAGGCTCGCCGGTGTGGCCGCAGACAATGTATGCAAATCAGCTCAATTGGTTGCCGGACTGGCTGCGTCACACGCCGGTTGCCTACATCACGTCAGGTTGGGGAAGTTTTGGGCTTGATCTGATTGTCCTCCCTCTTGTGGTGGGAGCGGCAGCAGGCCGCCTTGTCCCGCACCGTGCCGGGCTGGGAATGCTGACCGCGCTGACCATAATGATCACCCTGACTGACTGGTTCCTCTGGCCCACAGCCCCTAACTTAGGACGGTTCGCGGGGCATCTTTCCGAACAAATCTTTTTCTGCTCAATTTTCTGGTTGCCGCTGGCCTGCATGTCGGCTGCGTTAAGCGGATGGTGGACACAGCGGCGCAGGAGGGTACTGGCATGAACTCTGATGATTACGAGGCTGGAAACAGCGCCCGCGTGGAGGCGTATCTGGACCTAGTCATTGCGCCTCTCACGCGCCAACTCACTCCATTTCACCGGGACGAATTGCGAAGGGAGATGAGAGCGCATCTTTGGGGGCGCGTGGACGCTTACTGTGAACTTGAACAGTCCGAAGATGATGCTGTGACCGAAGCCTTGCGGCAGTTCGGCGGCGCGGAGGATTTCACGCGGCAGTGGCGGCACGAATGGTCACGCACTCCTGATCCATTGACACTCCGCGAAGTTTATGATGCCGGCAAGATGGCTCTGCGCCCTACTCTGCTGGGTCTTGCTGCGGCGATGCTTCCATTTGTTCTGCTGGCCTGGGCTTATATTAGTCCCTACGCCTCGCAAGTCGGCAATGTAATGGACAAGCACGGCGCAGGGGTCGAAGATTGTATGGCGGCTTTCGCTTTGCTGATACTGCCTGTGCTGGTTGGGGCGAGACAGGGATGGCGCAAGCCGAAACGAGCCGGACTGGGAGTAATGGCGACGCTGATGGCGGTGCTAGTCACGGCTGACTTTGTCTACCAGATCGTTGGCTGGCTGCTGCCTAGGGGAAGCATCACGGAGAGTGACTTCGTGTTCCTGCTACCACTCCTTGCTGTTTGGCTGCCGGTCGCCGCTGGGTCGGCGGCGCTGACCGGCTGGTGGACGCGAAAGGCAAAGTCACGGCGAGTGGTGTGAGCAATGTCAGGGCCGGATAGCGTTCCAAAGGTCGGCGGGGACAAAGCGGGCAATGTGGCTGATGTTACTGGTCGCGACAACTAAATCGCCCGTGGGAACGCCAAGCGTCAAGGATTGGGCCGCGAGAATTACATCAATATCGAGTTTCTTGGGATCGCCGGTCGGAAGGCCGCTCTGCCGCGACTGCGACCAGAGATCAGCAGCAAGAAGCATTGCCGGGCTGCTGATTGGAAGAAACCGAAAAGCAGCTTTCAGGGCATCTAAGTTTCTGACGCCGCTGTACTTCCGCGCCCGCAGCAACTCGCGCCGAACTTCATAATCAATGACTTCAGGAACGTAAATTTGATGTCCTGCAATCTGGCAGGCGGCAGCCCATTTAACAATGCCAACATCCGGCGTTGGATGCGACAGTGCGCCTAGCGGATAAGAGTCCAGCAGGATATGGAGCATTAGGGAAACAAAGGCCTTTCTCCGCTTTCAATCCTGTTTTTGTTCAGATTGTTGAGGAACTCGCTGCGTTCGGCTTCCGCTTGGCGTATTTCTTCCGGGTCAGTCGGTGCCTCTGCAATCCAGGACTCAAGCAAGGCAATTGCGGCAGCATTTTCGGTGTCCACTGCTGGGGTTTCTACTGGCTGAACCGGCGGCAGGTTCTCTTTTACCAGTTTCTTGACGTAGTCTGCTGGGGCGAGGCCGGTCTGCCGGGCCACCATGAAAATCTCCGCTTCTTCTGTGGGTGATAAATCAAGGGTAATCATTGAGGCTTTCCTTTCGGCGTGTTCTTCTGGATATTTTCTGCTATTGTAGCATGAATTTGAGTAATGGCCCATGCGGCGTGTTCGCGGACTAACGGCTCCGGGTCGGTCTCGGCGGCGTTTTGGAGCGCGGGCAGGGCGCTGGGGTCGCCGAGATTGCCCAGGGCGACGCAGACGTTTCGCAGGAGGCCGCGCCGCTTGGTGCGCCTTACGGGGCTGTGCTTGAACTTTTCGCGGAAGGCGGCATCGTCTAAAGCGAGCAGTTCCAGCAGGTCCGGCGCGGTCAAATCGGCGCGGGGGCGGACGGCGGGGTCGTCGGACTTCACGGCGAACTTGTTCCAGGGACAGGCGGCGAGGCAGTCGTCGCAGCCGTAGATGCGCGTGCCGATGAGCGGGCGCAGGTCTTCGGGAATACTGTCTTTTAGCTCAATGGTGAGGTACGAAATGCAGCGGCGGGCGTCGAGTTTGTAGGGCGCGGTAATGGCCCCGGTCGGGCAAGCCGGGAGGCAGCGCGTACAGGTCCCGCAGTGCGTGGTTTCCGGCGTGTCGGCGGGCAGGGCAATGTCGAGAAGTATCTCGCCGAGAAAGAACCAATTGCCCAGATGCCGCGAGATCAGATTGGTATGCTTGCCGATCCAGCCTAAACCTGCCCGCATGGCGAGGTCACGCTCGGTAATCGGCCCGGTGTCGCAGTAAACTTTGCCGTTTGCGCCGGGACTTTGCGCTTTGATGAATGCCAGCAAAGATTCCAATCGCTGCCAGAGCGTGTCATGGTAGTCGTCAAAACGGGCATAGCGGGCGACGATTCCGGTCATCTGGCTCGAAACCGGCACTGGAAGTGCCGGTCTACTATTGAGTGGAAGTATGCTGAAGACAGCATTACTTCGTATCTGCTCCGCGACTGAAGCCTCCGTAATCGCGGAGCGATTTTCATTCACCAGTAGGCCGGCACTTCCAGTGCCGGTTTCTTGTCCCGTGCCGGCATCAGCCCGTCCCTCCTCCGGCGAATAGTTCAGCGCGACGCAGACCACGCTTTTGGCGTTCGGCAAAACCTGCGTCAAGTCGCCGCGCTTCGGCTCCTGCCGGTGCAGGTACAGCATTTCGCCTGCCTTTCCCTCGGCCAGCCACTGGGCGTAGTGCCGGTGATGGGACGGCGGGCCCGCCGACGTGATGCCGCACAAGCTAAAGCCCAGTCGCGCCGCCTCAGCTTTGATCTGCTCGGCCAATTTAATCTGTTCGGCCAAAAGCGCACTCATGCCGCGCCGCTCCACGCAAAGCGCAGAATGCGGTGATTCAGGGTGTCGGCAATGTAAATGTCGCCCCAGGTCGCCCGGCCCGCCATTGGCCGGTCGGACGGCGGGCCCAGAGCGAGGCCGCCGGGACGGAGCAGGGAGCCGAGCGAGCGGCCAATCTTTTCAATCTTCGCAATGACCGGCAGGCCGTCCATCAGCGACAGGCACTGCAAGCGCCCGCGGGTCTCCCCCGTCAGCAGGTCGGGTTCCCCGGCGTCGGCGATATACAGCAGCCCGGCCAGGTCAATCGCCAGCGCACGCGGCTGATTCAGCGAGACGCCGGGGGGGGGAGACTGGAAGCGGCGGGAACGCGCTCCGCCGATTTGCTGATCCAGATGCCCTAATGGGTCAAAACGCACTAGGCGCTGGGCGAAGGTTTCCGCCACATACAGCGCCCCGCCCGGCGCGGCGGCGACGGCCTGCGGGCTGCTGAGGCCCGGCCCTTGAAGCCCTTTTCCAGTTTGGCCCGGCGCTCCCAGCGAATTCAAAAAGCGGCCTTCAAAGCTGAACCGCTGAACCCGGCTGCCGCCGGTGTCGGCGACATAGATGTCGCCGCTGTTCGGCGCGACCGTGATCGCAGTCGGCCCCAAGAACTCGCCGTTTTCCCGGCCCGGCCTGCCGAACACGAGGGTCAAAATGCCCTCGCGGGTGAACTTCTGCACCCGGCAGTTGCCTTGCTCCACCACATAAAACGCGCCGTCGCTATCCGTCGCCACGCCCTGCGGCGACAAGAACTGCGCCCGCCCGCTGCCGCGCCCGCCGATCACCGACACGCCGCCGTCCGGCGTAATGCGCTGCAAGCGGTGAGCATACGAGTCCGCGACAAACAGAATGCCTTCGGGGTCCACGGCAAGCCCGGTCGGATACTGAAACTGGCCCGCCGCCGTGCCGCGCTCGCCCAGCACTTCCACAATCCGCAGCCGGTTCGGAACCTGCATCCCCTGACCGGCAAGCGACGACAGCGTGATCGTGCCGTCGTCCTCATCCAGATACTTTTGGAAGCCGCGCGGGTCCGGCATCCGCACCTGGGCCAGCGTCGTGCCGTCCGGCAGCAGCTCCGCGCCGATTTCCCGCTGGGCCGACTCAGACGTGCCTAATGGCGAAATAGCCTCGGCAGGCCGCGTGTCTTCGTCGCCGAACTCCAAAAAACTAAAACGGTCGGAAGTCATAACTCCTTTTATTATAGCCAATTATTAGAGCCAATTCGCGTCGCATTCGCGCATGGTTATAATTCTGCCTGGCATCAGCCCCGCTTGTAGGCAATACTCAGACCTTTGCCGACGCCGACGACAACGTGGTTAAAATCAGGCTGGGCGGCGATTGCTTCCAGATATCCGGCGATTTCCGGCGGGTGCGAATGCACGTTATCGGCCAGCAGCAGCGCACCCGGCAGGAGGCGCGGCAGCAGCAAGGGCAGCAGCGCGGGATACTGCAAGCGATTTGCATCCAAAAAGACGAAATCATACGCGCCTTCCAGACCTGCGGCAACACTCATTGCATCTCCCAAAAGCAGCGTCACTCTCTCGCGCAAGCCCGCCCGCGTCAGGTTCGCGTCCGCCATCGCCTGTTTTTCCGCGCTCTGCTCAATGCTGGTCACATCGCCGCCTGCTGCTTGCGCGGCCCAAGCAAGCCAGAGCGTGCTGTACCCGTTGGACGTTCCGATTTCCAGCAGCCGCGTCCGGTGTCCGCTTTGGATCAAGATTGAGAGAAGCTGGGCCGTGTCCGGCTCTAGGTTCAGCATCTTC
>JAABUZ0100009913.1_pt1 | contig 10740 bp, 18 predicted proteins | sample 5562091 | NCBI WGS metagenome assembly JAABUZ01 (sample SAMN12813069, study PRJNA571459) | rock metagenome | isolation source: Antarctica rocks | place: Antarctica: Victoria Land, Linnaeus Terrace sud | collected 2015-12-21
AACCGTTCCGTACCGTCCAGTACCGTAGACCGTGGTGCTGTCACAATTGGTAAGCCGTAAACCACCCATTATGTTTGGTTTATGGCGGGGACGACGGGGCTCGAACCCGCGACCTCTGCCGTGACAGTTATATAGACACCTGTAAGTTATAGAATCCGGGAGCATCGGTGGCACCGAAGGGCACCCTTAGACACTAGTAAACCGACGTCAGTACCGTCGAGCGTACCGTCACTCCGTTATCTCAGGCTGGTAGATCGCATAACGAGCACCGCTTGCGACCGCTTTAGCAACACGCCAGTCCGCTTGGCGCAATCATTCGGAACGCCACGTGGGGTTTGTGAAGGCGCCTCCGCCGGCCTCGTCCCACATAGTAAGGCGGGGCCAATTCCAGCCCCGCGCATGGGCGCTCCATTCGAGGCTGTGGAATGCGAACTCGAGAGTCGATTGGTGTTTGAATCGCTCTATGTGGGTCTCCTTTCCGTCACCCAGACAACTTCGGCCACGCGCAGCGGAGAGGTCCGTGACGGGTTTGCTTGTACCTGGATCGTGTCCTTGCCCAACGGAGAATTGGTGTGGAGCGGAAGGAGCAGCTCGTCAGTGGAGATGAAGACCCCTCCCTGGGACACTGCCCGGAGCAGGTCGTCGTAGTGGTCGAAATCCGGTACCTTGTCATGTTCACATTTTTCAGTCATGGGTTTGTAGAGCTCGTCCTGCATGCTGAGTTGGAGGCATCGACTTCGCCGACCATCACCTCGTGCAGGCCAAGGTTGTCAGGTAGTCCTGACACCTTTAATCCGCCTTCTCTTTGGCGTGGCGAGAAAGGTCGGAGGGCATCGTCTTCCAACCAATGGCGAATTTCCGTGGTCGGGGAAGTACACCGTACCGAGAATCTTATCCGGGTACCCCGTGGAGCCTTTTGTGCGTGGATGCGTTTCATAAACACAACCGTTCTCCGCACGCACAAGCTTCCATATCTCCTCTGGGGAGATCACACGATAGACCTTGCCACTTCGAATCTGGGGCCTCAAAGGGCTCCGCCTGGTCGCGCGTGATCATCCAGTACACCGGTTTGGGAAAGGTCACCGACTAGTGCCCTCCTAGATACACGTCATCCTTCTCTGCGGTAATCAGCAGAAAGTGCGAATCCGACTGGCAGAGGTGGGCTTCTTCGAAAAAATTTTGCCGATGATCGCCTGCAGCTGATCTGAACGGGATACAGCGGCTCCAGTGGGGACTGGAGCTGCACAATGTTTCGAAGCACCACTCTGTCTTCTTCCCACTACGCCGGGAAGTGGGTTATACCGCATGAGGCTCAGCACAACGACTTCAAGCTGGTCAACCAACTCGGCTCCGAGTATGCCAAAGCTCCAGACTCGCCTGAGAAGGAAGAGATGCTGCTGAAGCTGCTCGAGTTCTTCCACAGCTACGTGATGAAGTACACGGTCATGATTGTTCGGGGGACTTTGCCTCCTTTGACTTCGCGCGCCGGCCGGGACGCGAAAGAGATGCTGCGGACGCTGGCGCCTCGTGGCGCCAAGCCCAGCAGTGAGCTGACGCTCGGCGTCTGCAAGATGCTTCACCTGAGCTTCAAGAGCATGTTGACCGAAGAGATCTACGACACCCTGGTCTTCTGCATGATGCGGGCGATGCGTCAGTATGACCCCCACTACGCCGATAAGACCAGACAGGTCTGTGAGGTTTTACGTGACTTACCGCAACAGTTCACCCAGGCCAACGTCGAAGATTCCATCCCTTTTGATAGCCTGCGGATTCTTCGTGCTCTTGTGCGCAAGGGCTTTCTTGCCAGCGTTACAGGCAAGAAAAAGGTGGTCGGATATCGCCGCGGAGCCGCCTGGCCTCCGCCGGCTGAGTTCTTTGAAAGCGGTCCTATCGGATTTGTGTACGTCGTTCAGATGTGGTTCCGGTATTACCTCAAGGAGTACATCGCGGGGTGGATGTCTGAGGTGGAAGCGCAGGAAGGATCTTCGCGTACCTAATCTTCCCCTTTCCATCCTTGATGCCGCCGGTTCAGACCGCCTTCGGCACATAGAGGATGCATACGACTCCTTCGGCGCAGCTTCCTCCTTCGTGGCTCCGCACCGCACCGGGTGTGAGGTCGTCAAGGGCATTGATCGTCTGACAAGGGGGCTCAGGGTTCCCTGTCGATGCCCTCTTCGGTCATTATAAAACCCGATCCTGTCTACATTTGTAAACAAGCTCAAAACCCCTCCTCGGAAACTGTTCATCGCCGCCGCATTTGGCCGAGAGGAAACCTGCCAAACCAAGTGCGTAGCTCGGGCAAGGAGTCGACAGCCATGCAGTTATTGTCGGAAGTAGCTCTTTGGTCGACTGCTCCCGGCACTTATCGGGGGGCCGAATAAATCCGTCCTGGCCGTGGAACGATCTGGTTCGAAGTCCGCCCAAAAGGCTTCGGTCGAGCCCCACGGGAACCCATCGAGCGGTGTCGTTGCCTCTCTCCATAGTTGGACCACCCACAACACCTTTCTGCGAACGGCTGCCCGGTGCCGTCCGTCTCCCGCTCGGGCCACAGTTCAAATGGGCCCCGCTGCTGCCCCATGTCCCTCGATACGCGAACGTCTCTGCGGTAGACCGCGCAGGCTCTCCAGTACTTCTTTGTCGGCCGACTTTGGTAGACCAGCCTCCCTGTTGCAGGGTGGTGGCTGGACGAGGACAACGGTCCTTATGAGCTTTCTGCCCTACCTGAAGCCCGATGTCCTCCGGAACGGCTCTGTGCGCCATTTCCCCCGCTCGCTTTGGCAGGTGGGGGTCGGAGTTGCAGAGTGTAGCTGCGACGGAGATTTCGTCCACGGGCTCGCGACGAAGTGCGGGAAGTGATTCTCTGCCGAGATGCAGGAGTCAAGATTGTTGGGCAGCTGGTGGATGGCTGCTAGGACCCCCGGTGTGCTCAAAACCAGGAGGATGCCATGACTACAACCGATTCAACGCCCAGGAACATTCAACACGACCGGTGCCGCGCATCGGTTGTGTATCAACATCAGCAGCGTCTTGGTGGCCGGCTGAAAAGCTTCCGCTGGAACTGGTACGTCACCCTGACCTTCAGTCATGACCTCCCAAGCGAGGAGGCCCGCGGAGTTCTGGAGGCGTTACTTCTCGGAGCTGGAAGCGCGGCACCGGGATAGCCTGTCCTGCCTGATCGGGATGGAGCAGAAGACGATCTCGGGTCTGGGGAAGCCGGCTGGAAGAGTTCACTTCCACCTTCTCGTCGGTTGCTCCATGCGCCTGACGAAAGCCACGTTCACTGATCTCTGGGAAAGGGTTTGCTACGGCGGTAGCTGGACCACCGGCGAGGCGGCGGATGTCCAGGAATATAGGCCAGAGGGCAATGCTGCAATCTACCTGCTCAAGTGCCTGGACGATCCGGGCTGGGACTGGGAAGAGAGGAACCTGGAGCTGGTGAGCCCAGTTCCTCCGGCCAGCGCTGCGCATCATTCCAGGCTGCGCTGGAAGCTTCGCCGAAGTGCGGAACGCCGCGCGATCGCGGATGCAAGCCCGAGGGTCGATGCTCTCCAACTAGTTGGCGCATGAGTACCCCATGAGCCGGCCACGAGCACGGCTCGGGCCTCGGCAGTGAACCCTGGGCTCTCCCTGGTGGAACTGACGGTGGGCTGTGAGCGACCTACTCGGCATCTACTGACGCTCGGTGTATGGCTAGAGCGAAGCCTCGCTTTGGCACGCACGCCACGAGGTGTACAGGCCACTGCAACGTGAATCTTTGCCGACTGCCCCGGAGAAAGCTCCTGGCGGGGGTACAGGTGAGGCCGGAGTGGTCGGAGGGGCCGGAGGGGTCGGAGGGGCCGGAGGCCTCCTCCGCCTTACGCCTCAAACCCAGAAGTGTCCAAGTTAGTTCCTTGGAGCCTTGGAGTGGAACACCGCTTCAGAGCGAACACATAAGGAACGCCAGGGCTTGCTGCAAGCCAGCTCTCCGCTCGCAAGCACATCGGGCTTCGAGCGCCAAAACTGGTGCGAATCGGCCTTGTATCCTGACACCTACTCGCAGACGCCCTCGACCTCGTAGATGAGCTCTGATGCCTTGACCTCAGGCTGATCTCAGGGCCCTTGCCCATGAAGCGCGTGCTGACGGTCATCGATATATCTCGGACAGCCCTGCCGACGCCGAGGGTCCCAGGTACGAGTGACGCTCTCGACGGCCCCGCCGTACCCCTCCGCGAGCCTGTCCTTCTTCTAGACCAAGGTGCGGTGAGCCAACCGGTCCCGATCCACCCCGAGCCGGTCAAGGCAGCGGCAGCAAAGCTGCTGAACTCAGCAAGACGACCTGGTGATTCCCGGGGCAGATCGAGCCGGATCAGCCGCTTTCAGTTTTGGACGACCGCTCAACTTGTGAGCCGAACATAGCTCGGGGTGCTTCCCGACGCACGCCAGGCCGACCTCCGCGGCAGCAGCTTCTTCATCTCGGCGGAAGCGCAGCGCGGAATTACCAGCTCCAATCTGCCAACATCGACACTTGGTAAGCGCCCCCTGGAAAGGTTTCGGAGAGTTACAGGTGTCTGGATGGGTCGCCAGAACCGGGCTGAGGCTCTGGTGACTCCTGCCAAGCTGATAGCCCATACGTGCTCCGGGGCTGTGCTCCGCAGCCGAGAAAGCCGGGGTAAGCCGTTCGGAGTGGCTCAGGAAAGCCATCGAAGCCCTCGCCCCGGTTTTGAGAGGCTTCCTCCTTCCTGGTCACGTCGCACAGAAGGGTCGCGACACCAAAGTCACATGCTCTGAATACTGCTGGACGGAATCGCGTTACCCGCCCAACGAAGCCCGGAAACCCGGCCTTCGTCCCCTAATTCCTTCGCGAGAACCCGCCAACTTTGGCACACCAGCCCCGTCGTTGCAGAGTGAAGTCCAGACGAAAGAATTCGTCCCGGCGCTTTTTAGAAAGCCGGAGATGATCCATCCGCGAATAGTGGAGATCAAGTACTTGCGCGGCTACAAGGAGCTGTAGGAGCGCGTGTGTTTTATAACAGGAGATCAATATGAGCAGCCGTTCAAGCAGCAGAAACCCCGAATACGACCGGGGCCGGGCCTCGGTTGTGTATCAACACCAGCAGGGTCTTGGTGGCTGGCTGAAAAGCTTCCGCTGGAACTGGTACGTCACCCTGACCTTCAGTCATGACATCTCGAGCGAGAGGGCAAGAGCGGTGCTGGAGAGCTATCTCTCCGAGCTGGAAGCCATCCATAGAGACACGTTGTCTTGCCTTATAGCTACGGAGCAGAAGACTTTCTCGGGGCTGGGCAAGCCAGCTGGAAGAGTGCACTTCCACCTGCTGGTCGGGTGCGCCGTGAGCCTGACGGAGAGAGCGTTCAGCGATCTCTGGGAGCATCCTCGCTATGGCGGCAATCGGACCTCCGGCGCGGCAGCAGACGTCCAGGCCTATGACCCGGACGGCGATGCTGCCTTCTACGTGCTCAAGTCCACGGACCATTCGGCGTGGGATCCGATCTTTCGAAACCTTGAACTGGTCAGTCCTGTTGCTCCAGCCAGTGCCGCAAACAACTGCAGGACGAGGAGAAAGCTTCGTCGCAGCGCGGAACGCCGCGCATGCGCTATCGCTGGCTCAGTCCTGACAGCCAAGCCCTCCCCGATTCGAAAGCGCATGGGCTGAAGCCAGTGCGCTGGAACCACTGGAACGTCTAGTGGCCGAGAGGTACAGATGGGCTGGGGCTCTACCCTGGATCCAACATCGAGGAGCTTCAGCCACCCTCCCCGGCTTCCCGTCCCTTGTCTCTTTGGCCGCGCGGTGGGGCTCCGGCGCAGGTCCCGCTTTCGGGGGACCCGCGGAGCTAAACCAAAACGAACCCTGTGGGAGCCATCCCCGCTCGCCCGGCTCAGGGCCGGGCAGCCCACCGACAGGCCTCGCACGCGAGAGCTTCAATTCTCTCCTTCCGTGGCGAAGTACCTGGTCCTTGTACGCCAAAGGTCCGAATGAGGAGGACTGCTGCGATCAACAAGAGAGCCATCATCTCGACCTGCAGTTCCATGACGCGGCTTCACGGATGGAGATGACTACCGCGTAACAGGGCGGGACCGACGTAGCCTTCTGACGACCCGAACCTGCAAAGAGATCCGAGCGGCACACCCTCTCCTCGCGCCAGGAAGACCTGCTATTCAGATACGCGCCTGACCCGCCGAGGCCCTCCAGCCACCCAAGCAGGAGGTCCGGGGCGTACTCCCGGACAATCCCCCGCCGGCTTGTTCCGATCCTCAAAAAGCAACGCAAAAACTCGCAGGATCACCATCAGAAGTCAAGCCGTGGAGGGGGTCTGCGCATGCAGGGGGTATATAGCCTAAAGTGCCCTCTTTTTGACAAAGAGTGGACACTTAGGCGAAGGTCGGCACACTTTGGGGTAAGGGATGATCCCATAGTATAGCGAAAACCTTGCTTCGGTCCGAAAAGGCAAAATTCCTGTAACCAATCCGGTTGCACACTCGTTCGTTTTCAGGAGTCCGAAACTTTCACCCCCGATGGATGATCTGCGGACTGTTCCGCGTCCTGCATCCTCGCCGTACGTTCAAGATAGGCTGGATCTGAGCAGGGCTCGATCGAGACCGTGGTCCGGCACCTGAAACGGAGCCGTAGTACCACTCGACGAGTCGTTCGATCTGTTCCTTCCGTCGCTGATGGAGTTTTTGCAGGGAGCGTTGGTGACGCTGCTGCCGACATTGAAAGGAGAACCGCACCAGATATGCGAAGTCGGCGGCCTCGGGGCTGCTCCGCTCGAGTGCGGACATGTACATGCGCCGGAACGGTCCCTCGATCACCCCCGAACGCTTTCGTCTGATCTCTGAACGGTGCAGCTCACCCCGAAAGCCGTGCGTATACGTAATCTCTGCTTCCTTCTTCGCGGCAGCTGTCGGGAGGTCTTGCCGGTCCCTGCGTAGGCATCGATCCGCAATCCCTCATCCTTCAGGAAGAGCTCGAGCGCGCGCTGCTGCTCCTTTATCGGCTTGAAGGAAGGACTGCTCTGAGTGTTCATTATGACGTCGATTCAATTTGAAGATCGGCGCCCTCCAGTCCCTGAACGGCTGAACTTGCCCGATTCATACCGTTAGCACGAGGTGGGCACCCGGACCAGCCATGATGTTGAGTCGGCAGTTTAGGGGTGTGGGCTGCTTGCGGCTGGCGACCATGTGGCCTTCCTCGCTGACAAACCCGGGTAAAGACCGGCCTGCCTATCGACCCCGGAACACTTGACCCTCATCCAAGGAGGTCCTGTGCTCGCCTTCGATCGAGTGAGCGGTTACCCTTGATACCTTTTGAAGGACGGATTGCCCTGAATGATTTGGATGAAGTCGAGACGAACCCTTCCGGCTTGTTCAGTTGCCCGGTGTGCGGCACGTGGAGACTCGTCCTCTTTGAGGACAGCCTCTCGAACTTCGAAGAGCACACCAGACCCGAGCTGAAGAGTGACGTGGATCGTAAAGCTTTGAGGTATAGGTGAGACGCTCTTCACATCGGGCGAGCGGCTGGGAGCGCGGACTGACGCTCCCGGTCCCCTGGGAGCCCGCCCCAGTAGGGCATGGCTGGATCGATCCAAGCGATATGGGGTGCAAGCACACCAGCGGCACGCAACCAGGCGTTCAATGGGTCAAATGGAGACGTCTTCCGCTGGAGTTGGATGTGGAAGCGGTTCGCCGCGATGCGACACCTCTTGCGAGACGGTTACAGGCGTTCACTGTGTGATGTTTCATTTGTTTTCTCCCAGTCGGCAAAAAACGCCGCCAATCCCTTTCTGTGAGGGAAGGTTGCAAAGGCATCAGGCACTTTGAATGGCATGAAGCCGACGTGTGCTCCTGCTTTGGCGCATTCGATGACGTGGGTGGGGAGCGCAGAGAGGCGGCGAGCACCTGAGTCGCGAAACCCTAGTTCCGGTAGATCAGGACGACTTCCAGGAGGCGGGCTCTGCTTATCTCTTAGTTTGCGAGTGCGGCCAAGCGGCCTGCTGGCCGCTCTGTGCGCGTATCTGACAGTAACGGTTAGCTGGGTCACGTTCACTCAAGAACATCGCCCAGATCGAGATTATTCCGGGTTCGGACTTTTCATTCTTGAATCTGAACAGTATCGGAGCGCGGTGACGGCTTTGTGCGCTCAGCTAGCAGAAGGTTCACACCAGGATCCGAAATGGACAGGTAGGAGCAATACGCATGTGGATTTCTAGGATGGACAACAACGCGCTCCAGCTGGGTAGGGGGCGTTATCTCCACGGATCCATGGTGCTTCGATCGGCAGCGTTTATCGCCATCCTGTTTTGGGGCGGGCCTTCCGTTGCGGAACAAAGCAGCGATAGTGCCTCCAAAGCGCCTGCCTCGCCACGAAGCGCCCGTAACGCTACAACAAACACGGACGTCTCTGTCCAAAGGCACGACGTCAGCATCCTTTCAGATACCCGCGGGGTCGACTTCGCACCCTATGTCACGCGAATTACACACATGATTTACGGGACGTGGGTCACACGTATGCAGCAAGATGCCCGGCCGCCCAGCCTCATCAAAGGTGTGACGGTCATACGATTCACCATCAACCAGAATGGGAAACTGACCGCAATGCACCTAGATGGCAGTACGCACACGGATTCACTCAATCGCGCCGCTTGGGGTGCAATCACAGGCGTCGAGCAATTTCCCCCACTTCCGAAAGAGTTCACCGGGCCAGATCTCGAACTCCGAGTTCGATTCAACGTGAACCAGCCCAAATCGAATGTGTCAGTGGAGCAATCGAGCAAACATGCTGACCGATAGTACCCGGTCGACCTCTGCGTCGCGCGCCGCATCTCGCCCAAGTTTGAAAGTATTGCTGCGACAACTTGGCAGGGTATGCAGGTTAAGCTCTTTTCAGCACCCTTAAGCTTTTATGCTGACGATCTCGAAACCCCTTTCCGGCGGCCAGGTGCGGACGTACCACGCCCGGGAGTTTGTGTCCGAGAAGGCACCGTACTGGCGCCGGGACCAGCAGGGGCATAGCAAATGGCAGGGCAGGGTGGCGCAGATTTGGGGGTTGCAGGGTGCAGTTGGTTCTGAGCAGTTCGCCCGCTTGACCGAAGGCCAGCATCCCGAAACTCAGGCGCAGATGGTCCGGCATCAGCCGGCGAAGACCTACGAGAACGAGTACGGCAAAGAGATCACCTCGGTCGAGCACCGGGCCGGCTGGGACCCTAACTTTTCAGCGCCGAAGTCGGTTTCACTGACGGCTCTGGTCGGTGGCGATGAGCGAGTGCGCGACGCGCATCGGGAAAGCGTCCGCGTCGCTCTGGGCGAGCTCGAGCGGTACACCCAGGCACGGATCGGCACCGTCCAGGCACCTGAAGTGACCGGCCAGTTCGCCGCCGCGACCTTTGAGCACGACACCGCCCGGCCAGTGAACGGCTATGCGGCGCCGCAGCTCCACATCCATGCCGTGATCTTCAACGTGACCGAGCGCGCGAACGGAGAGACGCGAGCCCTGCAGGAGCGCGGCCTCTTCCAAATCGCAACAGTTCGCGACGGCGTCTACCGGACGGAGCTTGCCTCAGGACCTGCAGGAGCTCGGATACGAGATCGAACGAGGCAAACACGACGAGGGGAGCTCCTTGTTGTGAGTGCAACAGGACAAGGAACTCGAGTCACGATGGTAGTCCCTCCGACTGAACATTAGGTGGCGAGATGGCACGCGTCGAGGTGCGAGTACGGCGAGCCGTAAACCTCACCACAGCCATTCGGCATCCCATGATCGATCCTGCAACCCGGAGACGCTGCCGTGAATCGGTTCAACCTTAGCGACTGGCTTTTGGCAGATATTCGCCTTCCAAAGGGGGTGCAGGGCCATCCAGAGCCTGAACACGCATGGTGGCGGGTGATGTGCCTTACAGGGGTAGACTACTTTTCTACTTTGGGCTACCAACCCGGCATTGCCTTTCTTGCTGCCGGCCTGCTTTCGCCGCTCGCCACTCTGGTGCTTGTTCTTGTGACGCTGTTTGCGGCTCTCCCTCTGTACAGTCGAGTCGCGGGTGCCAGCCCAAATGGGCAGGGCTCCATCGCGATGCTGGAGCGTCTTTTCCCCAAGTGGGGCGGCAAGGTCTTTGTCCTGGTCTTGCTTGGCTTCGCGTCCACGGACTTCATCATTACGATGACGCTGTCGGCGGCGGACGCTGCGGCTCACTTCATCCACAACCCTTACGCCCCTTCGTGGCTGCACAGCCAGATGCTGGTGACGCTACTCCTGCTCGCTGTTCTCAGCGCGACCTTCCTCAAGGGGTTTCAAGGAGGCCATCGGCATTGCGGTGGTTCTCGTTGGGGTGTATCTCGTCTTGAACGCCGTGGTGACCGCCGTTGCCCTGAATGCCGTATTGCACCACCCTGAGACTTTGCGCCATTGGAAGGACGCGCTCTTTGCACAACGCCCAAGCGTGTTCGGCATGCTGGGTGTCTGCCTAATCCTTTTTCCAAAGCTTGCCCTTGGACTCTCCGGCTTCGAAACGGGGGTGGCCGTCTTGCCCCTTATCAAGGGGGAGAACGTCGACGAGCGAATTCGCAATACAAGGAAACTTCTGGTTACGGCGGCGGTCATCATGAGTGTGTTCCTGCTCGCCACCAGCTTCATCACGGCGCTGCTCATACCAGCAAAGGCGTTTGCTGAGGGCGGTGAGGCGAACGGCCGCGCCCTGGCGTATCTTGCCCATCAATACTTCGGAAGTGGCTTTGGGTCGCTGTATGACATC
>JAABUZ0100009915.1_pt1 | contig 10739 bp, 12 predicted proteins | sample 5562091 | NCBI WGS metagenome assembly JAABUZ01 (sample SAMN12813069, study PRJNA571459) | rock metagenome | isolation source: Antarctica rocks | place: Antarctica: Victoria Land, Linnaeus Terrace sud | collected 2015-12-21
CCACTGATGAACCGGATCTTCCCCCGCGTAGAGGGGCTCTGAAACTGGCGACGGCGGACATCATCGATGAAGGCGTCGTGGCCGCTCGAGTAGCATGAGACAAACCGTCTTGGAGGAATGCCGCTCCGTAAACTCTCAATGACATCACGTGCCGCTTCGCCGTCCAGGTGCCAGGGAATCACGTCTGCTCCTCACCACTGAACGTTAGTGAACCAACATAGCCCCCGTGCTCAAAGCCGTGCAACAGCATGCCGTGTTCGACATCGCGCGTATGATGACAGACCAGTCGACGTCCGGCGCATGTCACCTCCCCCGACCGCAAAATTCTTGCGAGATCCACATTGAACATGTCGGCGGTATACCCGCGCTGACGCCTCCCCAGTCCATATGCGATATCGCGTGCCGCCACAGCTGCTCCGTTTGTGTGACGCCGATCCTGCTGAATCGAATTGTATTCGGCAAACACATCGCGAAGGAAGGCGGCGTGGTCACATGGACGCGCAAAGATGCGCCCTACCTCATCGCGCAACGTCTGGACTACCACGTCAACATCCGCGCCGACAGTAAGAGGCGTCCCATCTCGCGGGGAGATCGTGACGGATGCCTGCAACTCATCGACGTCGACGCGTACGAAGCCGTCCTTGAGGGTATAGTCCGGGTAGCGGGATGTACGATCAAGCACGAGGTCACCCATCGCCGCCGCATCCGGAAAGGCACTGGGAAAGGTCATCATCGCGTTACGAGCGCCCTGATCCAGTTTGGCGGCGAGCGTTCGCAGCCATGCAGCCGCTTCGTGGTGAATCCAGACGGGCTGGCCGGTAAGCATGCCAGCGGTACGTAGCAGCAGCAACGCACTCGCCACATGGCCACGCGTCATGCGGGAGCGCAACTCCTCCCAGAACGCTCGTTCACGTCGGGCATCCCGCAGTTCAGCACGTGCCGCCCGTTCGCGCTGGTTGGCGGTGACCATGCGGCGCTCGATATCGGGATGCCCGCTCTCCGGTGCGCCGTCTCCCTCGTGTCTCACCGCATACCTCGTACATAACGTTTCATAACGCCAGCAGCGACACCACCACATAGGCGAACGCGATGCCCCCGAGGAGGAGCGCCGTTGGCCACGGGCCGCGGTCCCGTCGGAGCGCGTCAGGGAGCATGTCAGCGGCGCCGATGTACAGAAAGAAGCCGACAAAGCCACCGAGCAGGGGGGCCAGCACCGCCTGTCCAATGGGCGCCAGAAAGGTCATGATGGCACCGAGGACGGGCGCGAGCGCGTCGACCGCCAGCCAGATCATCGACCGCCGCGTCGTATGCCCGTGGCTCAGCATCACCGTCACGGTATTGAGGCCGTCAGCGGCATCGTGCGCGATCACCGCGATCGCAATGGCGATTCCCACGGTCGTCCCCGCGTGAAACCCCACCCCGATCGCCGCGCCATCGAGAAAGCTGTGGATGGAGAAGCCCATCGCGGCAAGTGTCCCCTGGCGCCGCGCGATCGCACGTTCTTCAGCAGACAGCGGATGCACATCGTTGTGGCTGCCTGTGCCTCCATGGTCGTGGCTCGCGCCCAGCAACGACGCGCGTCCCAGGACGTGAAACAGGACGAACCCGGCGGCAACGGCGAGGAAAAGGCTCCGTTGGGGCAGCCCCGCCGACTCCGCCTGTTTGAGCGCCTCTGGCAGGAGATCAAAGAGCGCGATGCCGAGGATGGCACCTGACCCAAAGGCCAGCAAGCGGGTCAGGTGGCTTTTCATGGTTAACGCCACAACCCCGCCGATGGCTGTCGAGAAGACTGTGATGACGGACAGAGCGACAGCTTCCATTACGCGCTCCTGCAGGCCGGGCAGCGACCGAAAAAATCGAGCACATGGCTCGTGAGTTCGAAGCCGCTTTCTTGCTCAGCGGCTCCTTGCACCGCGTCGACCGGGCAGAGGTGCACCTCGGCGACGTGGCCACACTCGGTACAGACGACATGGTGATGATGCTCGCGCGAGCAGGTGAAATAGCGTTGTTCACGCGAACTTGCGGGAAGGGTTGCCACCTGGCCTTCACGCGTGAGTACATCCAGCGCCCGATAGACGGTTGCCAGCCCGATACGCTGCTCTTGATCCGAGATCGCCTGGTGAAGCTCTTGAGCGGTGAGTGCCCGTTGTGCCTCCTGAAGTGTTGCCAGCACCGCATCCCGCTGCGGGGAACGTCCATCCCGAGCCATCGTCACCCCCTAAATATGAGAATCGTTCTCATATAAAATTACCAGGTCACGTGTACCTCGTCAAGCATCTGACACGCGACCAGGGGTGGCCGCGGAAACGTCTGAAGGCGGCGCGCACCAGACAGAGGGGGCTTGACAACCAGCACATTCCGCCGTATCGTAGATATATCTAGATAAGTGCTAGATACGAGACTCGTTGCGAAAGGAGCAACACAATGGAGCCACGACAGAGATGGCATGACATGGGAAGAGGCGCGGGGCGCCCCTGGGGGCGCGGCGAGGATCATCATGGCCACCACGATGAAGGTCCACACGGTCCCGGTCCGGAGCGCCACGGACGGCCAGCCTGGGAAGGCCGCGGATGCGGAGGGGGACGGCCCGGTGGACCGCCATTCGGAGGGCCGCCATTTGGCGGATTTGGAGGCCGACGCTTCGGGCGGGGTCCACACGTCGGGCGGGGGGATGTTCGCACGGCGGCCCTCGCGCTGCTGGCAGAGCAGCCACTCCATGGCTACCAGATTATCCAGCAGATCACGGAGCGCAGTGGCGGCATCTGGCGTCCCAGTGCCGGATCGGTATATCCGGCGCTGCAACTCCTCGAAGACGAAGGCCTTGTCCGGGCCGAACAGGTCGAGTCGCGACGGGTGTTCCATCTCACAGAGACAGGCCGTACGTACGTGGACGCTCGCCGCGAGGAGCTTGCCGCCGTCTTTGCCGCTGTCACCGACACGGTGGATACCGAATCGCGAGCATTGCGCGACCTCTATGAGCAGGTCGGCGCCGCAGTCAAACAAGTGTCACACGCCGGGACTCAGGCGCAGATCACCGAGGCACAACAACTCCTGACCACGACCCGCCGACAGTTGTACCGCATCCTTGCCGACGTGGAAACCGCGGAGGGTGCTACGCCTACGAAACTGTAGGTGGGTTTGCAACTGCCCACATGTGCAGGTGGCACACGACAGGAACCGTCGCTCGAGCATGCATCGGCCTTCGTGTACGACCTGCATGTGCTAGCGGTTTACACAGAGCGTGAAACCGCAAGTGCGTGCCGTGGAGACACGGGCACTTTGCTGACGGCGGCAGGGGCGCGTTTGGCCCGCTGACGTGCCCTGGACACGCGAGTAGCATCGTGGACTTCCCTCGTGCCCGATGCGCGTGGGCGCTGGCACGGGAACGGGGACATGGCCGAGATGGAGCATTCACGTCGTCCCGCTGGCAACCTGCGAGTGATCACGTTCCCAACACTTCGGGCGCGCGAATAAGCGGACTGACTGTTTGTCAGGAATACATGGAGGTCGATAGCGACTTGTTTGCGCCGGGTACGGTTCTGCGCGTCATTCCCCTGGCTCTACTATAGAACCATGCATATGCACTCGATAGGGAGAGGGGTCCATGCCTGGCGAGTTCCATCTGGTGCGCCCACCTGATATCCCCGCTGTACGTGCGATGCTGCTGCGCGCCCCACATCACAACCTGTTCGCACTGGATGCCCTCACTGCCGCGGAGCATGGGCGTCCGGATCGTGCTGTCTGGTACTACGACGACAAAGACCATTCGTGCGTGCTGGCAGTCGTCAATCGCACGTGTTCGCTCTGTGTGCCGATGGCAGCTGATCCTCGTGTCGTGGCTACCCATATAGATTTACTCTCTCAAACCGCTGACATATCTGTGGTAGCCGGAACTCACGAAACATTCCACGCGGTCCTGCGGCACCTTCCATCGAACCGACTCGGCGCAAGCCGCAGCCTCGCGTTCGCTCACCTCGACCAGCCACGCGACGCCTTTGTAGATCAGGCACTCATGGCACGAGTACGGCAAGTTGGCGTGGACGACCTGAGACGGATCGACCAGTGCTACGCCGATGGCGAGTGGGCCGCCAATGAGATGTCCCGCCGGGAGGCGCTAGAGGAAGGCCGCCTCTACGCACTCGAACAGCACGGTCGCGTGGTTGCCGCCGCGTACGTGCAGCCATTGGTCGACTCGGTTGGCATCATCCGCGGTGTTTATACCCCGAAGACATACCGCGGTCGCGGCTACGCCACCGCTCTGGTTGCGGAGATTGACCGTCGCATGCTTGCCGAAGGTGTGGTTCCGTGCCTCATGTATGATAATCCTGCCGCAGGCCGCATTTATCACCGACTCGGCTACCGTGACTTCGACCGCTGGTGCAGTGTTCAACTGCTGGCATCCCGGCACTGATACCGCCTGAAACGGCGGCACCAGCCCGTCGCCTACTCCACACGGGTCACTTTCTCAATGCGCCTGAAGACCCCCGGCTCCCGCCCCTGCTGCATCGCCAGGTGGCGGATCAGCAACTGCACCGGCACGGCTTCCAGTACCGGTGCCAGCCACTGGCCCACGACCGGCAGATGGACGTGTGTGAACGACGCATGCGGTGCCACCGTGGCGTCACTGATCAACACCACCTTCGCCCCCAGCTGGCCCATATCCTCGGCAAACGCGGCGGTCGTGGCGTACGTCGAGCCTGTCGGCGCGAAGACGAGGATCCCCGTCTGTTCGTTCAGCGCTTCAACTGGCCCGTGCCGAAAGGCCGCCACGCTCATCCCTTCAGCCGGAATGCGGCCCCCCTCCTTCAATGTCAGTCCAGCAGCCATGGCGGTGGCCAATGACGGACCTCTCCCCACAGCGAACAGATGCGTGGTCCCGGCCACTGCCTCGCCTACCGCATCCTGTACCTCACGCCAGCCGTCAGTAACGCTTTGAAGCGCGGCTGGCACCTCATGCAGACGGTCTAGGGAATCTTTTTCACGCCCTGTCATCGTCCGTGCTAGCAGATGGAGCGCCAGCAGGCTTGCGGTATACGTCTTGGTCGAGACGGTCCGTTCCTCGCCTGCTTCTAGCAGGATGGTTGCCCCCGCTCGTCGCGCAAGGCTGCTCCTCTGGCTGTTCGTCACCGCCAGGATTGGCGTGCTGTGTGGAACATGCTCCAGCAGCCGGACCAGTTCCACCGATTCACCCGACTGTGAGACCGCGACGAGCAGCGTGCGTGGGGTGATGGCGGACTGAAGAAAATGTAGCAGTTCGGCGGTCTCGATCCACTGACACAGGACACCCGCCCCTGTCAGATGCAGATACGCCGGGTAGGCGGCGCACCAGGAGCCACCCATACCGGTGATGAGCACGCGATCATACTGCTGCTGTTCGAGCCACGCAGCAATGATCGCCTCGTGCGCGGTCCATCGCTCCAGCAGCCGTGCCAGAATATCGGGCTGCTCCTGCACCTCGTGCCAGAAAGGCTCCATATTGTTGTGCTGCACCGTATCCCTTGGCATTGCGTCCATTGCTTCCCGTCTCCTTGTGCCATACTTTTATCCAGATGTCCAGGTTCCGACGTGTCACGTGGGTAGCCTGGCCAGTAGTATGACTGAGAATGCATCTGGAGCTGGCCGCGCTGACGGCCTGCACGCTATGAACAGTGGGAAGAGATCTGCATGGCTGCCCGTATCGTCGTCGCTGATGATGAGTCTATTATCCGGATGGATTTGCGAGAGATGCTTACCTCTCTCGGCTACCTTGTCGTCGGCGAAGCTGGCGACGGACGATCCGCAATTAACCTGGCCCGCGAGACCCGCCCCGACCTGGTCATCATGGATATCCAGATGCCAGAGATGGACGGAATCGCTGCCGCACGAACGTTGACGCAGGAGAAAATTGCTCCCGTTCTCTTTTTAACTGCCTACAGCCAGCAGGAGCTGGTGGACGGGGCCAAAGATGCCGGTGTCGTTGGCTTCCTGGTGAAGCCATTTCGCGAATCCGACCTGCGCCCCGCCATCGAGATCGCGATGCAACGCTTCCAGGAGTTTCGCGCGCTCGAAGACGAAGTGACACAACTGACCGATCAACTTGAAACGCGGAAGACCGTTGACCGCGCGAAGGGCCTGCTCATGGATCGGCAGAAGCTGACGGAAAAAGAGGCGTTCCAGCGTATCCAGCGCCTTGCGATGAACTCTCGCAAGACGATGCGTGACGTGGCCGAAGCGATCATTCTGGCCAACGAAATCTGATGGTCACACCCGCGCCGATACTGCGACGAACGGTCGAACGGCGCGTGGTCCAGGCGTTGATCGGACAGAAACTCACCATCTCCACCGCCGAGGCGGGCACCGTGGGGCTGGTGGCGCACCGCATCAGCAGTGTCCCCGGCGCCTCCGCCTGTTTTGCTGGGGGCGTGGTCGCGGCGCACACACATGGATGGCCCGCGCTGGCCCTTTCGTCGGCGGCTTCTCCCGGCGAGGTGGCTTCGCTGCTTCGCGAACGGTTGCAGAGCACCCTGGCCGTCTGTACGTGTATTATCTCCTCGGATGATGGTACGATGCGGATGGCCCTGGTCGGTCCTGGGGACCTCCAGGAGTGGCTGCTCGGCCCGTGGTCCCGGCGACCAACCGCGTATCAACTCAGCAGCCAGGTGCTCAGCACGCTTGACGCATGGTTCGTTGCCGCGTTTGCATCATAGCGACCACACGGCCTGGTGGGAGGGGAACCCTGCGCTCCGAGATCGGGCCTGGCGCGGCCGTGCGCGGTTCCCGTTCACCGCATGATTCTCTCCCGGTTGCATATTGACCCGGAATGTAGTACACTTGTTCTACATCAGAAAAATACGTCGCTAGATTCTGACGTGCCGATCCCTCGGGGCCATCGCATAAGCGTGTGGCTTGTGGAAGGGTAGGCCTGCCGTCCGGGTGCTACTGGCGTAGAGAAGGAGTTGCTCACATGGTCGCGACGACCGATCGCAGTAAGGCAATCGACCTGGCAATTTCCCAGATCGAGCGTCAGTTTGGCAAAGGCTCCATTATGCGGCTGGGAGAAGCCAACCGCATGCAGGTGGATGCCATCCCCACCGGTTCCATTGCCCTTGATCTCGCGCTAGGCATTGGCGGCGTTCCTCGTGGCCGTGTCGTGGAAATCTACGGTCCAGAGTCGTCGGGGAAGACGACTCTTGCGCAGCATATCATCGCTGAGGCCCAGCGTATGGGTGGCACGGTGGCCTACATCGACGCCGAGCACGCGCTCGATCCGGGCTATGCGGCCAAGTGCGGAGTCAAGGTCGATGAGATGCTGATCTCTCAGCCGGATACGGGTGAGCAGGCGCTCGAGATTTGCGACATGCTGGTGCGCAGCGGCGGCATCGATACCATCGTTATCGACTCCGTGGCGGCGCTCGTGCCACGCGCCGAAATCGAAGGCGACATGGGAGACAGCCATGTCGGCCTCCAGGCCCGCCTGATGTCGCAGGCGCTCCGCAAACTGACGGGCGCTATTTCACGCTCGAATACCTCGGTCATCTTCATCAATCAGTTGCGCGAAAAGATCGGGGTCATGTTCGGCAACCCCGAGACGACCACCGGTGGCAAGGCGCTGAAGTTTTACGCCTCGGTTCGCCTTGATATCCGCCGGGTCGAATCGATCAAACAGGGCACCGATGTCACTGGCATGCGTGCCAAGGTCAAGGTCGTCAAGAACAAAGTGGCCCCACCATTTCGGGTTGCCGAGTTCGATATTATGTGGAACGAGGGCATCTCCAAAGTCGGTGGTCTCATCGACGTCGGCATCGAGATGGGGATCGTGAAGAAGAGCGGCGCCTGGTTCACGCAGGGTGAGCACCGGCTGGGTCAGGGCCGCGAGAATGCCAAGGAGTTCTTGAAGCAGAACCCGGAGGTTGCCACCAATATCGAGGCGATGATCCGTGCGGAGTCAGCCCGACGTGGCGGCACGGCCGTTCCCGTCCCCGCCGTTGCTTCCGCGGATGTCGAAGCGGACGAGGACGGAGTCGAGTTGTAAATCCCACCGTTGAGGGATAGAAAAAGGAGGGATGGCGCACCATCCCTCCTTTTCTCGTAGAGCTTCCGCTGTGGCCATCCCTGCCTACTGCTCCAGTGTGGCCTCAACGCTCAGTTGCACATTGCCCTTGATTGCCTGAGAGATCGGGCAGCCGTCTTTCGCGGCTTCGGCGGCCTGTTTGAAGCCGGCTTCATCGATGCCCGCGACCTTTCCCTTTACCGTGAGTGCGCTGGTCGTGACCTTCCAGCCACCGGGAACCTGGTCAAACGTGACCGCCGCCGTGACGTCCAGTCGTTGCGCCGGCGTGCCCGCCTTGGCCAGGCCGTTCGAAAATGCCATGGAAAAGCAACTCGCGTGTGCCGCGGCCATGAGTTCTTCAGGACTGGTCTTATTGTTCGCGCTCTTGGTGCGCGCCTCCCATGTCACCGGCAGTTCGCTAAATGCCTGGCTCGTGCTGGTCGAGACGGCCCCCGACCCTGTCATCAGATCGCCTTCCCATACGGCATTGGCTCGTCGGATCATTGCCATGTTCGTTCCCTTTCGCTCAACACTTCCAGACCACACCGACATTAATCTAGCACGTGGCACGCACCACACGACCGCTCACTCGCCACCACAACCTTCCGTCACGCACAGGAAAACTGCGTCGTGCAGACAGCCGGGCTGGAGCAGGTTATGACAGGGATGTGTGCTTATATCAGCCCTAATCGTTCGCGTGCGCGCTCCACGGCGTCTGTACCGGCGTGGGTCACCACGTCGAGCAACGTCTCGTCGTCGGCACTCTGCAGTGCCGCAAGCATATCAGCGCTTAGTGGTCCCAGGCGCGCTTCCAGGGCCATACGCGCCAGGTCACGCTTGCCTTCTTCTCGTCCTTCGGCCTTGCCCTCGGCCTTGCCCTCGGCCTTGCCCTCGGCCTTGCCCTCATCACGCATGATATTCGCAAAGCTGGACTCATGGAGGATGTCGCGGATCATAGCATTGCTCCTTATTGTCTCGGCCACCTCATCGCGAGAGAATCGGATGCCCGCCAATGTGGCAAGGATCGCCGTGAGTTCGGCGCGCTCTTGACGCGGCAGCGGTGTTGCGGCAAGACGAACCGCTACATCGGTTATAACCGTCGTCGTTGCATCCGCCATCAACGGCGCAAGTGGCCACAGCCCGTACTGGTTGGTCTCCAGCACCTCTGACTGTGGTGTGTCCCATAATCGTACGATATCAAAGTGGAACCGCAACACGTCGTCACCTCCCCACGAGATTGTCAGGGGCGACTGGGGCACGCTGCTCGCCTTGCGCAGAAAGACGACCAGAGAGCGCACGGGAAGTCCATCTCGCCACATCAAACGGACGTTGTATTCCAGCAACCGTTCCCGAATGTTCGCCTCCACATGGATCTGGAGTTCGATGTGTAGCAGGCCGCGTGTTCCATCGGGCTGCTCGACCTCCCACACGAGATCAGCCTGTCGCCTGGTCGCTGGCAACTCTGGCGACCGTTCTCCTCGCCATTGCACGCCAGGTGCCACCATGTGCAGAAAGCCGTCGTGAGCGCGAGTGAGCAACCGCTTCAGTGTCTGATCGTAGTCGTCTCGGTCTGGCTGTTCCGGCATTGTATGATCACTTCCTTCGCGGCAGCGTACGATGTGTGAACCGTACACGCCCTGTTCTTCCCAGATTGTCGGAGTCTGACAGGCGTGGCCTGCACCTGAGGAGACCGCACGCATGATACATCCGTATACCGAAGAACTCGTTTCCATCGAAAGCGAAGATGGCCTGCCGCTGGAAGGGGCGGTCATCCGCCCTGCCAGTGCAGTGACCAGGCCCCTGGCACTGGTCTGGGTGCATGGCCTTGCCAGCAAGTTTTACGGCCGCACCACGATCCCGCTGGGCCACTCGCTGGCTGACCACGGCTACACCTTCGTGACAGGCAACAACCGTGGTCACGACTTTGGCACCGTCTACGTGCGAAAAAACGGGGAGCGCCTGCTCGCTGGTGGCGGCTGGGAACTCTTCAGCGACTGTCCCCTCGATATCGGCTCGTGGGTCAGCTTCGCGATCGCGCGTGGTTTCCGCGGCGTTGCCCTGATCGGCCACAGCCTTGGTGCGCTCAAAGTCGCCTACTATCAGTCCCAGCGGCAAGATCCGCGTGTCGTTGGGCTCGTGGCCGCATCCCCGCCAGCACGGAACCGTCAGCCTGATCCTGCGCTTTCCGCGCTCGCCGAACAGATGGTGTCCGATGGACGTGGACGCGACCTGCTCCCCTGGGATATCAGCCCGGCGGGTGGTGGCACCTGGAGTGCGCGCGCCTATCACAACCGCGTGCGGACGAACACGGACGTCTACGGCACCTTCACCCCTGATCCCGCGGTGGCGTCTGTCACCTGCCCCATCCTGGCCCTATACGGTTCCGACGAAGCCTGGGTTGGCTCTGAGGCTGACCTTCAGACGATCGTCCAGAACGCACGCTTGGCACCCCGTGTGGAGACCCGCATGATCCCCGGTGCCGACCACAGCTATACCGGCCACGAAGCGGAAGTCGCCGCCTGCATTGCCGCGTGGGCCGACACGCTATCCCCACCAGAATGACGCGGCAAGGATGCAGTACAGCCCGATCAAGGCCACCCCTTCCAGCCATGTCGACTCACCGTCGAAGACGATCACGGTCCCCAGAATTGCCGACAGACCCAGTGCCACCACCAGCAGCAGTGGCAGCACCAGCGTCAGGTGTGCCCCG
>JAABUZ0100009917.1_pt1 | contig 10737 bp, 7 predicted proteins | sample 5562091 | NCBI WGS metagenome assembly JAABUZ01 (sample SAMN12813069, study PRJNA571459) | rock metagenome | isolation source: Antarctica rocks | place: Antarctica: Victoria Land, Linnaeus Terrace sud | collected 2015-12-21
AAGAGCAACTTGGAAGCAATGGGATCTATGCGGGAGCCAAATACCTGAGGACCAAAGCGGACTTGAAGTAGTAGGGGTCATAGGTTGTAGCTTCTATTATTTGATTTCATTTAAACGGTGAGACATGTGTCAAAATTGTTGTAAGCGAGCGACATGACGTGTACACCTGGGGAAGGCAAGCTATATTAGGGAGATCTGCCCCTTCAACCATCAACTCCCTGCCTTTCCTCTCTCCACCCCCGAATTAACCCAAGTGCAAATCTAGGACTCCCAAGAAGATGGCAGACAGTGTGAAACCAAACATGAACCAGCAGTCCTCTGCGCAGAATCAAAACAACCGTCGACTCTCTGGCGGGAACGATGGCAAAGGAGGCGCCTATTTTTCGGGCCTAGAAAAGAAGCGAAGCAATTCTATTAGCAACCAAAACGACTTTGCCGACCAGACGCCAAAGAACGGAATGATGGACAACTTGTGGAGCAAACTTTCGGGAAATCAGCGCTAATCGCTCTGCATAGGAAGGGCCCAGTCTTTCGGGAAACGTGGTGGGGATCGAGGAATGTTTATTATTGTATTTACACTCCCTACTTTACATGCAAGTGTTTTATGCAGCATACCGATACTGAGGTTTTGTTATTCCTAGCCATTCAGCCGTAGACTGAACCCATTCACGAACTCCATCAACCGCCTCTTTCGCCAGTCCAGGTCGCTTCTTAATCCCTGCTGTCGGCGTTGATGTCATGTCCGTGGTGCTCGGAAGAATGTTGTCGCCCGCAGACAGGGATACAAACAGGCTGAATGGCACCAACCAGACGCAGATGCCAAAGAATGCAGATATCTCTCCAAACGTAGGATATGATTGCGAATCTGTTCTCGCACGGTAGTAGTCATAATCGCTCTTCGGGCGAGGCGGATGAGCAAAGTGCTGAAACCATAAATAATGGTTGATCGCCACGAGCAAACAGGAAGTTATAAATATGGGCGAGGACAGTCGGATGAATGGGAATTGTCGCAGGTTCAGCGAGTAGACGTAGTGAGCGCCAGCTGAGAACGCCGTAAGGAAGAAAGGCTGCCGGTCAAATATGATGAGGAGAAGATGGGTGCCAAGCACTGCATAGATCATTCGCTTCAGGACCCGTCTTGAGAACTCAGAGTGTTCTTCAACGAGTTCGCTGATGTAGTACAGGCCACTTGCAATTGAGAGTGTCAAGAAGACAAAGGCGAGAAGAGACCCAACGTACTTGAGTAGGCCGAGAATGATCATCTTCCACGTCTTGAAAAACCGTGTAGGATCATACGATACTGGCCACGACGACGACCACGACCACCCTTCTTCAGCAAACCATGGATGAGCAACGTGAAAAGTCGTTGGAGGATTTCAAAGGGAAGCTCCTAGAGCACCGTGATTGGGAAACGAAACTGAAAGACCTCCGGTTGGGAATACGAGATCTGCAGCACGACTTTGATAAGACAGAAGACGATATCAAAGCATTGCAGTCTATTGGGCAAATCATCGGGGAAGTATTGAAACAGCTAGACGACGAGCGTTTCATTGTCAAAGCCTCGAGTGGACCACGATATGTCGTTGGATGTAGGTCAAATCTAAACAAGGCCACGCTGCAGCAGGGTGTACGTGTTGCACTCGACATGACGACACTGACTATCATGAGAGTACTCCCTCGTGAGGTCGACCCATTAGTCTACAACATGTCACTTGAGGATCCCGGAAAGGTAAACTTCGCTGGAATTGGTGGCTTGAATGAGCAAATAAGGGATCTGCGAGAGGTCATTGAATTGCCTTTAAAGAATCCGGAACTCTTCTTGAGAGTAGGGATCAAGCCTCCGAAGGGTGTTTTACTCTATGGCCCTCCTGGTACTGGAAAGACGCTGCTAGCAAGAGCCGTAGCGTCATCGCTGGAGACGAATTTTCTAAAAGTGGTCTCGTCGGCTATTGTCGATAAGTATATTGGTGAATCTGCCCGGCTTGTGCGTGAGATGTTTAGTTATGCAAAGGAACACGAGCCGTGTATCATTTTCATGGATGAAATTGACGCTATTGGCGGCCGCCGATTCTCGGAAGGTACGTCAGCCGATCGAGAGATTCAAAGGACGTTGATGGAGCTCCTCAATCAATTGGATGGATTCGACTATCTCGGAAAGACAAAGGTGATTATGGCTACTAATCGACCCGACACACTTGATCCGGCACTACTTCGTGCTGGGCGATTGGACCGCAAGGTGGAGATTCCGCTTCCCAATGAAGTTGGCCGGCTGGAAATCTTAAAAATTCATTCGCAGTCTGTATCGAAGGAGGGGGAAATCGATTACGAGGCCATCGTGAAAATGAGTGATGGTTTCAATGGAGCTGATCTTCGCAATTTGGTAAGTGAGGCTGGGATGTTTGCCATCCGGGAGGAAAGAGAGGCAGTCACTCAGTCAGACTTTATGGCTGCATGTCGCAAGATATCAGAGGTGAAGAAATTGGAAGGTCAAATAGATTATCAAAAGATTTGAGCTCTGTGCATCGTTTGTACATAATCATGAAACTGGTCCTTTATAGCTTCAATAACTTGCTTTCTAGTAGTTGATTCCAATCATCAAAGCGGTACAGTAGTCTGTGTGATTCATCGGGCTTATAATCGACTCCCTCGACCACTTCGACATTAAATCTACGGCACAAATCAGCAAGGCCCTCGTTCCGGCCCATAATTACTCCTACGCTGGCCTCCAAGAGACAGAGCAGATCAGTGGATGAATCGCCAATGTATACGCTTTCTTCCGGGCCGGAGGAAGCCTCAACGAAGACCTTTAGCTTGTCCATACCTGTTCTTATATCCTCCATCCCCTTTCCATCTTTCTTTAGTAAACCTGTACCGAGTGAGTTGTCATCCATGTCAATGTCATTTGCAAGTATTTTTATAAGAGGCTCTTTGGGAAGAGCAGCACGAATCATCGCGCTGCTCCAATTAATCGAAATAATTGTGATTGGTAGTTGCTTACATCTGAAAGACGCAGCAAATGAGTCCCAGCCTTGCCTAAAATTGACTTGTCGGCCTTGATTCTGGATGAGTGATCGAGGGACGCCATAGAACAAATTTGCTTGTTCAACCCTTCTTATCCTATAGATTAAATGACAGTTCTTGAAACAAGCCTACGATGCTAGCTCAATGTCACGAAGAGATGTCTGGTGCTGTCTGTATTGCTGGAGATTTTTTATTGCGCCGAAGTGATCATTGAAGTGCTGCAGATCTTTTAAATAGGCTGACCCAAAGTATGACCACTCAGGTTTGAAATGCGGTTTAAGGATATATCCAGCTTTTGCAATAATTTCGGTGGTGTCAGAGGCAGTTATGGTCTCATCCCAGTCCGTGAAAAGTTTCATTCGTGTAGTCTATGCCATCGGTGTGGCCAGCCAGGTATTTGCTTCCCCACGATCAACCAATCATAAACGTCAACGAATGATAATGCTACCTACCACGATAAACAAGAGCCATCCGCGAAAAATGAAACGCGTCCATACGGCTATAACTACTAGCTTTGTACCTTAATGAAATCTGCCGGCCTAATTCGCACAGCCACGCATCACGGCTCGCGCGAGTTTTTAAAATTACCTGATTGGGGTCTGAAGCAATAAATTCGTATGGAAGCTTTCGCGGGCCGCACCTCCTCAATTGCCGGATACGTCAATCAATCAGCTGGAAAAGAAACGAATCACAGCTACTTCCGTCCCCAAAGGTCCCAACAGAAGCCCCGCTTTGCCACGTCTGTGACGTCCTTCGTGGCGTCTCGTATCTCCACGGGAAGATCGTGCCAATCGGATGGTGTTATTCCGTGGTTTCTTTGTTCTGATAAGTGCATACGCCCGCATGCAATGGTTACTTTCATTGTCTTACTTGGACTTCAATGAGAAAGCCTCTCATGGCCGCTTCCTATAAGAATCCTCAAATTACTTCCACAAAGCATTGGCCTTCTACACCTTCTTACCGTTTCCGAACAATCTTTATTCACTGATTCACCATGCAGCTTCTAATCACCCTCACCGCTGTTGCTGGCATAGTGTCTGCCTTGCCTATCGCCGAAGCCAATGCTGAAGCTGAAGCAGCACCATACATTCCTATGCCTGGTGAGCCATTCTACAAGCGGGAAGCGGATGCTGAAGCCAAACCATACATCCCTATGCCTGGCGAGCCATTCTACAAGCGAGATGCGGATGCTGAAGCAGACCCTGAAGCCTACATCCCTATGCCTGGCGAGCCTTTCTACAAACGGGAAGCTGATGCAGAGGCTAAGCCCTATATTCCCATGCCTGGAGAGCCATTCTACAAGCGTGATGCTGAAGCGAAACCATACATCCCAATGCCTGGAGAGCCATTCTACAAGCGGGAGGCGAATGCTGAAGCAGACCCTGAAGCATACATCCCTATGCCTGGCGAGCCTTTCTACAAACGGGAAGCTGATGCAGAGGCTAAGCCCTACATCCCCATGCCTGGAGAGCCATTCTACAAGCGAGATGCTGAGGCCAAGCCTTATATCCCAATGCCCGGAGAGCCTTTCTACAAGCGAGACGCTGAGGCCAAGCCTTACATCCCTATGCCTGGAGAGCCATTCTACAAGCGAGATGCTGAAGCGAAACCATACATCCCAATGCCTGGAGAGCCATTCTACAAGCGGGAGGCGAATGCTGAAGCAGACCCTGAAGCATACATCCCTATGCCTGGCGAGCCTTTCTACAAGCGGGACGCTGAGGCCAAGCCTTATATTCCTATGCCTGGAGAACCGTACAAGCGGGAGGCAGAGGCCAATGCTGAAGCAGAGGCTGAGGCTTACATCCCAATGCCAGGAGAGCCATTCTACAAGCGCTAGTAGGAATTGTGTCCTCTGAAGACAAGCACACAAACTGTTCGCTCCTTAGCTGAAAGATACACTGGATGTTTCTTATAGTCACCTTTATTCTGTCATACACTTTCTTCTTGACCTATCGTTTGCGTGTGAACCACCCTCGCTTCTTCTTTCCTCTTTCTGAATTGACGTCGACGATCATTCCCAACCTTAATCACAACTCGACGCCTTCGCCCGAGAGCCCGACAGCCCGACTGCAACCGCAAAGAAAACCAACTCGCACGGACGAAGTATCGCAATTGCGACATACCTTACCGAATGGCTGAACATGAGTCGGAAGAAATGGTTTCCTCATTACAGCACCTACGCGAGGAAACCTCTCTTGTAGGCCAAATGAAGAAGATTCTTGGTAAGCTATCTCACGTAAGCAGAATCGTCTAAAATTAGTTGCGAACCGTGGAGAGATTCCAATCAGAGTGGGGAATGCAGTGTTTAGCTTGCTAAAAGACTAGATCTTTCGTACGGCTCACGAGCTAAGCATGAGTACAGTGGCTATCTTCTCCTATGAGGATCGTCTTTCCATGCATCGCCAAAAAGCAGACGAGGCGTAAGTTGGTGATAAAATTGTCTAAAAGCAAGATACCAGATTGGAAGACGTGGACAATTTACACCCGTACAAGCATACCTTCAAATTGATACGATAGTGGAAATTGCCAAGACTCATGGAGTTGATATGATCCACCCCGGCTATGGCTTCTTGTCAGAGAATAAAGACTTTGCTAAAAAGGTTGAAGCTGCAGGAATCATGTTTGTTGGTCCTACTCCGCAGGTTATTGATATGCTGGGAGACAAAGTTAAAGCAAGAGACATTGCACAGAAATGCAAAGTACCAATTGTCCCAGGAACGAAAGGCGCTGTCAACAAGGCTTCGGAAGCTGAAGAGTTTGTTAAAGAGCATGGTTATCCCATTATCGTCAAGGCAGCCGCAGGAGGCGGTGGCCGCGGAATGCGGGTTGTTCGAGAAGGTGAAAACCTTCAAGATGCCTTTGAGCGTGCTGTTTCAGAAGCTAAATCTGCTTTCGGTGACGGGACGGTCTTCATCGAGCGTTTTTTGGAGCGGCCAAAACACATCGAAGTTCAACTTCTTGGAGACGGGCAAGGAAATGTTATTCATCTTTTCGAAAGAGATTGTAGTGTTCAGAGGAGGCATCAAAAGGTTGTTGAAATTGCACCGAGTCAGTTGAAGCATGAAATACGAGACGCAATATTGGCAGATGCAGTCAAATTAGCGTCTTCGGTAAATTATCGAAATGCCGGGACTGCAGAATTTCTAGTCGACAAACAGGATCGCCATTACTTTATTGAGATTAACCCACGGATACAGGTAGAGCACACGATTACTGAAGAGGTTACGGGCATCGACATTGTTGCTGCCCAGATAAGGATCGCGGCTGGAGCCTCATTGCCCCAGCTCGGATTCACACAAGATCGTATTTCGATGCGAGGATTCGCCATTCAATGCCGTGTGACTACAGAAGATCCGAGCAAGCACTTCCAGCCTGATACCGGAAAAATCGAAGTATACCGCTCAGCTGGCGGAAATGGTGTCCGGCTTGACGGTGGCAATGGCTTTGCAGGTGCAGTCATTTCACCGCATTACGATTCGATGCTCGTCAAGTGTACTTGTAGTGGCTCGACTTATGAGATTGCGAGGCGAAAGATGCTTCGAGCTCTCGTGGAATTCCGGATTCGTGGCGTTAAGACCAATATACCATTTTTAGCAAGTCTTCTCATGCATGAAGTCTTCATTTCTGGCAGCTGTTGGACAACGTTTATTGACGATACCCCAGACCTCTTTACTATGATGCAAAGCCAAAACAGAGCACAGAAATTGCTCGCCTATTTGGGCGATGTGGCTGTCAATGGGAGCAGCATCAAAGGTCAAATTGGAGACCCCAAACTCAAAGGTGAAATAATTTTGCCAATACTTCGAGAGACCAGGTCTGAAAAGCCTCTTGATATCTCTGCTCCTTGCGAGCACGGTTGGCGAAACATCCTCGCTAAGGAAGGTCCCGAGGCTTTTGCAAAGGCTATTCGTGAAAACAAAGGTTGTTTAATCATGGATACGACGTGGCGAGATGCGCACCAGTCGCTGCTCGCAACGCGAGTGAGGACTTGTGATATTCTTAATATTGCACGACAAACAGGCCACGCGTATTCAAATGCTTACAGCCTTGAATGTTGGGGAGGAGCTACTTTCGATGTGGCGATGCGATTTCTCTACGAAGACCCCTGGGAACGTCTGCGTAAGATGAAGGCGTTGGTCCCAAATATCCCATTTCAAATGCTTTTACGTGGAGCCAATGGGTTGGCATACTCTTCCTTACCCGATAATGCCATTTACCATTTCTGTGAACAAGCAAAGGCAAATGGAGTCGATATTTTTCGAATTTTCGATGCACTCAACGACTTTTCGAATCTATCTGTGGGCATTGAAGCTGTCAAAAAGGCTGGTGGCGTCGTCGAGGCTGCTATGTGTTATAGCGGAGACATGATGAAGCCCGGTAAGAAGTACAACCTCGACTACTACATGAACCTGGCGGAGAAAATCGTTACTCAAGGGACCCATATCCTTGCCATTAAAGACATGGCTGGAACTTTAAAACCAAGGGCGGCGACCTTACTTGTCGGCTCACTACGTAAAAAGTACCCCAACCTCCCGATACACATCCACACGCATGACTCCGCCGGTACTGGTGTTACCTCTATGATAGCCTGTGCAGAAGCAGGAGCTGACGTTGTTGATGTCGCAACTGATAGCATGTCTGGAATGACCTCTCAGCCAAGTATCGGCGCTTTTCTAGCTGCTTTAGAAGGATCTGGCTTGGACACTGGCCTGAACGAGAATTATGTACGTGAGATTGACTCCTATTGGGCGCAACTGCGTCTTCTCTATTCTCCGTTCGAGGCGGATTTGAAAGGACCTGACGCGGAAGTATATGTACACGAAATTCCCGGTGGCCAGCTTACCAATTTGATGTTCCAAGCTAAGCAGCTTGGGCTTGGAACGCAGTGGAAAGAGACCAAAAGGGCGTATACCCAAGCGAACTACCTCCTTGGGGATATTGTAAAGGTTACTCCGACATCAAAGGTTGTGGGCGACTTGGCGCAATACATGGTCCAAAACAGCCTCACATTTGACGACGTCAGCGAGCGTGCAGGTGAACTTGACTTTCCCGGATCTGTCCTCGATTTCTTCGAAGGGCTCATGGGCCAGCCATATGGTGGGTTCCCAGAACCGCTCCGAACGAAAGCTCTACGTGGCCAGAGGAAGAAGCTTACGGAGAGGCCGGGAAAGTCTATGCCACCTATGGATTTTGACAAGATAAAGAAGGACTTGAAATCGAAATATGGTGTGGTCAGTGAATGCGATGTTGCAAGTTATGTTCAATTTCCGAAGGTTTTTGAAGACTTTAGAGAGTTCACCAACCTCTATGGGGATCTGAGCACGCTACCTACTCGCTACTTTCTGTCTAGCCCTGAAATCGGCGAGGAGTTTAGCGTGGAAATCGACCAAGGTAAGGTCCTCATCATCAAACTTCTTGCCGTTGGGCCTCTCTCCCAGCAAACGGGGCAGCGAGAGGTTTTCTTTGAGCTCAACGGGGAAGTCCGCCAGGTGGGTGTAGACGACAAGAAAGCTGGTGTGGAACAGAAATCACGACCAAAGGCGGACGTTTCCAATCCGGCAGATGTTGGTGCACCCATGTCTGGTGTTGTCATTGAGCTGCGTGTCAAAGAGGGCCAGGAGGTGGCCAAGGGGACTCCTGTGGCTGTCCTGTCTGCCATGAAGATGGAGCTCGTGGTGAGCGCCCAGGTGGGGGGCAAGGTCAGCGCTGTCAGCGTCAAAGAGAACGACAGCGTCGAAGGGCAGGACTTGATCTGTAAGATCACCAAGTCGTAGTGTGCATAAATCTAGATCCATTTACTCCTTCATCGGTTGTGCTAGTAGTTGTCACGCTACTCGCCTCGTGAATTCGTTGGGGTGGGAAAATAGCGGGATATCTGGGGAATCCACAACCTGTAGCGGCTTTGCGCTCTCGCCCTTCTCCTCCCCCCACTCTGGCAGAATGGGAAATGTCAACTCTGCGGACTCCAGTGTAAGGTTGCACGATGAGAAACGATGTATGTTCTGCGTCCCTGGACTTTGTCGCTGAGCATTTAGTATCTATTTCCGGTCTTCAGATCTTCAGTGCAGAGAAGGCGGGATGTATCAAGGCTACTCCTGTAGGCCACCCTACTACCAGAGTCAATGTCACGAAAACAGGCGATGATACGCCGATAGAATTTGTCTTGGTAGGTAGCGTGGCGGTAGTGAAAGCTGACAAGTCAGAACCCTGATCCGGGATCCACAGGAGCCCGGCAGTACCTCTTGAAACTCGTTAATGACGATGACCTTCTCTTCAATTTCCGGTTTGTAATACGGCAGAATGCTGGTGCAGACACAAATCTGGAAAGTCTCACGTTTATCAATGCAAAGGATATCAAGGAGTTGGGAAGGCTTCTAAATCAAGAGTTTAGGTCGGATCCTAACGTATGGACAAATTCCTACTTGAAAGCTGACATGTAGTTGCAGAAACGGTCAAACGTGAAGTGTCTTGGTGACTATTCGACAAACGGCAAGAGCACAATGGAATTCGAATGGACCTGGAAGTATGAAGCATCGCTAAGTGGTGACAGGTCCAAGAATTATGGAAATGCTTGTTGCGTATGCTCTCTTCGAATCCTTCTAATTTAGGTTGCCGAGTACGACAAACGCGAGGATCGCCTGACGCCACTCATAACATTCTCATACTGGATACAAGACGAGAACCGTTCATTTCTTACTGTCCCAACTTCTCCTTCACTAGAACGTCGACCCTCACTTCGCTTGCAGCCGCCTTTGGCATACCCAAGTCTTATAGAAGAGCCAGTCACTCCTGTGTCCGAACCCACAGATTTATTTCCACCTCCCTTAATTGGAGTGGAACCTATTAATTTAAACTTTCAGTCGCTCGCAGAACTAGAGCCCGAGGATGACGGTCCACTATTCCGGGCAACCATCAATAATTTGGAGCGCAAGACGTCGGTTCTGCGGCATAATATGAAGAAAATAATAAAAAGAGCCGCTGCAGTCAACGAATCGCGGCTGCATTTTAACGCAGCGAACTTGGCTTTGAATGAGGCTTTACGTGATGCAGCATCTTCGAATGGCTCGGGAAATATTCGAATTGCTTTCGACAAATATTTCACGATGGCTCAAAAGCAATTTCAGCAATTTGACGTTACTGCTGTGGATCAACTTCAGAGTCTTCTCATCGAGCCCTTGCGCAGACTTTATGAAAATGATATAAAGAAGGCTGAAGCCAAAAAGCGCGAATTTGAAGAAGAATCAAAGGACTATTATCAATTTCTCGCGAGGTATCTATCAATCAAAAACGACGCTGTAAAGACGACGAAGACTCTTCAAAGCGACTCAAAATACCAGACCAAACGAAAGAATTTTGAGCTTAAGAGATTTGATTATTTCAATTTTATGCAAGATCTGCATGGGGGTCGAAAGGAACGAGAGTTGGTGCAACAACTAGTCCTATACGCAGTTCAACATTCTGAGTCATTTTTTGCCACGGCAAAAGAACTAGCAGGACTGAAGCCGAACCTTGAAGGACTTGCAACTAGTGTACGGGAGGCTGACAAAGACCTCTCATTACAGCGTATCGAGCGTGAAGAGAGACGGAGGACCCTTGAAGTAGCCGGTAGACTGGAGACAGTCCGGAGCGAGGAGAGTCTTGGTGGGAACGACTTCAAATATGATCCCAGCGATTTGAAGGCAGGTCCCCCGACGCCACAAAGTGCATACGACC
>JAABUZ0100009918.1_pt1 | contig 10735 bp, 7 predicted proteins | sample 5562091 | NCBI WGS metagenome assembly JAABUZ01 (sample SAMN12813069, study PRJNA571459) | rock metagenome | isolation source: Antarctica rocks | place: Antarctica: Victoria Land, Linnaeus Terrace sud | collected 2015-12-21
GAATCAGAACGCCGATCGCGCTGGTCCAGATCGCAATCCGCAGGCTGGGCGAGGGCGGCGGAAGCTGAGCCATCGCCGCGCCGGGTTCGCGCATATAGACCGCCACAAGGATCTTCAAGTAGTAATAAGCGGCAATGGCGCTATTAAGCAGTCCGATCACGGTAAGCCAGACCAGATGCGCGTTCAAAGCCGCCTGGAAAACGTAAAACTTTCCAAAGAAGCCGCCCGTCAAAGGAACCCCAATCAGCGAAAAAACAAAAACAGACAGCAAGGCGGCAATCACCGGTTCACGCCGCCCCAAGCCGGCCAGATCATCCAGCTTGAGAAAGCGTTCATTACGGGAAGCGACATGGCTAATCACGGCGAACGCTCCGATATTCATGAGCGCGTACGAAGCCAGGTAAAACATCGCGGCAGCCATGCCTACCTGCGACGCGGTCGTGAGCGCCACCAGCACGTATCCGGCATGCGCAATCGAACTATAGCCGAGAATCCGCTTTACATTGTTCTGCAGCAGCGCCGCGAAATTTCCGATAATCATGGTCAAAATAGCGCAGCCCCAAACCAAGGGAATCCAACGGTCGTTCATAGGCTGGAACGAGGTCATGAAGACGCGGAAGAACACGGCAAAAGCGGCGGCCTTTGGACCAGCCGACATGAAAGCGCTCACGGGCGCGGCGGCGCCCTGGTAAACATCGGGAGCCCACACCTGAAACGGCGCAATCGAAACCTTGAATCCAAACCCGACAAACAAAAGCGCCATGGCAAGGCGAATCAGCGTGGAAGAGCCATGAGGCGAACTCTCCAGCACGCGCCGGATCTCGTCAAAGTTGGTTGATCCCAGCAGCCCATAGATCCAGGCAATGCCGTACAGCAGAAACCCGGTTGCAAACGAGCCTAACAGGAAATACTTAAGCGCCGATTCATTATTGCGGCGGTCATCACGCAAAAAACCCGCCAGGATGTACGTCGCAATAGACGAAATCTCCAGGCCGATGAACAGCATGATCAAATCCGTGGTGGTGGCGAGAACACACTGTCCCACCAGGGAGAAAAGAATCAAAGCATAATACTCGCCGGACTGCGCGCCTTCCCGCGCCAAATAACTGAAAGAAGCCAGAATGCACAGAAAGCCGACGACCAGCACTAGGCCTCGGAAGAACGTCCCGTAGCCGTCATTGACGATCATGTTGTGGAACGCCGGGCCGGAGTTGGTATAGGCCCAGATATTGGCGATAAAGGCGGCCACGATTCCCAGCAGCGAAATAGCGCCGAGCGCCCGCCGGGGACCTGTTTTGTAAGTGGCTTCCAACACCATGATGAGGATGCCGAATAACGTGAGCAGGGTTTCGGGAAGGAACCGGAGGTACTCCACGGCGTGCGGCTGAAAGTTACCGAGCATGGAAAGCCTCCGCCACTTGATTGGATCGAGGTTCCGCGCGCTTTACTCTATACTCATTGCTCATGCTGGTCTGGTCAAGAAGATGGGCCGTGGCCGCGGTGATCGGCGGCATAAAGGATTGCGTATAGCAACCGAGCCATACCATGAGCGTAGCCAGCAGCAGAATCGGCGCCCACTCGCCGGTATGCAGATCGGCAACAGCCCCTCCCCGCTCATTCGGTTTGCCCAAAAAAGTCCGCTGATACATCCAAAGCATATAGGCGGCTGAAAGAATAACTCCGATGGCTGCCCAGACGCTCCAGGAAAACCGGGCGACAGCGGCCCCTTGCAGCACCAGAAACTCACCGATGAAATTGCACAGAGTAGGCAGCCCAATGCTCGCCAGCATCGCAATCATAAAGGAAACAGCGAACCGGGGCGCTGTTGTAGCCACGCCGCCAAAATCAGTAATCTCCATGGAGCCGCGCCGCGCCTCCAAATAGCCGGCCAGAATGAAAAGCGCTCCGGTGGAAAGCCCATGCGCGATCATCTGAAACACCGCGCCGTCCGTCCCCTGCTGGGTAAACGTGAAGATGCCCAGAACGATAAACCCGATATGACTAACGGATGAATAAGCAATTAGGCGCTTGATGTTGGTCTGCATCATCGCGACTAAGGCACCGTAGATAATCCCGATAATGGCCAGCGCCACGATCCAGCTTGCGTATCGGCGAGCGCCGGCTGCTCCCAGCGTAATCGCATAGCGAAGCAAACCATAAACGCCCATCTTCGACATCACCGCCGCCAGCAGAAAGGTTGCTGGCGCGGGCGCTTCGCTATAAGTATCGGGAAGCCAGGTGTGCAGCGGGAAAATAGGCGCTTTCACCGCGAAGGCGGCAAGGAAGCCAAGAAACAGAACCGTCTGTTGACCCGGTCCGAGCGTGATCCTGCCGGAGCCAAGTCCGTTCATGATATCGACGTAATCGAATGTGCCTGTCAGGCTGTGCAGGTAGAGAATGGAACCTAGCATCAACACGGAGCCGAGAAACGTATACACAAAGAATTTCACGGCAACGGCGCCGCGACGCGCCCCGCCCCAGCCGCCGACCATCAGATACATCGGAACCAGCGCCACTTCCCAGAAAACATAGAAGACAAAGAGATCGACCGCCGAGAAGACGCCGACCAATCCAAATTCAAACAGCAAAAGCAGCGCAAAGAACTGTTTCTTCCGTTCCCGGATCAGGATGTGCGACACCCAGATCCCGATGGGCAGCAGAAGGGTCGTCAGCAAAACGAGCCACAAGTTAATCCCATCGATACCGAGGTGAAAACGGATCTGCAGGATCGGGCTGTCGATCCACATGGTATCGACGCCTGATGTGAAGCGCGCCGGATTGATCCATGCCGGACCAATCAAGCCAAGAGAAACCAGAAAAGTGAGGACAGAGGCGAGGAACGCAATCGTGAAAGACGCCTTCGACCGGCGCGGCGTAAACAGAACCGCAAAGAATCCGAGCAAAGGAAGCAGCAGCGTAATAGCCAGCAAGCTCATCGGCTACCTCCCGCCCAGCCAAGCACAAAGATCACAAGCAGAGATCCAGCTAAAATCCAAGTGGCATAATTGCGAATACTGCCGGATTGTATTTGCCGCAGCAGCGATCCCCAGCCGCGCACAAGGCGCGCCAAGCCATTTACCAGCGAAGTATCAATCAACGCTTCATCAACGCCGTGCCACAGCACCAGCCGGGAAACACCCTTCAGCGGTTTCACAATAGCAGCGGAATAGAGCTCATCGACGTAATACTTATTGGCCACCAGCGCGTATAGAGGACCGGCGCTGTTTTTCATCGACTCAGCCAAAGCGGGACGAGCCACATAAAGGAAGAACGCGATCAGAATGCCAAGAACGCCGAGGCTCGCTGAAATGACCATGGCGGTTACGTTTTCATGCTCCGCCAACGGGTAAGTATAAGAGAGCCAGCCCGGTATGTTAATGAATCCGCCCAGAAGGGATAGAATCGCGAGAATCACCAGCGGCCCGGTCATCACTAACGGTGATTCGTGCGGGTGATGATGCCCGCGATAGGTTCCGAAGAACGTCAGAAAGAACGCGCGAAACACATAAAACGCCGTAACGCCCGCTGTCAAAGCGCCCACCCAGAACATCCACGGCGCGTGTTCATACGCAGCCGAAAGGATCGCGTCTTTACTGAAGAATCCCGAAGTAAACGGGAATCCTGAAATCGCCAGACTGGCGCACAGAAGCGTTACGGCGGTGATCGGCATCGCCTTTCGCAAGCCGCCCATGTGCCGCAAATCCTGTTCGCCGCCCAAGCCGTGAATCACGCTGCCCGCGCCGAGAAAGAGGAGAGCTTTAAAGAAAGCGTGCGTCATCACATGGAAGATACCGGCGGAGTACGCGCCCAGTCCCACGCCCAGGAACATATAGCCGAGTTGGGAAACCGTCGAATAAGCGAACACTTTCTTGATGTCGTTTTGCACGACGCCGATGGTTGCCGCGAACACGGCGGTCAACAAGCCAATCACCGCGACAACGCCCATCGCCAATGGAGCATGGTTATAAAGGAACGACACGCGCGCAATCATATACACGCCGGCCGTGACCATGGTGGCGGCGTGGATCAAGGCGGATACCGGAGTCGGACCCGCCATGGCGTCGGGAAGCCAAACATATAGAGGAAGCTGGGCCGACTTACCGGTAGCGCCCACAAACAGCAGCAGCGTAATGGCTGTCAACGTACCCACGCTCGCTTCCACCGGCATGGAAGCCGCGGCGGCCGCGACCTTGCCGAAATCCAGCGACTTAAAGGTAAGCGCCGTCAGCAGAATTCCCAACAGGAATCCGAAATCGCCGATGCGGTTCACGATAAACGCCTTGTTCGCGGCATCCGTGGCATACTGTTCCGTGAAGTAAAAGCCAACCAGCAGGTAGCTGCAAAGCCCTACGCCTTCCCAGCCGACAAACATCACCAGCAGGTTCGCCGCCAGCACCAGCACCAGCATGAAAAACATGAATAGGTTCAGGTAGCTGAAGAAGCGGTAATAGCCGCCCTCGTGCGCCATGTAGCCGACCGCGTAAATATGGATCAGCAAGCCGACGCCCGTGACAATCAGCAGCATCACGGCGGTGAGCCGGTCCAGAACGAGATCAAAGCCCACCTGCAGAAAACCGCTTTGCAGCCAGGTAAAGTCATGCTCCGCGTACGTTGTGTTCAGAGGATACAGTTTGTAAACCGTGGCGGCCACATAAAGAAAAGAGACTGCCACCGAGCCGACAGCAATCAAATTGACAACGGCTTTCGACCAGCGCCTGCCGAACATAGCGTTGAGAAGAAAGCCAAGCAGCGGGAAAAACGGAATGAGCCAGAGTGTCATGAATAGGGTTTCAGAGCTTCAGCGAATCAACTTCATCAATTTGAAGCGTCCCGCGATTTTTAAAGACCGTGAGAATAATGGCAAGCCCGACGGCTGCTTCCGCCGCCGCGACTACCATGACAAAAAACGAATAGATATGGCCGTCGATGCGGCGCAAATTATAGGAGAACGCAACAAAGCTGAGGTTTACGGCATTGAGCATGAGTTCAATGGACATGAATACTGTAATCACGCTTTTGCGGTAAACGAAACCCGCCACGCCCAGCGAAAAAAGGATCGCGCTCAGAATCAAGTACCAGGACAACGGAACGGGCGGCAAATGCATTACTCGATCTCCTTTTGCGCCAAAACAACCGCGCCTAAAATAGCAATCAGAATCAGCACCGAAATCACTTCGAAGGGCAGCAGGTACTCGGTAAAAAGCATCTGCCCAATTTTCTCGGCTGTTCCTCCTACCCAGCTTCCAAACTCAACGGGCCGCATGGCGGGCAAGGCGCTTATGATCAAACCTCCGAGCACGGCCAAAAACCCCCCCAACAAAGGAATGCCCGCAATCTGCGCGAACCAGGATTTACTGCTGGCTTTCTCCTTGCCCGCGTTGAGCAGCATGATAACGAAGATGAACAACACCATAACCGCGCCGCCATACACAATCACCTGCGCCATGGCGATAAACTCCGCGCCGAGCATCAGATAAAGGACAGCCAACGACCCCATGACGCCGATCAGCGACAAAGCGCTGGAAATCGGGTGCGTTTGTAGAACCAGGTTAAAAGCGCAAACCACCGCGACTGTCGCAAAAACAATAAAGAGAATTGTGTCCACCGGATCGCCTCGCGCCTAAAATACCGCCACGCAAAATGCGGTGACGAGCAGGTTAATCAGTGCGCATGGAAACAGGAACGTCCACGCAAAATGCATCAGTTGATCGTACCGGAAGCGCGGCAAAGTACCGCGAACCCAAATATACACAAACAGCAAAACACCGACCTTGCTGACAAACCAGAACAAGGGCGTCGTCACCTGCCAGAACAACGGAATCGCGAAAATCACCGCCACGGCTAAAAACCCTAGGCCGAAAATCGGAAACGTGAACTTGTCGTTTCTTCTGGCGGGCTGCAATCCATGAAAGAAGCACATTCCCGCCGCCAGCAGGAAAAAGAGCGGTCCGACCAAATTGGCGATCACTCCGGGAAATAAAGGATGCCAGCCGCCCAGAAACAGCAGCGTCGCCACGCAGGTGATCGTCACCATGTTGGCGTACTCCGACATGAAGAAGCAGGCAAACTTCATACTGCTGTATTCCGTATGAAAACCGGCTACCAGCTCATTCTCCGCCTCGGGCAGATCGAACGGCACGCGATTGGTTTCCGCGAATCCCGCGATCATGAAGAAGAGAAACGCAAATATCTGCGGAAACGGCATCTGGAAGATGTTCCACCTAGGTATGAAGCCGAGATAAAAACCGGCTTGACTGTCGCTGATGCCGCGGAAACTCAGGTGATTATTCAGCAGCAGGGGCGAAACAATCGCCAACGTTAAGGGCAACTCATAACTGATTAGCTGAGCGCTGCTGCGCAATCCCCCGATCAGCGAGTACTTATTATTGGAAGACCAACCCGCCAGAGCAACGCCGTACACGCTGACGGAGCTGATGGCAAGCACAAACAGAATACCCACGTTCACATCGCTGATCTGCATATACGTGCGGACGCCGAGAATGTTGATTTCCGGCCCGAACGGAATGATGGAAATCGCAATCAGCGATAGCGAGACAGCAATAAAAGGCGCTAACAGATAAAAGAATCTGTTCACATACGGAGGCAGCAAGTCTTCCTTCGTGAGAAGTTTAATAACATCGGCTGTCGGCTGCAGGAGGCCATGCGGACCGACACGCAGCGGACCGGTTCGGGACTGGATATGTCCCAGCACCTTTCTCTCGATCCATTGCAGGTAAGCCAGCGTCGACATGAAGACGCCGAACACGATGCCGATTTTGATAAGACTTACGAGGTAAAAGTTCATCGCGCCAACCCCGTGGTTTCCACCTGAACGCTGCCCGGCTCCATACTGACCTCTTTGGCAGGATCATTATAGATCCGACCGGGGGACTCGATCACGGAATTCAGCATGTTTGAAAATCTGCCGAGCGTGCCCGAAGTGAAGAGTGTATTACGAGCGGACCGCACCAGTTCCGGCGCGGAGCGGAATTCAAAATGTCCATTGAGCGGCATTGTGGGCGCGGCGCCGCCGGTTTCAATCACCGCGAACGGCACGTTGTAGCCGTGAACCGTCTGCCGAATCTGCTGAAAAACGGCTGTCGGATTCACCGGGCCAAGATCCTCGCGCATTTCCTTGGCGATCAGCCCAATGATTTCCAAATCGGGCTTGGCACCCATCGTCTTCGGCCCTCTGCCGAGTTTCTGGACTTCGCCGCAAACGTTTGTAACGGTTCCGGTCTTCTCATAAGCGGAAGCAGCCGGGAAAACGACATCGGCGCGCCGGGCCGTTTCCGTCAGGAAAAGATCCTGCACGACCACAAACGCGTTCGTGGCGGCAATCGGTTGACGGGATGCGGGATTCGCGCCCACTACCCAGAGCGCATCCAGATCAGCGGCAGCTAGGATCTGGTCGTAGTTCATACCGGCTTCCATCCCGCTTTCACTAACAGCGTGATAGCCGGGAAGCAGATCGGGCAACAACCCCATATCGGAAGCGCCGCGCGAATTCGAATAATCCACTAAACAGACATACTTGACAGGGACGCCCAGTGAGTCGCCAAACGCCACCAGCTTTCGAACGGCATTGCCCTTGATCGCATCGCCGAACAAAATAACCAGTTCCGGCTCCGCTTTCAGCTTTTCGCGCAAGCCTTCGAGAGCTTCGAACTCGCCCCCCACTTCCGCCCGGACTGTCACGGCGTAACTATCCTCACGCACCACGCCCGGAGTAACCGCGTACACGCGCGCCTTATTGAGCCGCCAGTTGCTCCGCAGTTGATACGCAATCAAGGGCTGCTCTTGCGCGAGGTCGCTATCAATTACCAGCGCTGCCTTCGTCGTGAAAAGATCGGCTATGGTAGCCAGCGCATTGGTCCGCCCATGCAGCGCATCCAGCAGTGTCGGCACATCACCGGTCCGGTGATGATCGATGTTCGACGTGCCCAGCGCCTTGCGCGCGAACCGTTGCAGCAGGAAATTCTCTTCGTTGGTGGTGTGATTCGACCCGATCACCGCGAACTTGCCGTTCTTGGCGCGCAGTTCCATGAATTTTTTAGCAACCGTGGCCAGCGCTATCGCCCAGGAAACAGGCTTGAGTTCGCCATTCGTGCGGACCAAAGGAGCGGTCAGGCGGTCAGGGTGCTCATTGAAGTCAAAGGCGTAGCGGCCTTTCACGCAAAGAAACTCGCCGTTGATGCCGGAACGATCACGGTTGTTGGCGCGCATGATTTCGCCATTACGAACGCCCAGCGTCGTTTTACAGCCGTTGGAGCAATGCGTACAGACTGTGCTGACATGCTCCATCTCCCAAGGTCGCGTTTTATAACGGTACGTTCCGCTGGTCAGCGCGCCCACGGGGCAGATATCGATGCAAGCGCCGCACTCATCGCACTCCAGGTGGTCGCCATGATTCGGTATGATTTCGGCGGCCGACCCTCGATTACCGATACTGAGCGCATTGACGCCCAATCCCTCGCCGCAGATACGCACGCAGCGGTAGCAAAGAATGCAGCGCGGAGCGTCGTAAAAAACAATGGGCGACCATTGCTTCTCGTCCACGTGAATTTTGGATTCCCGGAAGCGGCTTTCGCCCGCGCCATAACGGAAAACCATGTCCTGCAACTCGCACTCGCCGCCTTTATCGCAAACCGGGCAATCGAGAGGATGATTCGTCAGCAGAAATTCAAGCGTGCCCTTGCGAGCTTTCCGGACGATCTCGGAATCGGTATGCACCACCATGCCTTCCGCCACCGGCAAAGTGCAAGCCACCTGCAATTTAGGCGTTTTCTCCACTTCCACCAGGCACATGCGGCAAGCGGCCTGCAAAGACAAATTATCGTAATAGCAAAAGGCGGGAATCGGAACTCCCGCTTCCTTGGCGGCATTAATCAGCAGCGTTCCTGGGGCTGCCTGCAATGCTTGACCGTCGATTGTGAACTTAACTGGGTCGGCCATAAATTTTTACTTCAATTACTTTGATGCTTTTTCGAGTGCTAAACAACAGTCAGCTCCGGGACGGTCGTCAGCTCCGATTTTCGCGTTCCTTGCGACCTTTGCAGATAAGCCTCGAACTCGCCTCGGAACTTTGTAATAAATCCCGTGGTCGGCATGGCGGCCGCGTCGCCCAAAGCGCAGAACGTGCGTCCTAACATATTGTCTGCCAGCTCTCCGATCAACGCAATGTCGCTTTGGCGCCCGCCGCCCTCATGAAAGCGCGAGAGGACCTTTTTCAGCCAGGTCGTGCCTTCCCGGCAAGGGATGCACCAGCCGCAGCTTTCATGCGCGTAGAACTTAATCGTCCGCAATGCTACCGCGACAATATCCGTGTCCTCATCCAAAATCAGGAGCCCGCCTGAACCGGCCATGCTTTTCTTTGCGGCAATAGAATCAAAATCAAGCAGAAGATCTTTGCACTCCTCCGGGAGCAGCACAGGGGAAGACGATCCGCCCGGAATCAAAGCTTTCAGCTTCTTGCCATTGCGCATGCCGCCGCAAACTTCGTTGAGCAAACGCTCAAACGGGAAACCCATCGGCAGTTCATAGACACCCGGCTTATTCACATGACCGGAAACGCACATCAAACGCGTGCCGCCATTTTTGGGAGTGCCGAGACCGGCGTACCAAGCGCCGCCCTTGCGAAGAATCACGGGAACGGTTGCAAACGTTTCGCAATTATTGAGAATCGTGGGCGATTGAAATGCTCCGACAACTGCCGGAAACGGAGGCTTCAGGCGGGGAATACCGCGCTTGCCTTCGAGCGACTCCAGCAGCGCGGATTCTTCTCCGCATTCGTAAGCGCCCGCGCCCGTGTGGGTGTACAGATCAAAATCCCAGCCAGATCCAAAAACGTTCTTGCCCAGGATGCCGCGCTCATAGGCTTCCGCAATGGCGCGATCCATGCACTCAATTTGATAGCGATATTCGCCGCGGGTGAAGACGTATCCCTTGTTGGATTTGATTGTCCAGCCCGCAATCATCATGCCTTCGATCAACTGATGCGGATCATTTTCCATCAACAAACGATCTTTACAGGTGCAAGGCTCGCTTTCATCTGAGTTACAGATAATGTAGGTCGGCTTTCCCGTAGTCCGTGGAACGAAGCTCCACTTCATGCCGGTGGGAAATCCCGCGCCGCCGCGACCGCGCAAGGACGATGCTTTTAACTCATCGATAATGGCTTCGGGCGTCATCCCGATGGCTTTTTTAATCGCGACATAACCGTCGTTCGCCAAGTAGGTATCGATGGACGCCGAATTCGGCAAATCGAATCTTTGGGAAATCACTCTTACTTCAAGCGGACTTGGTTCGTTATAACGCATGGCGAACTACGATGCCTTTCGATACGTGCCGTCCCGGAGCGCCTGCATCAATTGATCAAAGCGTTCCGGGGTCACAAAATTATGGAAGTCATAATTGATCTGGATCGCCGGAGCCCAGGAGCAAGCCCCTATGCACTCCACTTCTTCCAGCGAGATCAGACCATCAGAAGAAACTTGTTTATTTTTCAGACTAAGGCTGCGGCTGGCGTGATCGAAAAGTTCTTCGGCGCCCACAGCCTGGCACGAGATATTGGTGCAAACCTGGACGTGATATTTGCCCAGCGGCTTGCGATGCAGCATGGAATAATAGCCGATCACCTCGTCCACCTGCAGCGGCGTTACGCCGCAACGTCGGGCGACTTCCTCCACCAGATCCTGGGAAACGTGGCCAATTTCATCCTGCGCGTAAAGCAGCA
>JAABUZ0100009919.1_pt1 | contig 10734 bp, 7 predicted proteins | sample 5562091 | NCBI WGS metagenome assembly JAABUZ01 (sample SAMN12813069, study PRJNA571459) | rock metagenome | isolation source: Antarctica rocks | place: Antarctica: Victoria Land, Linnaeus Terrace sud | collected 2015-12-21
TATCCCATCAGTGCCACTTACGTGGTCACGGCCGCCGACGCTGCCTTGGTCCCAGTAAGTATCGGCGATGTGCAGGGTAGCTTCTTCCCCCACGCCCTCAGAGACGACCGCTTCGACATCGCCAGCACGGCCACACCGCTATTCACTCAGCCCTTCGCCCTCATCAACTTCAATCCGATCACCGACACCACGGGTACGCAGCCCTACTGCACCAACGTGACGGGCGTCAACCAGGACACCTTCCCGCTCAAAGAGGTCGTGCCCCAGACGGATGGCTCCTGCACCGTGGTGACGGCGCAGGGCGGTCCCAACAACCAATACCAGGCAGGGCTCTCGTTCCCCGCGCCCAATCCAGACAGTTTCGCCGCCTCCTTCCGAGCGACACTGCGGGTGGCTCAGGCGGGGCAGCTCACTATCAACCTGGGGGCTGACGACGGCTGGATTCTGGCCATTGCTGGGAGCACGGGCGGGCAAAGCGCGCCCATGCGCGTCAGTGGCCCCTTGGTTAATGCGCCTGCCACAGGCACGTTCAGTGGATACCCGGTGCAAGCGGCGTACAATCAGAAGACCAAGCCAGGGCCACAAAACGCGCTAGTGACGCTCAACTTCCCGGCGGCGGGAGACTACCCGCTGGAGCTGGATTACGTGGAATGCTGCCGCGTCCACGAGCAACTCATCGTGGCCGACGCGGCGGGGCGGCCCATCCCGGCCACCTTGGCTCCAGGTGCGGATATACCGAAGCTGGATACCGAAACGGAACACTACCTGCAGGGATCCACATTCGGACAGACAGAACTCAATCTGTACAACAGTCCGGTCGGATTCGTTAACGTGACCGGCTGGCAGTTCCGTGATCCCAATTTGAGGATTGATCCGACCACGCCGCTTACGGCAACACCAGCCAACCTGCCCTTCGATCTGCAGTTGGCCATGAACAGCGGGGCTACACCACAAGCCAGCCTGACCAATGAGGATGGCACGACGCTGGGGCTAGCGGTGGCCCAGGTGAGTGGTGCCCCTCTGCGCGCGGTAGCCGGGCAGTTGACGAAGAACATGCTGACCTATCCTGCGCATAGCGCGGTGTTGCCGGCGCCCACCTTAGCGGTCAACGCGGGGGGCGGGGCAGTTGGTGCCTATTTGGCAGACACCTATGCCAGTGGAGGCAGCACGGCGACCAATGCGGTGGCTATCGACACTGGGGGTCTGACGAACCCGGCGCCGCAGGCGGTCTACCAGACGGAGCGCTACGGCAGCTTCACCTATACTCTGCCTGGTCTCACGGCAGGCGCGACCTATCTAGTGCGGCTGCACTTTGCCGAACTCTTCGACACGGATGGGCCGGGGCGGCGCCTGTTCAACGTGAGCATTAACAGCCAGACTGTGCTGACCAACTTCGATATCTATGGCACGGCAGGCGGCTTTGCCAAGGCGTTGGTCGAGGAGTTCCGGGCCACGGCGAGCAGCGGAGGTAACGGGGGCATGATCACCGTGCAGTTCAGCCCACCATCGCAATGCGTCGCACCGTGCCGAGACACCAACGCCAAGGTGGACGGCATTGATGTCCTGCCCTTCGTGCCCAGCATCGCCGTCAACGCGGGTGGGAGCGCGGTGGGTGCCTTTGTCGCGGACACCTATGCCAGTGGGGGCAACACCAACGCGAACGCCACGACTGTCGACACCAGTGGGGTGACCAACCCGGCGCCCCAGGCGGTCTACCAGACGGAACACTACGGCGCGTTCACCTACAGCATTCCCAACCTGACGCCAGGAGGGACCTTCACCGTGCGTCTGCACTTCGCCGAGATCTTTGACCCGAACCCGGGGCAGCGTCTGTTCAACATCGGCATCAACGGCCAGACGGTGTTGGCCAATTTCAGCATCTATAATGCGGCGGGCGGGTTTGCAAAGGCTGTGGTCAAGGAGTTCACGGCTGTGGCCAGCAGCGGGGGTGTGATCAGCGTCCAATTCTCCCCGCCCACGCAATGTGTGGCTCCCTGTACGGACACGAATGCCAAGGTGAGCGGCATTGAGGTGGTGCCCTCAGGCACGGATGTAGCCTTGCGCGCTACCATCTCGGGCTTGGACACACGGGTGATCATCGCCAATGCCAGCGACACCGGCCAGTTCACCTATGGGTTCACAGTTGCTCCCCGGGTTCACCTCGACCAAGGCATGCCTAATGGAGTGATCACAGTCACACAGGATATTATCCGCTATGCAAGCGACGGCACATCCTATGTCCAACAGCAACCGGAGTATATTCTTGAGCCAGCCATCGTGACGGATAGCAGCGCCGATCCAGCTGCGGCGGTGCGGACGGGTCCGGTATCCCTGGCTTTGTCCGGTTCCTCAGTGGTGCTGCAGGTCGATCCGGCTTGGTTGCACGATCCGAGTCGTGTCTTTCCCGTTCAGGTGGATCTGCCGATTGCCACAGCCCATTCCGTCATCCAAACAGGCTGGTTCGGCACGGTGACCAGTTGCGCGCCCGCAGTGCCAGCACCTCTGACACAAGTGGTTGTCGGGACAAGCGCCGGGGGCTGCGTGTATCACGGGCTGACCACCTTTGATCTGTCCTCTCTGCCTCCTGATACCACGATCCAATCTGCCGTGCTCCGTCTGTACACTCCCAGCCAAATGACGCAGACCGGGGTGCAGGTGTATGCGAACGATCCCAACGCGGCTCCAGCAGGCGGAGCCGCTGCATGGCAAATGCCGTCCTGGACCACGGCGCCGGCAACCGTGGCGGGGCCAGGCTCCTTCCCCCAGACGGGCAGTGATGGCCATTGGCAGAGTTGGAATGTGACGAGTTTAGTCAGCCAATGGATCCAGCAGAGTGGCACCAATACAGGCGTGACGCTTGCCTCCCCTGGTACACCTGTGACCTTCGCCTCGCCTCTGGGTGCCGGTACCGACGGGCCAGCAGTGGCGCCCTATCTGGATATCATCTACGCCTCTCCAAACCAGCAAGCTGGCGCTTCGATCAGCGCGGTACGTACTCGAACAGTGGCTGGACAGGTGCATCGCGCCCATGGACCAGGCATCGCTCGCCTGCGCCTTGCTGCGGCGAGCCCGCCGCCTCTCATCAACGACGGGGCGACCACTATCTACGGTGTGTCCGGGAGCTTCGGTCAGAGTAGCGTGTGCGGCTCCGCCAAGAACAGTGATGGTGAACGTGTTTGCCTTGGTGGCAGGTTGCGTGTCCCCAGGGTAGGCAATGTGGCCGGTGAGCCCAGCCTGCAAGGGTCGCTGATGCGCTTCTCCGTCACGCTTAGTTGTACAAGTGCTACGCCAGGATCAGACTACTGGAACAACTCTAGTTCGCCCGACAACCTCGGCAGCCCTTACAACCTTATGGATGATGCCTATCTCAACCACCTGATTCCAGTAGTAGACTTCACTGCCCCCAACGGATCATGCGCTGGTTATCTGGGAGGCAGTGCCAACGCCTCCAGATGGAACCAAGAGGTAAAAGACTTCCTAGACAATTATCTATCTGGTCACGCAAACAAGCTGGGAGGTTACACATACTTTGAGATAGGGAATGAGCCTAATGGCGAGGATGCGCGCTACTACTCACAGGAAATAGATGGCACGCCCAATACGTCTGTTTATCAGGGCATCTTTTACCAGGCGGCGATGGGCATTTACACTGCGCTGAACACGCGAGGAGTGAGCAACTTTACAATCCTTACTGGCGGCATGACTAGCCCAACGGTGAGTTACGCGGCTCTCTGTGCCGATCCGCCACGCAATCCCCGACTGAAGACATATAACATCGATATAGCCATCGCCGCGATCAACGCCGCGATCATCACCGGTGGGGTACCCGCCACAAACCTGGGCTTCGCAGTTCATCCCTATGGCTATACTACAGTTGAAAACGATAAGAATCCTCAGCGATGGAAGTGGTGGAGAAGCTATTTTACTCGGTATCCAGATAACGATTCTACTCTTAACAGAAGGCGGGGTCCGGGTGTCTGTCGCGATCTGCAGGCCATGCTCAAGCTTTGGACCGATCCGAACTCTCATAGTCGCACCGTCAAGCTCCAAACGGCCCGGCGGCTCCCCGTGATCTTCACGGAGGATAACTGGGCTGACCAGCCAGGTTATACTACTGTTCCCTGTAGCGATATCACCGTTGGGGGGTGCCCAGGTACGTATCTAGTAGATCTGTTTACCTGGCTTAAGGACAACAAGCTAGCTGCTAATCCCGCACAAAGCCAAATACGGGTACTGTGGTTCCGTGGAGCCAATTCGACGAGCCGTCCGCCTGCTGCAGATGCGTTACTAGGTATCTACAACAGTGATGGGACAAACAAGCCATTTACCATCAGGTCTAGCCCTATCCCGGCCCTCAACAGATACTGTCCTTACGCCCGGCAGATCGCAACGAAGTACGGGTCGGGGAAGATCACAGCACCCGATAATACGATTGAGCGGGCGTATAAACAGCTGAGAATGGATGCTTGTTATTGAGGATGACAATGCGCCACACATCCTCCTGCGTGGCCACGCAGGGCGCGCCCATCACATTAATACGAGATGCATTCTCCTTCCCCGGGCTGGAGGTGGCCGGGGTAGCCCCGTGGGGTCAGAAGGGAAACCACCGATGATCTACACAACGAGCAGGGTGTCCTGCGCGGCCGTGCTCTTGGTGAGCGGGACTGTCGCTCTAGCGCCTCGGCCATGGGGCACACATAGCAATGGCGGCTGGACAGGAGGACGTCAGGCACGCCAGTCACCCACCGCGTCCTGTGCGGTGATGCGCACGGTCAGAGTGGGCCAGTCCCCCGTGGCCGTAGCAGGCTCGGCTGGACATGCGTTCGTGGCAAATCAGCGGAGCGGCAGCGTCAGTCTGCTCGCCTCGCGCACCGGGACTCTCCTGCGTACCATCCGTGTTGGCCCCGCGCCAGAGGTTATAGCCGTGGACGAGCAGACCCGGCGTGTCTTTGTCGGTGCCCTAGATACCGTGAGCGTCCTGGACGCCAGCACGGGGGCTAACGCGCGCACGGTGCCCCTGGCGACTGGGGCACGGTTCGTGACGGCCGACGAGCGCAACAACCACGTCCTTGTTATTGACAGGACAGGAAACATTGTGACCATGTTGGATGGTCACAACGGGCGCGTGCTGCATACGGAACTGGCTGGCTGGGAATCGTCCTCTCTCGCCGTGGACACACGGACACAGCGTGTCTTTATTCCGTCGGGAACAGCCCACAGTGGCTGGATTGGTGTTGTGGACGCCCACAGTGGGGCGCTCCTGCATAATATTGATCTAGATGGCCCTGACCGACCTGCCCTAGTCGTTGTTGATGAGCTGACACGGCGAGCTTTTGTGACTGTCCCCAGCGGCAGCAATGTCGTTGTGGCGGATACTATGACGATGAGGACGGTGCGCAGTGTGGCGACGCCGCTCGGCCCTCGGGTGATAGCGGTTGATCGGCGCAGAGGGCATGTCTTTGTGGCCACCTATGGTCCCGTGCGAGAACAAACCAAGGATCCTGGCGGCGCCGCCAGCGCCTACATGCTTGATGCGACCACGGGAGCGCGTCTGGCCATGGTCACGGTCGGTGAGGATCCCCAGGCTATCGCCGTGGATGAGCGCGCCGGTCGTGTGCTGATCGCCAACAGGGGAGCGCGGGACAACCAAAACCAGGCCACCAGGCCGGGCTCCGTCACCGTGCTGGATGCGAACTCGGCTAGAGTGTTGTGTACCATCACCGTAGGCAAGAACCCCACTGCGGTCGCCGTGGACACCCACGCCGGACGGGCCTTTGTGGTCAACACCGACGACAACACAGTCAGCATCCTTGACACCACGCACCTGTAGCGGCTCCTCCTCGCCTCGCTCCCCACGGTCGCGCGGCAAAGAAACGTCATGTATGATAAAGGGTCCTTTAGGGTGCCGGACCCCGGCGAGCCGCTGCAACGACGGCACTGCGATAACCATTGCTCAAGATGGGAGTAGATTGGTATGAGTTCGGAGGCTCTGCCGGCACGCAGAAACGAGATTTTCTGACTCGCCTGCTGATTAGCCTACAGTCCTCTTTGGCTCAGCGCACACGCGGTCTCTCCCACCAAAGGGGCAGATGCGCCGCTATCTGGGAGCGGGCAGGACAGAAAACTCAGTCAGTTTGCCGGTAGGGGTGATCCGGCCAATCTTGTCACTACCCTGCTCGGTAAACCAAATAATGCCATAAGCGCCCACAGCGATACCTTGCGGAACACTACCCAGTGTTGGTAAGCGAAACTCGGTCAGTTGCCCTTTGCCAGAGAGACGGCCAATCTTGTTTGTGCCTGGCTCCGTAAACCACACGTTGTCCGTATAGTCCCCGGTAATCCGTCGAGGATGGCTGCCAGGGGGAAGGGGAAACAGGGTGATCCGGCCAGCGCGGGTGATCCGGCCGATATGGTCGCCTAGCGCATCGGTGAACCACATATCGTCATAGGGACCCGAGCAGATGTCCTCGGGGCGTCCGTGCGCCGTTGGCAGCGGGAACTCGGCCGGCTTTCCTTCCATGGTGGTGAGTACAGCTGATGAATCAACGGTCAGGTTGATGCGCCCGATCTTGTTCGCGGTTGCTTCCGTAAACCACACGCTATTGGTGAGACCATGCGTTATGCCCAGGGGTCCGCTGTTGGCGGTCGGAAGGGCGTATTCCACCAGTGTGCCATTACTCCGCATGCGGCCAATCTTGTTGGCGCCCGCATCAGTGAACCAAAGCCGGGCGTCGGGACCGTTCGCTATAACGGCAGGTTGGCTTCGTGCGACCTTGATTGTAACCTCTCCTTCAGCAAAATCGCCGAGGCGTAGATACCCGATCCGAGTAGAGTCCGCTTCCGTGAACCACATCTTATTGTCGGGACCATAGATAATATGAAATGGGCGCACCAGAGGCCGGGGCACGGGGAACTCAGTGATTGTGCCACTGCTGGTGATGCGCCCGATCCTATGCCGCGTGCTTTCCGTGAACCAGAGGTCGGCGCCGCCACGTGCCGCAATATCCTCAAGCCCAACATGCGCTAGCGGGGCTGTACGGCTGCTGGCCGACTCGTAGGCGTGCAGTGACTGGCTCCCGACGGTGGATACACACATAAGGACGACAATGGAAGCGATGCGTAGAGGTTTCATGATTAATCCTCATCTCTCTGGCCATGCCAGGTACACCCCAATAGCTTATCCCTTTTAGCGGCTCTGGCCCACATTCCGTGCTACGGCTTCCTCTAGTGTGCCAGGGACAGCTTTCATCGTTGTTGCGGGCTGGCCAACGGACGGCCAAGCAGCCGTCTTGCGACCCTCCCCGCCTCTGGTCAACAGCCTGAAGCACCGGCCACCAGGCAGCACGGAATGTGGGCCAGAGCCCTTTTAGCTGGCGTTTCCCCTCACCGAGAAGCGTCAGGTTTCATTACACGCAGGTGTGGTCGCTGACATTGGGCAGGTGGTGACCACTGATTCCGACCGCTAGGTCGACTGGAGCAGCGCGCACACCGCGCCTCAGCGTTCCTGGAAGAGGCGGCGGGGCGGAGGTGGTCGTGGAGTTTGTCGTGGGCCGGACAGACGTGGGCAGCGGAATCGAACGAGCCGAACCTTCACATGGGATAAGGCTACGATCCACTGGGGCGGTTGGTGGCCAGCGTTAACCCGGTCAGCGGCACGGTGCTCAACACCTACAAGGCCCGGTGTTACGCAAGCTGCATTCAAGTGCAAAGTAGCGCTCCGTTTAGGCGCGAAAGAGTGCCGATCTTCGTCCTGGGCATGGTACTTCAGCCACTTTAGCCGTCGTAGAACACCTGGGCACGTCCATTCCCCTCCGTTCACCGCCCGAGAAGGGCCGACACCGGGCAAACACGGCACTTGCTGACCGTCACTGCAATCATCCTGGCCGGATTCTGGGCAAACGACGCCCTTACTTTGCACTTCACTACAGCTTCCGTAACACTGAGCCTACAACGCCACCGAGCTGATCGCGACGCGCGACCCGGTGGGCAACACCAGCCGCTACACCTACGACGCGGCGGGGCGGCTGGCCCAGGCGACCAACGCGCTGACGGGGACGACGCTGTACCAGTATGACCAGGCGGGCAACACCACCGTGATCACCGGGGGAACCCTGTCGGCTGGATGCGCCGGGAGCAGACCTGCCTCACCAACTCTGACAGCCACGCGATGTGCAGTGTGCGTTGATCTGGCGTGCCACAACTGGGGATGCTGCGCAGTAGTTAGTTGGTAGACGCTCGGCTCCACCCCTCCTGCGTCGGGGACGAGCCTCGCTTGCCGCCAGCGCATCGGGCGGCACAGACGAGGGCAGGGCTGGTACGATACAGCGAGCCCGCTCCGCCCCCTCGGCTCCTGCGTCGCCGAAGGGGCTGCGCTCTCTGCCGGCAGGGGACGATCACCGCGCCGCCTGCGGGCGGGAAAAAGGCGCTGCTCCTGTTTCGTGGCCCACTGCTGGGCGCGCTCGTGGCCAGGGTGCTGGTGGTGTGCCGGCGCTGGCCTCTGCCGGCCTGGCCAGATCGTGAGGTAGCGCTGGCCGTGCTGTAGGCCCAGACAACGCCGTGGCAGAGGGAACCACATGCGGGCGCCGGCCCGCACAACCACAGGAGCAGGGAGAGCCTACCCCCGCCCGGCTTGCCACCAGGTAGAGCCATCCGGCTCCCCTGTGCTGACACGTTTGCCTTAGATGCGCCTGCCGTTCCCGCGCCCATGCCGGCGTGTCTGTGCCACGTACACCGCCCCTTGTTCTATCTCCCACCGCCGATCACCGCGCCGCCTGTGGGCAGGGAACAGGGCCGCCAGCACGGGCGCCGCCCCCTGTTCAGAACACCCCTAAATCATAAATATCTGTGGATAAACGGCCTTATTTATCTTGACAAACGCATCCATAAAGATGTATAATATACCTGTAGGGTACAAAAAAGACGGGTCGCCAACTCCCCGCTAAGAGATCGGGCGACCCGCCAAGTGAATCCCCCTACAAGGAGGTCTCGGGCTCATGTTAGCATGCCGGTCGTCATTCTACCAGCCCTGCCTGTGGAGCTACCGTATCCTGGACAAGGAAGCGGGGCTGTACGAGGTGGTGCAGAACTCGCGCACGCCCAAGGTCCACGTGCTGGTCACGATTGGCCCGGAGGCCCAGATTAGCTGCACCTGCCGCAGTGGGCGCGAGGGATTCCGGCGCACGCAGAGGGGATGCTGCATCCACGCCTACGCGCTGATCACGCTGGCCGCGCAGTACCGGGGGGTGGGCCGCACCTATTCCTATGGGTATGTGTACGCCTCGGGTAACGGGTTCAGCGTCGCCTAGCGACACGCACGTAGCGGGGAGGGGTAGCAGCGCTGCGGCCCCTCCCCCAGTGAAAGGAGATGAGGATAATGGCGACAGAGACGAGGGGGCGGCTATTCCCACTGGGGCAGGTAGTGGCGACGCCGGGCGCGTTGGAGGCGCTGGAGGAGGCCGGGGTGGCCGTGGGCACGCTGGTGGCCCGCCACGCGGTGGGGGACTGGGGTCACCTTGACCCAGAAGATAAGGGCCTCAACGAGCAGGCGCTGGTGAGTGGGGCGCGCATCTTCAGCGTGTATCGGCTCAGCGATGAAGTGACGGTGTGGGTGATCACCAACGGCGACGATGAGGAGGGGCACCGCGACGCCACCACGGTGCTCCTCCCCCAGGAGTATTAAAGGAGCGGAGGGGAGCGGACAGCCGGCCACCTAAGTAACCAGCAGCCAGGGAAGAGGAGGGGACGTGGCTCCCCTCTTCCTGCCCCGCACCTGGCGACAGAGGATGAAGAAGGAGATGGCATGATGGCAGAGGACACGGAGAGCAAGGCACGGCCGATTGACTGGGACGCGCCGATCCCGCTGCATGAGGCGGCCGTGATCGCTGGGATGGCCTACCCGACGCTCAAGGCGTGGCTGCGTGCGGGGTACCTGGAGACGCAACCATGGGGGGCAAAAGGCAAGGTGACCACCCGGCGCAAGCTGGACGCCTGCCTGCGCCAGAGAGGCACGCGCGGAGGCGGCCGTGGCCCTGCGCCCAAGCCGCTGCCGGCGGACTACCAGGCCCCCCCACGGCGGGGCCGGCCGCCCAAGGCCAAAGCGGCTCCCCCACCAGCCGCCGAAGGCGAGGAGGGGAGCGCTCCATGCTGACGATCCTGCGCTGTGTGGGCGCGGCGGGGTGTCCCCGCTGTGGGCGGCAGGTGGCCCCCGAGGACCTGGAGGACGTGCCGCTCGTCGAGTTGCGCCTGATCGATCCGCACCTGGAGAGCTATATCCGCTACGCGGCGGGGAGCCACGTGGCGGTGTGCCAGGCGTGCGGGGACCAACTGGACGCCCTGGCCGGCGAGCTGGCCGCCTATCGCCGGCGGCTACTGCGCACCTGGCCGACGCCTCAAGCGCACCGGGCTGCGCCACGGGAGGACCAATGCCTCAGCCGCCCCTTCGAGGCGCTACGTGACACGGCGCTGCCGCTGGTGCTGGGCTCGGCGATCTGGCACGCGCGGCAGGGCGCGACGGCGTACCTGATCATCTCCGTCAAAGGAGAGTGGAGCATCAAGGCTGCCCCCAGCGGCGAGGCCTGCACACCACGCGAGGAGCGTGGGCAGGTGGCGGTGCCGATCCCGGTGGCGCTGGGGGCCACCGCTCTGGCCGACGAGGACCTGGTCGGTTTCTCTATCGAGGCTGTGTACCACCATTGCGTGGGGACGAAGGCCGCGGCGGCAGCACTGGAGCACGAG
>JAABUZ0100009920.1_pt1 | contig 10733 bp, 12 predicted proteins | sample 5562091 | NCBI WGS metagenome assembly JAABUZ01 (sample SAMN12813069, study PRJNA571459) | rock metagenome | isolation source: Antarctica rocks | place: Antarctica: Victoria Land, Linnaeus Terrace sud | collected 2015-12-21
GAGACGGCAAGGACGGATCGACCACAAAACACCTGCCTGCGGGGGAAGTCGCAGAACGGACAGGCGAAGCCTCCCGCGACTCAGGCCAAGATCAGCGAGCCACGCCGTGAGAGACCTGAACAGTTACTCGAATCCACCGAAAGCATCAAGGAGCCACGGGTCTCAACCCGGGACCCGAGAGCTCACAAGATCGTGTCGTTCCCCCTCAAGTTCGAAGAGCCCCGAACGGCCGTCCGGACCGGGTCGTGCCTGCCCTTCACACCAGCCACCGCGGTGACCTCGGCCTCGAACATCGCCTGCATCACCGACATGCCGGTCGCCACGCTCAACGCGAGCAGTCCCTCCCGCGCCACACCCACGATGTCGGCCAGCGCCACGCTCAGCGCCTCCGGCAGATCTCCCAGCCCTGACAGCTCGTCCTGAGCCACAACCTGCACGTTCCTCGGTACGGTCTTCACAGCGGTCCCCTTGTTTGGTCGGGTCGACTTGGCGGTCGCCCAACACCTACCGCGAGGCAGGCATCAGGCGGGGGACCGCCACCTCAAGTTCCACGAGGACCGGGACAACCTCGTCCCCGTCCACGGTCGCCCTGGAGGACAGGTGCCGCGATTGCAAGCTGGCAGTGGCCGCGGCAGACTACCGCCGGCCGCCAAGTTGGGGACTACACCGCGACGGTTTCCGCGGCCACGACCAGTTGCTGCGCACGCTTTCGCAGCAGCGGCAGCACGTCGTCAGTGAACTGCTCCAGGAAGCGCTGTTGGTCCGCTCCCGGGCCGTGGATGACGAGGTCCTGGAAGCCGAGGTCGAGGTAGGCACCGATACGGTCAACCACCGCGCCAGGGTCATTGCCGACAACAAAGCGTGTGTGTGCTTTGTCGAGGTTTGCGTCGGCGAGACGCTCCATCTCGAGTGGGTCCTCGACCCCGGTCTTCTGATCCGAGCTCAACGCCAGCGCGGCCCACCAATTGCATGCCTGGTAGGCGTAGTCGAGGTCATGGTCGTAGGACACCTTGACCTCGATCGAACGCCGGATCGACGCCGGGTCCCGGCCAGCCTCCCTGGCGCCTTGCTCCACGTTGCTCAGCAGAGTCCGATATAGGTCTGGATCTTTACCACTCGTGCAGATGAATCCGTCACCCACGGCGCCGGCAAGCTGGGCCGCCAGCGGCCCCGAGGCGGCGACGTAGATGGGAATGGGCTGATCCGGGCGGTCGTAAATGGTCGCCTTGGAGGTCCGGTAGTAGTCACCGGCAAAGTCGACGCGATCCTCGCTCCATAGTCGACGGATCAAACTAATGGCCTCAGCCATCCTGAGTCGTCGCTCCTTGGCCCCCGGGAACTGGGCCCCTGTCGCGGGGGTCTCGTTCATAGCTTCACCGGAACCGACGCCGAGGTAGATCCTCCCGGGGCTCAGCGCTCCCAAGGTCGCGAAGGCCTGCGCGACGATGGATGGGTGGTACCGCAGCGTAGGCGTGAGGACGCCCGTGCCCAGAACCGCACGAGAGGTCGCCTGACCCGCCGCACCTAGCCACGTCAAGGCCGACGGCGCGTGACCTCCGTTGTGGCGCCAAGGCTGAAAGTGATCCGACACGGTGATGATGTCGAGACCGCGCGCCTCGGCCTCGACAGAGAAGTTGAGTAGCTCGCGAGGGGCAAACTGCTCCGCTGACGCCTTGTATCCGATCCGTACGGTCATATGGGGTTCCTTTGACGGGGCCGGCAAACTGCATCGCGGCCTGAGACGTACTGCGCAGGGTGGCGCCGGCCGAATGGTCCCTCAGAAGACTTGGTTCATGCCACCGAAAACCTCGCTGACGGAGTCGCAAGTGAAGATCCGGCAGATCGAGTCGGCAAGCAAGGTCGCACACGAGACGACCCGGACGTTGGCGGGAGCCCCGGGGCTCAGCGGAATCGTGTCGGTGACGACGACCTGCTCGAAAGGTGCCGCCGCCAGGTTGACGTAGGCGTCGCCGCTGAATACAGCGTGGGTAGCGGCGGCGAAGACGCGGGCGGCGCCCTCCCGCATGACCGTCTGGCCGGCAGCTCGAAGTGTGCCTGCGGTATCAATCATGTCGTCGACAATGATCGCCGTCTTGCCGCGCACGTCCCCAATGACCGCGCCGATTTCGGCGATCTGCTGCGCTGGGCGCTCTTTGTCCAGGATGGCAAGGTCAGCGTGCATGCGGTCGGCGAACTTCTTGTTCAGTTTCACGCGTCCCGCGTCCGGGGCGACCACGACCAGGTCGCCTTCGAGCTTCAGGTCGATAAAGTACTCAGACAACAGCATCATGGCGGTCATGTGGTCGACGGGTACCTGAAACATGCCCTGAATCTGTCCCGCGTGCAGGTCCATCGTGAGGACCCTGTCGGCGCCCGCAGACTCCAGGATGCGTGCCACCATCCGGGCGGAGATCGGCTCCCGTGGAGCGCTTTTCTTGTCCTGCCGCGAGTAGCCATACCAGGGCATCACGGCGATAACCCGATGGGCGCTCGCTCCCTTCGCGGCGTCGATCATGACCAACAGTTCGGCGAGCGAGTCGTTCGTGCTGACGCCTGTTGAGGCGTTGGCACACATCGGTTGCACGATAAACACGTCGGCCCCGCGAATGGATTCATCATAGCGGCAGTACACTTCTCCGTTGGAGAAGGTTTTTAGCGTGACGGGGCTAGGCGGGACTCCGAGTTGACCTCCGATCACAGCCGCCAGTTGAGGGTTTGACCTGCCGCTGAAGAGCATAAGGCGGCGGTCATAGCCCCACGGGAGGCTGGGATGACCGTCGTCATTGAGGAGCAGGGCTTTCGGAGTGCTCACAGCAACGCGCCGCGACGGCCCGACGGCGAACCGTCGAGCAGGGATCGCCCTTCGGCGTAGGCCCCACGAAGGTCCGAGCCTTCGTAGTGGCGAGCCGCGAGCTGCTGCAGGGAAGCGCTCCCGTTAACAGACACGGTGTTGCTCAACATTTTGAACAGCGGCACGTCGGAGGATGAGTCGCCGTAGGCAACGCAATCCTGGTCTGACACCTGGTATTCCTGCATAAGTTGCCGCATGAGTATCGGCTTCGACTCTGGCGTTAGGACGAGTTCAGGCAGAAGGGCCCTACCGGCCATCACTTCTGCGCCGTGCACGGACTTTGCCCCCCACGGAACCAGTCGGTCGACGAAGAACTGCGGCGACAGCGAGACCACCGCACTGTGCTCACCGCGCTGGGCGATGTCCCCCAGCACCTCCTGCACACCCAGCAGCCACGGCGTCGCGTCAAAGACTGCATCGATATCCCCCGCAGTCAGCCCTTCCCACAGTGGCAGGCACAGCTCGTAGAATTCGACGTGACCAACCTCACCGCGTCCCCAGGCCTCCTCGATCACGTTGATCGCGTCGAGCTTGCCCATGTGCCGTGACACCTCCAGGCACGCGGACCCTTTGAGCAGGGTTCCGTCCATGTCAAAGACATGCAACTTCGTCATCTCGCGCTCCCCGTCCTTAGCCGGACTACCCGGCCATCCTGCTTGTACGCTGGTTGCTCTCAAGTGACGAGGCCATCGCTTCTTACGTCGCCCCGTCGCCGGCGCTGCCTGCCTTCTAGCCAACCGGCAGGTCAGGCAGCGCCGCCACCTTCCGCGCGTGATGCTTCACGCGGGAGGTATCGCTCAGGCAGTCAGTCGGCGGTCCTGCTCGGCTTGCTCAACCAGCAACGAGCCGACGACCGGCGCATAGTAGGACGCCGGGACCTCGCGCTCGCTCTGCGCGATCAGCTCGCTGAAGTCCCACTTCTTGAGCAATTTGCCGTTGCGGAAGACTGGCTGGAGCAGGTTTTCTTCCGGCGAGATCGACTCGCGGGGCACGGTCTCGTACTCACCGTCCACATAGCGCAAGCCCAGGCGGCCGGGCTTGGACACCTTGAAGCTGGCACCCGTCGGCGACTTGGAAATATCCGTCCACTTGCCGTTGATCCTGACAGCGTTGGCCTTCTGCCCAAAGTTCATCGTGTCGCGGTTGCAATGCTGCAGCAAGCCGCCACCCATGCCGAAGAGGGCGTTGTCAGCGGCCAAGCCCCGGCGCTCCATCTCGATGTAGATCTCGCGCAGGCTGCTCAGGGTGATTCCATCGCCCTGGACGACGCGGATGTAAGGGGGTAGCACCTTGTAGCCCTTGCTGTTGGTTTCGTACCCAAACGCCTCCATCAGCCATTCGGTAGTGGTCGCGGTGACTTCCACTGGATCACCGGAGTCCGGCCGCGCGCCGACAAGGCCCGGGAAAGTTTGAATCATTTCCTTGAGCTCTTTGCCCATAATGTTTCGGATCGCGTTCTCGTGGTCGTACGTATCCGTGAGCAGCAGCGCCACGCCGGCGTCTTTGTAGGTCTCCAGCATGTTCCGCATAGCGGCGGTTTCGTTTTCTCGTCCCCAGGCGGTGAAGCCGGCGTGCTCGGAGTTGGGTCCCGAGTTTGAGGGCGAGACCGCGTTGTAGAACTTCTTTGCGGCCAGAATGCCCGGAGTCGTGTCACTCTGGTTGAAGTTGACCAGGTGTGCCATGCCCCCGAGGGCCGCGGACTGCTGCGAGCTGACGCCGCGAGCGCCGTAATCGTGCAGGCAGTGACGCAGCATCTCCGGGTGGTCCGAAGTGCGCTCCAGGGCCTGCTTGATCATCTGCTTGGCGAGCCAGCTGATGGTACCGATGGTGGTGGGGTACCAGATCGCACGCACGAGGGCGGTCTCGAAGAAGCTGGTTGCCCAAAAGTACTTCGGGTCGGTGTTGATGAGCTGGACGAGGACGTTCCGGCTTGGCAGGACGGTGCCTTCGGCTACGGCCTCGATCTCGACCGGCAGGAAGCCACCGTGGTCGTTGAGGATGCCAAGCCAATTCTCGCGATTAAAGTGCATACCCTGCTCGCGACACAGGTACTCAGCCTTATCGATGTCCTCAAGGGTGATCGGACGCATCAGGTAGTCCCGGATGAAGGCCTGGAGCCCCACGAACATGGTCACCGGGAAGTCTCCGCCACGAGACTCGATGTAGCTGGAGATGTACTCGGTTCCCGGTGGGTAGAGCGAGTAGTGACAGTGCTTGTAGTTGTCCGTGTTGGTGATGATGTTGTCGAACTCTTCGCCTAAAGCCATCGGTAGAACCTTCCCTCGAAGTCGTTTGATGAGAGGTGGTGGGTGGTGCGTCGAGCCCACGGTCCTCCCCGGACTTGCGGACTGAGCTCGCATGGCGACTAACAAGCACAGGTTGGGCACCATCGGCACCGACGCGTCCCGCGCGTATTTGTGTGGCCGGTCTCCGCCTTGCCTCCCGCTGTGTGCCCTACACCACCACTATTAACGATTCGACACCGTCCGTCAAGGGTCGCGCTCCGGCCAGCGGGTCAACGGCAGTGCAGGCCGGCGGCCTCCGCCACTCACGCGTGCGAGTCGCGACGGGACCCCAGGTCCGGTGCCGCATAGGCCGCGTGGAACGGATTACAACTCGACGTGGTCGGGGCCCGAGGGCAGCGCGCCGAACATCTTCCGGTAGGTGTCCTTCGACCGGATCAAGGCGCCCTCGAACTCGAAGACGTCGCAGGCTCGTACGACGGTTGTCGTGCCGTCCGGATGGTGGCTAGTCGCGGTCCAGCGCGTCACGCCGAAGTGCTCGCTGATGAGGTCAGGAGCCATTACTACCTCCACCTCCACCTCCACCTCCGCTGACGCCCCGGCAGGGGCGAGGTAGAGCCCGAATCCCCGACGCACCTCCTCGCGGCCAAGGAAGACCCCGCCCGGCTCAGGCCCGACAGAAGACCGAAATTCGCAGTCCTGGGCCATGAGATCCATGAGTGCATCCACGTCCTTCGCGGACCACGCGGCAGAGAAAGTGCCGAGAAGCTTCCTACGACCGTCCATGTCTCCCCCGTGCCGATGTGTCTGTGGTGTAAAACGAATGGGACCACTCAGAGCGCCAGTGCATCCGTGATCGCCTCCTCTAGCGGCATACCGTCCCGGGCGCCGAGGTGGGCAACTGACAGGCACGCAGCAGTGGTCGCGCAGACCACTGCCTGCTCCACGTCATCCCCCCGTGCCAGGCGCGTGGCGAGCACCCCGTTGAAGGTGTCCCCGGCACCCGTCGTGTCCCGGACCCGCGAAACCCGGGCCGGTACGTGCCGGGCGATCCCCCCGGGCCGGACAACGAGCGCTCCTTGCCCGCCAAGCGTCATCACCACGGCTGCGCCGGTATGCTCGCAAAGTAGCCGCGCCGCGCGTTCGCGGCCGTTCAACGTCATGTCGCCAGGCCTCCAATCCAGGAGGCGTTCGAGTTCGGCGCTCTCGGGCGCGTTGGGCGTCAGCACAGGTCCGTGCCGCAGAAGTCCTTGCAGCTCGGGGATTACCGGCGCAGGGTTCACCAGGCACAGGATGTCTGCGGCGCGCGCACATTCGACTGCCGCGACCACCGCCGCTCCCGGCACTTCAGTGCTGACGAGCACACAGCCGGCGGTGGGGAGCATCTGGGCCAAGGCGTGACGCACGTAGTTTACCGACACCGCGCTGTTCGCGCCGGCCCCGACCGCGATCTGGTTCTCGCCATCCGCGGAGACCACGATTAGCGCGACCCCGGTCGTCTCGTTCTCCACGATAGCAACACCACTGATGTCGACGCCGGCCGCTTCCAGTTCCCGGAGAGCTCGGGCGCCGTCGTCGTCGTCGCCCACGGCACCGATGAGCCGCACTCGGGCTCCAGCACGCGCTGCAGCCACAGCCGCATTGGCTCCCTTGCCGCCACCGTGTCGCTCCAGCCGCGCTCCGACGACGGTCTCGCCCGGCCCAGGGAGCTTAGGGGCGGCCACGACAAAGTCCGCATTGATGGCGCCGACCACGATCACATCGCTGCTCACGGGAAGCTCTCGGCCACGGAGTCCCGGACCTGAACCGTGACCGGAAAGGGCTCCTTTGTCACGTCGTCAAGGCCACCGTCTAGCAATTTGAACAGCACATCCGCAGCGCGGGCTCCCATTTCGCGGGCCGGCTGTCGAACGGTAGTAAGCCGCGGTGTCAGCAATGCCGCGTAAGGGAGGTCATCGAACCCGGCGACGCTCAGATCCTCCGGAACGCGTACTCCAAGCAACTTGCACTGTTCCATGGCCCCAACGGCCATCAGGTCGTTGGCGCACAGCAGCACGGTAGGCCAGTCGCTGCGCGGGCCGGAGAGCGCACGAGCCGTTAACTCCGCGCCCGAAGCTTGGTGATAGTCACCGACCAGGACAGGCACCGCGTCGGGGTCGAGCCCTCCGGCCGCGAAGGCCTCGCGGTAGCCCGCCAGGCGCTGTTCGGCCGTCCACAGTTGCCTGGGCCCACCGATCACGACGATCCTTCGGTGTCCCTGGTTCAAGACGTAGCCCGCCAGCTCTCGGGCACCGCGCCGATTGTCTGAGACCACGCAAGGCAGGTCGAGTCCCGCAAGCTGCCCGTCGACGAGGACAACAGGCCCCAGCTTCGTAAGCTCCAGCAAGGAGCCGGCGGAGGTCGTGGTACCCGACAGATAGATGATCCCGTCAAGACGCTGACTGCGGAGCAGCCTGCCATTTAGCGATTCCGCATCCCCAGTTGCCTCCGGGGCACACAGGACGACTAGAACGTCATGGGCGACGGCAGCCCGCTCCACGCCTTCGCTCAGCAAGGCGAAGAAGGGGTTGGTTAGGTCGGGAACGACGAGCCCGATCGTAGATGCGGACCGCCGCTTGAGGTTCCTAGCTGACTCGTTCGGCGTGTAGTTCAAAACACGCACCGCGTCCAGGATGCGAGCCCGCCGGTCTGGGGCAACGGGGCCGCTATCATTTAGCACGTAGCTAACGGTGCTAATTGAAACCCCCGCCCGCTCCGCTACGTCCTTCATCGTCGGCCAGCGTCGCCCGTCCGCCTCAGTCCGTCGCGCCACGCCCGGGCCCCTCAACCGCCGCCCTGTGCGCCGCACCCGCCCACGTCAGCACAGCGGCCCATAGTCCACGGTAGTGCTCCCATGACATGAACTCCGGTGGCGCCCAATGCGGGGCGAGGTCTGAGGTAAATGCGACGCTTCTACCCTGCCCGACGGCACCGACAACTAGCAGCGGATCCGCCCCACACCGAGCTACCACTGTACTCCCGCTCCGGGCCACGACCTCGTTATAGCCGAGCAGGAGAGGCCACTCGGGAGGCGTGCCCCCGAGCACCCGATGCGCCGGCTCGTCGAACGTAGTGCTTACACCCTGTGGCATCTCCACGCGGTCGTCACGGTCCAGTACCTCTACGGGCAGCACCCGGGCGAGCGGGCTCCGACCCCACCGCGCTTTGGCGTCGATGCCCGAGAAAGAGAGGTAGCCCCCGACCGCCAGCAAGCCGCCTCCGGCCTCGACGTATTGCGCCAAAAGTTCCAGACGGTTCACCGACACCTGCGAGCGCAGAAAAGTCTCGTCACATAGCAAGAACGAGTTCGCGCCGATGTCGCTCAGGACCACCACGTCGTACGCGTGGAACTGAGCGGCCGACGTGGGGAACTTGGCTGAGATCTCGTGCGCACGCAGGTAGGTCACGGCGAACCCGGACTCGGCGAGTCCGTCCAGAAAGACGGTGGCCCCCTCTTCATACTCAGTGCTCTGAAAGTGGTCAAAGCCCTTCATGTGAACCGTGTGCTTGATCCACGACTCCCCAACTACCAGGACGCGGAGCGGGGGCGCATCGGCTGCAGGCATGAAAATCTCTTTCAGACGTCGAATGTCGAACGGTAGGCTTCCTCGGAAGCTGCTTTGCGGCTAGGAGCGTGGGTCCGAAAGGCAAAACCGTGCCGCAGGCGAACTTCTTGCCTCACCCGATGCTGTGTCTTCCGTGAAAAGTTGCAGCGGCGGGCCCCACAGAAGGCGGCGCAACAGGGTGCTCGCCCCGCTGGGCACGTCGCTACTGAATTCGGACTCACGCTCCTAGTGTTGGGGCGGTCCCGCCTGCAGATGACAAGCGGTTTCAGGATGCCGCAGTTCGTCCCTGAACAAAATGAGGAAGAACCCGGGCCTCGGGCACTGCCGGCATGGTCGTCTCACGGGAATCCCACCCGATCATTTTGTCTGTGACCAACTCATAGTATTTACGTCCTGCAAATACGCCGAACTCGAAGTACTGCTCAGCATAGGGGTGCCCCACATAGAAATATTTGTTGAACACCTGCTCCTGTAGTCGGTCGACCTGGGTCGGCTCCTCGACCAACCTGAGGGAACCGAGGATGCGAACCCCGCTGACGGTGGTGAACTCATCCCCGGCGTCGACCAAGCCGGCCACCGACCGGCCAGCCTCGCCGTTCTTGCCATGTCGGCTTCCGGCGTCAAGGGGAAGGTAAATCTTCTCGGCGTCCACAACAAACCAAAGCGGGGACAGGTACAGACTGCCATCGTCGTTGGTGCTTGCGACTCGCATCGTCTTCTGGCGGGCTAGATAAGCCCACCGCTTCTCGCCACGGAGGGGGTTCGTCATGCTGGCGGTGGCCATGTTGTTCCTCTCACTTCCTCAGGGCGGTGAGCTGAGCGCTCAACTCTGGCAGGTCGGGCTTGAGCCCGGTACGGGGCGAGGGACCGCTCGTCCAGAAAAAGGCAGTATTGATCCCCGTTGCCTCAAGGGTGTAGTCGTAGCCACCGGGCAGGTAAATGTGCTCGCCTTGCGTGGCCTCGAGGACGACTTCGCGGCCCTCAGCGTCCTTGACCCGCAGGCTAATCTTGCCCTGGAGGACGTAGTGCGTCTCGTCGAAATCTACCTGGTGCCAGTTGTAGGGCAGGTGGTCCGGCTCCTGCCAACACACCCCCTGGCGGAAGTACCGGGCGTCGTCTCGTTCCCGGGATAGGAAGATCGACGTCTCAATCCCGGTGTTGAACGTAAGCCTGGGAAGTGCACGAATCTCCTCCATGTCGATGACGCGCGGGTATCGACGCGCGTTGGGGGCAGATGCCTCGTACTCGGCCATGTCGTGCTTCCCTTCGTCTGGTCTCGGCAAGGCGGCGCGACCAAACTGGCCGCGGCGCCCGGTCCTAACAGTCTTCCTGGCCCCCAGGCTCCCTGCGGGGCGCCGACGCGGATCGCAGCGGCTAAGGAGACCACTCAACACGGGTACTCGATTCGTTTCTACGCTAGGCCTTGTACGGTCGTCAGGTCAAGCGCTTCCCGTGGCGCGACCGCCAGGAAGTGCGTGATTGGCAAACTTCTGCTTACGTGCAAACGATTGGAGGTTCCGGCTTGCCTCCCCGGCGCGCCGAGCGAAGCAGAGGCGTCAACCCGACAGGTGGCTCGGTGGACGCGTCCATACCCTTGATCATTGACTGCGACCCGGGCATCGACGACGCCATCGCACTCGCGCTTGCGGTCGCCAGCCGGGAGGTTGACCTGCTCGCGGTGAGTACTGTGGCCGGCAATGCGCAGCTGGAGACGACCACGCGCAACGCCGTCCGCCTGCTAGGTCGGCTGGGTCGCGTCGACGTACCGTCTTTCCAGGTGCCAGGCGCCCCGTTAGTTCGCACCTCTCGGCACGGACTGGTCTCGCCGCACGGCGAGAGTGGGCTGGGTGGTGTCGACCTGCCTGGTCGTCCTGAGTGAACGGCTGCGGGGTTGGCAGCCACCGGGCTAGCTACTTCGACCTGAAAAACCCGCTGGGCTGAGATCGGGGGTCGGCGGCGACCGAACCGGCAGATTCCGGTCTCCCGCCCTGGACCTATTAGCTGGCCAGGGCCCCGATCTTGACCAGGTTGTGG
>JAABUZ0100009922.1_pt1 | contig 10731 bp, 16 predicted proteins | sample 5562091 | NCBI WGS metagenome assembly JAABUZ01 (sample SAMN12813069, study PRJNA571459) | rock metagenome | isolation source: Antarctica rocks | place: Antarctica: Victoria Land, Linnaeus Terrace sud | collected 2015-12-21
ACCCGGCGATGGCGTAGCGCGGTCAGGTCGGCGGCACGGGCATGGCGCGTCGCCTGCGCGTACGCGGCGGGCAGGGAGGCGAGGGCGGCCTCCAAATCGTGGACGGCGGCACGGGCGAGTTGCAGCGCCTCCTCGGGTGTGGCCTCGGTCGTCGGCTCGGTCGGTGCGGTCAACATCCTTGTCCTTTCGTTGACGCTGAACGTTTGAGGTGGTACAATTGTGTCAATCCTTTCTGAATCCTGCTCCTGCTCCTGCCCCTGCCCCTCCGGACGCCATGCCGGGGGGGCGCTCTTTTGTGCGCCCGGCCCGCAATCGTTGTCGGCGCGATCCTCGCCCATGGGCACGTCACCCGAGAGGGGGGCTGAGGAAAGGGATATGTTGGTCATCTTAGGCCCCGCCCTTCGTCGCCGCCAAGATCAGGTGCGCTGTCATCATCTCCGTTGCGTCGGCCGGAATGGTCAGATGCAGATGCGCTTTCGCCGCCGACTTCGCGCGGGCGAGATCACCGGGGGGGCTGCCCCAGCCGCTCCCGATGTCCTTCGTCCATCCCTCCATCTCGCGCCGCGACATGACCGAGGTGTCTGTCATGACATCCTGCATGTCCTCATCGGGGGTCACACGGTTCACACGGTTTTGCCTATTGTTGTCATTATTTTTCTCTTTTTCTTGAAACAATAAGGGCAAACCGTGTGAACCGTGTGACCCATGTGCGGGGGGTGGATCAGTTGGGGAAGGCGGCGTGCCTAATCCGATACCGAGCCATACCCATTTCTTCCCGTCACCGAACTCTTTCTGGGCATCCATAAGGCCGGGGATTGCCCGCTTGAGCGCGAGACTGAACCCGGTCGCCGTCGTCATCGGTCGCCCGCTTGACTCGTTGTGGCGATTGAAGGCGCTAAGCAATTCATTCTTGCGTACGAAGGCGCGAGAGTTGCGCACCACCGCCGTGTCGAGCCAGACGGAGAACGGGTCGGTAACCTCACGGAATTCTTGCCATGCCGCGCGCATCGAGGCAGTCTCGGTGAAGCCATGCGCGCGGAGGCGGGGCAAGAGCGCGACCGCACGATTGAGCACGCCGGACAATTCGCGCGGGGCGGCGAGTCGAGCATCGAGTACCTTGCGGGAAACTGCGGCCTTGCCCTCGAATGTCTTGTCGAATGGCACGACGAGCCAACGCCGGAAAAACGCATGGCTGGCATCCTCGCTGCGCGGCGGATGGTTGGCGCTGAAAACTAACCGCGAGAACGGGTGGAACGCGAACGCCGTGCCGTATTTGTATTCGGCCTCGATTGCGTCGCCGCCGGTCACTGTTTTGAAGACGCTGGTCCCCGTCAGGTGCGCACTCGGCAGGTCCGCGCAGACGTTGGCGAGTTTGCCGAGCAGCCCGGTTGTGGCGAATCGGCTTTCCTCCAACTTGTGCAGGCTGAGACTCGCGGTGTTGCGTTTGCCGATGAATGCTGTCAAAGCCGTCAGCGCGACGCTTTTGCCGTTTGAACCCTCCCCCATGAGGAGGATCGCCTTCTGCTCGGAGCGTTCGGGGGTCATCAGATCGGCGGCGATCTCGAACAGCAGGTCCTGCGCGTCTTCGGGCAGCGTCGCGGCGCTGAACGCCTCCCATTCGCGACATAGGGGTGTGGGGTCGTAGGTGATCGGCAGTTGCACATCGCTGAGGTAATCTGGCGAGTGTTCGATCAGGCGCGGATGTACCGGGTCGCTGATGTCGAGCAGGCCATTCTCGACATTGAGCATGTCGAGCGATGGTCGCTCCCAGAGCGTCGGAGCGGCGGTCGCGATGTAGGCCGCTACTTCCTTCGCGCGGTGCGTGCTCCACCGCTTGCGCTCGCCCCATTCTTCCAACAATTCCTGCGCCCGATGCGCGACATGCCGCTCGCCGTCGGCGTGGTACACGCCCGTGCAGTAGCGGTACAACCGGCCCCCGGCATCGACCGCGAAGAAGTCTGCCGCGCCGATGGCGTCCGCGAGTGCGCCGACAATGCCGTGCGCATCGACGGCGATCCGATGGGGATGGAGCGGTGTAGGAGAGGGCGGTGTTCCCGATATCATAGCGATCAGTTCTGCCCGGAACCGTCCGATTTCCGTCTCTAAATCAGGGGTGATCTTGAAGCCGGGTACGGGGCGCAAAGTGCCATCCGGGCCGAGATTGAGGCGGACGCCGATATCATGCAGATGGTTGAACAGGGCAGCCGCGCTTTTGAATTCCGGTGTCGGTTGTGCGCTCACAGGATTTTCCCCTCTCCGATAAACGCGGCTGCGTGCGCGGTCACTCGTTCGATCAAATAGTCGAGTCGGCTTTCCCCTTTGCGCGCTGCGAGCGAGGCGGCGCGCGGGCTGGCGCGGAAAGCGGCCGCGACTTCGCTGCGGACGAGGCCCATGCCGATGAAGGCAGCGACTAGCGCGGCATCGGCGCGGCTGGCATCGCCGCCGTAGTCCGCGTCATCCATATTCGCGATGCGCTTCATGCGGTCGGTCAGACGCGGGTACGCCCACTCCCAGAGTGTGTCGCCTGGTTGTGTCGCTGCCGATGTCGAAACGTCTGCCGCGACAATTGCCTCCGGCTCCCCGAAGAGGCGGCGATAGAGTTGGTCGAGTTGCGGCTGACGTTCGTTGATACCAGCCGGAGTGTCCGCGAGGCGATGGCCGGTCAGCGTGAAAAACCGCAGCGTGTCGTACAGTTCGATGCGACCAACGCGGTTACGGATGCCAGGGAGCGTGCCGCGTACGATCACCTTGACACCGGTGCCGCTCGGACTAACTTCGCTGTAGCTGTCGAGGTGGCCGACCATCGCGCGCACCTCGGCGTCCATCTCGCCCGTTTCGGGGTTGCGGCACTTGTCGAAGTCGATACCGGTGTACGGGTCGAGGTGGAAGACGAAGCCGATACCCGCGAGGCGATCTTTGCGGTAGCGCGCCAGCGCGACATCGAAGCGGCTCCATGTGGACGGGCAATCCACCTGCGCGAAAGACCCCATGTTCGGGTTGATCGGCGTCTTCGTTGGCCGGCCGCCGCGCATGATGCTCTTCCACGCGACGAACTGCGCGTACTCCTTCATCTCGCCGGGAATCGCGTGCGTAATGACTGCGAGGGGGGTGCTCGTGCTCATCGCTGCATCCCCTTGATCGCTTCGCGCGCCGCGTTGATTTCTTGCATCCGCCGTGTGTCGCCGCCTGTGTCGGGATGGTGCTCCTTCACGAGCCAGCGATAGGCCGTCTCGACCAGGCCGAGGGGCGCATCGGGCAAGAGATACAGCGTCGCGTACGGCGTGACCGGGCGAAACCTCTGAGGCTCCGGCGGGGTCGTCGGGATGTCCACAACCTCGTCGTAATACTGCTCGGCGAGACTGACCGCGCGGAAGATGCCCGCCGCCTCGATGACCCAGGATTTGTCTGCCTTGTCCCAGCGCCGCAAGGCAGCCGGGATGCGCGCCTTCAATTGCTCGACGAACCCTGGATCGAACGGGGTGTACAGCCGAGCCGAGCCGTCGCTCTGGTAGGAGATGGTTGCGGTTGTCATACTCCCGCCCCGATCGCGCGCGCGTCGAGCGGGGTGCCGCGACCGCGCCGCTTGACGCGCCGCCGCAGGGTGTATCGTTTGACTTCCAGTTCAGAAACCGTTATCATCTAACTACTCCAGTCAGATCATTGGCGAGCCGCGGGTGATCACCGCGGTTTGCCGTTTCACGCGCCATCGCGGGCATCGCCGCGCGGTTCGTCGCCTCCTAGCCGCTCGAAGATCAGGACGCGACAGAGTTGACCGGGCTTCCTGTCCACCTTTTTCGCCAGCTCAATGAGCCGCGATTTCTCCGCAGTCGACAGCCGAACGTTGATGATCTGGTCCCGGAGCGGCGTTCCAACGAGCATCGAACCCTCCTTCAGCGAATCGCCGGGCACGTCCCGCGTCCTTTCGCTACGTAAAGCCTATGCCACTTCTTTTGTTTTGTCAATGCAGTTCATCTGAGGCTAACAAAAGGGGGTGTTTTCGCCTCATTTTTGCTCCCTTTTCTTGATGCTCCGGAGGTTCTTCTCCTGCGATTCACGCATGTTCCGCTCGTGCCATTCGCGGAAGCGAAAGGCGTCGATTCCTTCCTTCAACAGCGGCACCCCGGAGCCGCCGTGGGCGCGTTTCCACTCTTTCTTGTAGTCTTTGAGGTCCTCCTTCAGGCTGCCCTCTGTCCTTCCTGCGAGTTCCGCGACGCGACGACGACGGCCGTAGCCGCCATAGTCGAGCCAGACAAAATGGGCCCGGGTGGGCGCATCGAGATCGTTCGCGTCCTGCCCCCAGGAGAAGTGCCTCGCACCGGTCGTGCGGAGCGCCTTGATCTTTTCGACCAGGTCCGGCGGTATCTTGAGACGATGCGGAAGACTCAGGGTGACCTTGCCCTCATCCTTCGACAGGTGCGCCTTCGGGTCGAGGATGTTGACGGTCCAGCTCTTGGCCCCGTAGTCGGCCCGCTCGTCGGCGTCCAGGTTGAGGTCGTCCAGGTCGGGGTTGCGCAGGCTGGCGTCGCGCAGGCCGGGGTCGAGCGCCCGCCAGATGTACCACGCATCCTCGACACCCAGCGTCAATTTGTTCGCGATAACGAGCGTCACGTCTTCGCGCTTTTCGTCTGCGTGCTTTTCGCGCAACTTCGCGAATTGCTTCCAGAGATGCGTATCCGCCAAGGTTCGGATCGGCGCATCCCCGCCTTCGTTCCCATCCTTGCCCTTCGTTGCCATCATGCCTCCTCGTTTTCCTGAATACCGGACTGCTTGCCATATCGTCCGCCATCTCCTCCTGAATAGTGCGGGAGCGGCCCGCCCACTACCTTTTCGCCAATGAGCGCCCTGCTCGCTATAGGGCCATCCGTGCCCGAACACGGTTTTCGTCGCGCGCAAAAGCCCTGCGCCCATCCCGTCATCGAGAAGGCCCAGGGCCGATATGCAAATATGCTATACTCATCCCGCATGGGAGTCGCCCCTTCCGTGCCGCGCCCCCGGACCTGTTTGCGCAGGTCGGCAGGGGGTTTTCTCTTGCCTATCTCACCGCACTATCACTCCACTATTCGTCATAAAAGGCGCGCGAACGTGATCGTGAGTACATCCGCGTCAGCCTGGAGCACACGCCACCCGTGACCGATCCAAGCGGCACCCTGCGGCGTGTCGGTATTCGCCCACCAATAGTCGAGGTACTCGTTGTTCAGGTGATTCAGCGCGTCATCGGGTAGGAGATCCTTGAAGGGATTCCCGTCCGCATCCTGCTGCGTGAGGAGTTCGAGGACGAACCGATCCGCGTCGGGCGGGACGGCGTCGAGCAAGGTACCCAGCACGCTTTGCCAATCTCCAGCGCTCGCCATGGCTAGCCCTCCGTTCTGGAAGTCGATCCGCTCTTCGCATTCTTCTGCCATTGAGCGACGTTCATCTCTTCATCGCTCCACGGCCCGCGCCCGACGACGCGGATAAACTCGGCAACGCCGCTGCATCCCGCCTGCCAGAGATCGGGGTGCGTCGTCTTGAACTCCGGTATCACCGGCTGCACTCTTATAATTGGGGTGGGCACTTTCGAATCTTCGAAATCCGAAATCTTCGTCTTCTTCTTTGGGTCTTTTCTCTGGGTATTCTTTGTTCGCAAATTCTGCGGTTCCTGACTCGCAGACGTGTGCGATTCTAGACTCGCAGATTCTGCGATTCTGAGAATCGTATAGATGTTGGTCTTCCCCTGACCGCGCTGCTGAATAGCGATCAACCCGCGCTCTTCGAGTTGTTGCAGATGACCCCAGACGGCGCGGGGAGAGATGCCGATCTCTTCGGCGAGGCGCGGCTGGCCAGGGAAACAGCGGTCGCCCTGCCAAGCGAATGATAAGAGGCCCATATAGGTCAGTTTCGCGCCCGTGTTGATGTCAGTGCGCCTGAGGATGCTGTTCGGGATCTGCGTGAATCCGCCACGCAGGGCGTCATCTTCGACAATAATCGGACTGCGGCCATCTTCATCATCCGTCATTGCTCGTCGCCCTTCTGTGGCTTGCGTCCCGGCTTGCCCTTGTTTTCGCGTGCATAACGCTCAACTTCCTCCGCCGTCACGAGCCACGTCTTCCCGACTTTCACTCCGCGTAACGTGCCGCGTAGTACGGAACGTCGCAACGTGTGCGCGCTGACACCAAGTCTCTCCCCTGCGTCTACGAGTGATAGCACTTCTTGCCGTCCGATCTTCATAATGTACACGATATTCGACCTGAAACCGCTTGACAATGGGTATTGTATCATGTATATTAGAAGTAGTCAAGGGGAACAGTCCCCGGACACGGAAAATCCCGGCAGTGCTGGAAACACTCCGGGGTTGGCACAAGGAAAGTGGGTTCCCCATGCAGACTCAGTCTATCACCCCCCGCACTGTCACCGCGAAGTCCGGCATGATCCTGCCGGCGACGATCGACCAGTCCACCGATTTCAACACGATCACGACGGCGATGGCAATCTACTACAAGCGTTCCGGTTGCCTCGGCTCGTTCGATACCGTCATCGCGGTGTCGGATGCGATGCGCGATTCCTCAGCGGTCGTCGTCCTCTACATCGGATTGGATGGCGGGCAGGATGCGCGGGTATTGTGGCCGAACAGCATCACCTTCACCAAGGACGCGAAGATCGTCTGCAAGGCGTATTGCACGCTGCGCCGTGAGTGGAAGACCTTCCGCCTGGACCGGATGCTGACGGTGCATCCGCTGACGACGCCGGATGATTGCGAGGCGACGGCGTGAAATGGACCGATGAGACGGAGGCGGCGGCGCGACGAGCGGTACGGCGATCGGTACGAACGACGGGGCCGGGTATCCGACCCCCGCACGAAAGGGAGATCACGATGAACATGACGCACGGCGCGGACCTTGAGATGGAGTCACAGGAGAGCATCCACCGCATGAACCGACAGCAGAGGGCGAATATGGTGAATCTCGCGCAGCAATTCTCCTCCATCCTCGATCATGATGCCATCACCGTCGCCGACGTGCGCTACGCAGCGTGTGCGGTGATGGTGACAGGACGGGTGCATTGCCTCAATGGTGGCGAATCGACGTCCTGACCACCAACATCGGAATCGTGGGGCCGGATGTCCCGGCCCCTGTCGTTTATGGAGGGTGAGATGATGGCGGGTCTTGACGGCATGAGCGGCACCATCGAGCGCGCACGAGAAGTGTTGAGCAACCCGGACGAAGCGATGAGCGAGACGGTCTCTCGGGTTGGGATGCTCGCTATCGGTATCGTCGCAGGCGCGTGGGGCAGGGAGGAAACCGATGAAGCGCGGCGCATTGTCCTCACATTCTGGCAGAGAATGGCGGCGGCGCGATGAGCCGCGCAGCGGTAGGGATGATTTGTGGGGCTGGGAGGTTCGGCCCCGGTAGCAGAACGGGAGAGGAATACGATGAAGATCCAGGAGATTGCCGAACTGACCACCACGCTGGAGATTGATCCGGACGAGGCGCGCGTCCTCGCGGCGGCATGCGTGATTGCCTGCTTGCACTGCGAGGGGTCGGAGCCGACGATTAATCCGCTTGACGAATTCGGGGACAAGGCGCTGATGGGCCTGTATCTGGAAAGCCTCGCGGCGATGTTCGAGGCGGCGAGCATGGCGGGGGCGGCGCATTTCGCCCTCAATAAGCCATATGATGCGGAGTTATCCCTCTCCGCGATCCGCAAGCGCGGCACGAACGCCCGGTTCCCACTGCGCACGGAACGCGAGGTGGCGTCATGACGGGCATCCCGCCACTCCGCAATGACGCATGGGGCGAACTCGACCACCTCGATAAACGACCGATCGCCTATGCGCTGATGCAGGAGGCCATCATCCGCATCGTCGAGCCGTCCATCGCCCGCTACGAGAACAGCGTGCTCAACACCTGGGATTCCTTCTGCCAGGAACACCTCCCGGCGGAGCACTACGAGACCGCGCGCGCCTATCACCGGCTGATGGAAGACATGCCGGTGCTGCACTCGGCGGCGCTCCTCGAACTCTTCACGGCGATGGCGGACGGGATGCGGATCGGCATCAACCCGAGGCTGACGCTCGAAGAGAACTTCCAGCAGGTCTGCCGGGCGTCGGGACTGAGCAATCCGTGGAACGCCGACGATCTGATGGAGGACTGCATCGGCCAGGATCAACTCAAGCAGTTCCGCGCCCTCTTCCCCGATGTCCGGCTCGGTCTCACCACCGAGGAGCAGCGCGACATATCGCACAAGTAACCGTCGCCTCCCGACGAAAGGTCCCTAATGCCGACATGCCGCCCATTGAGGTAATGGGCGGCATGCTCATGTGTACGAGCGGTGAAGTCGAGGCGCAACTTTCTCCAATTGGAGAAAGCGGGCATGCGTGGGGATCGTTACATTTGTAACGCTTTTGGAATCAGACCAATTGGTCCGCTGCCTGCCCCCGTGCGCGAGGGTGTGTTGGCGGTCGAATGCCTACAATTGTAGGCACGTTTGCCTTGCCGGGCGGGGCTGTGGCAGACTTCCCGTACGTCCGCACGTCGGATAGCCCATGGACAGCCCGGATGGATAGGGGTGGACAGATGGCGGCAGTCCCGATCCAGGAAGCGGCACAGCGGCTTGGGCTGAGTGTCGTCGCCGTGCGGAAACGCGCCCAGCGCGGCACGCTCACGGGATTCAAGCGTGACGGCATCTGGTACATCGAGATGGACGATGGACAGTCCACCGGACCGCCCATGGGCAGCCCGCAAGTGGACAATGCCCCGGAGCCGATCACGCGCGAACTCGTCGATATCTTGCGCGATGAAATCGCCTTTCTCCGGCGCGAACTCGAAGCCCGGACGCAGGAAGTCGAGCGCGCACATATTCTCCTCCAGAATGCCCAGCGCCTGATTCCGGCCACCGTGCCGGACGCGCCACATGCCCCTGAGCGGTCCGGTGACGACGAATCACCCCATACCGAGACGACCGCCCCGCGTGTGCCATCTCAGCGCGAACCTGAGGCATCGTGGCGCGCGCGGCTGCGGCGCTGGCTGGGCGCAGGGTGACGTTCAAGGAGAGAACCGCCTTCACCAATTGGTGAACGGGTCCACCCACGCGCGCGTGGAGGCAATTGCGCACCTGATGCGCAGTTAATTTCGACGCCCGGTCCACCCACGCGCGCGTGGAGGCGATGTCGCGACGGTTTTGTTACCCATGGGTAACAGCAGGTCCACCCCCGCGCGCCGTGTGAGCACCCCGGTTCCCTGATAGGCGTCTGTCAAGAAAGCGTCTTTGAGGTGTCGGAACGGATGCCAAGGAACAGCAAAAAGTACCCCATCCTGACGTCATTCACGGGACTGACCTGACATCGGGCTGGGGTACACCCCAGGTGGACCCCCGGCGACACGAGCGCCTCAGGGCGCCCAGTTCCACTGCCGCCGTGTCGCGAGGATGCGGGCCAGCAGCTCCACGATCGCGATCACCAGAGCCGAGTCTATCCGTATGAGCGCATCGAAGAACCCGCTTCCGACAGGGAGTTTTCGGCGCGAATCGGGCAGCCTGGGCAGCCCGGGCACCCCGGGCATCCGGGCAATCATCGCCGCGTAGTGGGGAAGCTGGTAGATACCATGGTCGCAGACCATCGTATCGAGCAGGGCTCTCACGATCGTCACGAGATCTTCCGACGTGCCCCCGTCGGGCCTGTACATCGCATCTTTGTATGCCATGACAACCGCATCGCTCGGCTCGGTCCACACGACCCAAATATCCTGATATGGCGCGGCAAGATACTCGCGGTTCGCCATGCGGCGTGGACCGCGCGGGATGCTCACCGCCGGGTCGATGAGGAATGCCCATCGCAGCCAGACGGTTGACTCGTGCTCCCAGTTTTTCGATCCTGTTTCGTCGCGCACCCCCCGATCGGTGAGGTGGACGCCGACGAAGCCATCCGCCGCGAGGCGCTCATAGTCGGGCCCCGGCCCGTCAGGTCGCCGATAGTACCTGATGAGAACCTGCCAATCACGCGGTGAATCGACGATAAGGATCCGCGCCTCCGGATCGGGTTCCACAACCCACCACAGACCATTCCCGCGCACGATGTCCGTAAAGCTGCTGCGCGGGCCGGGTTGCAACGTGGCGCTCCACATGCCGCCGTGGGGCTTCGTTACTGCCGGATCGTCATGGTTGCGCATCGGGACAAAGGTCGCGCGACTCAGTCGCATCGCGCCGACGTGGAGTTGCGCCCCGATGCGATCAGCCGCCCAGGAAATTCCCGCGACCCCTTCGAGCCTTTCAGCACACGTGGTTGTCATCTGTCACCACCTTTCCGCTCCCGCCTTGGGTGCGCGGGGCGCTCATTGCCGGAAGTTGATCGGGGGGCGCGGCGGCCCGGCGATGGCCTCGAAGGGGCGGCCAATCGGCGCAGTGCGGACAGGGCGGGTGCACCTCATGGCGTCCCTTCCTCCCGTTCCTCGTCATCCGTCGCCAACAATGCGCGTTCCGCCGCGAAGAGGCCCATCAAGGCGACCGTTTCCGCATCGCGCGCCCCGCCCGCACGCCAGAGAGGCAGGAGCGCCGTTGGAATCATGCCGACGGGCACGGCAAGCGCCGCCCGGTCATAGTCCTTGCCGAACATGCGCGCATACGTCCGCTCGCGTATCCGCCCGTGTCCCGGTATCGTCATCCACGGCCCATGTTCTGCTTCCTCCTGCGCCATCATCGCGGTGAAGTACTGGCCCATCTCCTCTAGAAGCGTCTCACCGTGCTCCGCGTATGCCGCCT
>JAABUZ0100009927.1_pt1 | contig 10728 bp, 19 predicted proteins | sample 5562091 | NCBI WGS metagenome assembly JAABUZ01 (sample SAMN12813069, study PRJNA571459) | rock metagenome | isolation source: Antarctica rocks | place: Antarctica: Victoria Land, Linnaeus Terrace sud | collected 2015-12-21
CCGCGCCGCGGGGGCCGACGCGCGCGCCGGCGCGCGCAGGCCGCGAGTTCCACGCGCTCGCGTGGGTCGTGTCGCGCGCGTCGCGCGCGATCGCGCGCACGCTCGCGCAGATCGCGGACCCGGCGGCCGCGGCTGTCGTCGTGCCGGACGTGCCGGGGCTGGGCGCGGAGCGCATGCGCGAGGTGTTTGCGCTGGCGCTGGACTGCGCCTATTCGGGCGGCCTGGAGGTGCCGGCGGAGGACGCGCTCGACCTCTGGGCGCTCGCCGCCTCGCTGCAGATGCCGGGCGTGCAGGCGCGCTGCGAGGCGGCCGCGCCGGCCGCGCTGGCCGCCGAGGGCGGCCTGGAGCGCGCGCTGCTCTACGCTTGCGGCCACGCCGAGGCGGGCGCGCGCCCTGCCCGCACCCCTATCAAAACCCTACATCTGTTTTTCTGGGGAGGGCGGGAGGTGCACCTCCGCCATGGACGTCAGCGACACGCCGCCCTGGGTGTGCACGGAAGCCCTGATGCTTGGGCTTGTACAGCCCCATGGCCAGCTCAGAAAAATTGGCGTCTATGTCACAGGCAAAGGTTCCAAACCCGAGAGGCTGCTGCAGCTCCTGTTATGTTTGCAGTTAGGTCTGGAGCTGCACAGGAAGATGGATCAATGAGCGTTGACCTACAGCAGCACGAACTACAAGACCATTGTCCGTCTGTTGCGAGCAGCTTCAGGTCAGGCCTGCCAGGATGGCGAGGGCCGCGCCTGCCCCAGCTCACACATGGAGTTCACGGACACTTCCGCCACAAGCAGACCTGCAAGACGACACAAATCTGTCAGGGCAAGCAGAGAGCGCACTGCTTGACCGTGTGGTCGGGTCACCACTGGTGGCTTAACAGCGGCGACCTTTTTGTCGGGAGCGAGGGCCGCGCCTGTGATGATAGAGTACACACACGTGGCGAGGAGGGCCGCGCTGGAGGCCGCAAAGCCCGCCTCCTGTTGCGACACCCCAGCAATCTAGCAATATACACTAGAAAGCATGCACTTGCATGATACACCGCAGTTTGCATAGAAACACGTGCTCACCTGCGTTGCATAAGGCAGCGCCAATATACCTGCAGCAACGGGCAAAAGAATGTGTCTACCAGCGTGAAAGTGCTTTCCTGCACTCATCTGAGAGCAGCACAACACACTCAGCAACAAAACACCCTCACCTGCGCCGACAGTAGTGCCTGCTACCAGCGCTGCGCTGCCAAAGGTCGTTCCTGGGGTGTGCCGCATCGACCCCGGTGTGACGTTGGAGAAGAGCCGGCCCTTGCTGCCAGCGCCGCTGCGAGGGGTGGCGATGGGTGCTATCCCTCCTTTCTCCTCATCCCCATTCTTCTCCCTCTGCATCACGGGTGCGTCAGAGGCGCTGCGCTCGGCACCACAGACGGTGTGCTGTCGGGGGAGCTGCTTCTGACGAAGAATAGCGCTGGGAGACTGCATCTGCTTTGGCAGGCATCTCTTGCTGTGTGACTTAACGTGACAGTTGCATGTGCATTGCGCTGCCTGCGAGCGCACACGCATGCCAGCGTGTGATGGTGAGGCTGCGCAGAGACTGAGAACTGCAGGTCGACTGCCCCTTGCACACTTCTACATCAAATTCATGCCTGAACTGCACTCTGCACACCACACAGCACCCAAGCAAAAAGAAGAAGATGCATCTTCATATGAGTCTCAAGCAAGGGACTCCACCCCCCCACTGCTCACGGTCCCGGCTCTCATGAGCACCAGTCCTGACGCACAGCTGCACACTTCATGTATGCACAGTGCACCTTAGCAAAGCGTTCCTGCATTCCATGCGTTCCTGAGCCCTGCATAACACGCTCCGGTTTCCCTGACCACAGAAGTACTCGCTGGTCACATCACCTTGTCTGCCTAAGAAGCTTGCCGGGCCTGGAAGAGGTCGCAATGCACCTATGCATGCACATCAAGATGCAAGCGCTCAGCCCTGCGTGTGGCGCACGAGCTGCGCGTAGGGTCCGCTGGGGTTTGCCAGCAGCGCCGCATGCGAGCCAGACTCCAGGATGACACCCGCCTCTAGCACGGCGATCGTGTCGCAGTGCCGCACCATGGAGAGGCGGTGTGCGACCACCAGTGTGGTCCGGCCCGCCATGAGCGGTATCAGCGCCGCCTGCGCGCAACGCAGCCAAGCACAGCTGATGCGCCATGGTTTACTTCAAGCAAATCACATGCCTGCAGAGCAACGCCCTTCCTGTGCCATGTCACCATTTCAATGGTTGTCAGGGCCGCACAGTTGTCCTAAAAGGACGCAGTGCCTGGCTGAGAACAGGGCTGCAGTATGCATCTCTGCCACGCAGAGCACAAGCATCGCACATGCACGCCCGCCCGACAGTGCACTGCACTGCATTATGCAGACGGGCCGTCTAACACAACCGAGGGCAGCACTGGCGTCTTAAACACAGCATCTTGCATGGCTTCTGGTGCTCTCACTGTGACGTCGAGCAGAGAAGGTGTCACCTGAACGGCGGCCTCGCTCTCGGCGTCCAGCGCGCTGGTGGCCTCGTCCAGCAGCAGCACGCGCGGCTGCCGCACGATGGCGCGCGCGATTCCGACGCGCGCCTTCTCGCCGCCGCTCAGCTGCACGCCGCCGCCGCTGCCCAGCTGCGCGCGCAGCCTGAGTGTGCACCCACACCTCGCTCGACATTGCCTTCATGGAAGCCATGAGCTCGCGTGGGCACAGCGGAGCGGCACTGACAAGAAAGAGATTAGATGGTCAGCAAGTCAGCAATCTCTGCTGAAAAATATTAGGCTGGGTAGTCTATACAAGCGATTCATGCACCTAGGAGCTTGCAATGAGCAGTCGTCACTCGCTCTCACACACTTTTGCATGTCGATCGCTGACCTTGGTTGCGTAGCCGTCCGGCGCGCGCGAGATGAAGCCTGCTGCGTTGGCCGCCGCGGCGGCCGCCGCGACCTCCTCATCGCTGACGTCGCGCCAGCCCGCGATGTTCTCGCGGATGGTGCCCGTGAAGAGCGCGGGCTCCCTGGCGCGCGCCCGCAGCCGTGCGTGGCCCGAGTCTGGCAGCAGCGCACGCTGTGACTGTGCAGCATCTTGCAGGGTTGACTACAACATGCAGGGCAACGCCAGCAGCAGGCATGCAGATGTCTCGGTGTGACATGCAAAACTTGCGCGTTTCACGGATGCCCGCAAGGTACACACCCCCAGCAGCACAAGCTGCAGGGGCGCACTGGCTGACGAGCGCGAGCTGGCCGCGGTACCACAGCAGGCTCAGCTCGCGGATGTCCACGCCGTCCAGCCGCACCTGGCGCCCGCACCAGTCGTAGCGCGGCGCAGCTTGGCAAGCGGCCAGTGCACACCGGGGCGCTCGCATTGCGGCAGGGCATGGGCAGCAACACATGCATGCTCTCCACCTGTGCGTCACCAGTCACATGCATGTCTGTGGCTGGCGTAGCGCGCACCGCGCCGCCGCTGACGTCGTAGAAGCGCATGATGAGAGAGATCACGGACGACCTGCCCGGCGCGCAGCATGTCAATGCTGACCAGGCGGCCGCTGCCCTATTCTATTGAACATCAATTATTAGGGTATAATTGCTTCTAGGGTGAAGCACATGATGAAGCAAAGTAAGGATGATCTGCGCGGTGTGCAGCATGTCGCTGCGGACCAGGCGGCTGCCGCAGCGGCCGCGGACACGCTAAGCACGCGCGCCGGGCGGGCGGGCCAGCGCACTTGCCGCTGCCGGACGTCCCGACCAGCGCAAGCGACGCGCCGGGCTGCACGTCTAGCGACAGCCCCGCGAACACCGGCGCCCCCGCGCGCTGCGGGTAGGCAAAGTGGACGCCCTCCAGCGCGAGGCGGCCCTTGACGGTGCCGAGCGTGCGCCCTGCCGCACGGGCGCGGCTGCATCTGTTCCAGCACAGGCATGCAGGCAGTGCGGCCGCCCAGCGCAGCATGCCCGCGGGCGGCGAGCGCGCCTGCGGCGCCCGGGTCGATCTTGCTCGCGCGGTCCAGCACCGCGAAGACGCGCAGCACGGCGCTCTGCGCGCGGGTCAGGTCCGGGAACGCAAGCTGCACCTGCCTGCCGCGCAGCGCGCCCCGGGCTGTCTGTCCACGGCAGAGGGTTCCGGAGGCCTGCGGAGGCACCTGACAGGCGCCGACAGGCGCCGAGGCGGGCAGCGCACATCAGACCTGTCGCGGCACACGGGCTCTGTCAGGCGCTGGTCGTCAGCTGCAGGCGTGCGCTCACGCGGCCGCGCGGGGGCGCACCGAAAGCCGCCAGCACGATCGCGAAGAAATCCTGCGCAGCACGCCAACTTTATGTCCACTCAGACAGGAAAGCTGGGCGGCGCTGCATGTGTGAAAACCAGAGCAGAGCAGAGCCGCGGCACCTTGAGCACATCCCCCAGGTTGGCCTGGTTCCAAGCCACCAGCTCGCCGCCGAACCAGAAGGCCAGCGCGTACACCTGCATGAGGGAGGTGAGGGAGGTTCCTAGAAAAGCGCAGCGTGACCGACCCATGTTGACAGTTGCAGCCATAGGGGTGCACTGCTCAAACAGTGCTGGAGCCGGCTGCCGCAGTATGCAAAACATACACCCGCAGGCCATCCACCGGATCAGGGGCAGGGGGCGGGAGGCGGGCGCGCGCGCAGGGCGCGCGCCATGAATAGCACGGCCATGCTGGCGCCGAACGCGAGCCCGGTGACGAGCGCGGTGCGGCGGAACTGCCGCCAGGGCGCGCGCAGCTCCGCCGCGAACTGCGCCGCCAGGGCCGCCTCCATGCCGAACGCGGCGACCGTGCGGATGGCGCCGACCGCCTCGGCCGCCGTCTGGTTGGCCAGGTCTGCTGCCTTGCTGACCTGGCGCGGCGCGCGCGCTCGTGTGGCACGCAGGCGCGGGCGCAGCAGGCGGGCGCAGCAGGCGCCGCGTTCTGCTCAGCCCCTGCGGACGCGTGCGAGCAGGTGCTGCCTGATGCTGCGCGCAGAGGCGCGCACGCAAGCAACGGCGGCCTCGCTCTCACTGCATGCACGGTGCGGCGGCGTGCACAGAAGAGCCGTGCTTGTGCTGGCACGGCCAGGTGCGTCGCATAGATGGCCAGCCAGGCGCAAGGCAGGCGCGCCGGGCGGGAGCGCGGGCCGCTTGTGCGCGCCTGCGCGTTGAGCCCGAATATGACGCGGCCCTGCATGAGGGCGGCGAGCGCGATGAGCGGCACGCTCGCGCTGATGACCAGCGTGAGCTTCCAGCTGTACGTGAAGGCTATCGCGTAGCCTGGGCGCCCCCTCGATGCCACGTCAGCACATGCCTGACAGCGCACGCTCGCTGACATGCAGAGACATGTGCTGTTGACCAGCGTGAGCTTCCGGCTGTACGTGAAGGCTGCCCACCCCTCGATGCCGCGTCAGCATGTGCCGCACATTGCACATCGACGTCGTAAAGCACGCATGCGCTGCTGCTGCATATTTCACGCGGGGCGGGCGTCAGAGGGGCAGATGTGGGCCCAGGCGCAGCGCATGCACCGGGGCGCCGCACAGGGCCGTGCACGCAGAGCGCCAGGCGCGACCTGCAACAAACGTGACGAGCGACTGCGTGAGCGCCCCGAGCTGGTCGCCGACCGCGCCGCGCACGGCGGCCGTGTCGGCCGCCAGGCGCGCCGCCAGTGCGCCACTCGCGTTTTCCGCCACGTCGAAGAAGGCGACCTCCTGCGCCGCGGCGCTGCCGGCTCGCCCGTGCTTGTGGGTTATTGCTTTGAGGTAGGGTTAGGGTAGAGCTCTATCCTAGATGTATACCCTAAACACAATAATCCGCCAGCGCGCTGCTCATGTTCTCCGCCGCACCAAAGTAGGCGACCCCCTGCGCCGCGGCGCTGCCGTCTTGCCCGCGCTTGTGGGTTCTTGCTCTGCAGCAGGGTTACAGTAGGGCACTATGCTAAGTATGTACCCTCAGCAAAACGGTCATGCCTGTGTCATGCCTACACAATGAGTGTGCATAGACTGACACAGGCGCGCGTGCGCGTCCGCGCCTGGCGCAGCAGCGTGCTCAGCAGCAGCAGGCGCAGGCCGCGCGTGAGCTCCATGCCGGCCGCAGCGAAGCCGCTCTGCTGCAGCAGGCACGACAGGAAGGCCACGGCGCCGCCGGCAGCAAACACGGCGCACCATGTCCTCACCTGCCCCGCGGCGCCGGGCAGTCTCTGCAGCTGGCTCTGGATCACATGAGACATACTGCGCAGTGCTTGACCGCGCTTTTGCTTGCCCTGCCATGATGGGCAAGCAAGCAACCCTTGTCCTTTCTGGCAAAGCGCACCGGGGCATATTGTCATCGATTCAAGACAAGCAAGCAGGGCCGCACGCACGTTGCACACCCTTTCTGATTAAGACTTGAATTCTAGCATGCTTACATTTTGTTCCTCACAGCATGTGTCCTGGGCAGCATGGGCGCGCGCCTCGCGCGTCATGTACCCATAGTCCGCGCTGAAGAGCACGGCGATGACGTTGCTCAGCGACAGCGCGAAGGCGGGCATGATCAGGCGCACGCCCGCGCTGCCGACCAGCCCCGCCAGGAGCCAGTGCCACTCCGGCCGATTGAAGCGCAGCAGCCGGCACAGGCCCGGCGCCTTGCCCTGCGCGCATGCCGCCCCTGAGCCACAAGGGAAGCGGAGGATGAAGGGCTGGTAGGCGTCTCGCCGCAGTGCCGGCAGCTTGCTCAGTGCCCACTGCTGTTGGGGCGAGCGTCCTCCTTTGACTGTAGCTCCTCAGCTTAGGTCGATTACGGGCATGACTGGCTCGGCGCGGCGGCCCGTGCGGACCTGGACGGCCGCAGCGCTGCTGACGCTGTGGGTGCTCTCCACGCCGAGCGCAGGGGCGGCGTCCTTGGCGCCGCCGCCGGCCTCTTTGGGAGCACCGGCGCCGGACCTGGTGGGCGCATCAGCCTGGGCGCCCACTTGCTGGATCCTCATCAGGGCCTCGAACGCGCCGCCGGCGTGGCTCAGCTCCGCGTAGCCGCCCATCTCGACAATCTTGCCCTGGCTGACCACTGCGCGCGTGCGCCCCTGCAATCAGGGGCATGCATGGTCCTGCAGCTGACAGCAGCTGCTATTGCCGCTGAGCGCATAGCTTCAGGCGTGGCTGATGACTATGGCGCGGCGACCCGCCGCAGTGCGGCCGCACCTGCCACGGCATCGGCGTTCACGATGGTGCTGAGCCGGTGGGCAACGATGATGGTGGTGCGGTCCTGCGCTGAGCGCGAGAGCGTCAGCATGTCAAGCTTAGTTTCAAACCTCAACCTGTCCATCAGCTTGCTACCGTGCATTGCGACTCATGTTGCATGGGAAGGCCTGTGCCTGGTGCGCATAATGCACACGCATGCGCTGCACACTCAACGGCTCAACGGCATGCACAGGCAGCTGGCACTGTTGCGATGCACGCATGGTTGAGGAACCGCGCAGCGCCTGCAGACGTCCTGTAAACACATGCAACCCCGCGCGCGCGCCTTGGCCAGGCGATCGAGCGCCTGCTGCACGATGCGCTCGCTGGCGTTGTCGAGCGCGCTCGTGGCCTGCGCTCCCGCATGCTTAGAATATATTGGTCGTGCACCCCCAATGTACCCTACCCTATATGCGGTCATGCAAGCCCATGGAGCACAGCGATGCCGCAAGCTTGACAGGTACCGGGGCCGCGCCTCGTCGAGCAGGAGCACGTCGGGGTTCTTGAGGATGGCCCGCGCGATGGCAATGCGCTGCTTCTGGGGCACTTCTGAAGCGCCACGTCAGCACCCAGAAGCAAGGCATGTGCGGCAGAGAGGTGCAGTACAAGTCCCGCACCTGGCCGCCGCTCATCTGGATGCCCTGCAGCACAGCACATGCATGACTTCAACATATCTCGCAGCAGTGTGGTTACCCATGAGCAAGAGCGTTGCATGCTTAGGAGCGCGCCTTTTCTCCCACGAGCGTGTTATACCTGCCACGCACGCCGAATCAGGGTAAGCTTTGACCCATCACGCTCTGATACAACAGCCAGCGAGCTGCATGCTAGCGTAAAGATGTCGACGCACTTGAGCGGCAGCGCCATGATGAAGCCGTGCGCGTTGGCGGCCTGCGCGGCCGCCACGATGGCGGCGTCGCTCGCGTCGGTGAGCGCGGCAATGTTGCGCGCGACGGTGGTGCCGAACAGGGTCGGCTCCTGGCTGACCAGGCCCACGCGCGCGCGGTACCAGGGCAGCGACAGCGTGCGCAGGTCGTGCCCGTCCAGCAGCACCTGCGCGCGCGCGGCGGGATCGGCGCGAGCGCAGACGCGGCAAGCTGGTGCCGGCGCGAGCGGCCTCCTCGCGGTGTGTCTGAAAGCACTTGTGGGTGATCATGTGTGTTTGCAAAAAGTACGAGTGCTGGCACCGTGGCAGGTGCGCAAATATGTTTCTGATACCAGGGACAAAGCAAGGCGTTGCATTTGTACACATCGGTGGTGCATGCAGGGTCGTCGCTTTCTGGCTGGGACTGCGGGTCTGCCTAGACGCAGGATCGGTGCACTGGCGGGAGCACGCACGGCGCCCTGGTCGGGGTCGTAGAAGCGGCAGGCGAGCTGCACGATGCTGGACTTGCCGCTGCCGGACTCGCCCACGAGCGCCAGCGTCGTGCCGGCAGGCACGCGCAGGTCCACGCTGCGCGCTGCCGCCTGTCAGCCGCCACCGGCAGGTCCCTCAACAGCGTCGGGCGGGCATGCTTGGCTGCCATCCTTTTGCTAAACCGCTTCTTGCCTGCCTTGAAGCGGAAGCCATGTAGCTCGTCTGACTCATACACTAGTCAACCGCAATGTGCAGCGAAGCATGCGCTGCCACTGTACTTTTTTGCCATGGCAGGCTGGGCGTTGCGGCTGCAGCACAGCCCAGGCCGCAGTGGCAAGGTCGTGCAGGCATATAATGAGTCACGGTGAGGGCGTGCGCCCTCTTCTCAGCCAGGCCCTGCACGGCACGCGCCTCTTGAGCACAGGGTGCTCGGGCCGCGCGGGGTACGCGAACACGACGCCCTGCAGCGCCAGCTCGCCGCGCACGCCGGCCAGCGTGGCGCCGCCGTCCGCCGCGGCCATGGCCGGCCGCCGCTCGATGACGTCCAGCAGGCGCCGCATGGCCGCGCAGCCGCGCTGGAAGTGCACCGCCTCCGGCAGCGCTGGGCGCGGGGCGGGGGGTGCCGTGAGTCGACGTGCGTGTCACGAGCTGCGCTGCACTGCATGGTCCACCTTGTGAAAACTCTGCAGACTGCTATCAAACCTTGCGATATGGATCCTACTGGAACAGGCCTGCATGCTGCAGATGGCCGAACCACATATCATTGCACGCGAGCTTGTGATGACGCGAGCTCCTAAAGAGCTGCGTTGCGTGCCACGGGTAGCAAAGGAGCGCGCACTGTCATGCAGTCAGGAAACAGATTTAAGAGCATGTCGCACCCTGGCCGAGGCTCATCATGCCGATGATGGAGCTCATGAGCACCGTGATGACCTCGCCGCCTGCGCAGCTGGCCGGCGGCAGTCATCATGGTGTAGCGTGGCCAGCCAATACTGGCATGAGTCTCATGCAGTCCCAAGCTTGCTACGACTGAGTGCATCAAGAACGCATACGCGCGCTGGCCGCCCCGCGAGCGCAGCCGAGCGCGCACCCGTGAGCTGGCCAGCCTGGACGCGCGTGGAGCCGAACCAGAGCGCGAGCGCGTACGAGCACAGGAACGCGCCCTGCGCCGTGCCCAGCGTCGCGCCGTACAGCGCGCCCTGCGCCTTGCCGATCCGCGTCGGCTCCGCGAGCGCCTGCGGCGCTGCGCGCTCGGTCGGCGGCCGGCGCCGCATACCTGTCGCCTTGAGCTGCATTCTGCATTCTGCCCCTTCCTTTCCGCACGGTGTGCGGGACTCAGCGTGCTGCACACTGGTCGATGCTGTGCAGGTGCTGAGTGTGGCTGCCGTGCTTGGCTTGGCTCAGGCTTGGGCTGCCGCAGCATGCGCCTTCCACACGCCTGACCAGCCTGCAGGTTCGTCCTGGTGCAGCAGCCCAGTATGGGTGTGCGTGCCCTGCATGATCTGCACGTCGCTGGCGCGTGGCTGACGCACCCCGGGGCATGAACCGGGTGCAGACACAGCCCCCTGCTTTCCGGGGCCGCGTGCGAGCGCAGCGCCCCGAGCCGCCCGCACCGCGGCATAGGCCTTTACGATGACGGGCGCGCCGCACAGCGCGAGCACCGTGCGGATGTTGCCGAGCGCCTCGGCCACCAGCGCGCCGGCGTCGCCGTATGCGGCGGTCGCGCGCGACGACAGCCTGGCCGACGCGGCCGCGATGCCATAGCCGACGCTGCCCAGCACGGGCGCGAGCGCCAGGAGCACCAGTGTGAGCGACCAGCTCTTGGTGAATGCTGCGCCCGCGCGGCTGCAGTCCGTTGTGTTTTTCACAGGAATGGTGCTTGCTTGGCCTTGACAGGCTTGAAGGGATTCTGCATTGCAATTGAGGAGTATGTGCATGTGGCGTGACCACCATTCCAATGCAGAGTCCTGCACCTGACAGACGTCATGCTCTGCGCTATACTCGCCGCCAAGTGTCTGCCGACATGCATGCCATGCATAGGGCTGCATGTGTCTGTCTGGTGTCAGGAGGCATGGCTCAGCATGCACATGCCTTGGAGCAATCTTACAGCCTCTGGATTTTTGTAAAGATCAGCATGGCAGCACGGTGAAGGCCGCAAAACGGCCTGCTGCCGAGGCTGGC
>JAABUZ0100009929.1_pt1 | contig 10727 bp, 10 predicted proteins | sample 5562091 | NCBI WGS metagenome assembly JAABUZ01 (sample SAMN12813069, study PRJNA571459) | rock metagenome | isolation source: Antarctica rocks | place: Antarctica: Victoria Land, Linnaeus Terrace sud | collected 2015-12-21
AATCTTCACGGCGGTCGTCGTCAGCGAGTTCGGCGACACGGTCGTTTGGCCCAACGGCGCAGATCTTGACCCTGAAGTGATGTACGGACTGGAACGCCCGTCGTCGGAGCCTGGACCTCGGATCACTACGCCGCCGCTCACCAGCGGGCGACATCAGGCGGCCTGAAGCACCGGTTCGATAGTCGTCCCATCAACTCCATGGTTGGTTGCTCGCTCGCGCGGGTCTCGTGGTGGCCTGATTGGCGGCATCCGGCGGTCGCCATAGCTTGCGCGCGTGCCTTCTGCCCCGAGGCTCGTTTACTGGACGGAGCACGCGCTCGCGAAGGCCTCCTTCCTCAGGCTGACGCGCGTCGACGTCGAGACCGCGGTGCTCGAGCACCACGGCGAGCGGCGCGCGAACACCGGCGCCGCTGACTGGACGGTGCGGGTCGGGCGGCTCGTCGTCGCCTACAACCATCCGGACGGCGACGATGGCCTCACCGCGCGCGTCGTGACGCTCTGGCGGACGCGGTAGCCTGACCCCGTGCGGATCGACGGACATTACGACCGGGCCGCTGACATCGCCTGGCTCCGTTTCGAGGGCTACGACGCCTGCCGCGTTGTGGCGGATGAGGCGGAATCCGGTCTTATCGAGAAAGATCCGGACACGGGCACCATCGTCGGCCTCGAGTACTGGCGCGCGAGTGGCGCTCTTCCGGAGGCGTTCCTTTCGATGCTCGCATCGCCGGAGGCCGGCATACCGGCGTGACGCCGGCTCGTTCCCGACAACCGGCGCACACCGCGGGCCGTTCCGTCGAACGACTGCTTGACCTACACCACGGCTCGCGGGTTCGATAGTCGTCCCATCAACTCCACCGCTGGCCAGACAATTGGAAGAAATACCTGCAACGAGGCAATGTTTTGGCTGTCCCGTTGTTTCTATGGGACCCGTATGTATATGAGCGACAGTCGAACCCGCTCGAGGTCGCAGACACACAGCTCGCCCCCGTCGCCGAGTGCGGCCGCCAGCGTCAGGCGGGTTGGGTCCGCGAGATCAGCCGCACGCTCGGCAGCTCGCGAGGCACCCGGCGGTGTAAGACGACGCGCCCGCAGCGCTCCCCCGCGCGATGACTTCGGATAGACCACTCCACCTTGCAAATCGACCACGCCGGCGAGCAGCTACTCACAATTCAGACTGCTCGCGAATCCCACGCGGCGGCAGAGCGGGACTGTCACGCGGTAAGCCACGGCGAGCCCTGAGGCTTCACTCTGTCAACTTCGTATCAAATCGCGATCGCGACAGCGATGTAGGTCAGGTAGAGGGCTATCAGGAAGACACCAGCTTTTCGATCGAGGCGCTGGTGTAGCCCGAGCACCAGACAGAAAACAAGCGCTGCCCCGACAGCAACCGGAAGATGGAGAACCCGGGTGGCATGATCGAAGTGCAGCGGTTTGACGAGGGCAATGACGCCGATGTTGAAGGCGATGAAGTGAACGATTGTGCCGGCGATGTTTCCAAGAGCAAGCTCTGGTCGACCGCGCCTGGCCGGGATAGCTACGCGTCCCAACTCCTCAGCTTCTACGGTCGCTGCAATCGCCGTGTTGCCAAGCAGCGTGTCGGAGACGCCGAGGTGGCTGACAACATGGCGAAGCCCGTCGCTCAGCAGCGTACCGCCTCCGGTCAGCACCGCAAGCCCGCCGATCAGCCGCAGAAACGGTCGCTTGATCCTGGCTTCCGATTCCCGATCAAGCAGCCCCCGGCCAGAGCGAGCAACCCCGACGAGAATCACGGCAAACCAGATGATGAGCAGTGCGCCATCAAGTCTCGATAACTCGCCGTCTAGAGATAGGAGCACAACACCTAGCGGAGATGCCGCCGTCCAAAACAGGAATGACTTCGGCAGCGTGCTTTTCATCGGCGCGATCAACGCTCCAATTCCGGCGACTCCCAGCGCCAGAAAAGTGACGCCGCCAAACGATGTTCCCGCCGCGGCCCCGGGAAGCCCGTTCAGATTCGCGGCGATCCCGGCGGCCAGATTCTCAAGTTCGAACCCGGACAAGAGGACCGTGAGGACGAACGGCGAGATCCGGGTTCGTTGGCCGACACCGAGAAGCCCGTCGACAAGCGTGTCAGCCGCACCGACCACGAGAATGATCCCGAGGACCATGGCGCCAATGGCAAATACCGTGTCCATGTCCCAACTCTGTACGGAAGGCTCGTGTCCGGTCAACCCTAATGCTTAACGATCCCGAACGGGCCGTGTGCTCAATTCGCCAACCAAGCAAGTTTTCGATCGTCGTCCCATCAACTCCAGGGTGGTTGCTTGCGCAGCTTTGACGCGGTCGCGCCCACGGGCTGGTGCTCCCATGGAAAGCAGGGGCACCGCCCCTACACGTCCTGACCAGTGCTTGCTTGTTCGCCGAGCGGCTGGCGGCGGGCGGTAGCCGAGCGCGTTGCCGGTCCGCTGTCGGAGGCCAGGCCGGGATCAGTTCTCGAACTCGACTCCGCGGGGGGAGTAGTTCACGCGCAGGGCCTTCCCGTAACGGCTGTTGGATCGCACGGCCACGTCGGGTCTGGTCTTGCGCGACGGCCTTACACAATCGTGTGGTTGTGTATACTTGGCACATGTCCGCCGTCGCCGAACCCGTCCTTTCCCCCCGTGAGCGCCACGTCGGGGGATGCTGCGTCGCTCCCGTCGAGCCTGAGCTGTCCGCCGCGCAGGCCGACGATCTGGCGGCCGTCGTCAAAGCGCTGGCGGATCCGACGCGTTTGCGGATCGTCGACGCGCTGCGGACCTCTGCACCCGAGGCGATCTGTCAATGCGAGTTGACGCCGCTGTTCGACATGAGCCAGCAGGCACTGTCCAAGCACCTCAAGGTCCTGACCTCGGCTGGCGTCATCGGCGCCCAGAGGCGCGGGCTGTGGACCTACTACTTCGTCATTCCCGACGGCCTCAAGGAGATCACCGCATGGCTGAGCTGACCGACACCCCCGACATCCGCGAAACCGTCCGGGAGAAGTACGCCGCGGCCGCCCGCGCCGCCGCATCCCAGACCGCCGCGCCTTCGTCCTGCTGCGGCAGCGAGATCGAGCTGACCGACGAGCAGGGCAACGTCGTCTTCGGCGGAGCCCTGTACGACGGCACCGAAGCCGGAGAGGCCTCGAAAGGCGCCGTTAGCGCCTCGCTGGGCTGCGGCGTTCCGACCGCGGTTGCCGACCTGCACGAAGGCGAGACCGTCTTGGATCTCGGCTCCGGCGCCGGGACCGACGTACTGATCAGCGCCCGGCGCGTCGGGCCCGCAGGCAAGGCGATCGGCCTGGACATGACCGACGAGATGCTGGAACTCGCCCAAGCCAAAGCCGCCGAGGCCGGCGCGGAGAACGTCGAGTTCCTCAAGGGTCACATCGAGGACATTCCCCTCGCCGACGACAACGTCGATGTGATCATCTCCAACTGCGTCATCAACCTCTCCGGCGACAAGGACCGCGTCCTGGCCGAAGCGGCACGCGTCCTGAAGCCCGGCGGACGGTTCGCGGTCACCGACGTCATCGCGGACGAGGACATGGACGACGCGACCCGCGCCGACATGGCCGCCTGGACCGGCTGCATCGCCGGCGCGCTGACCCGCGCCGAGTTCGAACGGTCGCTGACCGCCGCGGGCCTGACCGCCATCGAGATCACCGAGACCCATCGCGTCCACGAGCACGCGGCCTCGGCGATCATCTGCGCTAGTAAGCCCGTCGGCGACGCCTCCGGCTGCTGCTCGACCGAGACCCTCGACGTCTGCTGCGAGCCCGATGCGAAGTCCGACTGCTGCGGCACCACGGCCGCAGAGACCAATACCGCGCCCACCTCCTGCGGGTGCTCGACCACGGAGAAGGCGGCGTGACCGGCCCTGCATCTGGCGCTCGTCGTCCAGCGCCAGCTTCGCGCCGAGACCGCACCGCGCTGCTGCGTGGCTCGTCGGCCCCCGCGCCTTCAGCGGGCGCTGCCGCGGCTGCTCGCGACGATCTGCTGCGCGTGAGCCGGATCGGCATCAACGGCTTCGGCCCGATGGGCCGCCTCGCGCTGCGGGCAGCCTGGGACGCACTCGACTTCGAGGTCGGCCACATCACGAGCTGAAGGCCGTCGGTGCCGCTAAGAACCCGAGCTCAGGGTTCGATAGCCGTCCCATCCAAGTCCAAGGCACGCCCCGCGATCGGTTCACCTCAACCCAGGGGCGCACCACAGCTCCCGTGCCAGAGAGCGGACGTGAGCAGCGAGCTGCTGCTGGTCGGGATCGACGAGCCGCTCGCGCGGCAGGCGGGACACTTGCCGAGGAGCTCGGGCTGCGCGGATACGACGCGGTCCACCTCGCGAGCGCTCTCGCGCTAGGCACGGACACGACGCTCGTCAGCTGGGACGAGGATCTTAGGCCCCTCGCGGCGCGGAGCGGACGGGCCGTCGCACCCGCGGACCGACCGCGTAAGGGCCTCTTGGGTGACGTCAAGGGCCCCGCGGCGCGGTGTGCTTTACCGCGCGCCACTGCGCACGGGTCGAGACCCGCGGGTCGGTCTTGTCGGGCTCGGTGAACGACGAGATGCCGTGCTTGCGATCCGACGACGCCCGCAGGCCGGGCAGCGCGACGAACGGGTAGCGCTGCACGCCCGAGGGGTCGGCGCTAAACGGCCGCAAGTCGGGCGTCGCGGTGAAGAGGTCGTCGAGGGGGCGGCTCGTGAGCGCGAAGTCAGTCGCCTCCGGCAGTCCGAGCACGTGGTCGATCGCGCTCACCGCCGACGTGAGGCTGTAGGGCGTGTGCGAGATCGTGCCGCGCTTTACGTAGGGGCTCGCGATGCCCAGCAGCCCGTGGTAGGAGCTCTTGGAGTCGCCCGTGCCCTGGGGGTCGTCCTCTACCACGATCACCGCGGTGGACTTCCAGTACGGGGAGTGCGATACCGCATCGATGATGCGGGCGGTCGCGTAGTCATTGTCGGCCACCTGCGCCTGGATCGTCGGGTAGCCCGGCTCGTCGACGATCGTCGTGTGGTCCTCGCCGAGGTAGACGTACTCGAGCGCGGGCAGCGAGCAGCGTCGCCGGTAGCCGGCGACCAGCGCGCCGGTGCACCGGTGGCTCGCGAACTGGCGGAACTCACTCTCCCACCCCTTCACCCGCCCCACATCGGGCTTGGCCAGGTCGAAGTTGGGAAAGACGGACTGCGGCGCCTGCAGCCTTTCGGGCAGCAGCCGGCCGAGCTGGGCGAGCTCCTGGTTGTACGTCCTAACGCTCCGGCCGGCGCGCCACGCCTGCTGGGTCACGAGCCCGGTCGGGGGGTAGTTCGACTGCTCCTTCCACGACTCGTTGCCATGCGCCGTGTGCGCGCCCGTGTTCGACCCCACGGCGCGCTCGAACACGTCGCTCACCGCGCCCGCGTCCTCCCACATGTGGCCCACGACGCTCGCGAAGCCCTCGTAGCTGAAGTTGTCGGACTCGGCGAACTGCGTCTGCAGCGCGTGGATGTTGGGCGTCACGTCGCGCCCGAAGAGCACGAGCGCGTTGCCCGGGCGGCCGGGGTGCAGGTCGCCGAGAATAGAGTCGTAGGTCTTGTTCTCGCGCGTGATGTAGATCACGTGGCGCAGCGGACCTCGCGGGCCGGCGAGGATCGGGTTGGGCTTCGGCTGGGTCGGATAGCGGGCGGCGAGCGTGTCGCGGGTGCGGCGCGTGAGGGCGGCAAGACCGCGCCGGTCGGGCAGCGTGAGCGTCTCGAGTGTGCCGATGGTGCCGTAGGCGGAGTCGACGACGGGCGCGATGGGGTCGGGGTCGACGTAGGGCTCAGTCGCGCCGGCGGAGCGCGCCAAGCCGCGCGCGGTGACCACGTGCAGGCGGCTGCCGTCGGGCGAGAGGGCCAGCGCGTCGGGGTACCAGCCAGTGGAAATGAGGCCGGAGAGCCTGAAGCCCCGCAGCGCGCGCGAGCGGCGCGGGACGCGGACGCGGCGCGGGCAGCCGCCGCGCGGCACGCGGCGGACGGCGCGGGCTGCGCTCGCGCTCGCGGGCGCGGCGCCGGGCACCGGGTAGGGCGCCACCAGGCGGCTGCGCGGCAGCGCGACGCCCGCGCGTGGCGGGCGCGCAGAGCCCGGGCGCCGGCTCGGCGTGAGCACGGCGACGGCGTCGTCGCCGCCCAGCGACACGTAGGCGCGCCCGTCGCGGCCAAGCACGAGCGCGTTAGGGGAGTCGTTTCGGCGGGAGAGCTGCGCGAGGTTCGTGTAGGTGGCGCAGCTCGAGTGGTTCGGGAACGTGGCGAGGCTCGCGTCGTTGGCGTCGGCGACCACGAGGCGGCCGTCGCGCGTAACGGCGACGTCGGTGGGATGGAGGCCCGTGGCCAGGACGCGCCGTGCTCCGGAGCGCGTGTCGAGTCGCGTCACCGCGCGCCCGCGCCAGTTCGTGGCGTAGAGCCAGTGGTTGTCGCGCGAGAGCGCGAGCTGGTTGGGCGAGGGAGCGAGCATGGTGCGCGTCACCTGTCCCGAGACGAGGTCGAGCCGCTGCACCTGGCCGGCCTCGGGCTCGGCCACCCACATCGTCCGGCCGTCGCGCGCGAGCGCCAGCGCGGAGACGAAGCCGCCGAGCGACAGCGTGCGCGCCAGCGTCACCGCGCCGCCCGAGCGGGGGACTTCGAGCTCATAGACGGTGCGATGGCTGCCGCCCGCGACGTAGGCGTGCGTCGAGTCGCGCGAGAAGACGATGTCCTGGAAGCCGTCGTCGAGGCGCAGCGTCTGGCGCATGGCGCCGGTGCGGGCGTCGATCACCATCACGGCGACGCCCGGGCCGGCCGAGGGTAACGGCCCGGGCACGTTGGGAGTCGCGCCACCCTGGATCTGTGGCCCGGCGATGGCCAGCAGCGTGTTGCCGTCGGGCGAGACCGCGACGCCGGTGGGATAGGCCTGCAGCGGCGTGATGTGACCGGCGGGGTCGGCGGCGCGGCCGATGGGCAGCGGGCGCGGCACGGCTCCCGCCTCGGCGGCGAAGAACAGGGCGAGCGAGGCGGCGACGGGGACGAGCCTGCCTAACACGAGCGGCAGTGTCGCACGACGCGGTCCACAAATGCGTAGATCCTGTGACGCTTGGCCCCGCAAGCGGTCGGAGCGGGCGCCCCCTGCGCAGCTTCGGTCCGACCGCCTCCAACACCGCCACTGGGGACATGACCGCTGCTCGACCACAGCGGCGATGGCTGATGTCGGGCGAGTCGGCGCCGAACTTTCACGATCGCGTCACGCTCTGGTAACGAGCGCCCCATCGCCGCCCGAGACGATGCGTGTCCACCCAACTCTTCTCGGGAGGCAGATTCGTGAGGACTCGGACGACGCTCGCGGCAAGCATGCTCGCCGTGGTAGCGCTGATCACGCTTGCTGTGAGCGCCGGCGGGGCCGAAAAGCCCCACTCGCGTGGGCCCCATACGCGGGCCCTTGATGGCGTGAAGCACATCGTGGTGATCTACGAGGAGAACCACTCGTTCGACAACCTCTACGGGCGCTGGGAAGGCGTCAACGGCCTTGCCAGCGCAGATCGTGCTCACGCCACCCAGGTCACGCAGACCGGTCGGCGCTACGCCTGCCTACTCCAGAGCGATGTCAACCTTGCCACGCCGCCTCAGGACGGGCGCTGCTCGGACACGAACCCGAAGACCGGCGCCTCCTTCCAGAGTCACTTCTACAACCGGTCGAGCGCGACGTTCGGCATGTACCCGTTCCCGATCAACGCGTACATCGGGGCGCGCGATACCACGTGTCCCGATCCCAAGGCACCTACGGCATCGCCGGCGAACTCGGGCGCGAACGGAGGCGCCGGGGTAAAGCGCGGCGAGGGCCTGCCGGGCGGCTGTACGCGCGACCTCGTGCACCGCTACTACCAGGAGCAGTATCAGCTCCACTCAGGGCGGCAGGACCGCTACACGACGGGGAGCGACGCGGCTGGGCTCACCCAGGGCTACTACCAGACGAGCACCCTGCCCGTCTACCGCTACCTGCACGCGCGCCATCATCCGCGCTACGCGATCTCGGACGCGTTCTTCCAAAGCGCCTTCGGCGGCTCGTTTCTCAACCACCAATGGCTGATCGCGGCGCATACGCCCCGATTCGTCAACGCATCCCCCCAGATGACGTCGGACGACCTGCATTCGACCACCGACACAAACGGCATGCCCAGCGCAAGCTACCCGCTCTACAAGCCGACGAGCCCGACGGTGAAGGACGCCCCGCTTACGGACTATTGCGGCGGCCCCTCGGCGTCGCGGCACGACAAGCCCCGGCGCGATGTCGCTCACGGAAACGCCGTCTGCGGCGACTGGGCGGTCAACACGATCCAGCCTCGGTACCAGCCATACGCGCCGGGAACCGCGGACACGAAGCGGCTCCCCCCGCTGCATGACCCAACGATTGGGGATCGCCTGACCAGCAAGCGGGTCTCCTGGGCTTGGTATTCGGGCGGATGGTCAAACGCGGACGGCCGGCAGGGAGAGCCGGGCTGGACGAGCGGCAGCGGCCCGACATGCACCGATCCCGGAACCGATCCCAAGGCGAGCTACCCGCACTGCCCCGACAGGCTCTTTCAGTATCACCACCAGCCGTTCAACTACTACGCCAACTACGCGCCGGGCACGACGGCGCGCGCCCGGCACCTGCGCGATGAGCGGGAGTTCATCAACGCCGCCAAGGCCTCGAGGACGAGGTGCCGGCTCAAGCAGGTCTCGTTCGTCAAGCCGCTGGGCAAGGAGAACGAGCATCCCGGCTACGCCAGCGAGACCGCCGGAGACAGCCACCTCGTGAGCCTGCTCAAGTCGATCCAACGCAGCGCGTGTGCCAAGGACACGATGGTCGTCGTGACCTACGACGAGTTCGGCGGTCAATGGGACCACGTGCCCCCGCCGGGCCAGGGCGGCATGCCCGGCCCGCACGAAGCGTGGGGTCCCGGGACGCGGATCCCGGCGCTGACGATCTCCCCACGACTGCGCGGCGACTTCGTAGTCGACCACCGCCAACACGACACCACTTCGATTCTGGCGACGATCGAGCACCGCTTCGCGCTTGCCCCGCTGGGCTCCCGCGACGCACACGTAAGCGACCTGGCGAGCGTGTTCGCTGCGCCGAGCCGGCGCCGCGCGCTACCGCCGCCACCACCGCATGCCCCGAGGACACGCCCGGGCCGCTCGCCCGGTCCGTGTCCGATTGGCCCGAGGCCAAGCGCGTGCTGATCGTCCGGGGACGTGGTCTTCAACGTCGCGCTCCTGAACGGCCGTGTCGGCTTGCGCGAGCCCTGGGGTGCTGACCGTCGACCCCGCGCGCAACCGCGAGCCTTGCCCCGCTTGAGTCGAGGCCGGCCTTAACGAAGCGGGCTCACACGCCTGCCATCTCCCGAACCTGGGTGAGCCGGATGTGGTTGCCCGAGGGATCGCGGAACGACGAGTCGATCCCGTATGGGCGCTCCTCGGGCTGCTCGACGAACTCGACCCCGCGGCCCTTGAGCTCTTCGTACGAGGCATGACAGTCCTCGGTCGCGAGGAAGATCGTTCCCGCAAAGCCCTTCGCCATGAGGCTCCGCACCTGCTCGGCGCTCTCCGGGTCCATCACCGGCGGGCCCGGTATGGACATGAGGACGATCGCTACGTCGGGCTGGCCGACCGGTCCGACGGCGAGCCAGCGGAAGTCCCCCATCTCGGGGAGCGTCACGTCGGCGCGTACCTCCATGCCGAGCTTCTCGCTGTAGAAGGCGAGCGCCTCGTCCTGGTCCTGCACCCACAACTGCGCGTTGGCGAGCCTGATCATCGGATTGCTCCTGAGTCGATGGACTGGTCTCAGCGAGGCTAGGTCGGCGGCGCTCTGTTGTCTTCTCGAAACGTGCGGTGTTGCGGGCGGCCGTGGGCGCGCAGTACGCACGCCGGGATCAGCGCATGCTGGGCGGCCGGGGGGAACGACAGGCGGTAGGCGGTCGGGGACACGCCGTGGTTGCGCTTGAAGCTGGCGGTGAACGAGCCGACGCTCCGCAGGCCGACGGAGAAGCAGATGTCGACGATCGAGCGATCGGTGCTCCGCAGCAGCGCACCGGCACGCTCGAGGCGCCGAGTGAGCAGGTAGGCGTGTGGGGACTCGCCGAACGCGCGGCGGAACTCGCGACTGAAGTGAGCGCGCGAGAGCCCGGCGGCGCCCGCCAGGTCATCCACTTCCAGCGGCTCGAAGTAGCGAGCGTCGGCCAGGTCCTTGGCGCGAAGCAGGTGGCGGTCGGTCGGAGCGAAAACCATGCGGCGCAGTATCGGCGTCGATCGGCTCGGTCAGCTTCGCTCGTACGGCGCGTAGCGGTGGTGCAGCATCAGGTCGTTGCCGTCCGGGTCGCGGAGGAACGCCATGTGGCATACGCCCGTGTCCAGCGTCTCGCCGGCGAAGGCCACGCCCTTGGCCTCGAGCTCGGCCCGCGCCGCCGCCACGTCGTCGACGTGGAGGGCGGGATGCGCGTTTCGCTGCGGCGTGAACTCCATGCCGAGCCGCTCGGGCTCCCAGATGCCGAAGCAGGTCTCACCGAGCCAGAACTCGAATCTCCCGTGCTCGTCGGGCCGTAGCCCCAGCGTGTCCACGTAGAAGGCACGTGCGCGTTCGGAGTCCTGCGAGGGGATGGCGACGAAGTCGAGCTTGGTGATCATGGAAGGAGCGTAATGGCCCTGTCGATCCCGACGGTGCTCGTTCGTGCAGGACCGCCGATCGAGCTCGCCCATGCACCGGCCGAGC
>JAABUZ0100009930.1_pt1 | contig 10727 bp, 10 predicted proteins | sample 5562091 | NCBI WGS metagenome assembly JAABUZ01 (sample SAMN12813069, study PRJNA571459) | rock metagenome | isolation source: Antarctica rocks | place: Antarctica: Victoria Land, Linnaeus Terrace sud | collected 2015-12-21
CGCCGCCGCGCGACCGGCCGCCGCGCAGGCCAAGGCCCCTGCCCCCGCTTCGGGGCCCACCTGCGACGTGAGCCAGAACAATCCCGGCTCGCTCGGTCTCGCCTTCCTGAGCATCCAGAGCGCGCAGAACCTGCCCGACACCGCCGCGAAGCTCAAGTCGCTGCGCAGCGCCGTGGGGCGCGTGACCGGCGACGCGAACGCCGCCAAGGTCAACCCGACCGGGACGGCGCTCACGCTCGCGCAGGCGCTCATGTTGATGGCGCAGGACCTCCGCCTCTCGATGAGCGCCACGCGCGCGGACCTCGGGTACGCCAACAACGGCCCGCAACCGGCCGACCTGCTCAAGACGATCGATTCGCTCGCGACCGTTGTCGAGCAGGCGAAGCCGAATTGTGCGCCGACGATGTTGCAGATCCGTCAGAACGCGTGGGTGCCGAGCGTGAACGCGGCGCTCGCCGCGCTCAACGCGCAGAAGCCCGACTCCGCGGCGCGGCTCGCCGAGCGCGCGCTCGTCGTCTACAAGGGCAGCCCGCTGCCCTACTACGTCCTCGCCAACGTCGCGCAGCAGAAGAACGACGCCGCGACCGCCGCGCGCTACTGGCCGCAGGTCGCGAAACTCGCCGAAGGCGACACCAGCGCGCAGGCCCGCGACCTCCGCTCGGCGGCGCTCCAGAACCTCGCGATCAACGCCGTGAGCACCGCGCAGGCGGCGCCCGCGGCCGACAAGCCCGCGCGCGCCAAGGAAGCCGCGGACGCGATCCGCACCTTCCTCGCCGCCTACCCGAACAGCGGCGACGCGCCACGCCTCCAGGCGACGCTCGCTCAGATGGTCACGCTCACCGGCGACAAGAGCGCGCTCGGCTCGGTCTACGCCGACCAACTCGCGAACCCGTCCAAGTACGACGACCTCGCGCTGACCAACGCGGGCGTGATCGCCTCGCAGGCCGGCAACAAGGACGACGCGGCCAAGCTCTTCGCCTCCGCGCTCGAAAAGAACGCGTACCAGCGCGACGCGCTCAACAACCTCACGGCGACCTACTACCAGCAGCAGCACTGGGCGCAGATGATCCCGGTCGGGCAGCGCCTGATCGCGGTCGACCCGGCGAACCCGGAGAACTACCTCTTCCTCGCCTACGCGTATCAGGGGCTCGCGAAGAACGCTCCGCAAGGCGCGCAGAAGAAGGCCTACACCGACTCGCTCGTGAAGTACAACCAGATGAGCGAGCAGATGCCCGTGAAGGTGTCGTTCACCGAGTTCACGCGCGGCGAGTCGCGCGCGGTGCTCGGCATGAACGTCGAGGCGCGCAAGACCGAGACGTCGACCACGACGAGTGGGACCGCGCGCGCCGGCGCGCGCGGCGCGGCGCGCCCAGCGGCCGCGGCGTCCGCCGGCCCGAAGACGGTGACGCTGGCCGTCGAGTTCCTCGACCGCAACGGTCAGGTGGTCGACACGCAGAACGTGACCGTCGGCCCGATCGCCGTCGGCGACAGCAAGGCGACGCGCGTCGAGTCCGCGAAGGGCGGCATCGCCGCGTTCCGCTACAAGCTCGCGAGCTGACCCACGCGCGCGAGGGGGGAGGCGGACGCCCGCCTCCCCCCTCTTGTCGTTGTCCGGCGCCGCTCCTCCCCCGGCATGCGTAAGCTGCTCCTCCTCGTCGGCGCGCTGCTCGCCGCGCACCTCGCCTTCCTGTTCGTGCGCCCGTCGGGCGCGGCCACGCCGCCCGCCGGCCCGGGGCTCGACGTCGGCGTCGTGTTCGACGTCGGCGGCCGCGGCGACAAGTCGTTCAACGACGGCGCCTACCTCGGCGCGACCGGCGCGGCGCGTGCGTTAGGCGCGCGCGTGCGCTACGTCGAGCCGGGCGAGGGCTCCGACCGCGAGGCCGGGCTGCGGCTGCTCGCGGCCGAGGGGATGGAGCTGGTGGTCGGCGTCGGGTTCATCTTCACGGACGATTTGACGCAACTCGCGAAAGAATACCCGCACACCCGCTTCGCCGGCGTCGACTACGCGGTCGCCACGGACAAGCAGGGCAACCCCGTCCCGCCCCCGCCCAACCTCGAGGCGTTGAAGTTCCGCGAGGAGCAGGGCTCGTTCCTCGCCGGCGCGCTCGCCGCGCTCGTCGGCGGGTCCAAGAAGGTCGGCTTCGTCGGCGGGATGGACATCCCGCTCATCCACAAGTTCGAGGCCGGCTACCGCGCCGGCGTGCTCCACGTCTGCCCCGACTGCCAGGTGATCGCGCAGTACGCGGGCGTCACGCCCGAGGCGTTCCGCAACCCGGGGCGTGGCAAGGAGCTCGCGCTCTCGCAGTACAACAACGGCGTGAACGTGATCTTCCACGCCTCGGGCTCGACGGGGTTAGGCGTGTTCGAGGCCGCGCGCCAGGCGGGCAAGCTCGCCATCGGCGTCGACGCCGACCAGTACAAGGAGGCGCCGGGCTACGTGCTGACCTCGATGGTCAAGGGCGTCGACGCGGCCGTGTTCGACGCCATCCGCAGCGTGCACGACAGCGCCTTCCGCGGCGGCGTGCGGCAGTTCGGCCTCAAGGAGGGCGGCGTGTCCCTCGTCGAGGACGCGAACAACGCGCGCCTCATCCCGCCCTCGGCCCGTGCGCGGCTCGCCGGGCTGCGCGACTCGATCATCGCCGGGCAGATCCAGGTCCCGACCGACCGATGACCACGCGGCGTGCGCCCCCGGGCGACGGCGACCTCGCCCTCCGGGTCCGCGGCGTGGCGAAAACGTTCGGCCCGGTCGTCGCCAACCACGACGCCTCGCTCGAGGTCCCCCGCGGCGAGATCCACGCCCTCGTCGGCGAGAACGGCGCGGGCAAGAGCACGCTCATGCGCGTCCTCGCCGGCCTCTACGCCCCCGACGCGGGCACGGTCGAGGTCGCGGACGCCGCGGGCGCGCTGCGCGACGTCACCGGCTGGACGACGGCCCAGGCGATCGCCGCGGGCGTCGGCATGGTGCACCAGCACTTCATGCTCGTCCCGCCCCTGACGGTGGCCGAAAACGTGGTGTTAGGCCGCGAGCTGACTCGCGGATTTCTCGGGCGCGGCGTGACACTCGACCGCGCGCGCGCCGAACGCGAGGTCTCGGCGTTGGCCGCGCGCACCGGACTGCTCGTCCCCGCCGGCCGACCGGTCGCGGAGCTCTCCGTCGGCGAGGCGCAGCGCGTCGAGATCCTCAAGGTGCTCTACCGCGGCGCGCGCCTGCTGATCCTCGACGAGCCCACCGCCGTGCTGTCCCCGCCCGAGGTGCGCGAGCTGTGGACCGTCCTCCGCGGCCTCGTCGCCGCCGGCGGCACGGTCGTCCTCATCACGCACAAGCTCGACGAGGTGGTCGAGGTCTCGGACGCGATCACCGTCATGCGCGCCGGCGCCACCGTCGCCCGCCTGCGCACCGCCGAGACCACCCCGCGCGAGATCGCCCGCGCGATGGTCGGCCGCGACGTCACCCTCGCCCTCGACGCTCGGCCTAACGGATCGGCCGCCGACGACCCCAGCGCCTTCCTCGGCGCCCAGGAGCTGGCCGCACCGCCCGGCCCCACCACCCCTGCCGTCGTATCCCCTGCGGTCGTATCCCCGGCCGTCGTATCCCCTGCAGGCAGTATCCCCGGCCGTTCACGGGCCGGCGCGCAGGACCCACCCCCGCCCGCCCTCTCCGTCCGCGCCCTCGTCGTCGCGTCCCCCCGCCGCCCCCGCGAAGTCGACGCCCTGAGCTTCGACCTCGCCCCCGGCGAAATCCTCGGCGTCGCCGGCGTCGAGGGCAACGGTCAAACGGAACTCGTCGAAGCCATCGCCGGCCTAACGCCCGCGACCGCCGGCCGGATCGCCCTCGCCGGCCGCGACGTCACCGCCCTCGACGTCCGCGCCCGCGCCGACGCCGGCCTCTCGCACATCCCCGAAGACCGCCACCGCCGCGGCCTCCTCCTCGACTACTCCGTCGCCGACAACCTCGTGCTCGGCCTGCAACACCGCTACACGCGCCGCGGCCCCCTCGCCCGCGTCCTCGGCGCCACGCTCGACCGCGGCCGCGTCGCCGACACCGCGCGCCGGCTCGTCGCCGAGTACGACATCCGCCCCGCCGACCCGGCCCTCCCCGCGCGGGCCCTCTCCGGCGGCAACCAGCAGAAGATCGTCATCGCCCGCGAAATGACCGGGCGCGACTACCACGTCCTCCTCGCCTCGCAACCCACGCGCGGCGTCGACGTCGGCGCGATCGAGTTCATCCACGGCCAACTCCGCCGCGCCCGCGACGCCGGTAAGGCCGTGCTCCTCGTCTCGGCCGACCTGGCCGAGGTGCTCGCCCTGGCCGATCGGGTCGCGGTGATGTACCGCGGACGGTTCGTCGCCGTGCTGCCCCGGCGCGAGGCCACCACCGAGCGGCTCGGGCCTCTGATGACCGGCGCGACCGCGGGCGCGCCGGCCGGAGCCGCCGCGTGAGGTCGCGCTGGCTCGAGGGCGCGCTGCCGCCCGTCGTCGCGTTGCTCGTCGCGCTCCTCGTCGGCGACGTGCTGATCCTCGTCTTCGGGCAGGCGCCCGGGAGCGTCTACCGACTCCTCCTCGAAGGCACGTGGGGGAACGCCTACGGCTTCGGCCAGGTGCTCTACAAGGCCACCACCCTCGCCTGTACCGGGCTCGCCTTCGCGGCCGCGGCGCGCGCGGGGTTGTTCAACGTCGGCGCGGAGAGCCAGCTCGCCGTCGGCGGCTTCGCGGCGGCGCTCGTCGGCCTCGCCTTCCCGGTCGGCACGCCGGGGCTGCTCGCGGTGCCCTGCTGCGTGGTGGCCGCGATGATTGGCGGCGGCGCGGTCGGCGCGCTCCCCGGTTGGCTCCGCGCGCGCTTCGGCGCGAGCGAGGTGATCGTGACGATCATGCTCAACTTCGTCGTGCTCGCCGCGCTCAACTACGTCGTCGCCGCGCACCTACACGTGCCCGAGACGCTGCACACGCCCGAGATGCACGCCGGCATGCTGCCGCGGCTGAGCGACGTCTCGCGCGCCTTCCACGGCGCCGCCGCGAACGCCGCGATCGCGGTCGCCCTGCTCGCCGCGGCCGCCCTCTGGTGGATCCTCTTTCGCACGCGCGCCGGCTATGAGCTGCGCGCCGTCGGCCTCCAGCCCGACGCCGCGGAGTACGGCGGCGTGCGCGTCGGCCGCGTCTGGATCGGCGCGATGACACTCTCCGGCGCGCTCGCCGGGCTCGGCGGCCTCAACTACGTGCTCGGCTACAAGGGCTACTACGAGGAAGGGTTCGCCACGGGCTCCGGCTTTCTCGGCATCGCCGTCGCGTTAGTCGGCCGCAACCATCCCGCTGGGGTGCTCCTCACCGCGCTGCTCTTCGCGACGCTCTCGCAAGGCGGGCTCGCGGTGAACGCGCTCGTGCCGAAGCAGATGGTCGACGTGCTGCAGGCGGTCGTGATCCTCGCCGTCGTCACGGCCGTGCCCGAGGTGCGGCGCGTCCTGCGCAGCGCGGCCACGCCGCGGCTCCGGGCCCCGGCGGCCAGCACGGCGGCCGCCGCGCCGACGTCGGTCGTGGAGGCCCACCCGTGATCGTCCTCGCCTTCTTCGCGCAGACGCTGCGCATCGTCATCCCCTACCTGCTCGCGGCCGCGGGCGGCGTGATGAGTGAGCGCGCGGGGGTGATCGCGCTCACTCTCGAAGGGTTCATGCTCGCGGGCGCGTTCGGCGCGGCGACGGGCAGCTACGCCTTCGGCTCGCCGTGGGCGGGCGTCGCCTGCGGGATCGTCGGCGGCGTGGTGATGGCGCTGCTGCTGGCGCTCGCCGCGGTGCGCTTCCGCGCCGACCAGGTCGTCGTCGGCGTCGCGCTCAACCTGCTCGCCGTCGGCGCGACCCGCTTCTTTCTGCGCTTCGCCTTCGACAGCTCCAGCAACTCGCCGCGCGTGCCGGGTTTCGGCTCGGAGGCCGCGGGCGCCGGGCGTGCGGCGGGGACCGGGGCCGGCGCGGGCCTGCTCTCCGTGCTCACCAACCCGCTCGTCTGGGTCGGGCTCGCGACGCTGCCGGCGGTGGCGTGGCTCCTGTATCGCACCCCGTTCGGACTGCGCGTCCGCGCCGTCGGCGAGAAGCCCGAGGCCGCCGCGACGCTCGGCGTGCCGGTCGACCGGGTGCGCTGGATCGCCGTGGCCCTCTCGGGCGTTCTGGCCGGGCTCGCCGGCGCGTACCTCGCGCTCGACCAGCACCAGTTCACCGACGGCATGACCGCCGGGCGCGGGTTCATCGCGCTCGCGGCCGTGATCTTCGGGCGCTGGGACCCGCGCCGCGTCGCGCTCGCCTGCGTCCTGTTCGCGGCGGCCGAGGCGTTCCAGATCCAGCTGCAGGGCGCCCAGCTCGTCCCCTCGCAATTCGTCGAAATGATCCCCTACGTGCTCACCATCGTCGCGCTCGCCGGCGTCGTCGGCCGCGCCGCCCCGCCCGCCGCGTTAGGCAAGGCGGCGTGACGGACGCCGCACCGGCCGCGGCCGCCCCGGCAGGAGGAGCCGCCCCTCCGGCCGCCGGCCGGGCGTCGACGACGCGCTCCGACCTCGGCAAGCTCGTGATCCTGATGATCACGGCGTTCGTCGACATGATCGGGGTGCTGATGGTCATCCCGCTGCTGCCCTTCTACGTCAAGGCGTTCGGCGGCCACGGCCTCGACCTCGGCGGCTACCACCTGGGCGTCGGGCAGATCACGGCCCTCCTCGTGAGCGCGTTCACCCTCGCCCAGCTCGTGAGTGCCCCGCTCTGGGGCCGCTTCTCCGACCGCTACGGCCGGCGCCCCGCGCTCGTCATCGCGCTCGGGGCGTCGGTCGTGGCGTACGTGATCTTCGGGTTCGCGACGTCGCTCGTGCCGCTCTTCCTCTCGCGCCTCGTGCAGGGCGCGGGTGGCGGGACGACGGGCGTCATCCAGGCCTACGTCGCCGACGCGACGCGCCCCGAGGACCGCGCCAAGTCGCTCGGCTGGCTCTCGGCCGCGACCAACGCGGGCGTCGCGTTAGGCCCGGTCATCGGCTCGTGGTCGTCGCACCTGAGCCACAAGGCGCCGGGCCTCATCGCGGCCGCGCTCTGCACGGTGAACATGGTGTTCGCGTGGACGTACCTCAAGGAGGCGCGCGACCCGAACGCGGCGACCACGACCGGCCAGCACAAGGCCGTCGCCCCGCCGCGCCGCTCGAGCAGCGCCGTGCTGCGCGTCATCACCCACCCGGCCGACTCGGCGTCCCGGTTGATCCTCATCTACGCCGTCGCGATCGGCGCCTTCCAGGGCGTGAACTCGATCCTCGCCCTCTTTCTCGCCAATCGCTACGGCGTGACCGCGACGACGATCGGCTACTTCTTCGCCTACGTCGGCGTGCTCTCCGTGTTTACGCGCGCGTTCCTGCTGAGCTGGATGATCGACCGCTTCGGCGAGGCGCGCCTCTCGCGCCTCGGCATCGTGCTCCTGGTCCTCGGGCTCGGCACCCTCCCCCTCACCCACGCGCTCTGGCAGCTCGCGATCTCGGTCGCCCTCATGCCGCTCGGCGCCGCGTTCACCTTTCCGTGCGTGACGGCCATGCTCTCGCGCGTCGTCGCGGGCACGGAGCGCGGCCTGTACATGGGCGTGCAACAGACCTTCGGCGGCGGGGCCCGCGCGATCTTTCCGATGATCGCCGGCTACACGTTCGACCGGCTCGGCGTGGGTGTGCCGTTCGTGATCGCGGCGGTCGTGGTCGCGTCGACGTTGTTGCTGGGGTTCGATCTGGAGAGCTACATCCCGCGCCGCTCGCAGCCGGCGGCGGCGGGATGAAGGGCGGCACGACGGTGCCGCCCGTTGCAACTTCCCCGCTTCCGTCATACTTTGTCCGAATCGTGGGCATCCGCCCGCCGCGCCGCAAGGCGCCTCACCCGTTCGGAGCTGGTCCGGCACACGTGCGGCCGGAAACGGCCCACGCGTCGCCCCGACCCCGGCCACCCCGGCCGATCGCGGGAGCACCTCACGTCAGGAGCAGATACTCGATGATCGAAGTGCGGCTCGAAGAGAGCGACCGGCTCGACTGGGCGCTCAAGCGGTTCAAGAAGAAGGTCACGCAGGCCGGCATCCTCCAGGAGCTGCGCCGCAAGCGCCACTACGTGAAGCCGAGCGAGGCGCGCCAGCTCAAGTCTGCCGCCGCCCGTCGCCGCAAGCGTAAGCCGACCCGCGTCTGAGCCCGTCGTTCGTCTTAGGCCACCAGCCCGCAGCCACCCGCTGCGGGCTTCGTGTTTGTGGGGCTCGCTCCTGCGTACGGCCTGCTACGGCCGGCGGTTCGAGCGTAGAAGCGGCGGCAGCGACAGCAGCGCCCACGCGCCTTCGAGCACGATGAAGCCCCAGCGTCGATCGACGATCGCGACCCAGGCGAGGATCGCGCTGCCGACGAAGTTGAGGGCGTTGTAGCTGCGGTGTTCGCGGCCGAGAAGGCCGCGCTGGTACGCGACGTAAGCGGCGAGGATGAGGGCGGCGCCGACGAGCGACGCGAGTTGGTAGAGCATGGCGTGGTGGCGTGCGACCGGCGGGGCGAGATTACAGGGTGCGTTGGCTCTCGCTCCTCCTCCCCCTCACGTTGCGCGCCGCGGCGTGGCCGCCGCTCGCGGTCGACCTGCTGCGCGTGGGCTGGCGCTTTCGGCGGCGCGCGTGGTGGCGGCGCGCGCCCTTTCTACCGGTGCCGTCGATGCCGTACGTGCGATGGCGCATGTTGACCGCGTACGGCGACGAGGACGCGCTGCCGACGCCGGACGACGTCGTGCGGTACGCGCGGTGGATCTCACGGCAGCGGTGAGCGCGCGCGGCGGACCGCGTGGCGGCGCGGTGACGATCGTCGTCGGCGACGCGCTCGCGCGCCGGCTCGAAGCGCAGGCGTACGGGCTCGGCTTCGACCTGGTGGGCGTGGCGCGGCTCGGGCCCGCGGAGACGGCGGGCGCGTTCGAGGCGTGGCTGGAGGCGGGGTACGCGGGGGAGATGGCCTATCTCGCGCGCGGCGCCGAGCGGCGGCGTGACACGCGACGGCCGTACGAGGGCGCGGCGAGCGCGATCGTCGTCGCGCTCGACTACGGCGGGCGCGCGCCGAGCGGGCCGGTGGCGCGCTACGCGCGGGGGGACGACTACCACGACGTGCTCGTGGGCAAGCTGCACGCGCTGCACGCGTGGCTCGACGAGGCGTTAGGCACCCGGGTACCCGGGAAGGCGTACGCCGACACGGGCCCGATCCTCGAGCGCGACCTCGCGCGGCGCGCGGGGCTCGGCTGGTTCGGCAAGAACACCAACCTGCTGCACCCGCGGCTCGGGTCGTTCTTCTTCCTCGGCGCGCTGCTGCTCGCGGCCGAGGTTCCGCCGAGCGCGCCCTTCGACGCGGACCGGTGCGGGACGTGTACACGGTGCCTGGATGCGTGTCCGACGGACGCGTTCGTCGCGCCGCGCGTGCTGGACGCGACGCGGTGTATTTCGTACCTGACGATCGAGCAACGCGGGGAAATCCCGCAGGCGCTGCGCGCGGGGGTCGGGGACCGGCTCTACGGGTGCGACGTGTGCCAGGACGTGTGCCCCTGGAACGTGCGGTTCGCGCGGGAGGTGCGGGAGCCGGCGTTCGCGGCGCGCGATGTGTTAGGCGGGCGGGATGCACCCACGCTGGCGCGTGAGCTGTTGGGCATGACCCAACCGGAGTTCTCGTCCGCGTTCAAGGACTCGCCGATGAAGCGGGCGAAGCTGCGCGGCCTCAAGCGCAACGCGGCCGTCGTGCTGGGCAACGTCGGCACCGGCGAGGACGTCGCCGTGCTGACGCGCGCGCTCGCCGACCCCGAGCCGCTCGTGCGCGAGCACGCGGCGTGGGCCCTCGGCCAAATCGCGCCCCGTCGGCGAGATCGTTGATCTCGCGCCGCCTCGGCCGCTGCCGCGCTACCCGCTGGCGAGCGCGCGCAGCCGCGCCAGCACCGAGTCCGTGAGTTCGGGGAACGCCCGCGCGTCGGGGAGACTGGCCGCGACGATCTCCGCGGCCCACGGTCCGGTCAGGAAGTCGCGCGTCGCGTGGGTGATGAACTGCCGCGCGTCAGGTGGGATCGTCGGCACCTCGGCGACGACGCTCGGTCGACCCGCCACGAGCGTGATGACGTCTTCGAGGTCATGGCTCATGAGCGGGTCCTCGGCGCCGCGGTGGTGAAAGGCCTCCCACTTGGTCGCGAGGAACGCCGGCGCGGTGATCGCGCGAATCGCCAGGTCAGGCGCCAGCTGCAGCGCAGCCGCCGTGTCCAGCGCGAGCGGGTACCAGCGGTTCGTGAAGCCGAGCACGTCTTCGTCCAACGGCATGACGTCGAGCACCAGATCACTCGACGTCCGCATGCGGCAAATCGGTGCCCCTGCACGAGTATCCGGCGAGGACCCCAGCGTCCCGAGTCGTTGTTGCAGCCGGTGGTACGCGACACGCGTGGTCACGCGCACCACGACATCCACATCGTCGGTCGGGCGCACGCGCACTGCGGCAGGATCGGTAACGAGCAGTTCGACCATCTGACCGCCGACGAACACCACCTCCGGTAGCAGCGGAGCGATACGTCGGGCCGTGCGCAGCAGCCGCTCGCGATTCGGACGTCCGACGGCCGGATTCACGCGTGCTGCCCCGGAATGGACGTCAGACGATGCTGGAGTAACTGGCGTGCACGTTGTCGCTCGCGCGCCCGCCCGACGCGGAGGGCGTCTACGAGGGTGAGCAACTCGTAGAGCGGCGGATTCCG
>JAABUZ0100009931.1_pt1 | contig 10726 bp, 9 predicted proteins | sample 5562091 | NCBI WGS metagenome assembly JAABUZ01 (sample SAMN12813069, study PRJNA571459) | rock metagenome | isolation source: Antarctica rocks | place: Antarctica: Victoria Land, Linnaeus Terrace sud | collected 2015-12-21
CTCTTGCAATGCGTAGGAGGGCTTTAACGTCTAAATCGTCATAGACGTTGTGGAAAGGCGATGTGATCAAAACAGTGCGTTGCCTGGAAAGTTTTCGTGATCAGCGACAGCGATGATCTGGTTCAGGCGTGCCATGGGGCTTTCTCCTTGTTCTATCACGATCTCATCTACTGCCAGTCTATCGTCTATGATGGCAACGCCGCTATGGACGCGTCGCAGGGGGCAGGGGGCAGGGGGCAGGGGGCAGGGGGTAGGGGGCAGTAATTGACTGTGCTGAGCGGCTTTATGACGTGCGGACGCGCCCACCTTGGCTCACCAGCAGGTATCCTGAACCAGTGCGGCCAGTACACGTTGGCGTAAATAGCCTGGCGCTCGGGCGCGGCCTGCGACTAAAGTCGCATGGCAGGGACCGGACACTGACGTGTCTCACTGGCCTGCCAAGGTACGTGAGCTAACGTGTACTAGCCGCCGGCACACGATGATTGGCAACTGGCAACTTCGTAAGGGGAGTCCATTGAACCTGTCCGACCGCGCCCTGACCGAGGGCGACACCTTGCTAACGACCCTGGGCATCACGCTCGTGGACCAGGACCCGTCGCGCGTGGTGGCCACCATGCCCGTCACCTCGCGCGTCCACCAGCCCTTCGGCTACCTCCACGGCGGCGCCAGTGTGGCCTTGGCCGAGACGGTGGCCAGCATGGGCGCTGTCCTCAACTGCGAGCCGGGCATGGTGGCGTTCGGCCTGGAGATCAACGCCAACCACCTGCGCTCCAAGAGGAGCGGCCTGCTCACGGCGGTCGGCACGCCGTTGCACAAGGGCCGTACGACGCAGGTCTGGGAGGTGCGTATCCAGGACGAGGACGAGCAACTCATTTGCATCTCCCGCTGCACCCTGGCCATCGTGCCGATGAAGGACTGACCCGTGCTTGACGTCTGCCTGCTGGGAACGGGCGGGATGCAGCCGCTGCCCTGGCGCTGCCTCTCGGCCACGCTGGTGCGCGCGGGTGCGGGCTTGTTGCTGATCGATTGCGGCGAGGGCTCCCAGATCGCGGTGCGCGAGCGCGGCTGGGGCCTGCGCAACCTCTCGGCCATCCTGCTGACCCACCTGCACGCCGACCACGTGCTGGGACTGCCCGGCCTGTTGCTGACCCTGGGCCACTCCGGCAAGGGGCCCGACGACCCGCTGACCGTCTACGGTCCCGAGCCGCTGATCCCGGTGGTGCAGGGGTTGATGCGCGCGGCGGGCAACCTGCCCTACCCGCTGCATCTAGAAGTGCTGCGGGGCGGTGAGCGCTTCGCTCCCATGGGCGTGCCCGAGGTCACGGTCGGCTCGCTGCGGCTCGACCACGGCGTGCCCTGCCTGGCCTACTCCGTGGCCATCGGGCGTGAGCCGCGCTTCGATCCCGACCGCGCCCGCGCGTTAGGCGTGCCGCTGCCGTCGTGGCGCCGTCTGCAGCACGGCGAGGCCGTGGAGGTGGAGGGACGCTTCGTGCAGCCCGACGAGGTGCGCGGCCCGGCCCGCCGCGGCCTGCGCCTGGTGCTGGCCACCGACACGCGGCCCACGCCCGGCCTCTCGGAGTTCCTGCGCGCCGACGGAGGGACCGACCTGTTTATCGCCGACGGCATGTACGGCGACGAGGAGAACAAGCCCACGCGTTGGGAAGCGCAGCACATGACCTTCGCCGAGGCCGCCACGTTGGCCAGGGACGGCGGGGCGCGCCGCCTGTGGCTGACGCACTTCAGCCCCTCGTTGCCCGATCCCCTGGCCTACCGCGACCGCGCCGCTGCGATCTTCCCCGCCACCACCATCGGCCGCGACGGCATGACCGACACGCTCGTCTTCGAGGAGGACTAAGTAGGTGTTGCGCCGTTTGTGCAGTGTCGATGTATGGGAGTGCCTCTCAGGAACGTACCCGCACCTACCTCGCCTGGATTATTCAGGGGGCTGCGGCGCGGGGTCCACTATATAACGTGTTCGATGAGATCATCGTCACACCCGTTGTGCGCATCTATTCGAGCGGCGCGAGGATGACTCAGGGCAGGTAGCCCTGCTCCTGCAAGTGCGCGATGAGGTAGCGCGCGTAGGCGTCGCCGGCGATGCGCAACGCGGTGTCTTCGACGTCGGGCAGGGGAGTTTGCCAGAGCCAGGCCACGTCGAGCCAGAAGCCGGGCAATGCGCGTGAGCGGTAGATGCCCTGCGCGTCGGGAGCGATCGGCTGGTAGGCGCCCTGGGCGTCGAGTTGGTAGAAGGTGGCCTGTCGCGTGTCGGGGTCGAGCAGCCAATACTCGGGGACGCCGCCGGCCTGGTATTCGGCAAGCTTCGTCTCATAGTCGCGCGTGACGCTCTCGGGCGATACGATCTCCACGACCAGATCGGCCGGACCGTCGATGAAAGTCGAGCGCAAGCGCGCCAGGCTCACATGTGATAGGAATAACAAGTCAGGCTCACGCCCGGACCCCGGCAACTTCATCTGAAAGGGCGGGTTCATGATGTTGCCCAGGTTATGCACCAGCACGTAGCGGCCCACGACCTCCGACAAAAATCGCGCCAGCTGCTGGTGTCTCGCATTGGCCGGACTCGTCATCTCCACTCTCCCATCGACCCATTCGGCCAGGGTGTCCTCGTCCGCCCAGTCCAGGAACTCCTCGTAGGTCATGGTCGCCTGTGCGCGCTGCACTACCATCGTTTCGCCTCGCGTCCCATCCACACTCGGTACACTATTGCTATTCATGATACGATATCGGGCTTGTGAAGAGCGCCAACGGACCGACGGCTAGCCCCCGCCGCCGATGCCACGGAAGATGCTGGCCAGGCCGAGGAACGTGTCCCGCGCCCCCTCGATTGTCACGGACCCATCCTGGAGGGCGCGCTCCAGGGGAAGCCGGCCCGCGATGAGGCGCACATACTGGTCGATCGTGAGAGACACCGTTACGTCAGGCGTCGGGCTTACTCCTGGTGTGAGCGTGAGGTGGCCGTTTTCGGCCGTGAGGGTCATGAACCCTACCCCGTCGCCGACGCGCAGGAGATAGCGGCCGGGCGACGTGTTGATGCCGTCCGAACTGGCAATCAGCGGCGCGAAGGTCGCCATGCCCGAGGCGAGACCCCGCGCCCAGGGCATGGGGATGGTGGCTCTGGAATCGGGACCCACGTGGAGATCCCAGTCATGGTAGACGCCTTCCTCCATAGCCACGAAGGTCGCCCGCCAGAGCGGCATCCGAATCCAGCCCAGATCCACCACCTCCTCCAGCCCAGCGGGCGTGGCTGCCTCGATCTCCGCCGGTATGGCGTCCGCCGCCTGACGCAGCCGGTCGGCCAGGTCCGCGGGTGGGAGGGTCTTCAGCGACTCGTATAAGCTGGCCGGGAGCGGCGTCTCGTGGCGGGTGACGCCGCGCGTCAGGTTGGCAAACCACACAGCCTCGCCGACGATGTGGCCGGCAAGCGCGCGAACGTCCCAGTCAGCGCATCCCGTCGGACCGCTCCACTCCGTCTCGGGTAAGGCGTGCAACGTCGCCGCTGCATCCCCGTACGCCTCGGCCGCCGTTCGCGCATACAGCCGTGCGGTAGTTTCTATCGTGCGCTGGTCAGGTTCCGTCATCCATCCTCCCCCTGTATCTCGCGCCGTTGCCGTTTGTGTCGTGTACTGCTGGCTCCTGAGTACACGCCCCTGGCGCCCATCCGCCGCAAGCGGAGCACGAATGGGGCTTGGCCATACGGTCAAGACCTCACTCATTTGTCTCTTTACCCCCTTCGTTTCCCTCGGCCGCCAGCGGGCCAGTTCGTCCGCGATCAGGTGGCGCAGGTGGGTATGCGGGCTGGCGCCCTTGGGGCAGGGATGGCGCCCCGCTACCCTCTACGCGGCATGGCCACGGCGGCGAGGTGGGCGTCCAGGGCGGGATAGAGCGCGGCCGGCATGGCGAGGCCGGGGGCGCGGACGTGGGCCTCGGCGATGAGGCCGCGCCGCCGCAGAATCTCTTTGCGCAGCGCCAGGCTGACCCGGTCCTGCGACTCGAACAGCACCAGTGGCAGCCACGGCAGGTACGCCTCGCGCGCCGGGCCGTAGCCGCCGCGTTGCCAGGCGTCGACCGTGGCCACCAGCGCCTCGGGTACGGCGAAGCCGGTCATGGCGCCGGCCGAGCCGGCCAGCAGTTCGTCGAGCAGCCCGACGCCGCCCAGGCCGCCGAAGACCGGCACGTCGACCTCTCCGGTCAGCGCGGCAATCATGGGGGCCGTCGGCGGCGCCTCGGCCTTGACCGCGACGACCACGCCCGCCGCCTGCACGGCCTGAGCCAGCGCGCCCGCCGCGATGGTGACGCCGGTGGTCAGCGGGTGGTCCTGCAGCACGATGCCCAGACCGCAGGAGGCGGAGATGCGCGTCAGGTGCGCGGCCAGCCGTCGCGCGTCGCCCCCGTTGACCAGCGCCATCACGGCGCGGGCGCCCGCCTCGGCGGCGTAGCCCGCTTCTTCGATGGCCGGCGCGGTGGCCGTGGCCGCCATGCCGGCCACGACCGGCAACCCCTCCGCGGCCTCGACCACGGTTCGCAACACCAGCCGGCGCTCCGCGCTGCTCAGGCGCGCCGCCTCGCCCAGCACCCCCAGGGCGACGACTCCCCTTGCTCCGGCCCTCCGATAGAGCGCGACCAGGCGCGTGATCGACTCCGTGTCCACGGCGAGGTCGTCGCCCTGGAACGGCGTGGCCAGGATGCCCCAGACGCCGTGCGCCAGGGGCTCGTACCCTTGAGTCATGCCATGGCCTCCTCGAACATGCCCACGGTCTGGGGCGAGTGCATGCGACCATAGAGGAAGCGCAGGACGTCGGCCTGCCGCGCGGGCGGCACGCGTTGCCAGGCGGGGGTGACGACGGCCTCGCCCCACCAGTACGACCAGATCAGCACGGCGCGGTGCGGCGCGGCGATAAAGCGCATGCGGTTAGCGGCCCAGCCGTCGCCGCCGACCAGTGACGCGCCGCTCAGCCACTGCGTCACCCGTTCCTCGGACCAGCCAAGGGCATGCAGCCGCCACGCCGCGCCCGTCCCGATGCCGGAGCGGTAGCGCGACATGAGGGCGGCGAAGCGGTCGTCGTCGCTGTCCAGCCAGTCCAGCAGCAGCAGACCGTTGTCGGCGATGCCCTCGAAGGTGCAGGAGCTGGCCGAGTTGACGACGGAGAGCAGGCCGTCGGCCGGCGCCGTGCCCTCCCTGTACCAGGTCTCGCGCAGCTTGAATTGCACATAATGGCCAGGGTAGCACTCGTGGACGGCGAGGTGCTTGAGGGCCGGGCGCGTCAGCACGGGGTCGATGTTGAGCTCGACGGTGCGGCTCAGGTAGTTGCAGCGTGCGTTAAAGGCCGCGCCGGAGACGGTGGCCACGCGCATGCCGTCCGCGCGCGGCGCGGGCAACGCTATGCGCGCTGCGGTGCGCTCCCAGGCCGCGTCGCACAGCCCGTTCAGCACCCCGGCCACCTCGTCGCGCGGCACGCGGGTGCGCTCCTCCCAGGCCGCGCACCGCGCGGAGAGGTCGCCGTCGTAGCCCATGCCGCCGAGGAGGGCGCGCATCTCGCCGCGCAGCCCGTCGAGCTCCTCGTCCGAGACCGGCGCGGCCGGCACGTGCAGGAACCGGCCCAACTGGTCGGTGAACGACAGCCCGCGCTCGCGCCATTCCAGCAGGGCCAGCGTCGAGCCGCACAACTGCCCGTAGTAGGCGCGGCGGTCCGGCTCGGGCAGCGTCTCGGCCCGCCGCGCCAGTTCGGTCAGACGCTCGCGCGCCTCGCCGTAGGTCGCATAGGCCTCGGGCCGGTGGTCGGCCGCCATGTTGACCACCACGAGGCCGTCGTCCTCCTCCCCGTCCGCCGCCAGTGAGCGGTACAACTGGTCGACCCCGAGCAGCGCGCGGGCCATGTCCTCGCCATAAGCAAGTGTAGCGTCACTGAGCATCAGCACTGTCCGTCTCCTCTCTCATCGCCGCGCCGATCAACGATACGGGGACCGACCCATAGGATAGGAAGCGGTCGTGGAACTCCCGCACGTCGAACGGCTCACCCCGGCTCGCGGCGCGGGCGGTCAGATCGCGCCGCAGCTCGTGGATGCCGTCGGTCCCCAGCAGGTACATCGTGGCCGCACCGGGGAACATGCTGTTCTTGACGACCTCGGCGTGGGCGGCTTCGGGTGACATGCCCGCGCGGTCGCGGTAGACGGCGACGGCCTCATCGAAGCTGTAGCGGCCACAGTGGAGGCCGACGTCGACCAGCGCGCGCGCGGCCATGCGCAGGCGCGCCTGGTAGCCCTCGTAGTGCTCCAGCGGGGTTAGGAACTCCACCTCGTCCATCAGGTCGGTCGCGTAGCAGGCCCAACCCTCGGCCATGGTCCCGCCGCAGAGCATGCCGATGCGCGCGGAGCAATCGACCGCCGCGACCTGCCCGATGCGCGAGGCGGCGCGCGCGGCGTGGTAGTTCTGCACGTGGTGCCCGAGCCCGCCGTGATGCACCACGTGGTTGAGTTTGATGGCGCTGTCGTTGGTCTGCCGCAGCAGGCGCTGTTGCTCGTCGGGCGGCATCCCCGGCTCGATCGGCGTCACCAGGTAGTCGAGCGGGCGCACGTCGTCGAAGGGGGCCGGTGAGCGGTAGTACAGGAAATAGAGGGAGGGCGCGGCGGCGCGCGTCCAGCGCGGACGCGGAACGTAGCGGATGGGAAAATCCGGCCACGACAGCAAGCGGTGCTCTTCGGCCGAGACGCGGGCCGCCTGCCACACCGCGCCGTAGCGGGCATAGTAGTCGCCGGCCGTGGGGTGCAGGTCGTCCAGGCGCGCCAGAGCCTCTTTGGGCGAACGCGCCCCCACGCCCGACGCGCGCGCCTCCAACTGGGCCGCGCGGATGGCCATCTGCTGCTCGGCGTAGGCGGCGATCGACGCGGCGTCCTGGTCTAGCGCGTGTCCCTGGCGCAGCATCAGCGCAAAGGCTTCCTCGCCGCAGGCATAGGCGTTGGTCGGGCACCCGCGCAGTTCGGTCTCCAGGTAGTGTTGGTAGGCGGCCACGGCCGTGGCCGCCGTGTCGGCCGCGGCGCGCAGGCGCCGATCAGAGATACCTTCGTCGGCCATCAGGATGTCGATGCCGTCGCGCAGGAAGGCCAGCGCGCCGCGGCACTCGCGGATGGCGCGCTCGGTCCAGGGCAGGGGCGCCCGGCGCACGTTCTCTCGCCCCTGCTTCAGCAGGGCGGGCATCGCCTCCAGGCGGGCGATGGCCGACTCCACCCGTTGCGTCAGCGGGGCAAAGGGGCGCAGGAACAGGGCCATCACGCCGAACACGGCCTCGCCGCTGTAGAGGCTGGGGTTACCGCGCTGAAAGTGGGTCGAACCGTACTCCCACAGACCGATCTCCAGGAAGCCCTCGGCCAGACGGCGGTCCAGCGCCTCGGTCGTCGTCAGCGGCTCCGGCGGCAGCGTGTCCAGGCGACGCAGCAGCGTCCGCATCTCGGACGCCGTCTCGTTCGCTCCTCGCTGCGAGAAGTCGGGCCAGCGGTCGTCGAACTGGTGCATGCCGGTGAAGGTGGCGTTGACCGGCCGGCGGCGGTAGTAGGCGTCGAAGAACTCGTCGAGCCAGGCGCCGAAGGCGGGCGCGCGCCGTTCAGCGCGCGTTGGTTGTGCGGGTTGCGTGGATTCCAGGGGTTGCATGGGCCGGCGCCTATCGGGGCAGCGGCAGGTCGACCCACCGCCGCTCGTGATGGGACAACTCCACCGCGTTGATTGCCTCCTGCACCCAGGCGCCGTCGTCGAAGTTGCCCTGGTTGCGCTCGCCGCCCTCCCAGATCTCGTCGATGAAGTCACGGATCAGGTTAGCATAGAAGAGCGTGCGCCACGACTCGGTGGGGCTGCCGTCGCTGGGGTAGAATCGCTGGGGAATCTCAAGCTGCTTGAACTCCACGGCGTCGCCCGTGGCCACCTTGATGGTCTCGGCCACGCCGAACTCCTCGACCAACCGGCAGATGATGGCGCCCTTGCTGCCGTAGAAGCGCGCCTCGACGCCGGGGTAGTTGCCCACGGTGACGAAGCTCGTCTGGATCGTGCCCAGCACACCGTTGGTGTACTCGGCGATGTACACGTCGCCATCGTCGATGTTGATGCGCGTCATCTGGCCGGTGGAACGGACCATACGCTCGGGGATGAAGTTGCGCATCGTCCCCACCACGCGGGCGTAGTCGGCGCCGACCCACCAGTGCCCGATGTCGATGATCGGCGCGCCATACCCTTCCAGCGACGAGGTCTGCAGCCTGGTTTGATCGGCCTTGGGGTCGACCTGGCGCAGCGGCGACTGAGGATCGAGCCACTGCGAGTTCTGCTCGTAGCCGTTGAAGATGAACGGCGTGCCCACGAAACCCTCCTGGATCATCTCCCAGGCGTAGCGCACCCCGGGGCTGTAACGGAAGGTAAAGCCCAGCTTTGTCTTGAGCCCCTTGCCGCGGGCCATGTCGGCGGCGCGCTGCGTCTCGCGGAAATCGAAGGCCACCGGCTTCTCGCACAGGACGTGCTTGCCGGCCTGGAGCGCGGCCCAGGCCAGTTCGAAATGCGTGTGCGAGGGCGTCACGATGTCGATCACGTCGAGGTCGGGCCGCGCCACGGTGGCCTGCCAGTCACTTGTCGACTCGGGCACGCCGAACTCGCCGGCGAAGTCGCGCGCCAGCCCGGCGTCGACGTCGCAGATCGTCACCACCTCGCAGCGCGGGTCACGCTGCCAGCCCGGCACGTGGGCGAAGCGCGCCCATGACCCGGCGCCGAGGACCCCTACCCGTAGCTTGCTCCCGTTCATCGCGTGTTCCTCCCTCTCTACTCATCCTTGGTACAACGTGGAGCCTGCGACTGCGGTCGCATGGCAAAGGGACGCCGACTGCGGTCGGTTGGGTTCGTAGGGGCGTATTGCATACGCCCTCTGTTCGCGCTAGGGCGTGTGCAATGCGCCCCTACCTTCATCTTGACACCGCAGTGTCCGTGGTTTGCCATGCGACCGCAGTCGCGGGCCCTACCCCCTGCCCCTTACCTACTGACGTGCCGTCGTACAGGTGGCACGCGACGGTGCGGCCCGGCGCGATGGCGCGCGAGACGGGCTCCACGTCGCGGCAGACCGGCATGGCGTGCGGGCAGCGCGGGTGGAAGTGGCAGCCGGTGGGCCGGTTGATGGGGTTCGGCGGGTCGCCCATCAGCGCGGGTGTGATCGTCTTGCGCCGCGGCACGGGTTTGGGCACGGCGCGCATCAGGGCCTGCGTGTAGGGGTGCAGCGGCTCACCGAACAGGTCGCGCGTCGGCGCCAGCTCCACGATGCGGCCGAGGTACATCACGGCCACGCGCTGGCTGATGTGCCGCACCACGCCCAGGTTGTGGGCGATGAAGAGATAGGTCAGGCCGAGGTCGTCTTGCAGGCGCATCATCAGGTTCAGCACCTGCGCCTGCACTGAGACGTCCAGCGCCGAGACCGCCTCGTCGGCCACGATGAAGTCGGGACCGACCGCCAGCGCCCGCGCGATGCCGATGCGTTGACGCTGACCGCCGCTGAACTGGTGCGGCTTGCGGTCGGCCATCGCGGGCTCGAGGCCGACCGTGCGCAACAATTCGGCGACGCGCTCACCGCGGTCCGACGGCGGGCACAACCGGTGGACGGACAGGACCTCCTCCAGGGTCTGGCGCACCGTCATGGATGGGTTGAGCGAGGAGTAGGGGTCCTGGAAGATGATCTGCATTTTGGTGCGCAACTCGCGCGTGGCGCGCGCATCGTGCGCCAGGATATCCACGCCGTTGTGGTAGATGCGGCCCGCCGTCGGCTCGTAGAGGCGTAGCAAGACGCGCCCGAAGGTGCTCTTCCCGCATCCGCTCTCGCCCACCAGGCTGACCGTCTCTCCGCGCATGACGGCGAGGGAGACGTCGTCGACGGCTTTGAGCGACTCGGCGGGGCGGCCGCGCAGCCGCCGCACCAGGTTGTCGGCCACCACGAAATGCTTGGAGACGCCGCGCGCCTCGACCAGCGGGACTCCCGGTCCTACCTCCGCAGCCTCCGTGGTCATCGTCTCGATCATCGTTCGCCTCCTGTCCCTATCCCTGATCAACCCGTTGGCGCTGTACCCACGCGCTGTGTTTGGTGAAAGTTGTCCCTGATGCAACTGCCACGCGGAGTCGGAGGGCAATAGTTGGTGCGGTACGTTCCCCACCCGACCGCAGCCGGCGGCGTTTGCCATGCGCCCGCAGTCACAGGCAGGCACTGATCAGGCTCGGTGCTAGGTCACTGGCGTCTCTCGTACGGGCTGCCGGTAGCCTTGCCGTCGCGAAACAGCTGCCGCGGCCGTCGTCACCGCGCCGATGAGCTCGGGCAGCGTCTCGGCGCTGACCCTAAAGGCTGGTCCCGACACGCTGATGGCCCCCACGATCCGTCCCGCATGATTGTGGATCGGCGCCGCGATGCATTTGATCCCATAAGCGCGCTCTTCGTTGTCGATGGCGTACCCGCGTTGCCGTACATGGCGCAACTCGGCCAGCAGGGCGCCCAGCGAGGTGAGGGTATGCTCGGTCAGGCCCGGCAGGCCGAGCGGCTCTAGCAAGGACACCACCTCGTCGTCGGCCAGTTCGGACAGCAACACCTTGCCGAGGGCGGTGCAGTGGGTGGGGTGCCGCGTCCCGATCTGCGACTGGATGCCGATCTCGCGCTGCGCATGTTCGATGGCCACGTAGACGACCTCGCCCTTGCTCAACACGCCC
>JAABUZ0100009932.1_pt1 | contig 10725 bp, 10 predicted proteins | sample 5562091 | NCBI WGS metagenome assembly JAABUZ01 (sample SAMN12813069, study PRJNA571459) | rock metagenome | isolation source: Antarctica rocks | place: Antarctica: Victoria Land, Linnaeus Terrace sud | collected 2015-12-21
TTCGGACGATGAAGGTGCCGAAAACGGACAGCAGGAAGGCGGTGATCACAAGTCCGAAGCCCCAGGCGCGAACCTGGCCCGACCTGCGCTCCTGGACCAGCGCGGTGTGCAGGTAGGCGGTCGTGACCAGCCAAGGCAACAGCGCGACGTTCTCGACCGGATCCCATCCCCAGTACCCTCCCCAACCGAGCACGTGGTACGCCCACCACATGCCCAGCACCAGACCGGTGCTCTGCAGAGCCCAGGCCAGTAAGGCGAAGCGCCGCGTATGCCGGATCCACTCACCTCCGTCCGCTCGGGCCCAGAGCGCGGCCATGGCGAAGCTGAAAGGCACGGCAAAGGAGCTGTAGCCGGCCAGGAGGAAAGGAGGATGCACCAGCATGCCGCCGTCCCGCAGGACTGGTGTCAGGCCCAGGCCGTCGCCAGGCACGATCGGCAGCACGTCAAACGGGCTGGAGATGAAGACCAGGACGAGCAGGAAGAAACCTGCCAGTCCTGCCAGGATGCCGTTGGCGTAGGCCGGAACGCGCGTGCCCAGCGCGGGTGCGGCGGCCAGAGCTGCCGAGCCAAGCAGCGTGAGCAGCAACGCCCAGTACAGCAGCGAGCCCTCCTGCCCGCCGTAGAACGCGGCGGCGACGAGCGGCGACGACAGTGAGCGATCGGTGTGTTCGACCACATAGGCGAGTGAGAAGTCGTGGCTCAACAGGGCGTATAGCAGGACGGCGGCGGCTCCCACCACGCCGGCCGTGCCGGCGTAGAAGGCCCGCCGTGCCACCCGGGCCAGGAAGGGATCTTGCCGGACTCCCGCCGTAAATGCGAGGAGACCGCTGCACAGGTCCAGTACCAGAGCCGTAAGCAGGAACGCCGCGCCCGCGACGGCGGCCGACATCAGCTAGTCACCCACTTAGGTGGCGGGGGAGGCGGAAGAGAACCGTGAGGGACATTTCGCCTGCAGTGTTCGCGCATGAAACACACCGTCCGAGCCGAGCTTTCCCTGCACGACGACCTTCACCCCCGGTCGGAAGATGTCCGGCACGGTCCCCGAGTAGTCGACCGGCATGGTGCTCGAGCCCTCGGCGGCCGTGAACCGGATGTGCAGTCCCCCGTCGGAGTGGACCACGTCGTCCTGGACAACGCCGAGCACTCTCGCCTCGCGGTCCGAGGGATGGGCTTTCATCTCGCCGATCGTCTCGTAGTACTCGGCGGAGGTGCCGGTCGCGGAGTAGATCAGATAGCCAAGCAGCCCGACCACGGCCAGGCCCAGCAGCAGCCAGCGCCAGCGTCCGGTGAGCCCGGCCGCGGGCACCTGGCCGCTCACGACCGCTTCTCGGTGGAGGAGACGTTCATGATTTGATTCCTACCAGTTCCAGATAGCGGCCCAACAGGGCCGCGTTCAGCGGCCCCCGGTGCTGGGCCACGACCAATCCGGCGGAGTCCAGGAAGTAGGTGGTCGGAAGCCCATCGGTCTGGTAACCGGGCGGGATGCCATCTCTTGCCTGGCCTACCGGATACGGTACCGGCTCGGCCCGCAGGAAGGCGTCCGCGGCCTCCCTGGTGTCCCTCACGTCCACACCAAGGAAGTGCACCTGCCCCTGCCGGCTCGCCGCCGCCCGCCCGAGCAGCGGCATCTCCTCCCGGCAGGGCTGGCACCAGGAGGCCCAGAAGTTGAGCACCACCGGCCGTCCGTGGAGGTGCCGAAGGTTCACCTGACCCTGGCCGTCCAGCCGCTCAATCGTGAGATCCGGGGCCGGTTGACCGAGGATGCCGGCCTCGGGGCGGGCATGGAGCAGTCCCCAGCCCAGCGCCGCGACAATAACCAGCAGCACTGCGCCCGCGCCTGTCCAGAGGACGAGGCGGGCGCTCATCCGGCCGGCGCGAGGGCGGTCAGGGCGGCCAGCACCTGGCCTGGATCGTCACCCGGCACCCGAAGGTCCAGGCCGACCTCCGCCACACCGCAGCCTGCGAGCTCCTCCAACCGGCGGCGGCACTCGGGGAGGGGACCGATGATCGTCACCAGATCGACCATGTCGTCGTTCACCGCCCGGGCTGCCTCCTGCCGCCGGCCGCTCAGGTAGAGGTCCTGGATCTGCCTCGCCTCCTGCTCGAAGCCATAGAGGCGGAAAAGGCGGTTGTAGTAGTTGCGGTCCCGCGAGCCCATCCCGCCGATGTACAGCGCAAGCTGCGGCCGAACGCTGTCACGCCCTCGCTCCAGGTCCTCCGTCACGACGACCGGCTGGAACACGCAGATCGCCAGGTCGGCCAATGTGCGACCGGCGCGCTGCGCGCCCCTGGCCAGCTCCGGCTCGAACACCGTCTGGAAATGATGGGGCGAAAAGAAGATGGGCAGCCAGCCGTCGGCGATCTCCCCCGCCAGAGCGATGCCGGCTGGGGTCAGGGTGGCCAGATAGATCGGGATCTCCCGGCGCACAGGATGCGTGATGAGCTTCAGCCCCTGGCGGAGGCGGAAGATCTCGCCTTCGTAGCTGAGGCGCTCACGCCGGAGCACGGCGCGCACTATCTCCGCCGTCTCTCGCAGCCGTTGCGGGCCCCGCCCGAAGGGGACGCCGTGCCAGCCTTCGACGACCTGCTGGCCGGAGGTACCCAGGCCGAGGACGAAGCGCCCGCCGGAGATCCTGTCCAGCGAAGCGGCGGTCTGGGCGATGAGGGCAGGGCTGCGGCTGTAGACGTTGACGATGCCGGTCCCGAGTTTGATCCGCTCCGTGTGGTTGGCGAGGTCCGTTAGCACGGTGAAGGCGTCCCAGCCGTAGACCTCGGCGATCCAGACGGTGTCGTAGCCGAGGCGGTCAGCCGCCTGCACGAAGGCCAGGGTCGTCTCGCGCGGTATCCGGTCGGTGTAGGGAATCGTGAGTCCTAGTTTCATCGGCGGCGCCTACTGAGGCGGCAGGGCGTTGGCCCTGGCAATCTGCGCGTAGAGCTCCGCCGAGGGCTTGAGCGTGCGCTCCTGGGTGGCGAGGTTCACGCCGATCAGGCCAAAGCGCATGGAGTAGCCGCGTGCCCACTCGAAGTTGTCAATCGCAGTCCAGTGGAAATAGCCCCGCACGTCCACGCCGGATTGGAGCGCCTCCCAGGCCCTAGTCAGGGTTGCCAGCAGGAAGGCCTGGCGCGGCTCGTCCGCTGCGCTCGCGATGCCGTTCTCGGTTATGTAGACGGGCTTGCCCAGCGGCTTCAGTTCCAGCAGCGCCTCACGCAACCAGTCGGCTTCCACCGCCCAGCCGAAGTCGGAAAGCGGCAAACCCGGAGGGACGTGGCGCTCGATGAAGCCCTGCCGCAGGCGGCGCGGCGCAAAGCGGACGAGTTCGCTGCTGTAGTGGTTCAGACCAAGAAAGTCGCCGGGCGCTTCCACCAGCCGCTGGAGGCGACCGCGTCCGCCCGGCCAGCTCGTCATGAGGCGGTCGGCCACTCGGGCGGCAACCCGGTCGAGCCGGCGCCGGGGATCACGCGGCTTCAGCGGCCAGCGGTGGTGGGCGATGCCAACCGGGACTTGCGGCGTGATCCCGTGCAGGTCGCGATACGCTTGCTCGTGCGCCCGGCGCAGGTTGGCCAGGACGCGAAACGCACCCCGCCAGTCGCCCCGGCGGCCGGGAGGAAACTCGCCGTCCAGCCAGCCCATGTTCGCGTAGATGGTGGGCTCGTTGAGCGTGCACCAGAACGACACGAGGTGGCCTAGCTCCGTCGCCACCCGCCGCACGAAAGGCAGCCAGGCGGCGGGCGAGCCGGCTGCGGCCCAGCCCCCCCGGCGCGTGAACCAGAGCGGCGACGTGAAGTGGTGCAGCGTGACCATGGCGCTCAGACCCTGCTCTCGCAGCTCGGCCAGCACATCGCGGTAGTGGCGAAGCTGCGTCTCGTCGAACTCGCCGGGCGCGGGCTCCACCCGGGACCACTCGACCGAGAGGCGGTGAGCGTTCTGGCCCAGGTGCCGCAGCAGCCGGAAGTCGGCGGCGAATCGGTGGTAGTGGTCACAGGCCGGGTCGGAGGAGTCACCGGTGCGGATTCCACCGCGCTGCTCGAACGCCCACCAATCGTTGTTGTGATTGCCGCCCTCCACCTGATGTGCCGCGGTCGCGCAGCCCCAGAGGAAACCGTCCGGGAACCGTCTCTCCGCCACCAGATGGTCGCCTAGAGGTGCGGCCGGAAACCCGGTCGAGAGATTGGGGGACCAGGTGGGTCAGATCCAAGGAGCCGACGAGCACCGCAGTGAGCGTATTCGACATACGCGCAGCGAGGAGCGCAGGAGGCAACGCCGGAGATGGCCCGCATGGGCGCCCAAGATCCGGACGGGCTTTTCGGTGGCACCTCTACGCCGCCGGAGCCGCAACCGTCAACTTCGGCGGCGGGACGTAATTGACCGCCCGGACCTGACCCTCCTCCAGGTCCACCTCCAGTACACCGGCTCGATCGACCATCTTGCGGTGCATCTCCCGTTCGTTCTGCGGCCGGCCCTCCAGCAGGATCCAGGCCGCCTGGAGCGGATCTGCGTGGCTGATCAGCGCGGAGACGTCGTCGGGATGCTCGCGGGCGACCCGGTGCATGACTTGGACCACCCGCCCGCCCATGACGCGATAGCTCTCGTCGCCGGGAAGGAGTCCACGCCTTGCCTTGTGCACGAACCAGAGCGGGCGCCGGATCGGGATCTGCCAGTAGAGCACGCCCTGCAGATAGCGGCTGAACTCCGCTTCGCGAAGCTCGGAGTCGACAATCAGGTCCGGCGGCGCGGACAGCTGCGCGGCGATGAGGTGCGCCGTCTCCTCGGCGCGCTCCAGCGGGCTGTGCACGATGCGGCTCAGGCCGCCCTGGCGCAGGCGCCGGCCGAGCGCCGTTGCCTCCTCCCGGCCCCGGACGCTGAGCGGGAAGTTGTCCAGGTGCCCGTACAGCACGTTGCGCGGGTTTTCGACGGTGGCATGGCGAACCAGATAGATGCGAGTCAAGTCCCTCTAAGCCTAGGCCGAGAATCCAGTCGAGATCGGGCGGCCAAGATCCCGACGGGCTTTTCCCGCCGCACCTCGGGTGGCGCGCGTTCGCGTTCCGGACCCAACGCCGCCGCCGGACGGCTATCGTTCTCGCCGTGAGAGAGCAGGGGGAGCTGTTCGGCGAGCCGTCTCCACCGGCTGCCGATCAGGCCGCCAGCGCCGAGCCGGGCCGCCAGGCGGACGCGCCTCTGGCCAGCCGGCTCAGGCCTCACAGCTTCGAAGAGCTCCGCGGCCAGCGTGAAGTGATTGCCACACTGCGGGAGCTTGCGGCCTCCGACCGGCTGCCCAGTCTCGTGCTGTGGGGACCGCCCGGATCGGGCAAGACCACGCTGGCCGCCATCCTCGCCAGGGTGACCGGCGCCCACCTCACGCGGATCAGCGCGGTGACGGCCGGAGTGGCTGACCTGCGCAAGGCGCTCGCTCAGGCCGCCGAAGCGCGCCGCCTCGGCAGGCGCAGCATTCTCTTCATCGACGAGCTGCATCGATTCAACAAGGCACAGCAGGACGCCGTCCTCCCGGCGGTGGAGGACGGCACTGTTACCCTCCTGGGGGCCACTACCGAGAATCCCTTCTTCGAGGTGAACTCGGCTCTCCTCTCCCGCAGCCGGGTCTTCCGGCTGCAGGCGCTCGACCGCCAGGACCTGGCCGCGATCGTGGAGCGCGGCCTGGCGGAATTGGGCGCGGAGCTGACGGACGATGCCGCGAGCACGCTGCTGGCACTGAGCCGCGGCGACGCACGCGTTGCGCTCAACGCCCTCGAGGCGGCCGCCGCCCTGGCTCGCGGTCGCCGGATCGAGCGAGCGGATGTGGAGCAGGCGTTGCAGGAACCGCACCTGCTCTATGACCGGGCCGGCGACATGCACTACGACATCGCCTCGGCGCTGATCAAGAGCATCCGGGGCAGCGATCCCCATGCTGCCGTGTACTGGCTGGCCCGGATGCTGGAAGCGGGCGAGGAGGTGAACTTTGTCGCGCGCCGGCTCGTCATCGCGGCCGCTGAGGACATTGGCCTGGCCGACCCGGCGGCGCTGCCGCTGGCGGTGGCGGCGCAGCAGGCGGCGCACCTGGTCGGCCTGCCGGAGGCGGTGCTGCCCCTCTCAGAGGCCACCATCTACCTGGCGCTGGCGCCGAAATCCAATTCTGCCTATCGCGCCTATGGCGCGGCCCGGCAGGCTGTCCGAGAACACGGCGACCTGCCCGTCCCCCTGCACCTGCGGAACGCGACCACGTCGCTCCTGCGGGAGCTGGGCTACGGGGCTGGCTACCGCTACGCGCACGACCACGAGGGCGGAAAGGCCGAGCAGCAGCATCTGCCCGACTCTCTGCGTGGCGAGCGCTTCTTCGAGCCCACCCCTCGGGACCGGCTGAAGCCGGAGAGGGAGCGACCGCCGTGAGTGTGAACCCCAACCAGAGCGCGGTGCTGCCACCGACCTTCAGCGGCCTCGATCAGAGACTGCTATCTGACTTCGGGGCCGCCCAAGATGAGCCTTACGGCCTCTGCAACCGATTCAACAGAGAGGCTTGGTTCGAAGTCAGATTGCTCCCACGACCGCCCCAGTCGAATCCAGGCGCTTGCTATCCCGATGCGGTGTGCCCCCGCGATGTCGGCCTCAGGCGAGTCGCCAATCATCCATGCCTCCGCCAGCGAAGCACCGAGACGCTCGGCGGCCAGCCGGAAGATGGCGGGATCAGGCTTGCGCACGCCCACCTCCGCCGAAACGCAATAGCCATCGATCAACTCAAGCAGTCCGGTCGTGGTGATCTTGAGTCGTTGCGCGGGAGAGCCATTGCTGATCACTCCAACCCTCCAGCCCATCTCACGCACTGAACTCAGAGCAGCGGCGGTATCGGGTGCCACCGGGGGAAAGAAGTCAGCGAAGGTTTGCTGGAACTCCTCGGTGAGCATGTCTCGCGACGCTGGCAGGGGATGGCGCCGCAGGACAATGTCGAAGAAGTCGCTCCTACTCCGGAAGCCACGCTGATCCTGTTCCGTGAGCCAGGGGATGGCATCGGCCGGGATTCCCTTCGCCGCACAGAAGGCAGCAATCCATCGATCGAACGCAGTTTGTCGGTCGATGAGGGTGTCGTCCAGGTCGCAGAGAAGTAGCGGCACGCCAGCAGATGTTGGCACACAGCGAGGACGGCTCTCAACCCATGCCTGCCTCCCCCGACCCGCCCGGTTCCATCGAGTCAGCAGGCCGGGTACGGCCCGGCCCGGTGCTGAACCTCCCGGACCAGGCCAGGCCACGGATTCACGAGGCGGGTACAGTCCCCACTCGCCGAGCCCATTGCACTCAGCCGGAGGTGTCTTGGAATGCCGAAGCCGGCCTCACCCTGCCTTAGTCGAAGTGTCCACTAGCATTGGTCGCCGTGTCCCAAGCGCTCGTCATCTTCAAGCCCGACTCGGCCCACCGAATCGCCGCCCGCTCCGCGCTCTGGGAATGGCTGGCCAGTGAGCGGGACTGGGAGCTCGAGAGCCTCACCTGGTTCGGCCCGCCCCGCGAACTGATCGAGAGCCACTACGACTTCCTAGCCGGCCGGCCATTCTTCCCCTGGCTGGTCGACTTCATGAGCGCACTGCCAGTCCTGGTCGGTCACCTGGAAGCAGAGCCGGGGTCTCTGGCTCAGATGCGCCAGGACCTGGGCGAGACGCAAATCGCAAAGGCCCGGCCGGGCTCACTGCGCGAGCGCTACGGGATCGGCGGCGGGGTCAACGTCATGCACCTCTCGGACTCGCCCGAAACCGGCGCCAGGGAGGTGGAGAACTGGAGCCGCTTCATGCGCCTCGACGCGGTCGAGCCGCCGGAGCCCAACGACGGCCGACCTGACCACACCTATCACCTGCGCTCGCTGGCGGCTCAGTACGCGGCCGGGGTGCATCGGGAGCTGGCGGCAGAGGAGATGAAACGGCTGCTGGCCGAGGAGACCGACCTCACCGGCGACGAGCTCTCGACCCTCTGCCGGATCCTGCTCAGCGCGTTCGACTGACTAGCAAGAGGAGGCAAAGCTCCCCTTTCCGCTACAGCGCCAGAGCACAGGCTTGAGGCGAAGCCCGGCGGTTCGAGTGGATGGCCGGTCGATCCGTAACCCTGCCGATGCCGAGTTCCGGGCCCCGGACGAACCAGCCTCTCGACCTGACGCCGGCCGCCAGTTGAGACCAGCCAGTTGGAGCCTGTGCCGCCGGGTCTACTCAGGCGCCGGAGTTGCTGGCTCGGGTTCTGGTTCTGGCTTCGGCCGGCCCCAATCGACCGGCGCGTCCCGAACCGTCAGCGTGTTGCTGAACAGCGAGATGTTCGGGATCACGATCAGTGCCCCTTCCTCACCGCGCAGATATGTGGTGCGCATGCGCACCTCCTCCACCCTGCCGGTCACGCCACCGGTCTCCAGCAGCTCGCCGACCCGGACGTTTCGCTCCAGCAGCACGTAGAAGCCGGCCACGTAGCTCTTGAAGATGTCCTGGAGTCCGAGGCTGGTCACGGCAACGGCCAGCAAGAGGCCGGTCAGCCCGGCCGCGGCGTTGCCCAGCGCGAGGGAGACGAACTCGAAGACGCCAAGTCCGATGAGGCCTGCGTAGACGACGCGCTCGGTCAGGAGCGCCATGTCGGGTCGGACGTGACGGCGATCCATCGCCCGTCGCAAGACCCGGCGGACGATCAACGCGATCCCGTAGACGAGCGCCAGGACGAGCAGCCCCGAGAGGAGCTGGCGAACAGGCGCGAACGCCTGCGAGTGCGCGTACCAGTCCGGGTTTAGGGCCACTGGCGCCAGCCGGGCGGCCCTGAAGGTCGAGAGGACTATTGGGCCTCTTCCTCAGCCTGGTCCGAAGCCGCCTCTTCGCTGGGCGCCTGGGCGGTCGTGTCGACTTGCATTTCGGCGGCCTCCTCGGCGGCCAGTTCGGCAACCATGTCCCGCCGAGCAGTCAGCTTGACCACCATCTCCTCCGGGTCCTCGGCCACGCTCACGCCCTGAGGCAGCTGGAGGTCGCCGACCCGGATGCCTTCGTCAATCTCCTTCAGGCCGTTGATGTCCACGTCGACGACGTCGGGGATGTCCGTCGGCAGGCACTCAACCTTGAGTGAGTGAAGCACCTGGAGGACGTCGGCGTCGCCGGCATCGACCGGGCCCGGGAGACCGGTCACCGTTATCGGCACCTCGACCTGCAGCTTCTCGCGCAGGCTCACCTGGTGGAAGTCGACATGCACGACGTTGTGCCGGCGAGGCGAGTGCTGGATCTCCTTGACCAAGACCTTGTGCGAGCGCCCGTCGTCGATCACCAGGTCGATCAACGACGTCCGGCCCACCCTGGCAAAAATGCGGTCGAACTCCCGGGCGTCAAGTTGCAGGTTGAAGCCCTTCGTCCGATGCCCGTAAAGCACGGCGGGCAGGAGGCCCTCATGGCGGAGCCTTCGGCTGGCCTTGCCCAGGCTGTGCCGGGTCTTGGCGTTCAGTTGCATTTACGGTCTCCAGAGTTGAGTCAGGACGCCCTGCATTGGGCGGGGTATCATTCACAGAGCGCGGAACAAAACGCGGTGTTCGCGCGTTCAGAGCTTAGCAAGTCAATGCGGAAAACCACCAGAATCTACGCCCTCGTCGCACTCAACCTGGTCGCTCTCGTCTCACTCGGAGGCACGCTTCTGGTTGCCGCCAACCGCGAGAGCAACCGGGCCCAAGCCCAGTACGACCAGAACCGCGCCCACCTGAGCGCTGCCCTGAAGCAAGGCCAGGTTCAGGGCTACACGGCCGCCGACCTGCAGCCCATCAGCGTTGCGCTTGCTGGCATGGAGCAGACCAAGGCTCCCTCCTGGCCGCCCGATCGAATCCGGTTCTATCGCTCCCAGGCCAGCACCGCCGACGAGCTCAACGGCCAGTTGACCGCGCGTGAGCGCCAGTTGCTGGAGTCGGCACAGAACGACGCCAAGAATCAGATCCAGACGGACCAGGACTCGCTGGCCAACAGTCAGAAGGTCGGGGTAGATTCGGCGGACCTGACCCCGCTGCAGCAGCGGCTGGACGGGACGGTGAAGCAGCAGGGCTCGGCCCACACGATCACCGACTACCGCAAGGTGGCGGCCGACGCCCAGTCTCTCAACAACGACATCGCCACGCTGGCCGCGAACCAGGCCAAGGAGAACGACGCGATCCAGAGCGCCGCTGCCGATCTCAAAGGCAAGACCGGCGCGAATCTGGATGCCATCCACAAGGCGGGCCAGGACGCCATCTTTGACGGGCGCAACAACGCCACCGCGGCGGCCTACCTGAACAAACCCAGCCCCTTCAAGGGCTGGAACGCTGTCAACGCCGCCTACTCGAAGCTCGAGAAGTACGCGCCCAAGCTCGGTTCCGGCAACGTCGATGAAGCCGCGACGGCTGCAGCCGCTCTGCAGCGGTACGACAACCAGATTCGCGATGGGCTCTTCAGCAACCTGCCGGCCAAGACGATCCTGATGCAGCACGACGCCCAGCAGCTGTGGGCCTATGAAAACGGGAAGGAGGTCCGCTCCACGCCGATCACAACCGGCCGCCCGGCTCTGACCACGGATATCGGCCCGATGAAAGTCCTGAGAAAGTCACATCCGTGGAAGATGCACTCGCCCTGGCCCAAGAGCTCTCCCTACTACTACCCCGACAGCACGGTGCAGTACGTTCTCTGGTTCACCAATACCGGTGAAGGGCTGCATGACGCTCCTTGGCAGACCTGTTGCTACGGTCCCGGATCGGAGAACAACGAGGGACTGGC
>JAABUZ0100009934.1_pt1 | contig 10723 bp, 11 predicted proteins | sample 5562091 | NCBI WGS metagenome assembly JAABUZ01 (sample SAMN12813069, study PRJNA571459) | rock metagenome | isolation source: Antarctica rocks | place: Antarctica: Victoria Land, Linnaeus Terrace sud | collected 2015-12-21
GGGGCGTCACCTGCGGCGGTACTGCCATGTCGGCACCGGCAACTACAACCCCAAGACGGCCCGGCTGTACGAGGACCTGGGGCTGCTGACCGCCGACCCGGCCGTCGGCGCCGACCTGACCGACCTCTACAACGTGCTGACCGGCTACAGCCGGCAGACCGAGTACCGGTCACTGATGGTCGCGCCTGCCCGGATGCGCGACTCCATCATCGAACGCATCGACGCCGAGGCGGCGGCCGCCATGGCCGGGGAGCCCTCCGGCATCCGGTTGAAGGCCAACGCCGTGGTCGACGAGCGGGTGATCGACGCGCTGTACCGCGCCTCGCGGGCCGGCGTTCCGATCCAGTGCCTCGTGCGTGGCATCTGCGCGCTGCGGCCGGGCGTACCAGGGCTGTCGGAGACGATCAGCGTGCGCTCCATCCTCGGCTCCTACCTCGAGCACAGCCGGATCCTGCACTTCGAGAGCGCTGGCGAGTGGTGGATGGGCAGCGCCGACGTCATGCACCGCAACCTCGACCGGCGGGTCGAGACGCTGGTGCGGGTGTCGTCGCCGGCACTGCAGGACCAGTTGGCGGTGCTGCTCGACCTGGCGTTCGCCCCGCAGACTGCTGCCTGGATCCTGTGCCCCGACGGCAGGTGGCTGCGCGATGCGAAGCGTGCCGACGGCACGAGCAAGCTGGACTACCACCGGGAGCAGACGGGCCTGACCTCGCTGCGGGCCGAGCTCTGGGCCGGGCAGCAGTGAGGCGCGCCGCAGCGGGGCGTGCGACTGGGCCCGTTCGGTGAGCCGGGGCCCCAAGGCCGCAGCCGCGATCAGCCGCGCGCACGAGGACGAGCAGAAGTTCTCGGTGCAGGGGGAGTTCACCCTGCCCGACCTCACCGTCCCCGAGCACGGCGTGGTGGCCGTGCCTGCTGGGACGCTCGAGCTCCGCGCGACGTACTACGACACCGCCGACCTGCGGCTGGCCCGTGAGGGAATCACTCTGCGGCACCGGACCGGCGAGGACTCGCCGGTATGGACCCTCAAGCTGCCGGCCGGCGGTTCGGCCCGCACCGAGCTGGGGCTGCCCGCACGCTCACGCACGGTGCCGGCGCAGCTGCGCACCCTGCTGACCGCGTGGCTGCGCGGGGAGCCGCTGCTGACCGCGACGACGCTGCACACCCGGCGCCGGGTGACATCGTTGCGCGACGGCGAGGGCAACGAGATCGCCGAGGTCGTCGACGACCACGTCAGCGTGCTCGAGGGCAGTGACATGGTGTCAAGCTTCCGTGAGGTCGAGGTCGAGCGGCGCGGCATCTCGGGCGATGCCTTCGTCGCAGTGGCCGACCGCATCGTCGCTGCCGGCGCGGTGCACGGCCAGCAGGTCTCCAAGGCCATCCGGGCGCTCGGCCCGCGCGCCGCCACTCCCAGCGACCTGCCACCGCCGCGCGAGGTGCTGCTCACCGACCCGGCGGCGGGCCTCGTTGCCCTTTCGCTGCGGACCAACACCCGTCGCCTGCTGCTGGCCGACCTCGGCGTGCGCCAGCAGGAGCCCGACGGCGTGCACCAGCTGCGTGTCGCCTGCCGGCACCTGCGCAGTGACCTGCGCACCCTGCTCGACCTGGTCGACGCGCGGTGGGCCACGCTGCTGCGCGAGGAGCTGGCCTGGCTCGCCGACGGGATGGGCCTCGCACGAGACACCGAGGTGCTGCGCGAGCGGCTTGCTGCTGTGATCGCCGCCGAGGACGAGGCGGCCGCCTCCGAGTCGGGTCTGGCGTACGACCACGAGGCGTGGCAGCGGCTCGACGCCCTGCTGGCGGAGCGGGAGCAGGGCGCCCTGCGCGAGGCTGCGGCCGTGCTGACCTCGGTGCGCTACCTGCGCCTGGTGGATGCGTTGATCGCGGCGGCCCGGGAGCCGGTGACGACCCCCGCTGCAGCCGCCCCCTGCAGCATCGTGCTCCCCGCCCTGCTGGCGCGGACGTGGCGGCGCCTGGAGTCGCCCGCGCGCCGGCTCGGCCCGCTGGTGCCGGACGCGCAGTGGCACCGCACCCGCATCCGCGCGAAACAGGCCCGGTACGCGGCCGAGGCATTCGCGCCCGTCCTCGGCGAGCCGGCCGAGCAGACGGCCGCTGCCGCCAAGAAGGTGCAGGAGTCGCTCGGCGTCCATCAGGATGCGGTCGTAGCTGCCGACACACTGCTGGTGATCGCCCGCGAGCACCCCACCGACGGTCAGCTCTCGCTGCTGCTCGGTCGACTGGTCGAGGCGTCGCGCCACCAGGCCTCGCGATCGCGCGAGGAGTTCCCCGACGTCTGGCTTGCCGCGCGCGAGCGTGTCCCGGCCTCGGTGCGCAAGGCCGCCTGAGCCTGATGAGCCCGACGAGCACGGTCCGCAGGAGCGGCGACCAGCAGGCGGGCGGAGGCCTTCTCTGGCGCGCCAGCCCGGACTCGGGCGAGGTCGAGTTCGCGCTCGTGCACCGCCCGCGCTACGACGACTGGAGCCTGCCCAAGGGCAAGGTCGATCCGGGCGAGCAGCTGGTCATCACGGCTCGCCGGGAGGTTGCGGAGGAGACCGGGCATCTCACCACCGTCGGTAGGACCGTCGGCGAGGTGCGCTACCCCATGCAGGGCGGGATGAAGTACGTGCGGTACTGGAGCATGTCGGTGGCGCCGGCGGCCGGCCCGGGGCCAGCCACCGCTCCCATCGACCCGAAGGAGATCGATGGGGTCTGCTGGCTGCCGGCTCGCGCGGCGGAGCGCCGGCTGACCTACCAGCACGACTGCCGCCTGCTGCGCCGCGCGCTGCGCGCACCGCTGGCGACGACGACTGTGCTGCTCGTCCGGCACGGGCACGCCGGCGACAAGAAGTCCTGGCACGCGCCGGACGAGCTGCGCCCGCTCGACGCGCTCGGGAAGGCGTCGGCGGCGCGACTGCGTGTCGTGGGGCCGTGCTACGCACCGCGGAGGCTGCTCTCGGCCGAGCCGGTGCGCTGTATACAGTCGGTCCGGCCGCTTGCGGATGCGCTCGGGCTCACAGTCGAGGTGGACCCTCTACTGAACAAGCGGTCATTCGCCGACAAGCCGGAGGCAACTGTCGAACGCGTGCTCGAGCTGGTCGAGGCGGGTGAGCCGGCCGTCGTGTGCAGCCAGGGCGAAGTCATCCCCGACCTGCTGCGCGGCCTTGGGTGGGAGCGGCGCCAACCCTCGACCCGCAAGGGCAGCGTATGGACGCTGTCGTTCGACGGCCGCCGCCTGATCGACGCCGACTACGACCCGGACCTGCGCCCCGCTGCCGATTAGCTCCCGCGGCGCTGCCGCGCTAAACCGCCTTCTTACGCGCGGGCGCCTTCTTTGCGACTTTCTTCGTCGCTGGGGTAGCGGTGGCAGCCGTCTTCCTGGCAGCCGTTGACGTCGCAGCTGTCGATTTCGCAGGCGGCGACTTTGCAGCCGTGGGCTTGGGGGCCGTGGACTTTGCCGGAGTCGACTTGGCTGGCCTGACCTTGTCCGCAGTCACCTCTGCAGCCGTCAACATGCTCGGCGTTGACGTGCTCGGCGTTGACATGCTCGGCGTTGACATGCTCGGCGTTGACGTGCTCGGCGTTGACGTGCTCGGCGTTGCCATGTTCGGAGGCGCCGGCTCCTCGGCGGCGGGTTCTGGGCTGTCGGGGACCGCCACCTGCTTGCGAGACGCCGGCATCGCGCTGCCTGCGTCAAGGCCTGCTGCTGCCAGGGCGGTGCTCGCGGCGGTGCTGACCGCATCACGGACGAGTTCCTGCGCGCCGGAGACGTAGGCGCGGAAAGTCGTTCCGGGCCGGAACTTGGGCACGGACGCCGCCTTGACCTCGACCCGCTCCCCGGTGGCTGGATTGCGACCAGTCCGGGCGGCCCGCTCGACCTTCTCGAACACCCCGAAACCGGTGATGGCGACCTTCTCCCCCCGCGAGACTGTCTCCTGGATAGCCTCGAACACCGCGTCGACAGCGCTGCTCGCTGCCGACTTGCCTCCCTCGATCCGCTCGGATACCAGATTCACGAGCTCGTTCTTGTTCACTGCGCCTCCACCAGTCCGCGATCTTGAGGGGTGATCTACGGTGACGGTAGGGGTCAGTGCTTCAGACAGCAACGTTAGGGGCGCGTGTCGGCACGCAACGCGGCTGCCTGGTCACCTCCAGACGTAACTCATCAGCGCCCTGCGCCAGCGAGCGTCTGAGGCATCCACGCCGGCCGCGTCTGCTCGAAGGCGCCAATCTCGTCGACTGACAGCAGTGTCTGGGCGATGTCGTCCAGGCCGTTGAGCAGCCGGTGCCGGATCGAGGGGTCAACGTTGAACTCGCTCGTGATTGCCCCCGCAGTGAGCCGACCCGCCTCGAGATCGACCGTCACCAGCAGGGAGGGGTCAGCTTCGACCGCGTCCTGCAACGCCTCGACCGTGGCCTCGGGCAGCTGCACGGGCAGCAGCCCGTTCTTGTACGAGTTGCCGCGGAAGATGTCGGCGAACCGCGACGAGACCACGGCACGAAACCCGTAGTCCTGCAGCGCCCACACGGCGTGCTCGCGCGAGGAGCCGGTGCCGAAGTCGGGGCCGGCGACGAGGACGGACGCATCCGCGTACCGGGGGTCGTTGAGGACGAACCCGGGGTCCTGCCGCCAGGCCGAGAACAGTCCCGCGCCGAAGCCGGTGCGCTCGACCCGCTTGAGCCACGACGCCGGGATGATCTGGTCGGTGTCGACGTCGCCGCGGCGCAGCGGTACTGCACGACCGGTGTGGACAGTGAATGGCTCCATCACAGTGCTCCTGGGCTAGTAGTCGGGATGCGAAGGGTGGCGAGCCAGGGGTCAGGACAGGTCGGCGGGCGAGGCGAACCGGCCGACGACGGCGGTCGCCGCAGCGACCCCCGGCGAGACCAGATGGGTGCGGCCCCCGACGCCCTGGCGCCCCTCGAAGTTGCGGTTGGACGTGCTCGCGCACCGCTCCCCGGGCGACAGCGTGTCGGGGTTCATCCCCAGGCACATCGAGCATCCGGCGCTGCGCCACTCCGCGCCGGCTGCGCGAAAGACGGCATCGAGGCCCTCCTGCTCGGCCTGGAGCTTGACCATCATCGAGCCGGGGACGACGAGCATCCGCATCCCCTCGGCCACCGTGCGGCCGTCGAGCACTGCAGCGGCCGCTCGCAGGTCCTCGATGCGCCCGTTGGTGCACGAGCCGACGAAGACGGTGTCGACGGCGATGTCGCGCATCGGCGTGCCGCCCTCGAGGCCCATGTAGGTCAGCGCCCGCTCGAGGGTCGAGCGCTGCTGAGAGTCGGCGATGCTGGACGGCTCGGGGATGCTGGCGTCGAGCGGCACTCCCTGCGCCGGGTTGGTGCCCCAGGTAACGAACGGCGCGAGCTTTGTGGCGTCGAGCGTCACCTCACGGTCGAAGGTGGCGTCGTCGTCGGTGACCAGCTGGGACCACGCCTGCATGGCGGCGTCCCAGTCGGCCCCCCTCGGGGCGTGCGGGCGGCCCCTGAGGTAGGCGAAGGTCGTCTCGTCCGGCGCGATCATGCCGGCGCGGGCACCCGCCTCGATCGACATGTTGCAGACCGTCATCCGACCCTCCATCGACAGCCCGCGGATGGCCGAACCGCGGTACTCGATGACGTGGCCAGCGCCGCCACCGGTCCCGATCTCGGCGATGACGGCAAGCACAACATCCTTGGCGGTCACGCCGGGTGGCAGCTCGCCCTCCACAGTGACCGACATCGTGCGCGGGCGGGCCAGCGGCAGCGTCTGGGTGGCGAGCACGTGCTCGACCTCGCTGGTGCCGATGCCGAAGGCGAGCGCCCCGAACGCGCCGTGCGTGGAGGTGTGCGAGTCGCCGCACACGACCGTCATCCCGGGCTGCGTGAGGCCCAGCTGCGGCCCGACGACGTGGACGATGCCCTGCCCCGGGTCGTTCATCGGGTGCAGCCGCAGCCCGAACTCGGCGCAGTTGCGACGCAGGGTCTCGACCTGGACCCGGCTGACCGGGTCGGCGATGGGGGCCAGCACGTCTCGGGTGGGGACGTTGTGGTCCTCGGTGGCAAGCGTGAGGTTGGGGCGCCGGACGGTGCGGCCGGCCAGGCGCAACCCATCGAACGCCTGCGGGCTGGTGACCTCGTGGATCAGGTGCAGGTCGATGTAGAGCAGGTCGGGCTCACCCTCGGCCCGGCGCACCACGTGCGCGTCCCACACCTTCTCAGCGAGCGTCGTGCCCATCGTGGTCCTCCAGTGCTGCTGCGTTGCTGCCGTGTTGCCCACGTTTGGCTTCTCACCATATGGGATGGCAGTATCAGTACGTGGACCACGATAGCGGAGTTGGCGTGCTTGACAAGGCCGTCCGCGTCCTCGATGCCCTGGAGGCCGGGCCGCTGCCGCTTGGTGAGCTCACCGAGCGCTCGAGACTGCCGCGGGCCACCGCTCACCGCCTGGCCGTTGCGCTCGAGGTCCACCGCCTGGTGGCGCGCGACGCCGCCGGGCGGTTCCTGCTCGGGCCGCGGCTGGCACCGGTCGGCGACGCGCTGGTTGCGGCCGCCGGCCCGGTCCTGGCCCAGCTGCGGGACACCACCGGGGAGAGCGCGCAGCTGTACGTCGTGCGCGGCGACGACCGGGTCTGCGTGGCGGCAGCCGACCGCGCGAGCGGCCTGCGCGACACGGTGCCGGTCGGCGCGGTGCTGCCCATGTCGGCGGGGTCGGCGGCTCACGTGCTGCAGGCGTGGTCGCCCGGTGCTGACAGCTCGGGCGGTACAGCGCGGCTGGCCGAGGTCCGCCGCCGCGGCTGGGCCCAGAGCGTCGAGGAGCGCGAGCCCGGGCTGGCCTCGGTGTCGGCGCCGGTTCGCGCGGGCGAAGCCGTGGTGGCGGCGGTGTCGATCTCCGGCCCGGTCGAGCGGCTGAACCGATCCCCCGGCAAGCGGCACGGCACTGCCGTGGTGGCCGCCGCCGACCAGCTCAGCGCCGCCCTCGGGACGTAGGTGGCCCGGGGCCGAACCCCCGACCGCCCGAGTCACAGCGCCGTGAGCACCAGCGCCCCACCGAGTGCCGCGACCCCGGCGAGCTGCCACGCGATGTAGTCCCCGACGTGTCCGCTGTGCGCCCGGCGCAGCACTCGCACCGGTCCGGCTGCCCGCGTCTGCACGACCCGGCCCACCCCGCGCACCGCTGCGGCGGCGATGACAACAGCCAGCACGGCGGCCAGCAGACCGGTGACGACGCCCTCGGTGGTCCACCCCTCGACCTGCCGCTCGGTTCCGACCGGCCGCACCGCGCCGTCGAGCACCTGCGAGGCGAAGCCCGTGCGGTCCATCAGCACCTCGGCGCCCCGAGCGGCCCACGCGGTCGCACCCGGCCACAGCCCGAGCGCCAGCGCCGCGACGAGCAGCAGCACGGCGGGGGCGAACATCGTCAGCGCCACCCGCTCGCCGGGAGCGGGCCCGGTCCTCTCGCGCTCGTCGTCGCCGGGCTCGTCGGAGTTGCGCGAGCTCTGGTCCTCATCGGCCGGCTCGCCCCAGCCGCGAAACACACGGGCCCACATCCGCAGCACCGCCGACCCGGTGAGCGCCCCGGTCGCCACGCCGACGAACGGCATCCACGACGCACCGGCCGCGTGCTCGGTCACGGCCTTGCCGAGGCCGGTTGCGAAGGGAGGGCAGCCGGCCAGCCCCAGCCCGCCGAGGATGACCAACGCCCCCGTCACCTGCAGCTCACGCGCCCGCCCGTGCAGCACCGGCTCGCTGATCGAGGCATACCGGTGCAGGACGATGCCGACCAGCAGGAACAGCGCGCCCTCGACACCGGCGTGGCCCAGGGCGTCGACCGTGGCGCCGGCCAGCCCATCGGCGCTGACCGCACCGACGCCCGCGACGAACAGTCCGCCGTGGGCGACCGTGGCGAAGGCGAGCATCCGCTTGAGGTGGTGCTGCAGCACGCTCATCACCGCGCCTACGAGGGCGGTGACGGCACCTACCGCGATGAGCGGCCCGCGCACCGCACTTGGCGGCAGCGCCCCCGAGAAGACGGTCCAGTAGACCCGTGCGATGCCCAGCGAGGCCAGCGCGACCAGCGAGCACGACAGCAGGACGCAGACCGGGGTAGGGGCGACGGCCTCGGCGTCGGCGGTCCAGAAGTGGAACGGCACGGCCGCTGCCTTGACGAGCAGGCCGCCGACGACCAGGACGAATGCCGTCACGACCAGCACGTCCGGCGGCCGGGTCGCGAGCTCGCACCCGATCGGTGCCATGCCCAGCGCCGATGTCCGGGCATACAGCAGGCACAGGCCGGTGAGGACGAACAGCCCGGCCACCGTCGTCGTCACGCCGAACGTCAACGCTCCCTGGGAGGGCTGGTCCTGCTGGACGAGATAGCCGGTCAGTGCGTACCCGGCGGTGCCGGTGAGCTCGAAGAAGACGAACAGGGTGAACAGGTCGCCGGTGCACGCGAAGCCGACGAGCCCGGCCCCCAGCACGAGGACGAGCGCGTGGTAGCCAGCGCCCTCGACCTCGAAGAACCGCCATGAGTAGACGAGCATCAGCAGGACCAGCGCCGCCGAGAGCACCGCGAGCGTGGCGCCGAGCTGGTCGACCGCCAGCACGATGCCGACGCTGCTACCGCGCCCCGGCGGCCCCTGCGGCGTCCATCCACCGGCCCAGGCGATGACGCGGTGACCCCGCGCCGAGTGCACCCGGGCGAGCAGAACCGCCGTCAGGCTGGTGCTTGCGGTGGCGGCCGCGATCGACGCCAGGTCGACCAGCGGGCGCGGTACCCACCTGCCGACGGCGGCGACGACGGCAGCGGCTGCCAGGGGGATCGCGACCGCGAGCATCGCCAGCACGGGCTCAGTTCCCCAGCACTGCTCGGTATCCCAGCACCGCTTAGCCGCCCAGCTCGGTGAGTGCGTCCGGGGCGCGGCTGCCCGAAACCTTGTGCACCTGAACGGCCAGGGCCAGCAGCAGGGAGAGCACGGTGGCGCCGACGACGACGTCGGTCAGCGCGAGTGTCTGCACGACAGGGTCGACAACGCGGGTCGTGGGCGGCACGTCGCTGAAGACGGGAGCCGTCCCGCCCCGCCGGTAGCCGATGCCGAGCAGCAGGACGTACGTGCCGGACTGCGCGACCGACAGGGCGACGACGGTTCGGATCAGGTCGCGGCTGACGACGGCTCCCGCCAGGCCGCCGAGCACCAGCCACGCGGCGACGAGGTAGGGCAGCACGCTCACGACTCGCCCCGTTCGCGCACGACCAGTGCCTGGTCGAGGAACTCGCCCAGCAGGAGCACCATCCCGCACGCCACCTCCAGGCCGACGACGACGTTGAGCAGCCCGACGGTGCCGCCCGACAACAGGGTGTTGAACGAGCCGAGCGGCAGGGTGTTCGCGAGGAAGGCCGCGCCGGACACCAGCCCGACGACGCCGAGGGCCACATAGCCCACGGCTGCGACGGCCTCCCCCACGTCGACCACGGGAACGGGCCGGACCCGCCTCAGCGCCGTGTAGTCGCCGGCGATGTAGAGCAGGTGCAGCGCCGTCGCGAGCACGACGCCGCCCTGGAAGCCGCCGCCGGGCGAGAGGTGCCCGTGGCCGATGAGGTAGAGCCCCACCAGGGTGACGACGGGCAGCAGGAGCGCGCCCATCAGCCGGACGGCGTCAAGGGGCTCCGGCGCGTCCGTGACCGCGCCGCTGCGTTCACCCGGCTCCGGCCGCAGGAGGACGACGGCGCCGAGCACCGACGCGAACAGCAGGAACTCCTCGCCGAGGGTGTCGAAGCCGCGCTGGTCGAAGGTCAGCGACGAGACGACGTTGGGCGTGTGACGCAGCTCGACTGACGCCGTGATGGCGGCATCACCGTATGGGTGCTGATCGCGGCCGCTGGCCGGCGCCCGCAGCAGAGCGGCGACGAGCAGGACCGCCAGGCCGCCCAGGCCGAGGACCAGCAGACCGAGGCGGGCGCGCCGCGTCACGTCGGCTCCGCGGGTGGTTCCGGGGGAGGCTGGTCACGCGCGTGCGAGGTGTGGGTCTTGGCGAGCGCCAGCAGCACCATCAGCGGCACGACGGCGGCCCCTACGGTGACCTGTGACAAGGCGACGTCCGGAGCACCGCCGACCGTGAACAGCACGGTGAGGACAAGCCCGTGCACCGAGAGCACCACGGCCTGCGCCAGGGGTGAGCGGGTCAGCAGCACGACCGTGCCGGAGGCGGCGACCATGACCAGAGAGACGGCGAGCAGCGCGGTCACCGGTGCTGCTCCTGGCTTGGCGCCGACGAGCGGTCGGCATCCGCCTGGCTGAGGGCCGACCCCGGCGGCGGCTCGAGACCGGGCGGGGGATGCGTCGACCGCGCCGCCGCGCGGGCGGTAACGGTCGCAGCCACCGGCCCGGTGACCAGCAGCACCAGCGCGACGATGAGCACCTTCCCCGCGTTGCGGCCCACGCCCTGGTCGACGGCCACCGCGGCGCACACCAGCGGCACGCCGATGGTCCCGGCAGGGGCGAGGCCGTGCAGCTGTCCAGCCAGCTGCGGCAGCCGGAGCAGGGCGACGCACGACAGCAGGACCGCCGAGCAGCCGAGGACGAGCAGGACGTCGACGAGCAGCTCCCTGGCGGTCACGGCGGCCCGCTCACGCTTGAAAGCCGGTCTGAGCGCCGTTCATGACAGGCGCTGCATGAAGCGAAGGAACACGAGGGTGCCGGCGAACGACAGCAGCGAGAGCACGAGGGCGATGTCGAGGTAGGACGAA
>JAABUZ0100009935.1_pt1 | contig 10719 bp, 10 predicted proteins | sample 5562091 | NCBI WGS metagenome assembly JAABUZ01 (sample SAMN12813069, study PRJNA571459) | rock metagenome | isolation source: Antarctica rocks | place: Antarctica: Victoria Land, Linnaeus Terrace sud | collected 2015-12-21
CAGCTCGACGCCACCGATCCGAGCGTCGTCTCCGGTGGGCTCAGGAGCTACCGTAAGCATGGGTCGTACCTTCCCGACCAGCGTTGCCGCGCTGATCTTGCTTGAGGACCTTCAGGATGTCGGGAGGATACGACCCCTCCCGTTGATCTTGCTCATCCACAGATTTCAAGCATTGCTCCCCTCGACCTCACCCTGCTCGAGCCGCGCGATGGCGAGATCACAGCGGGACCCCGCTGCATCGCCGAACGCCCAGTCCGGGTCGTCGGGGTCGGTGTAGGCGTCCACCGCCTGCTCGGCGTAGCCGAGAACGCCCGAGTCGGAGCCTGGGAGCCAGGCGAGGGCGTCGGCGGCGTAGTAAAGCTGGCGCGATCGGGAAAACGTGGCGATGCCGCCGAGCTCGTCAAGGTCGTCCGGCGCGACGTTTGACCAGGCGGCGTCCGCCCGAGCGATGGCGTCCTGCACGTTCGAGGTGTTGCCCAGCGCAGCCCACGCGCGGCCTTCGTTGGCCGCGAGCCACACACTGGCGGTGCTGTGTGCCACGGCCGCGTATGGAGCTCCTCGCTGTGCGTGGCGAATGCTCTCTTGAGGCCGGCGCGCCCAGTAGGCGATGAGCGACTGCAGGCCGCTGATCCAGGCGCGTAGACCGTTGTGATCGGCTTGGTCAGCGCAGAGCCACGCGGTCCGCGCCTGGGTCTGAGCGGCGTGCGGATCAGCGAGGTCGTGCGAGGCCTTCGCCAACATCCCGCCCAGAACGCCGGCGAGGAAGTAGAGCCGACGGCCGGGCTCGGGACGCTGTGGCAGCTCGAGCAGCGTGAACACGGTGTCCTGATCGGACACGAGGTGCGGGAGCAGCTCGGGGAGTGGACGGTTCGGGTACGCCTGAACCAGCCCGCGAACGTCCTCGTGGATCATGTCAACGACGTCGTCGGATGCGGTCGACATGCTCCCGAATCGCCGCGCGCGATCGGCCGCCATGCTCAGAACCTCCGAGGTCGCTGGGGTGATCTCACCCCGTGTGGTTGGCGCAAGAGTGGCTGGATCGTAGGGCGCGAGCAGCTCATCCACCGGGCGCCCAAAGGCAAACTGCAGGGCGCGGGCAAGGGCCGGGGTCGGTCGACTGTCTGCACCGCGCTCCCGGCGGGCGATGCGGCCGAGGTGCCGCGCGGTGATCGACGTCGGCCGACTCTCCTCGTGTGCCTCTGAGGCCCGCGTGACCTTCTCAGCTGCTTCTTCCCACGACAGGTTCTCGCGTGCCACGAGCGCACCGAGCAGCGTTTGAGCTTCGGACGGCTGAGCCATCGCGTACCCCTCTCCGCCTGGTGGCCCCAGTGTGTCGCTTCGCGCCGGCCCATGGGGCCCTGGTCCAGGAATGTCCCGCTGACGTCCGAAGAGGTCCTATGTGGGACGTCGAGAGGTCTAGGAGGACCGCTCGACTCTTGGTCCTACCGGCGGCGCCGGAGCGCCGGACCAGGGCCAGGGCGGGGCACCGTTGATCCCCCAGCACCGATCCCGGGCCGAGCTGGCGGGCACCGGGGGCCTCCCACGGCGCGCGTCCACCCGAGCTTGCGATCCCAGAGGACGATCGATGGACATCTTCTGCTCTTTCCGTTCGACCGGGGAGTCCCGGGCGGTCACCGCGGGCGCGACAATCCTGTGCACGCTGGGTTTTCTCAGCGCGGTGTTCCCGCTGGTCGCGGCCGTTGTGCCCGGGTTGCTGGTGGTCGCTGGGTGCGCCTGGGTGGCGTACCGGCAGGTCCGGGCCCGCCGGGCTCGAGCCACGAGGTCTCGTGCGGCTGTCGCGTCCGCTGCGGTGCATCTGACTGGCGGTCTGGCGCTGGTATCGCCCCGAGCTGGTGGCCAAGCGGGCGCCGGCGCCGGCCCAGCTGGTCGCGGTCGCGACGGCGCGGGCGCCCGCTGCTGGTGCCCGTCGTGCTGCCCGGACGCGGGTTACTCGATCGCGGCGTCGCTGGGCGAGTGCGTCGGCTGCGCGTTGCCCTACCTCGCGGCCGCGGACGTCGACGGCCTCGTTGGGGCCGTGGTGAGGGAGGGGGCCGGCGATGCCGAGGCCGCCTAGCCCCGAGGCCGGGCAACTGGAGGCGTTGTTGTCCGCGGCGGTGGCGATCACCCCGATGACGACCTCGGAGCTGGAGGATGCGGCCACCGCGGCGGGGCTGTGGCTCCCGGGCCGGATTTACGCGGCGCTGGTCCACCTCGAGCGCCAAGGCCGGGTCCGCGGGCTGCGGTTAGGCAGTGACGCGGTGCTGTGGGCCGCGACCGTGTTGCGGTCACACCCGCCGCGCTCACCGGGTTCACGATGACCGGCGCTGACTGTACGCGCGCCGTCCGCCTCGCCGTCGAGGCGGCGGATGCGGCCCGGATCCGGGCACTGGCCACCGACCCGGATGTGATCGCGCTGCGGGTGGAGCGGATCCGGGGCCAGGTCGACGCGTGCGCGTGGTTGGCGATCGGGTTGGGGCTGGCGTTCACCGCGGTCAACGTCCAAACGTTCGCCGCCGCCGGCACCCCGGGATGGTCGCCGGGGTGGTTGGTGGCGTGGCTGCTGGACCCGATGGTGTCGCTGCTGCTGATCGCGGTTCTCCGCGCGGAGCAGGTCACCGCCCGGTGGCAGGTCCCCACCGGCCCGCGGGTCGTGGCGGCGAAGTGGGGTGGGTTCACCGCGACCTATGCGATGAACACGTGGGCGGCGTGGACCTCGGGGGTGCCCTCGGGGGTGGTGCTTCGGTGCCGCCGTTGGTGGTGTTGCTCGGCGCCGAGGTCGCCCCCGAGCTGCGTGACCGGCTCACCGCCGCCGTGCACGCCGCGGCCGCCGCCCCCACCGCGGGCGCCGTCCCTGCTGCCCGGACCGGTCAGGCGCCCACGGAGGCCCTGGCCGGTCCGGGACCCGACCTGCCCGCCGCGGTGGCCCCGACCGGCGCGGTGGGGCAGGACCGGTCCGTGGCCCCTGCGCTTTCCCCCGCCGCGGGGCCACGGTCCGGGCCCGAGAACCTGGTTGAGAACGAGCCGGACGAGGTCGACGAGCCCGCCGACGAGGACCCGGTCGGTGTCGAGGCGAGGCTGACTGCTGCAGAGGCCGGGTGCCTGCTCGGGGTGACCGAGGACGAGGTCCTGACCCAGCAGTGGGCCGGGGCACTGCCCGCCCGGCCCGCCGCCGCCGACCTCGCCGGCAACGCCGTGACCGACGACGCCGTGACCGACGCGGAGCCGGGAGACGTCGGGGACGTGCGGGTGGGCGAGCTGGCCGAGTTGCTCGTGGCCGGCTGCCCGGTCACCGGACCGCAGGCCGCCGCTCTGCACGAGGTGTCCGAGCGCCAAGGGCGCCGGCTGCTCGCCGACGCCCGCGCCCACCGCGACACCACCACCCCGCCCGTCACCGACACGAGCGTCCCGCGGCCGGGCCTGCAGCTGGTCGACCTACTCAATGCAGGAGGACATAGCTCATGACCCGACCCCACGACGACGTCACCAGCGAACAGGCCGAGAAGGCGGCGGCCCGGGAGTACGACCCGACCGCCGAGTACGGCGACCCCGGCCACCGAGAACCCGCGTCGCAGGCCGAGGCGGACGCGGCGGCGCGCGCGGTCGCCCACACCGCCGTTGGCAGTACCGGCTGCTGGGCGGCCGGGCAGGTGTCCAGCTGGTCGGGGCGCGCGGCCCTCTGCACTACTTCGTCGAGATCGAGGAACCCCAGATCGAGGACGAGGAGATCGAGCCGTGAGTCGCCACACCGCCACCGGGCCCCTCGACCCGGACCCCGGGCCACCCGAGGACGACGGCGCAGTGACCGGCTGGAGCGCGCGACTGGGCCAGCACGTCAGCGTCGCCCCGGGCCCCGTGGTCTCGACCAGCACCAAGCCCGACCTGAGCGCGTCGGCGTCGGCGTCGGCGTTGCGGTGATTGACCGGTGACGACTCGATGACGACCAGCGACGCGATGTTCGTGCGTCTCGTGCGGGCGTCCCGGCCCCTGGGTGACCCCCGCCCCGGGCAGGGGCCGGGGGGGGCGCGGTGAGCGCGCTGAGCACCGCGGCGACCGAGCACCCGCCCGACGGGCCCGGCGGGCCGCGCCCGGGGGACCGGGCCCGCGCCGGGCTGCGGGGGGGTTGCACGTCGGTGGCGGCGTGGTTGCTGGGGCTTCGGTGGTGGTCTCGGCGGTGCGGGCCGCGGGTCGCGGCCGCGGGGACCCGCGGACTGGCCGGCGCCCGCGCCCTGCTGGTGGCGGCGGTGTTGGCCGCGGTGCTGTATTCGGTGCCGGTCGCTCGGGCGGGGCTGGCCAACCCGTGCTGGTCACGGGCCGCAACCGGCCTCGCTGACCGGCTGGCCGCCGGGTGCGCCTGGTCGCGGGGGCCGCGGTCGTGGTGGGGCTGCTGCTGGCCCCGTACGGGATGCTCGGGCCGCTGCTGCTGCTGCTGGTGCCCGGGCTCGCGGTGTGGGCGATACCGGTGGCCCGGGTGATCTATCCGCACACCGTCCGGGGGCGGGTTCGGACCCGTTACGGGCTCGATGGGTGGGCTCCGTGGTGGGAGCTGCACCGCAACGTGTCCGCGCACGCCGCCCGCCAGGCGGCGGTCGCTACCCGCCCGTCGCTGGCCGCGGTGATCGCGCCCGGCTCGAGCATCCCGGACACGGCCACGCTCGACCCGGGCACGGCCACGCCCGACCCGGGCCCGCCCGACCCGGCCGCGTTGAGCACCGGCGCCGCCTCGGCCGGCGGGCCGGGGCCCGCGGCGCGGCTGGAGGCCACGGTCCGGCTGGCCCGCCGGATTGAGCGGTTGCCGGTGGCCGAGTGCGGCACCTGGCTGGGCCGGTCGGCGGTGGGCCCGGTGTGGGGTGCCGAGTGCTACGCCGCGCACCGCGACGTGATCGGGCTGATCGCCCCACCCCAGACCGGGAAGACCGCGCTGCTGGGCCATCACATCCTCGATCACTGCGGGGCAGTGGTGTCCACCTCGACCAGGCCGGACCTGTATCTGTCGACGGCCGCGATCCGCTTCCTGCTCGCCGCGGCGCGGCGGGTGGAGCTGTTCAACCCTGAGGACCTCGGCGGGCTCGGCTCGACGTTTCGGTGGTCCCCGGTCCGGGGCTGCTCCCAGCCGCGCACCGCCAACCAGCGCGCCGGGCATCTGGTCGGCGCTGCCCGCGCCGGCTCGGGCGGTGGGGGCGGCGGGGACGACAACGCCCGGTGGGACGAGTGGGCGGTCGGGGTGCTGGCCGCGCTGCTGATCTCCGCCGCCCGCGGCGGGGAGTCGATGGAGACCGTGGCGCACTGGGTGTTCACCCAGAAGACCGGCGCCGAGCAAGCCCTCAAGCTGCTGTGCGAGGCCGTCGGGAAGCCGGTGCCGTCGCTGGTCATCGATGCCCTGTCGCAGGTCACCACCACCGAGGCCCGCAAGACCCGGGACGCGATCTTTCTGACGCTGCGCCAAGCGGTCGGGTTCATGGCCGACCCCGACGTCGCCGCTATCTGCTGCCCCGCCGCGGGGGAGCCGGTGTTCGACGTCCCCAACTTCATCGCCGACCACGGGACTCTCTACATCCTGGGCTCGGATGACGAGCACTCCGGGATCGCACCGTTGTTGGCGGCGCTGACCGGCTACATCTTCGACACCGCCAAGCACCTCGCCGCCGACTACTCCTGCGGGCGCCTGGACCCGCCGTTGATGTTCGCCCTCGACGAGGCCGCTCTGATCACCCCGGTTCCGTTGGACCGGTGGGTCGCCGACGCCGGCGGGCGCGGCATCCACATCATCTGGGCGGTGCAGTCCCCGTCGCAGCTCGCGCAGCGTTGGGGGGCCCGCGGCGCGGACACCATCTGGAACGCCGCGTGCTGGTCGTAGACGCGGCGCCCGCGCCCCCCGCGACCTCGCCAGGGCCCCCCGGCGCCGCGTTGTCCGGGTCCAGCCCCAGCCGGGTCGGGTCCGGATCCTCGGTGCCGACTGGGTCGTCGGGGTCGGGGGCCGGCTCCGGCCCGGTCGGGTCTGGGTCCCCGGGGCCGCACACTTCGGGGCCGTCGGGCAGCTCCAGCTCGGGCGGGTCCGGGTCCTCGGGCACGTCCGGGTCCTCGGCGTCGGCCGGGTCCTCGGGGGTTCGGGGTGCGGCTGGGTCGGCGTCGCACAGTTCGGGGTCCGGATCGTCGGGGTCGGCGGGCTCCAGCTCGGGCGGGTCCGGGTCCTCGGGTGCGCACGGTTCGGGGCCGTCGGGCAGCTCCAGCCGGGACGGGTCCGGGTCCTCGGGCACGTCGGGGTCCTCGGCGTCGGCCGGGTCCTCGGGTTCGGGTGCGGCTGGGTCGGCGTCGCATAGTTCGGGGTCCGGATCGCCGGGCCCGTCGGGCAGCTCCAGCCAGGGCGGGTCCGGGTCCTCGGGGTCAGGATCGTCGGGGTCGGCGTCGCACAGCTCGGGGTCCGGATCGTCGGGGTCGGCGTCGCACAGCTCGGGGTCCGGATCGTCGGGGTCGGCGGGCTCCAGCTCGGGCGGGTCTGGGTCCTCGGGCTCCCACAGTTCGGGCCCGTCGGGCAGCTCCAGCCAGGGCGGGTCCGGGTCCTCGGGGTCCGGATCGTCGGGGTCGGCGTCGCACAGCTCGGGGTCCGGATCGTCGGGGTCGGCGGGCTCCAGCTCGGGCGGTGGGCATGGGTCGGGGTCGGGGTCGGGTTCGTCGGCATCCAAGCATTGAGTGATCGCCGGGTGCGGGTGCGCTCGGCCCGCTCGACGTCCGCCCGCCCCTGGCACAGCGAGACGCCGCACGGGTGGACCGAGGGACCCGGGCCCGCCGGTCAGCCCCCTGATCGCGGGCCCGGGTCCTGCCCCGCAGGACCCGACTGAGCCAGTTCCGGTCTGGCGCGGGGTTCAGAGCGCCCCGTGGAATCTCGTGCACGGTGCGCGTGTTGGGTGGGGTCTTCGGGATGGCGGTCATGTGGGGGTGGCCTGGGGTTTGCGGGTGCGTGCCCGGGCTCGGGCGCGGCGTCCGGTGCGGGATCGGGTGCGTCGGCTTGGTGGACCGGGGTTTCGGGTGTCCGGGTCGGCGGTGATCACGCCGGGAGCGTTCCGGACCGGGGCTGGTCGTGGTTGGCCCTTTGGTGTGGGCGCGGGCGGTGGGGTTGTGACCGGAGCGTTGCTCGTCGATGGCGCGGGTGTGCGCGCCGCGGCGCCGGGCCCGGTTGTGGTCTGGTCGGTGTGGCGTGGTGCGGCGCGACCCGGCGGGTGTGGTGGCTGGCTGAGCGCGCCCGCCAGCGCACGGCTGTGGTCAGTGAGGGTGACGATGTCGCGGTCGAACAGGGCGTTGAGCAGCCAGTCGGCGGCGACGCGCGCTCGGCGATCCCAGGTGGGCGTCGCGGCGAGGTGGTAGGCGCGGTGCAGGACCCAGGCGGGCCAGCCGGTCAGTGCGTGGCCGTATATGTCGGCGACGCCGCGGTGTCGGCCGAGGGTGGCCACCGCGCCGGTGTGGGTGTGGGCGTAGTCGCGCAGCCCGGTTCCGGCGAGGTGGGCGAGGATGTTGTCGGCGAGGACTTTGGCTTGGCGGACCGCGTGCTGGGCGGTGGGGGCGGTGGTCGCGCCGGGGTCGGGGCTGGTCAGGTCGGGGACGGCGGCGGCGTCGCCGGCGGCGAACACGTGGGGGTGCCCGGCGACTTGCAGGGTGGGGTTGGTGATCAGCCGGCCGGCCGCGTCGATGGCGAGGCCGGTGGCTGCGAGTAGGGGGTGGGGGTCGACTCCGGCGGTCCAGATCACGGTGTCGGAGTTGAACTCGTGCCCGCTGTCGAGGATCACGCGGCCCTCGGTGAGGGAGGTGACGTGGGTGTCGAGGTGGACCTGGATGCCGCGGGCGGCGACGTCGTACACCGCCAGCGTGGCTGGGGAGTCGAAGGAGGGGGGCCGCAGGAACCCGAGCTCGCGGTCGCCGAGCCGCACCCGGGCACCGGGGTTGACCCGCAGGGTGCGGTGCGGTGGGACGTCCCACTCCTCGCCCAGCCGAGCGAGCGTGAGCCCATTGGTCACCATCGTCGCGTTCGGGGCGGCGATGAGCAGGTCGCGCAGGTTGCCCGCGTGGTCGCGGTCGTCGTGCGTGACCACGATCCAGCCCAGGTCTGCGAGGTCGATCCGCCCCTGCACGGCGTCGAGGAGCGGGCCGCGGTCGTGGGCGAGCCCCGTGTCGATCAGGATCGACTCGGTCGCGGTGATCAGATAGCTGTTCACGGGCAGCAGGCCGGCGCCGGGGATCGGCAGGTGCGAGCTCAGCGCGAGCACTCCCGGCGCGCAGTCGTGGGCGGGGCGGAGGTTGCTCAACATCACGGGTCTCCTGCGGTCGCGGGTCAGAGGAGCTGGACGAGACCGGAGCCGACGACCAGCAGGGCGAGCCCACCGCCGCGTACCGCGGTGATCGGGCGCTTCGGGAGCCGGAACGAGCCGGTCGCGTCGACCGCCGCCGCAGCGAGTTGCTGGCCGGTGACGGTCAGCGCGATCGTGACCGCCGCGCCGATGGCGGGGATCAGCAGGAACGTGCCGGTGACGTAGACGGCCGCACAGGCGCCGCCGAGCCAGCCCCACCAGGGCATCGTCGTTACCCCGCTCAGCTTGAGCGCCGCGGTCTGCTTCGTCACCCGCAACAGCAGGAGCACGATCGAGATCGCCAGCGCGGCGACGAGGAAGCTCACCAGGGCCACCGCGATCGGCGCGGCCAGCGCACCGCGCAGCCGTGCGTTGATCGCGCCCTGGATCGGGAGGAGGGCCCCGGCCACGAGACCGAGCACGACCCAGCCGGCCCCGGTCCTGGCCGCCGGGGCCGCCGGGGCGGCCGGGGCGGGCGAGGCCGGGGCGGGCGAGGCCGGGGCGGGCGAGGCCGGAGCGGGCGGGGAGACCGGCGGCGCGCCGCCCGCGCCGGTCGCCGCGGCGCCGACGCCGGCCGGGACCACGGCGGGAGCCGCGGCCCGCGAGCGCTGGGCACGGATGATCAGGATGATGCCGATCAGCACCGCGGCCGCGCCGGCCACGATGCCGACGGTCACCGGCCGGCGCTCGATCCCGAACAGGCCGAACAGATCGACCGCGAGCGACGACACGACGTGGCCGGTGCCGAAGAGGCCGCCCGCCGCCAACGCTCCCATCCGCGGGAACAGCAGAATGCCGCTGGTGATGTAGAGCGGCGAGGCCAGCCCACCCAGCAGATACCACGCTGGCACCGTCCCCAGCAGGCCGAACGCGCCGAAGGCGCCCACGGCCAGGGCGAGGAGCGCCAACAGCCCCACTGCGACCCACAGCTGCACGGTCGCGCCGCCGTACGGCGTGCCGACGGCCTTGGCCAGCTGGGGATTCGCCGACGCCTGCACAGCGAGCAGGCAACCGATCACGAGAGCACTGACAAGCAGAACCGCGGCCATCCTCGCCTCCCTTCCACAGGTGGGTTGACATAGCCACCCCGCCCTCGCGGCGTGTGGCCACCGCGACCGCCATCGCCGCCCGCGCCGAACACCCCCCACCGGGCGGCCCTGACCGCGGTCGCGGGCGCGGACAACTCTGGCCACGGCACGGCCACACTGACACCGCGCCGGCGGCCACGGACACCGCGCCGGCGGCCACCGGCCTCGCGGACACACCCGAGGCGGACAGCGCGGTCATTGTCATCGAGGCCGCCGTGGCCGACCTGCCCGCGCCGGTCACCCCTCGACCAGCTCGCGGACGCGCTGGGATGGACTCTCGGTCGCGCCCTCGCCGCCGTCGAGGCGCTCGATGAGCGCCTCCCGGCCGTCTCGACTTCTGACCCGTTCCGGACGCACCTTTCGTGTCACCTGCTGGCGTGCTTCCCGTGGGGAACTCCTTGTCGGTGACGTCATCCAAACTTCTTGATACTTGTCCGGCGTGTCGTCTGCGAAATCCCGTGAGCAAGATCATCGTGCTCGTCGACGACCACGCCATCGTCCGCCAGGGCCTGCGCTCGGTGCTGGAGCGCGAGCCCCAGTTCGCCATCGTCGGCGAGGCCTCCAGCGCGGCCGAGGCGCTCGCCGTCGTCGCCCACCAGCACCCGTCGATCGTGCTGCTCGACCTCAAGCTCTCCACCAGCTCGGACTCCGAGGGCCTGCAGCAGATCCAGGTGGCCGAGCGCGTCAAGTCCGAGCAGGGCATGAGCGCCTGGCCGACCTGCTCCCAGAAGACCGGGCAGACCGCGGGCTCGGCGAACACCGGCTCGGGTTCTTCGGGCTCGGGCTCCGCGAACTCGAGCTCCGCGAACTCGAGCTCGAGCTCGAGCTCGAGCTCCGCGAACTCTCGTTCCGCCGTCTCCGGTGCCGCTGGCTCGGGCTCCGGCGCCAAGGCCGACGACGCGGCGGCCACCCCCGCACCCCAGCCGACCGGTGCGCCGGCGGCCGGGACGCACACCGTGGCGACCGGCGACACCCTCAGCGGGATCGCGTCGAGCAACGGGACGACGGTGCAGGCGCTCGCGCAGCGCAACGCGCTCGCCGACCCGGACGCCCTGCAGCCCGGCCAGCAGCTCGCCCTGCGCTGAGCCGTTCTCCCCGGGAGTTCCCCCACGGCGGCCCCGGCACCTCCCCGGTGCCGGGGTCGCCGTGTGTCCGGGGACGTCACACACTCCGGAGTCGGTGACGAGGCAACCGGGGCGCCGAACCGCTTCCCGAGGAAGCGGTTCCGCGAATCTGGTTACACCCAGGCCAGCCCACCCAGCTGGCAGCCACAACCGCGGCCGACGGCCCGGGCC
>JAABUZ0100009937.1_pt1 | contig 10718 bp, 17 predicted proteins | sample 5562091 | NCBI WGS metagenome assembly JAABUZ01 (sample SAMN12813069, study PRJNA571459) | rock metagenome | isolation source: Antarctica rocks | place: Antarctica: Victoria Land, Linnaeus Terrace sud | collected 2015-12-21
CAGGACGGTATGCTATAGTGGCTATGGCTCAGCACCGCATCATATGAGGCCAGGACGGCATGCTATAGTGGCTATGGCTCAGCACCGCATCATGATGAGGCCAGGACGGCATGCTATGGTGGCTGTGGCTCAGCACCGCATCATGATGAAGCCAGGACGGCATGCTATAGTGGCTATGGCTCAGCACCGCATCATGATGAGCCCCAGGACGGCATGCTATAGTGGCCATGGCTCAGCACCGCATCATGATGAGCCCCAGGACGGCATGCTATAGTGGCCATGGCTCAGCACCGCATCATGATGAGCCCCAGGACGGCATGCCAGCGCGGAAGCTGCAGCAAGGGGGGGCAGCACAAGCGACGGCCAACAGGGCTTCACAGTGCTGCCGCGAGCCCCCCGCGCACATTCGCCGTCGTCCGGGAAGAGCTCGACGTTGGTGGCCGGCCAGTGCGTGGTCACGCGGAAGCCGTCCCAGGCTTCACGCTTGCGCGCCAGGTCGCCCGGCCCGGCCAGCGCGGCCGGCTGCATGCACGCGTACACCACATGGCGCCACGCACTCGCGCGCTCCGGCCGCACGTTCTGCGCGAGTGAGAAGAAAGCAGTCAATGAAACGAAGAGCCTCAAGGTAGCACTTTGGTACTTTATTACTACGATTGAAAGTCACAGGGCAGGGTCGGTTCAGCCCCGCCCTTGTCCTGATGCCTTGGCCGCACGTCCTGGCAGCCGCCAGAACTCTGAACACCGAGCCGGCCGTCTCCGCGCGGCTCCCGCGCCGCGCCGGGGAGCCGCGGGAGAGCTGGGCAGCCACTGCGCTGCAGTGTGGCGAGCGGCGACCCAGCAGGGCATGGCCTGTGGCAGGAACAGGTTACGGTAGGGTCCACGCGCGGAGGGCGGGGCCGGCTGCGCGGCGCGCACCGCGTGCGCCGTGCGGCTGTCCCACAGGAACAGGGAGCCGGCGCGCCCGTCCACCGCCACGCTCTCAAACGGCTCCCAGAACGGCAGCTCCTCCGGCGTGAACTGGTGCCTGCGGGCCGGCCGCCGCAGGCCTCTGGCGGCGGGTGTGGCACCGAGTCGCACGGTACGCAAGTTCTGATAAGCGCAAAGGTTTTGGCAAGCCTCTCTTGAACAAGGCTTTCTGCCACACAGAGAAGCGGGTGTGCCCCGCCAGCCAGCCGAGCCGCTCCTAGCATGTCCACACAAGGACGAGTCGAACATGATGATGCAAATGCCAGGTGAAAGTTGCCTGCCCTTGCGCTCATCGCTCGATCGCGCACAGCACGCCTGGGCACAGTGCTGGCGCTCCGACGCCCATCTGCTGAGGTGTGCGCCCCATCACGCGCCACGCCTCGACATGCAACATGTTTATGGACATGCTTGGGCGGCAGAGCGCAGGCGCTGCCCGCAGCAGGTGTGGCAAAAGCGCAACCATGACCACGCGCACCAGTCCTTGACCTGGGTGCGCTCCTCCGGGGGCAGCACGCACGCCGTCTGGAAGAAGCGCTCGTGGGCGCTGTGGCTGCCGTCCTTCACCAGCAGCGTGCCTGCCGCCGGCGCAGGCTGGAGCTGGCACACGGGAGGGAGGCCGCGCTGCCAAGCTGCACGCACTCGGCCGCAATGCAACAGCGCCTTCCCCCCCCTTGCAACTTCCACACAGCGCCGCCGGCGCTCCTCAGCGGGCAAGCACGGGCGCGCCCGGGAGGCAGCAGCACCACACCCTCTCGGGCTCCCATGCCGTCAACGTAAGAGGCTCAGGGCTCAGTGTGTTGCCTATGCTCACATTGCTGGCAGCCTTGCTACGTGCATCAAATCAAAGGGGTAGCCAGGGGGTAGCCGCATGGGTAGCCATAGGGGTAGCCACAGGGGCAGCCACAGGGACAGCCAACGGGCGCGCCTGTGCCCGCGCGCGGGCCGACGTCCACCATGTTGACCAGGCCCTGGATGCACGCGACGCCGCGGCGGCTGGGCGCCTGGTCTGTGTGCAGCCAGGAGCCGCCCGGCAGCGGCACGCCGCCCGCCGCGGGCGCCGGCGGCGTCACGTTGATGGAGTCGAAGCTGCTGAGCAGCCGGTCGTCGCCCCACAGGTCTGCAAAGACCTGCACGCGCCCCAAAGCATGCACGTCGCATGCTGGGCATCGCCCACGTGCGCGCCGCAGCAGGCCGGCTTCTGCCGGTAGGGCTGCAGCGCTCGAGTCTTCTTACGTTCCAACTACTTGAAGGGTTGAATGTCTGTTGCAAGCTCGCCTGGACGGCAGAACAGCCCTAGGAGCACAGGCGGCGCCCGAGCAGGTCGTGCCTCCTCAAAACCTAACTGACCGTCTGGGTGACGGGCGCTGCCGGCCACGCCCCCGTCCCCCCCGGGCGGCGCGCGGCGCGCCTGGCGCACGCGCGCGTGCTTGCGCACGCGCCACACAAAGTCCGCGTGCGCGACCTCCAGGGTGTTGACCACGCCGCGGTAGCTCGGCGGCCAGGCCGGCGGCGCCCACGTGTCCGGGTCGCCGCGGCGCACGCCCGTGCCGAGGCCCTCCAGCCACGCCCACACGCTGTCGACGTACGCCGCGCACTCGTCCCTGCGCGCGTTGGGCTGCCTCGAGCTTCTGATTCGCGCGCAGCGTGCACACTGCCGCGCGCTCAGCATAGCGCTCGCAGAGGCTGTTCGTCCGGCTCAGCACCGCTAGCAAACGTGTGCGGGGCCACATGAGTTTATAAAAGCTTGAGCGCAGGCAGTGGTGAAGCTTCTGACACTAGTACACAGGTCACATGCACGCAAGGGTGTTTATGCCGGGACCAGCGGGAGCCATTGCGCAATGAGCGCACTGAAGTCATACCGCAGAGCGGCGCAGCTGCACCAAGTCGCAGCAGACGCGAGTCTGTGGGGCGCACTGTGGCAGGACGTCATCCACCACCGCCCAGCCACGCTGCTTGAGGCTCAAGGCCGCTTCGACAATCTGGCGCCGCAGGCCTGCATCCGCACCGCGCCCCTGTGCATGCTCAAGTTGCACAGCCCCTGCACACGTGACACGCACGGCGCAGCCCGTCTTGCGTGTCTGCTTGCGAGGCAAGGCTCTAAGAGTTGCACAGCGGGGGAGGTGTGCGGCAAACACGAGCGTCATGGTGCCAGGCAAACGCTCACAGCTCAAGCGGAAATAAAGTGCCTACAGGCGCCTCGAATTGCTTAAAGGCAGGCATGAGCTCATGGCAATGACGGAGTGGGAACGTGCCAAGGGAGATTTGCTATGAGGGAGATTTGCTATGCACTCTCATCAACCACAGCTGGCCTGTAACGCCCTGCTTGGCGCCCTGCTTAGACCCCTAAGCAGGGCGCTGGACGCCTGCAGAGCACTTCCAACATGGGGAGCTTCGATCCATGTATCTTGAGTTGACGGCGCCCACTTTGGCGCCCCCGCCACAGCGCACATAGCAGGCATGGGTGCCAACAAGGGAGTCCTTACAAAATGTCCAGCTCCAGGTTACATGCCGTTTATTACAACTGGAGAGCGATCTGAATCCACACAGGTGTGAACCGATACGTCTGTAGAACCTATACACGCAAGTCCTAGACATAGGTCACGCCCAGCTCTTACCTAACATGCCTGGGAGCCAAAGGGCGCGCGCACTCATAGCCTTTTCTTTCTTGCATTGGCAACACAACAGGCCGAGCCGCACACGCAACTAAGCCTAGCACCCAGAGCCTGATGCATCCATGCCGACTGTAGCCTGAAACATACTGCGTAAACCAAGTCATGTCTGCCTGTGCCAGAGCTGCTGCGCAGCCCCTGGCAGGGCCGACTGGCTGCACCGCTGCAGGGTGGGCAGACCCTTGCAGCGGCGCTACCAGGGTTCAGCGTGGGGGGTTGGCGCGGCCGTTGGCCCCCCGCCGCGTCAGAGGCGCCGGCGCTGCCAGGGGGGCAGCAGATCATCATGCAGGGTACCCGCGAGCCTGCTTAGGCTGCGGCGCCGCCGCCGGCCGCGACCTCCTTGGCCAGCTCATCGAGGTCCAGCGCCTTGAGCTTTGCGAACGGGCGCGGCATGTCCTGGCCGAAGGCGGAGAGCGAAGGGGCGTCAGCAGGCGGTCTAGCCGGCCAAGGTACAACTTCCGCGACCCAGGTGCAAAGTAAGCTCGTGTCTACGTCTACGCCAAGGCAGGGCAGCTGGTGCAGTATGACGCTTCTCAAAGAGACCTGAGCTGCCAGTCAGGAGCGTGGCTGGAGCTCCTTACAGTCTGCCACTGTGGCAGGGCATAGGCTCTGAGAGGCTGACGCAGAGCACCGCAGGGCACAAAGGAGCAAGGGCTTTGCACCGTCAGAGACACGTACGTCTTGCCCGCCTTGTCCTTGACCTCAAAGCAGCCGCGGCGCGGCTGACGCACATAGACGAGCGTCAGTAGCTAGTGTGCGGTGCTGAGGCCCTGTGTCAGGCAAGCGGAGCATGGGCAGCAGCGTGGCGCCACGCACCTTGGTGGGGTTGAGAGCCACCGACATGTCTGGCTTCGCAGCCTTTAGGAGGGTTGCCAGCTTGGTTGCCCTGTGCAAGAGCCCAAGGTCACGGCGTCTGGCTCTGTGCACGGGTCATTCAGGCACCTGCCTGCTCAGACGCGAGCGCACCGTGTCTTGAACGCGCCTCAGCTCTTGCTGCAGGGGGGCAAGCACAGGCTCAGTTATCCACTTCCGGGTTATCATGTTGCACGCACACCTGAAGGAAGGTTTACCACGCGACGGGACGTCAAGGTCATACCAGTGCTCAATCGTAACGTCGGCGGTGCCTGCTGCGTCATCAGCGGGCGGTGGGGCCTTGGCCTTGGCCTTTGCCTTGCTCGCGGCCTTGGGGGCCGATGCCGCTACGGCGAGCTTCCTTCGAGGCGCCATACTCACCCGGACTGAAGGTACAACGCTGGCTGCGCATGATCTGAACATCCCCTGTCCGCCTTCAACGTCTTCCTGGAGAAAGACTGTGCCCTTGCTAGGGCTCAGGCAGACTCCAAGGCAGCTGAGAAAGAAGCTGTGAGACATGTAGCTGCTATAGCTGGCTACACTGAGCGCTGGGCCACACCGCCAGCCTGAGCAGCAGACAGCGCGCGGAGTGTTGACTGATGCTGGCTGATGGAACTCCTCCAAAGGCACTCTGGACTCCTCCTTACCTGAGGCGTCGGTGCAGACAAGCGGATGACTGTGACGTGAACATGGCATATAGCAGCACCAAGCGCTCGTCCACGCCAGTCCCACAACAATACAGAAGCAAAGCAACATGTATGCCTGTCAAAAAAGTGCGGCAGCAAGGACAGCACTGTTGCAGACCTTTGCTCCAGTGTTCCAAGGCACGCGACGCATCAACACAACAGCCTATTGCAATACAGAAACACAGAGCTACACTTGTAATATACCCATCAGCGTCAGTGGCCGGCGTGCTGCGGGTAGACCGGCAAAGCCACAGCCGCGGCGGCCGCCTTGGCGCGCTCGCGCTCCCCGTACGCCACCCACGTCGCGTGCACGTCCAGCAGCGCCGCCTCGCACTGTCTGGGCAGCTGCGCCAGCGCTCCCCGATCTCCGTGGGCCGGTGGGGCCGCTGGAGCACCTGCTGCTTGTGGGTGCGCCGCGCGCCTGAGGGCCTCCAGCCTCGCCTGGCACCTGCGAGCGGCGGTGCTGCTGCGGCCACCCGGCGGCCCAGCAAAGGCAAGCAAGCAGCGCAATGACGCGTCCAGGCAGACATGGCCTCCTCGGGTCGACAAGCGCGCACCGCCTGCACAGCGGCACCTCCATTGCGGTGCTCCCGAGGAGCACGGTGCCTGCAGTCCAGCAGTTGCAGCTCCTGCAGCCCACCACGCTCAGCATGCGAAGCAGTCAGCTTGCAGCCGGTCAACGGCACCATGCCGTGCCCTCGCCTGCACGCCTGGTACCAGCCGTCCAGTGGGCAGTGCGAGCCGCCGATGTACAGGGACGGGGTCGGCAGGTCGGCGGAGGGCTCGCTGCGGCACGCGGATCGGCATGCGTCGCTGATGCTGGCAACGCTGGAAGCTGCGCGCCGGCCCGCGGCTTCAGGCAAGCAGGTATCGCCGGACGTGCTGGACCCGGCTCTGCTCGCAGCCTCCGGGGGCACAGGCAGAGCCGCCGCAACGGCCTCACGAGGCCCGTCTGCTCTTGCACACCGCTTGTGCCTTTTTGTGTCCCGCATACGACAGCCCCGGGCAGGCCTTTGGTGCGGCGTGAGCAGCACTTGCGCAGGACACGGTTTGCCAAGGCGGCTGGCAACATCTGCCCTAATCTGTTTTGCACCTACAAATATTACAAGTCTGAATGCCAACAGATCTCGACCATAAAGGGGCGAGCAACCAGGTGTGGCTGGCCCCCACAGGAGCAGCGCGCGGGTCCAACAAAATCACTGTGAAGCAAGACGAGCCACAATGTGCGTGCTGCCCTGCCGGCGCTTGCGGAAGGCGGGGCAGAGGAGTGCGGCCGCCAGGCTGCCTCCCCTCTGCAAGCGCAGTGTGCTCTTGAAAGGTGGGCCACGCTACGTACCTCAAAACTGCAGCCACGCGACTACTCTGTACGCAGGGGCCCTGTATATGTTGCCCCGGCACGCACAGAGCAGGAGCGCGGCCTCTGGGCGCACAGAGTCGCCATGTCAAGCTCGCCTTCCTGCGCCTCAACCACTAAAGTGCATGCTGCACGTGCACCAGGCGCCAGCCCTCTGCACATGCACTGGGGCAGCCGCGCAGCGCCCGTGCAAATGCCGTAACCCAAGAACACACTCTGTGAATGCGCCCCACGCGGCTTGAAAGCCTGGCGAGCCCCGTGCCACGCTGGCCTCAGGCAGCCTTGGTGCACGCTTGAAAGCCTCATCACAGAAGCAGTGCACTGGCAATCTAGCTGGCAGTCTAGCAGGTCACCACACAAACCCAGAGAGCACATATCTGGCATGTCTCGGTGGGCCGCTCCACAGCCCCGTCCAGCACCACAGCGCCCGTGCGGGTGCTGCCCATGGTGCCTGGGAGCCTGCATGGACGGCGGACGAGCCCCAGCGGCAGCATCAGCACGGGACCCTGCCGACACGCTTGCCCGAAAAGATGCGAAGCCAGTGCTTGCTGGGCCCTGCATGGTCGCTGCTCCATGCGCTGCGCTGGCGGCGCCGCGCGGCCGAGCCGCGCGGTGGCACGGTGGCCATGCCGCAGCTAAACCCATGCATGCTTGGCATGCTGTCATTTATACCGCTTCGAGCATAGACGAGCTGCCCAGGCCTCTGCAAAGCGAGGCCCCACCTGCAAGTGCTCCTCCCCGGACGGCCTTGGCATGCTAGGGCACGCCATAGTAGAGCTCCAGGACGCGCGCGGGCCCGCGCGCGGCCTCGAAGGGAGCCAGCACGGAGGCCGTGCGCATCTGCAGGGAGCGCCCGAGCAAGGTGGTGAGCGCGAGCGCCGACGGCGCGAGCGTCACGCGCACGCGCCAGCCGAGCACCGCATACGCCACCGGCGTGCCGGGCTGCAGCTGGAAGGCCAGACCGGCGCCTGCGCGCACCAACCCCGCACAGTCCTCACCTCATGCGCCCTGCGACAGCAGTGTGATGCGCTGTCTGACACATGCACTGGCCGTCCAGGACCTGGCCCTGGGACGAATGCATCGCCTCCCGTGAGGCTGGCGGCGTGCATGTAAGTCAGCAGCCGACGATCGATCATGGCTCTGACGAGAGGCAGACGCTCGCTCGCAGCTGCACGTGCAAGAGGAGCTGACGCCACATGGACCACAAGGGCGGCAAAGAGAGGGTCGCATGTGGCAGATGGGCGCGCCGGAGGCCGGCGACGACGTCGGCACGGGCGCTGCAGTGGTGGTTGCGGCGGGCGTCGCAGACGGCGTGGTCGACGGCGCACCGGACGGTCCAGATGTGCTCGGCGTAGGCGATGGCGCGCTGGTGGGCGCGCTGGTGGGCGCGGGTGTGGGCGTCGCTGACGGCGCGGCGCTCGGCGCCGACGACGGCGTGCTCGTCGGCGTGCTCGATGGCGCTGCGCTCGGCGTCGGCGACGGCGTGCTCGTGGGCGTGCTCGCTGGAGACGCAGACGGCGTCTCAGATGGCGCTGGGGATGGCGCCACCGTCGGTGCGCTCGTGGGCGTGCTCGACGGGGCCACAGACGGCGTCTCAGACGGCGCAGGCGACGGCGTGGCCGGCGCCATTGTTGTGGGTGCCGGTGTGGGCGCTGCCGTCGTCGTGGGTGCAGGCGTGGGTGCGGCCGTCGTGCTGGGCGGAGGAGTTGGTGCCGCAGTTGTTGTGGGCGGGGGCGTGGGCGCTGCTGTGGTCGTCGGCGGAGGCGTCGGAGCAACCGTGGTTGTGGGCGGCGGTGGCGGTGCGGCCGTCGTTGTGGGCGGCGGCGTGGCGGGCGGCGCCGTGGTGGGTGCAGGCGTGGGCGCCGCTGTCGTGGTCGGCGGGGGCGTGGGCGCCGCCATGGTCGTCGGCGAGGGCGTGGGCGCCGCCGTCGTCGTCGGCGGAGGCGTAGGTGCTGCTGTCGTGGGAGGCGGAGGCGTGGGCGCCGCCGTCGTGGTAGGCGGCGGTGTGGGCGCCGCAGTCGTTGTCGGCGCGGGCGTGGTTGTCACCTGCGAGGCAGCAGGTGGGCGTTTCCATCAGAGCGCCTCTTGATGCAGCCAGAGCATGAGACATTATACAGCATGACTAGGACATGGCAGGGCAGGGCCCTCACTCTCACATGAGGCAGCATCCTGTCTCAAGTGTTCCATGCTGCTTCACATGCACGCTAGTCTGCCTTGACACTCTGATGCAGAGCAGGTGTGCTGGTGTCTCGAGCAAAGCTAGGAAGCGTGGAGCAAATGACTCATGCATGCGCTTGAGTCTGCCCGGCCAGCGCGCTGGCCCATGAATTGAGATCCATGTCACACAGTACAGCGATCATGCAACCAGCTATCACTAACAAGCATGAGTGAGGATGCGCGAGGCCGCGCACAGGCGGCGGCGGCGATGGCGTCGGGATCGGCGGGAACGACTGCGTAGACCCGCCCGGGACCACCATCGTGCCTGCTGCCAGCCGACAGACCTCACTCAAAGCTACTCACCTTGCTGCCTTTTGCGCCATGTGCAGCTGCTGCCAAATCTGCATGCTGCACTTATGCGCACCAACAACCCGCATGCCCGCTTTGCGTGAGTGCAAACACAGATGAGCACCATGCGATTGAGTTCGCCGCAAGCAACAAAGTTGACCCGCTTGCGTGAAGTGGGCGCACTGATGTACGCGTTGCTGACTGCCGGCGCGCCGTAGCTGGCGCTGTACGCCGGCCCGAACACGTCAGCGGGCGCGTTGTGCAGCAGGTCGTCCAGCTGCTGGGCGCTCAGGGTCGGGTAGCCGCCCTGCAGGGTCAGACCCCGTGTTGCATGCGCGTCGGCAGCCCTCGCAGCGCGCTCGACCGCGCTTGCGTGAAGGGCCTTCGGCTGGAGCGCGGCGTGTGCGGACCCCAGCTGCCCAGCTGGCGGTGCGGCCATGCACACTCGCTTGCGCCTGGTTGTTCAGAGGCGCTGCCGAGCCAACGCGCTGTAGCAGAAGCAGGCGCAATGATCCCAAACTGCAGGCCACGAGCGGTTCACACATGCGAGCTCGACCTTGCGACAGCCGCGCCGGCCCTGCGGCCCCGCACCTGGCTGGCCGGCGGGAAGAGGACCGTGACGTCGAGCGCGCCGGCGCCGCCCGCCGCGGACGCCGCGGACGACACGAGCACTGCGGAGGGCTGCGCCAGCGCGCCTGCCGCGGCCGCCACATCCGACGCGACGTCCGCCTGCACCGCATGGCCCCACCGCCTCACCGCTCGGCAAGCACTTGGGGGCAGTCCTGCAGAGCAGCCATGCAGAGAGCGCACTGGTCAGCAGCGGAGGCGTAGGGCCCCCGGTAGGGCACCTGGGGGGCGCCCGTCCTGCAGATGCCCAGGATTTCGCAGTCAACGAGCAGGCGATCACTGGCAACGTGCCAGTCCTCAGAGAGCACGCCCGCCTGCTCAGTGGTGCTGCTGCTGTGCGCTCCTAGCCTACCTGGTCGGGCAGGAGGCAGGACGTCAACGCGGTCGCAAGCAGAGGGCTCACACGTGGCTGCGCCTTTAGGCACACCAGCCGCCTGCGAACACGCAGGCTGGTGCGCATGCCGAGAGCAGCAGCAGCCGAGCGCATTAGCGAGAGCACTTTTGTCCGGAAGGGTGATAGGGTATGGTGAGGGCCTCCCGAACCCTGCCCTCTCACGTAGGGCCGGGTGCGCGCCTGGAAGGTCTGCGCGCTTGCCGGCGCGGCGCTGGGCGTGATGGTGAAGTACAGCGTCGGCTGGATGGTGTATGACGTCTGCTCGACCTGCGCTCACCAGATGGAAACCTCAGCCCGGGCTGTGCACAGGCCCCGCCGCCAGCAGGCGGCAGCGGTGCTGGGGCACCAGCATGCATCCTTCTTGCCACGTCATGAATGAGGCTTCACAAATGGAGTTGTGGACGCAGATGGAGTTGTGGGTACTGCTCAGGTCATCTTAATGGTGTGCCTGGCCATCGCCGCCCGGCTCCTGCGCGGCCCCTGGCCAGGCGGGGCGCCACACCCGGTCCTCGGGCAGAACTGGCACAGCAACCCGGCATCACAGGCCATGCGCACGCGCCTGCGCTGCAACCTGCCGCAGCCGCGAGGCCTGCGCGGCCTCGGCCACGGTCTGCACGCCCGCCACGGCCGCGGCGGACGGCGGCGCCTGGGCGCCGCTGTCGCCC
>JAABUZ0100009938.1_pt1 | contig 10718 bp, 8 predicted proteins | sample 5562091 | NCBI WGS metagenome assembly JAABUZ01 (sample SAMN12813069, study PRJNA571459) | rock metagenome | isolation source: Antarctica rocks | place: Antarctica: Victoria Land, Linnaeus Terrace sud | collected 2015-12-21
CGTCGGATGGCGGATTGCAGGAGTTCAAGGTGCCGCGGTGAAGGTTCGACCTCCAGCTGAACATCGACCGTGACGAGGTAGGAAGGCACGCGGTCAGCCTAACTTCCGGGCGTGGTCAATGAGCGCAGTCTCGAAGCCCCACATGCAAGAGCCGTTGGGAACAAGCCCAAAATGCCGGGCGGTGCCGGCCGACGTTTCACCCGAGGGCGCCGGTGCGGGCCCGGTAGGGCAATCAACCATGCCGATGCGCTTGTGATCCGTAGTTGCCGGAAGACCCGTTCATGGGTGTCCGACGGTGTCCATCCATGCAGGTCAGCCGCATGAGGTTGTCCGAGGCCGTCCGTCGAGATGTGCCTCCGTCCCGGCGCGTGGCCACAGCGGTGGCTACAAACGACGCGGGTGCGTCTCGCCGTCGTGGGCGCACTACTCTCTCAATCCGCGGGTTGGGGGTATGAGTCCCTCGCGGCGCACCCGTCCTGACCAGCACGTTCACTTGACCAGACAGCGGGCGTCGAGAATCGTCCCACGCCGGCAGCCACGGTTCGATGGTCGCCTTGTTCGGGAGGTCACCTGTGCGTGCGCTCGAGCAGGAGGGCATTGGCTTTAACGCGGACGCGTGGCACCGCCGAGTCGGTAAGGACCTTCCGGACGTCCTTGCAGACCACACCCATGTCTCCCGCAGCGACGTGCTCGCTCTCGGCACCCGCTGGAGACAGACGGGCACCGAGGAGGCTGCGCGGGAGCTTCTAGTCGGTTCCTGCATCTGGGGCTTTGGACCCACCGGATATGGCGCCTACCGCACCGGCCTGATGCTTGCGACGCCGGACGCCGGGAAGCGATTGACGGCCACTCTCGACCTACTGGAGGAAGATCTCCCGTCGGCCTACCAGTCGATGTGGCAGGCGAACCACCTCGATCGACTCGGCCCAGCATTCTGGACCAAGCTCTTCTACTTCGCTCGCTACCAGCTCCGCTCACCGGAAGTCCAGCCACTCATTCTCGACGCCAACGTTGCAAGGGCTCTCCGCGCGCGAACGGACGAAGGGTGGATGCTGTCTTCGTGGTCATCGCAGCAGTACCTGCATTACTGCCAGCTGGTCCGAGACTGGGCAGACGCGCAGAGCGCCGAGCCGCACGACATCGAGTTCGAGCTGTTTCATCAGGGCTCGAAGCGACGACGCGAGGCGCGAGGCCGACGACGGGCTAGCAGTTGATCGTAGAAGGTGCCAGGAAGCTGTCGGGCGGCTGCAGGACCAAAGCACTTGGGCTCGGCGGTGGGTGTGCTGTTGAGGACGCGTCTGGCTTGTGTAAACCGCCGGGCCGCTGACCTGCGATCCTGACGATGTAGGGCAGTTGGCGATCGAGAGGTTGTCCAGCCAGGAGAGGCAGGGGGGTGCAGGTGTCACCGCGCTCGAAGAGCCAAGCCGAGCCGTTGGGGTTCGAGGACGTGCTGTGGAAGGCAGCGGACAAGCTCCGCGGCTCGATGGACTCGTCAGAGTACAAGCACGTGGTCCTCGGGCTGATCTTCCTGAAGTACGTCGAGGACGCCTTCGCGGAGCGCCGGGAAGCGTTGCGGGCCGAGCTCGCGTCGGATGGGATCACCGACGACTCGGCCGAGCAGCTGCTGGAGTCCCGGGACGAGTACGCGGCCGAAGGCGTCTTCTGGCTTGTGCCGGAGGCCCGCTGGGGCTACCTCAGAGAGCGGGCCAAGCAGCCGGAGATCGGCAAGCTGATCGACAACGCGATGGACCTCATCGAGGTCGACAACCCGAGCTTACGGGGCGTGCTGCCGAAGACGTACGCGCGGCCGAGCCTGGACGTGCGCAGGCTCGGGGAGCTCGTCGACCTGATCTCCGGCATCGGCCTCGGCGCGGCCGAGCACCGCGAGAAGGACCTCCTTGGGCGGATCTACGAGTACTTCCTCGGTCGCTTCGCCTCCTCGGAAGGGAAGGGCGGAGGGGAGTACTACACGCCCCGCTCGGTCGTCCAGCTGCTCGTCGAGATGATCGAGCCGCTGTCCGGCCGGGTCTATGACGGATGCTGCGGCAGCGGCGGGATGTTTGTCCAGGCCGAGCGCTTCATCGAGGCGCACGGTGGCCGGCGCAACGACATCGCCGTCTACGGTCAGGAACTCAACGACACAACGTGGCGGCTCGCAGCCATGAACCTGGCCATCCGAGGCATCGAGGCAGATCTTGGCCCTCGTTGGGGCGACACCTTCCACGAGGACCTGCACACGGATCTCAAGGCGGACTACATCCTCGCGAATCCGCCCTTCAACGTGTCCGACTGGGGTGGCGAACAGCTCCGCGACGACCACCGCTGGGCGTATGGCGTGCCTCCTGCGGGCAACGCCAACTACGCATGGCTGGAGCACTTCGCCTCCAAGCTCGCTCCGCGTGGGGTCGCCGGGATAGTCCTGGCTAACGGGTCGCTGTCGTCTCAGCAGTCCGGGGAAGGTGAGATCCGGCGTCAGCTTCTCGAAGCCGACATCGTCGAGTGCGTCGTTGCCCTTCCCGGCCAGCTGTTCTACTCCACGCAGATCCCGGTCTCCTTGTGGTTCCTTAACCGCGACAAAACCCCGGGCGGCGCCCGAGCATGGCGAGAGCGGCGTGGGGAGATGCTCTTCGTGGATGCTCGGAAGCTCGGCGTCATGGTTGACCGAACCCACCTCGAGCTCACAGCCCACGACATCAGCCACGTAGCCGGGACGTACCACGCTTGGCGCGGCGAGCCCGGCACAGACGACTATATTGACATTCCCGGCTTTTGCGCCAGTGCCACTCTTGACGAGATAAACGAACATCGGTACGTACTCACACCGGGACGTTACGTCGGTTCTGAAGCGGCGGAAGCAGAAGAGGAGCCGCTTGATCAGAAGATCTTGCGGCTCACCCAGGAGCTGTACGCCGTCTTTGACGAGAGCGACGGCTTAGAGTGCCGAGTGCGGCGGGCGTTGCGGGGTCTCGATGAGTGAGGCGAGGCTCGGAGACGTGCTTGACGTCTTGATCGATCATCGCGGCAAGACTCCGAAGAAGTTGGGAGGCGACTTTCAACCCACCGGGGTACCGGTGGTGTCTGCAGTGAACCTGAAGTCTGGTCGAATCCTGTTGCCCGCGGACGCTCGCTGTGTCTCCGACGCGATGTACCGGCGATGGATGCCGGTGCCGCTGCTCGCAGGCGATGTGCTCTTGACTTCCGAGGCCCCGCTCGGCGAGCTCGCACGTGTTCCGACGGATGCACCCATGGTGTTGGGACAACGGTTGTTTGGTCTTCGCGGCAAGGAGGGTGTGCTTGACAACGGCTACCTGTATTACCTCCTGCGATGGTCGCCCGTCAGAGCCCAGTTGACGGCCCGCGCCACGGGTACCACGGTATCCGGCATTCGGCAGTCGGAGCTCATACGTGTCGCAATCCCGGTGCCTGACCTAGATATTCAGACGGCTATCGCCGAGATCTTAGGTGCGCTCGACGACAAGATTGACGTCAATGGTCGGTTGGCGACCATAGGCGAATCTCTCGCCCTAGCACGCCTTGAACAAACGAATGCTCGAACTGCGTTGTCGACGTTCGCCGATCTCGGCCGCGAGCAGGTCAAGCCTGAACGCTTCATGAATGTGGAAGTCGATCACTTTAGCCTCCCGGCCTTCGATGCGTCGCGGTTACCCGACCGATGTTCTGGCGAGACAGTCAGGAGTAACAAATTTCGTCTGACAGGTCCGACCGTTCTCGTTTCCAAACTGAATCCGCACATTCCTAGAGTGTGGTTCGCGGTGCCCACGGAGGGCGTATTGGCGCTTACCTCGACGGAGTTCGTCGTGCTAAATCCGAAAGCCAATTGGTCTCCCGCACTCCTCTGGGCCGCATGTGCGGCCCCATCATTCGTCAAATCGCTCGCAAGTCGAGTCACTGGAACCACAGGCAGCCATCAGCGGGTGAGACCGCAGGACGTGATGGAAGCAAGCGTGGTGGACCTAACCGCCTTGGCCATACGACGTTTGTGAGCTCGTTGAAGATCTCGTGCACCGGGCCGTCGCTTCTCGCCGCGAAACTGAATGCCTGATTCGGCTTCGCGACTCGCTCTTGCCGCCGCTTCTCTCCGGTGAGTTGCACGTCCGGGAGGCGGAAGCGCTGGTCGGTGAGGCTGTGTGAGGGGCTTCGTCGCCGAGTCTGGTGTAGAGGAGGTGTGTCTGGAGTATTTTTCGGATCTCGGCTGGCAGGTGCTCCATGGCCCGGACATCGCGCCGGGAGAGCCCGGGGAGGAGCGGTCTTCCTACCGTGACGTGCTGCTCGAGGGCCGGTTGCGGGCAGCGATTGCGCGCCTGAACCCGCGCCTCACCGTAGACGACACGAACCAGGTTGTGGCTACGGTGCGACGGGCGGAGAGCGCGGACCTGCTGGCGGAGAACTGGCGCGTGCATCGGCTCGTGACCAACGGCGTCCCCGTTGAGCGTCAGACTGCCTCGGGCGATACCCGGCAGGATCTTGCGCGCATCGTCGACTTCGACGACCCGGCGGTGAACGACTTCGCCGTCGTCAACCAGATGACGGTTGAGCAGGACAACCGAACGCGACGACCGGACGTGTTGGCGTTCGTGAACGGGCTGCCGCTGGGCTTGGTGGAGCTGAAGGTGCCGGGGCAGGAGGGCGCGACGCTACGCGGCGCCTGGAACCAGCTGCGTACCTACGCGACGCAGATCCCGGCGCTGTTGGCGTTCCCGGCGCTGAGCGTGATCTCGACCGGCACCCAGGCCCGGATGGGAGCGCTAGGCGGTCGGTTCGAGCACTACGCCCCGTGGAAGACGATCGACGGTCGGGGGCTCGCGCCGGGTGATCTCCCGGAGCTCGAAGTGCTGGTACGTGGGGTGTTCGCGCCTGGGGTGTTCGTGGACCTCGTGCGCAACTTCGTGGCGTTCACCGACGAACGCATTGGACTGGTGAAGCGGGTCGCGAAGTACCACCAGTTCCATGCGGTGAACAAGGCGGTCACCGAGACGGTGGCTGCGGTGTCTCGGGGGGACGGCCGGGCGGGGGTGGTGTGGCATACGCAGGGGTCCGGCAAGTCGCTGGAGATGCTGTTCTACGTCGGGAAGATCCTTCGGGACCCGGCGATGGCGAACCCGACCGCTGTTCTTCTGACCGACCGCAACGACCTTGACGACCAGCTGTATGACGAGGTGTTCGCGCCGGCCCGCACCCTGCCGGAGACACCCGTGCAGGCGACGTCCCGGGAGCATCTGCGCAGCCTGCTCGCAGCGAAGGCGTCCGGCGGGGTGGTGTTCTCCACGATGCAGAAGTTCGGACTCAGCCGCAAGGACCGGGACGCCAACCGCAGCTTCCCGGTGCTGTCCAAGCGGCGCAACATCGTGGTGATAGCCGACGAGGCGCACCGCACCCAGTACGACATGATCGACGGGCTCGCTCGCAACCTGCGCGACGGTCTGCCGAACGCCAGCTTCATCGGATTCACCGGCACCCCGATCGAGGCCGCAGACCGCAACACCCGCGCCGTATTCGGCGAGTACATCGACGTGTACGACCTGACCCAGGCCGTCGAGGACGGCGCAACGGTCAAGGTCTTCTACGAAGCCCGGCTCGCCAAGGTCGAACTGCCGGCTGAAGCCCGCGGCATCCTGGACACAGGGTTCGAAGAGGTCACCGAGCTCGCCGAGACGGACATCCGGGACCGGCTGAAGACCCGATGGGCCCGGGTTGAGGCCATCGTTGGCGCCCGTAAGAGGATCGAGCAGGTCGCCGCCGACATCGTCAGCCACTGGGAAGCGCGCCGGGGCGCGATCGCTGGCAAAGCCATGATCGTGTGCATGAGCCGGCGGATCTGCGCCGAGCTCTACGACGAGATCGTCAAGCTCCGGCCGGGCTGGCATAGCGACAACGACACGCTCGGCACCGTGAAGGTCGTCGTGACCGGCTCGGCCGCGGACGGCCCGGAGCTGGCCCAGCACACGCGCAGCAAGCAGGCGATGACCGCGCTGAAGGCACGGGCGAAAAACCCGGACGACCCGCTCGAGCTCGTGATCGTGCGGGACATGTGGCTGACCGGCTTCGACTCCCCGTCGATGCACACGATGTACGTGGACAAGCCGATGAAGGGTGCCGGGCTGATGCAGGCCATCGCCCGGGTCAACCGCACCTTCCGCGACAAGTCCGGCGGCCTGGTCGTGGACTACATCGGCATCGCCGAGTCGCTGCAGGCAGCCCTCTCGGACTACACCGATCGGGACCGGGCACGGCAGGAGGTCGGCGCCCCAGTGGATGAGGCGCTGGCACTGCTGGTGGAGAAGGTCGAGATCCTCGGCGAGCTGCTCTACGGCTGCCCGTGGAGGGAGGCCCTCGCGTCCGGGTCGGACCGGGCGAAGGTCGAGGCCATCATGGCGGCCCTGGAGCACCTGCTCGGCGCAACCGAGATGGACTTGCCCGACCGCTTCCTGCATCACACCCGGGTCGCCACCCAGTCGTTCACCCTGGCTGTGTCCTCACCCGAGGCCCAGCGGTTCCGGGACGACCTCGCGTTCTTCCAGGCCGTCGCCGTCGAGCTGCGCCGGCAACGAGCCGACTCCACCCCAGGCGCTGGCGACGACGTGGAGATGGAAACCGCGATCCGACAGGTGGTCTCCGACGCAGTCACCACCGACGGGGTAATAGACATCTACGCGGCGGCCGGGATCGAGAAGCCGGACATCAGCATCATCGACGACGACTTCGCCCGGCGGCTGTCGACGAAGCCACACCCGAACCTCCAGATCGAACTGCTCAAGCGGCTGCTCAACGCCGAGCTGAAGACCGTCGCCAAGCGCAACGCGTTGGTGGAGCGGAAGTTCTCCGAGATGCTCGAGCGGGCGATGCTCTCCTACACCAACCGGTCCCTGGACGCAGCCGAGGTGATCGCAGAACTGGTCGAGCTCGCCAGGCAGATGCGCGCCGAACATGCCCGGGGCGCCACGCTCGGGCTGCGTGACGACGAGCTCGCGTTTTACGACGCGGTCTGCCAGAACGACTCCGCGGTGCTCGAGCTCGGCGACGACACCCTGAAGAAGATCGCCACCGAGCTCGTGGCCCTGGTACGGCGCAGCGCGACGGTGGACTGGGACAAGAAGGAGCAGGTGCGCGCCTCGCTCCGCCGGCACATCAAGCGCCTGCTCGTGAGGTACCGGTACCCGCCGGACAAACAGGAGGGCGCCGTGCTCCTGGTCATGCGACAGGCCGAGCTGTTCGCGGCGGAGGTCGCCGCGTGAACAGTCCCGGAGTGGCGCACGCGGACGGACTGGCGCACGGGCGACGCAGGCCCCCTCGATCGGATACTGATGTTCCCGAAGCAAGTGGCTATCCAGGGGTTCCGGGGCTTCCGGAGTCGGGCGGGTCGATGCCCCGGGCCCGGCTACTGTCACCGGATACCTGACGTGGCCCCTGATCAGGAGGAGACTCTGTCGGAATGGACTACCTGCAGTTCGGGGCAAGCCTTATCGGGTCCCTTGCCTGGCCTGGTGTCGTCGCTGTCGGCGCTGGTGCGGTCTGGCGTGCGACTCCGCAAGAGGTCCGCGCTCAGGTCGTCTCCCGGATGCGGAAGGTCGGCCCGGGAGGCGTCGAGGCCGATACCGCAGTGAAAGAGGAGGCGGCGACCAAACTGGAGCAGGCGGCTGGCAAGGTCGCCACCCCAATCACCGCCGAAGCAGTCGAGAGGGCCACCCTCGAAGTCGAACTGCGGGCGTCTGATTCTGGTGGGTCGATCGTTCACTCTTCGAGGTCGACGACAGACACGACTGGTACCACCGACGAGGCCCGCGCCACTGTGACCCGTAGCGATTTCGGGGCCCGCGATAACCGGGGGCAGATCGATCAGCTTATTCGGGCGGCTGGCTGCTGGGGCTGGTTGCAGGCAGGCGGGGATCCAGAAGCGTTCGTCCCGCCATTGATCGCATGGACCGAGAACGGCCCGACGATCATCCGAAAGCTAATCAGGGTCGACCGGGCGAACACACTCACGTTCGCCGAGGGATCGTTTATCGACGCGCACACGGGTAAGCCCAACGCGATGGCGTACACCAGCGTCAACTATTCCGTTGAAGAGGCGCCGATCATCGAACCCGACGACGGCCATTAGATGCGCCGCCGGCTACTGCGTGGCTAAAGGAATCGGGTACGTGCCGCTGAATCGACGAGGCACTGCCCACGGTGTCCGACCTGAGCAGACCGCACGATCACCCGCGTGAGCGCCGGGTGGGAGGCGCCATAGCTGTCGATGACGAATAGCTTGCTGCCGGGGCGGTTCGAGGAGGTGCTCGAACGGGTCGATCAGGGGCCGGCGCTCCTAGCGGCTGGCCGGTCCCTGAGCTTGGCCGTTGACATGGTGAAAGCTGCTCAGGCGTCTGCTCAGGCGGATAGGTCACCAATGAAGTGATCGGATGACGCCCGCCTATTCGATACCTCGAGCGCACGGGCTCAGGTAATGTCTTTCACGGATCGCACCATGCTTGACGGAACAAGCAGGGGACGGCACAATCGCCCCACAAGGGGAGGTCTGTCGACAACCCGGAAAAGCGGGTGTGGTGTCTCAACCGCCTGGCGAACGGAACCAGCCTTAGACTGACGGAGTACTGCCTGCTGGTGCTCTGCAGCAGGATCCGTGAAGATACATGAGCTGATGAAAGGGAAGACTCATGGCTAACAAGAAGGTTGTGTTCGTTGCCTTCGCAATCGAGGATGAGCACCAACGGGACTTGCTAAAAGGGCAGTCCCTGTCTGCGCGCGCGCCGTATGAGTTCATCGACATGTCGGTAAAAGAGCCTTACGACACTGACTGGAAAGCACGCGTCCGCACTAGGATTCGGCGGTCAGATGGTGTGATTGTACTTATCAGCACCAACTCGTTGGAGTCAAGTGGTCAGAAATGGGAAATCCAATGCGCGAAGGACGAGGAGAAGCCGCTGCGAGGAATCTGGGCATACACCAATGACCGGACGAATGTAGAGGGTGTCGCGACGTATGTGTGGAGCGATAAGAACATCAGCGACTTCATTGACACGCTTTAGCCGCAACGATGCGTAAGGCTCTTATCGTCGGCATTGATCACTATGACAATATCAACGCCCTGAGTGGCTGCGTAAATGACGCACATGCAGTCAAGAACATGCTAGAGCGACATGCCGATGGCACAGTGAACTTCGCGACGCCTAAGATCATGACCGGCACTGGCTCAGCCGAACGAGTCGACAGACCTGATCTCAAGGCTGGAGTGCGGGCGCTCTTCGAAGGCGACTCCGAGGTGGCGTTGTTCTACTTTGCTGGACACGGTTATATCGAAGACACCGGCGGCTTCCTCTGCGGAAGCGACTGCCGAACAGGCGATGACGGACTGTCACTTGCCGAGTTGATGACGCTCGCGGGCAAATCCCCTGCGAGGAATAAAGTCATCATTTTGGACAGTTGCCATAGCGGCATCACGGGGAGCAGGAGCGACGCCCGAGCGACCGCCGAAATCAAGGAGGGCATGACCATTCTTACAGCCTCCACGGCGGAACAGTATGCAATGGAGGTAGCGGGGGGCGGCGCGGGTGTTTTCACGAGTCTACTGGTGGACGCGCTGGAAGGGGCCGCGGCGAACCTCGTAGGTGACGTCACGCCGGGCAGCGTCTATGCCCACATCGATCAGTCACTCGGACCGTGGGCCCAGCGGCCGGTCTTCAGGACGAATGTGAAGACTTTCGTGTCGCTCAGAAAAGCTGTTGCACCAATCCCGCTTGGAGACCTCCAGGCGCTAGCCAATCATTTTCCGACGGCGCACCACCGTCTTCCGCTCGACCCGGCTTATGAACCTGAGCGGTCGCCTGGACAGGCCGACGAAAGCATCCCTGCGCCAGACCCGCGAAAGACAGCCATTTTCGCTACCCTACAAAGGTACGTGAAGGTTAATCTCGTTCGTCCTGTCGATGCTCCACACATGTGGCACGCAGCCATGCAGGGCAAATCCTGCGAACTAACCGTGTTGGGTCAGCATTACCGTGACCTTGTCGCCCGCAACCTGATCTAGAAGGCAGCTATGGAGCGATCGGAAGTGGATGCACGACTGAACTCCCTTCTCGACGAGCTCGCAGCCATTGAGCACGAGAGATGGGCTCATTGGCAGCGCTACATGCACAGCAAAGGTAATATGCAGTCCGACGGCTCTCTCACCTTGCCCGCCGAGCTTGTTCGGCGATGGCAGGCGCAGATTGCCACGAGCTATGTAGATCTTAGCGACGCGGAGAAGGAGAGCGATCGAGAGCAGGTCCGCCAATACCTGCAGCTTATCGCAGCTTCTCTAGCCGAACGCCGCGCGTTATGAACTCCAATCTGGGGTATCGCGCTTCGGCTTCAGGTAATCGCTTGTCCGATTAGACTGTTTGCCAGATCAACGGACATCTCCGCGGGCGGCTCGAGGGCCGTATGGCTGCCGAGTGACCACTTTGAACTCACGCTAGGCAGCTATGCCTCATTACAAAAGTCTCCTGCCACAACCCAAGCGGATTGAGGTGCGGTCGAGGACGGGACGACGAAGGAGGCCCGCCCGCAGTCCGTACCAGCGGCGTAGCCGCCTTCTTGATCCCGTACAGACGTTTGTCACACAAGGCTGGCCCTCGTGACAGTGATGAGCCGCGTTACGCGCGTCCCCGGTGACCACGGTGCTCGGTGGCAAGGGCGCGAAGCGTCCGCGGCAGTTTGCT
>JAABUZ0100009940.1_pt1 | contig 10717 bp, 10 predicted proteins | sample 5562091 | NCBI WGS metagenome assembly JAABUZ01 (sample SAMN12813069, study PRJNA571459) | rock metagenome | isolation source: Antarctica rocks | place: Antarctica: Victoria Land, Linnaeus Terrace sud | collected 2015-12-21
GTTGGGACAATTGCTTTTCTGTACCGGCACGGCTGGAATGCAGCGATTTTGGATTAGTTTGTTTGATGGTGAAGTAGAATGACCATCCAACGCAAGTACAGTCTGCCGAATTGCACGCTGCTCCTAGAGGGTTTAACTGAAAGCACCACTAGTGCACAGTCAGCTGAGGTGCGACCCGTAATTTCGATGTTGGTAAATGCTGAATGTCATTTGGCTGGGACTGATCAGCCTCTTACGGGTGGTCGTGATTTTTTTGAAAGCTTGGTGAGTGCAGTTAGCAGCTATGCTCAGGAATTTCTGAGTAAAGTGCATCATCCGGAAGCCCACAAAGATCAGCCTGGATTGGTGCAGTTGGAAAAAGTCGGCGACAACCGGCATCGGTTGATGGTTAATGCCCAAGTGCCAATTCAGATAGATTTGACGACGGTGCAGCTGTTTGATCTAGTAGAGGCGGTAGATCAGTTTTTTGCAGACAGCCAAACATTACCAGATTTGTCGCTACAACTGCTACCAGTTTCGAAGCGTTATGCCGGTTCTAGCCAATTAGTTGCAAAGCAGGCAGTGCCTGCTGCTGTCGGGGTGTCAAGTTTAGCCTTAGCCGCGATCGCGTTGTTCTCTGTTTCGATTCCTCCAATCAGGCGTACCCCACAGCCTTCTTTGCAGCAAAACTCCAGCTTGACGACACCGAATGCCACTCGTAGTAATGCCAGTCCAACACCGCCAACACCATCCTCGGGTTCAAATCTGGCTGCCGCGCCAGAAATTACTGATGCATCCCAGCTTCATGCTTTAAATCGAAAACTTTACAACCAGCTGAATCAAGCCTGGAAAACACGGTCTCAGCTGCCTCAGGATTTGGTCTACCGTGTAGGTGTGGATGCCAACGGAGCGCTCATGGGATATAAGGGCGTTAATTCAGAGGCGAGCAATCAGATTGAGCAAACTCCACTCCATAACTTGCTCCACAACCCAGATGCTGGTCGAACCGCCACCCAAGAGCGTCTCGCCCAGTTTAAGGTGGTGTTTACCAAAAATGGGGTGCTGCAAGTTAGTCCCTGGCGGGGGTACAGGAAATAGCTATGAGCTATCGAACAACTTGACTCATGTAGTTCCCCCACAGCTGGGCGGCTTTACCGCTATTGCCAGATGTTGGGGAATTATCGTCGTTCCCCAGCCAAACACCAGTGACAATTTGCCGACTGGGAATAAAGCCAATGAACCAGAGGTCAACGTTGTCGTTGGTGGTGCCGGTTTTACCAGCTTCCCCCATGCCGATAGCAGCGCTGCGACCGGTGCCACGTTGGACGACGCCCCGGAGTAGATCGGTCATGACGTCTGCCACTTCAGGTCGCAGCACCTGCTCCCTGACCTCATTACCTTGACCAAAAGAGTAGATGACGCGGCAAGTTTTGGGGTTGTTGCGCTCACGGCAATCACTGCTATCAAGAATCTGGCTGATTAGATGGGGACGAATCCAAACGCCGCGATTCGAAATAGCTCCAAACGCGCCGGTCATTTCCAACACATTGACTTCACTTTGACCTATAACCAAACCAGGTACAGGATTGAGCGGAGACGCCACTCCTAGCCGCTGGGCCATCCGCACCAAATTATTCAGCCCCACCTCCTGAGCAATCCGCAGGGCAATCACATTTTCTGAGAGCGCCAAGCCAGTATACATATTGACACTACCAGCATTTGTGTGTTCACAGCCCCGATAGTGTTGACCGTTCCAAGTCAGGGGCTCACAAGAGTAGGATTTTTCCGGTGAGATGCCCTGCTCAATGGCGGCGGTGTAAGTAAAGACCTTGAACGTCGAGCCTGGTTGTCGCTGGGCAAGAGTAGCGCGATTGAACTGGCTTTTTTGATAGTCAACTCCACCCGTGAGGGCTAGGACTGCGCCGGTGCTGGAATTAATAGTGACGATCGCGCCTTGGGAAAAGCCGTAGGTCGGCCCCGAGTTATTGACAGATTTACGCAAGGCTGCTTCTGCCCGCTCTTGTATCCGTGGATCTAGCTGAGTTTCGATGATAAAGTTGCCTTCTCTCGCCAGCTGTTCCCCCAAAATCGACTGGAGTTCCTGGAATACATAACTATAAAAGTAAGGAGCAATTGTATTGGCTTGCTCGTCACACACCTTGCGGTTGACTTCAATCTTAGATCGCCTTGCCCGGTTTGCTTCGTCTTGGCTAACGAGGCCCTGTTCCAACATCCGCTTGATGACGCGATTGCGGTATTCAATCGCTCGTCGGTGACTCTGAACGTCCCCACAGAAATTGAAACCGTTCGGCGCCGGTAAAATTCCCACCAACGTAGTTGCTTCCGAGAGGGTTAAATTCTTAGCTGACTTGTTAAAGTAGTACCAAGAGGCATCCTCAAAGCCGTAGTTCTCCCTCCCTAGGTAGATGCGATTTAAGTAGGTCAGCACTATTGAGTCTTTGCTGTAAAATGTTTCTAGCTTCAGTGCGACAATCGCTTCTCGCAGTTTGCGACCTAAAGAGTCCTCTGTTCCCACATAGTCGCGGAATAGACTACGAGCTACTTGCTGGGTGAGAGTGCTGGCTCCTTGCTGGTACCCACGGTGTCGCGTATCGACTAACACGGCTCGCGCAATGCCAATCGGGTCAACCCCGAAGTGCCAGTAAAAGCGGCTGTCCTCCGAGGCGATAATAGCCTTGGGCAGGTAGGGCGAAAAGTTTGACAACTGCCTCATTTCTACGTGAGCCTTATTGCGAGGCTGACGTAGGGGCGTCTGTTGATCACCGGCATAAACAATCACCGGACCTTGAGAAGCTGTAGGCAAGGGTCGCACGGCGGGGGATTTGAGCCACTCAATGCCAATTCCCAACGCCACCAGCGCCGTTACTCCGCCGACACCGTAAGCACCCCAAGTGGCAGATCGAACGTACCAGGGCGGTGGATCGACGTATTGAAGCCGGACGGAGGCTGCGAGTTCTGGTGGACCAAGAGTAAAGACATCGCCGTGGCGCAGTTCTAGAGCAGTGACGCGTCGCTTGCCGCGATAGATGCCGTTGGTGGAGTTTTCATCTTTGATCACGAAGGAGGCTCGGCGCTGCCTCGAAGCCCGCGTCAATGATAGGTGAATCTGACTGATAACTGGGTTGCGGACAACAATATCGCAGGATTTGGAGCTGCGGCCTAGTAAGTAGCGATCGCCCAGTAATGGATAAACTTCGGCCTTAGCCGCCCCAGCATTCTGCACCCAGATTTCCGGCACTTTGGCATTTGGCTTGAGTGCCAGCGCACCAAAATTCACGTTGGCTTGAATTGTTTTTACTGCCTGGGTCACCTGACCCAGCAACGTTTGAGGCTTTTGAGGGGGCTGGGGGGAATTCATCGTCTATTTATGATTTCAATCCCTAATTTTCCATCCCTAACAGGGATTTCTTCATACTAACCCCCGATTATAGATACATTACCACATGAGCCCCAGTCAGATGTATCTGACTAATCATGAAAATCGCTATAACAGACCGATATTTTTTTAAATAAAAATGATACATCCCTATTAAGATAGGTTTTTATGAGGCTTTCCTCTGATAAGATGGGCTGAGGATTTTATTAAGGTGTGAGTGGGTGGTATGAAGATAAAATATCTAACCCTCATTGGTACAGCTCTTACTCTGGCACTAACCAGCGCAGCAACTGGCAGTGTTGCTGTTGCCCAATCAAGCAGTAGCGGTAGCGATAGTAGCAGTAGCAAACCCTCGGAGATCAAGCTTTCAGGGGCAGCTAAGAAAATTTTGTGTGAGCAGTTCCCACAAAATTCCCGCTGCTCCGGTAGTTCGAATAGTAGCGGCAGTTCATCCTCCGGTTCGAGCGCTCCCAGCAGCACCGGCGGTAGCAGCAGTTCATCACCTAGCCCAGGTTCTGCTAGTCCACAGGGCGGAGTCGTTCCAGGCCCTGGTACAAACGCTCCCGGCGAGCCGAACAACATACTTACTCCACCCGGTGGCGCACGCCCTCAACCTCCTGGAACCTCTCCCGGTGGTACGCCTCCCGGCGGTCCTCCAAGTGACCAAGGTGCTCCCCCCCCTGGTGGGGCTCCCGGTGGTGCGCCTCCTGGCGGTTCTCCGAGTGACCAAGTTGCTCCAAACCCTGGTCAGGCTCCCGGTGGTCCGAGTAATCAAGGTGGTCCAAACCCTGGTGGTCCGCCTCCTGGCAGCACGACTGCGCCTGAAGGTGGCTCCTCCTCTCCCAAGTAAACCCCAGTAGAAGAGAGCAGGGGGGCAGAGGGGCGAGGCTTGCCCCTCTGCCCTCTTCCCCCTATCAGTAGCGAGACCTACGGTTTGAAGTTGGTGAGTTCTGGAAGATGGCAAGCAGTAGGCAGACAATGCCGACGTTAATAAACACATCTGCCAGATTAAACACAGGAAATTGAATTAGTCTGAAGTCCAGAAAATCTACGACCCTACCGTCAACAAATCGCTCAATGCCATTTCCTAGCGCTCCTCCTAAGATCAAGCCATAGCCTAGCTGCTCCCAGCGACTGAGAGGTGAGCCGAACCAAGCCAGTGCCATCAAGCCCAGACTTACTGCCAAAGACAGCCAGCGCAACCACCCCGCCTTGCCGGTTAACAGACTAAAAGCCGCACCGGTATTTGTGATAAAGGTGAGGTTAAACACCCCCGGCAACAGAGTCCTTGTCTCTTCAAGGCTGAAGTTTTTTGTCACCCAGTATTTAGTTAGCTGGTCTAAGACCAAACTAATAATGGCAGCAATCCAGAAAAGGCGGTTTTTCAAATGCATGGTAATTGGGAGCGCGAATTTTAGATTAAATCTAAAATCCAAAATCGACAAGCTGATATATATTTGACTAATAAAACATCACGTGCCGTAGGCAATAAGCTAAGACCGTGACGGCACAGACGACAGCCAGCTGCCCAGGCAGAGGATAGAAGGAATATTCGAGGGCGGCTTGCACTAGGGAAATTACCTCTGAACCTGGCCAGCCCAAGACGTGGGTCAGAATTAGATAGGCCAGGCCAGTTAAGTGGATGGTCAGTAGACCACAGCTACAACTAAAGGCGAGAGACTCTATTTTTGGGGGTGCTGAAAATGCCAGCAAGCCACAAATCCAGGCTCCAGGAATAAAGCCTAACAAATAGCCAAAGTCGGGCTGCTTGATATATCCTATACCACCGCCTTGGGCAAATACCGGCAAAAAAGTTAAGCCGAGCGCCAGATAGGCGATTTGGGACAGTGCAGCGGCCTTCCTGCCTCCCAAACAGCCCACCAGTAGCACAGCGCCAATTTGGTAGGTAACTCCCAAAGAGAGAGTCCCAATTCCATGTTGACTCCAATACCAGGGTAAATCGGTGAAATAGGCTTCCACAAACGTACCACTAATAGTCAGGAGTAAGCCAATCACAGCCCACAGCAGTTCATTGGCAGCAGCTAGCATTTTTAACGCTAATATACAACCTCAGATAGATAAAAAATGCACCGATTTACCCAAAGCACGACCTGACAAAAATCAGGTTTTAAGTTTGACAGAATTGAATTTTTTCTGCTATTCTTAACCTTCTCTTTACATTGGTATTGTAGTTTGAAGCAATACTGTGTCATAGCATACAGTAGAAAATTTCACTGTTTGCAACTGAGCGAACGCTGATTCAACAGTATACGCCAGTTATTGACTTGCCTGATAATTTTAGCCAACCATGAATTCACCCGCCATAGAGACAAAAAGCGGAATCCGGCCGCGATCGCGCTGGGAGCAGAGAATTGATCAAGGATTTATTTGGCTGACCCGAATTTTTGCCCTTGCGGTAGCTGGCACACTAGTTTGGATAGCAATACAGGTGGCAATCCAAGCGCTACCGGCGATCCGGCAGTTCGGTGTTAAGTTTCTGTTTAATACTGCCTGGAACCCAGTAGAAAATCAGTACGGCGCACTGCCCCAGATTTACGGGACGGTGGTCACATCAGCGCTCGCCCTGCTGATCGCTGTGCCGATTGGGATCGGAGTAGCGATCTTCCTGAGTGAAGACTATCTGCCACCAAATCTTCAACTGGTATTTGTTTTCCTTGTGGAACTATTAGCGGCGATTCCCAGCGTTGTATATGGCTTGTGGGGAATTTTTGTCCTAATTCCGATCTTGAGAAGCTTAGGACAATGGCTCAACGGTTCTTTCGGCTGGCTGCCAATTTTTAACACTCCGCCATCGGGACCAGGGATGCTGCCAGCTGGCGTCATCCTGTCAATCATGATTTTGCCGACGATCACGGCGATTTCCCGTGATGCATTAATTTCAGTACCATCCGATTTACGGCAGGCGGCAGTGGGTCTAGGTGCCACACGCTGGGAAACAATTCTCAAGGTGATACTACCAGCTGCCTTCTCTGGCATCGTCGGCGCAGTGATGCTAGCACTGGGACGCGCCATTGGTGAAACGATGGCTGTAACACTGGTGATTGGCAATTCGAACAATATCAGTCCTTCAATCCTGGCACCGGCGAATACGATACCCTCGCTGCTGGTAAATCAATTTGCCGAAGCGAGCGGTCTGCAAGTCGCAGCCTTGATGTACGCAGCCTTGATTTTGTTTGGCATAACGCTTATTGTCAATATCCTGGCGCAGTTACTAGTACTACGGGTGCAGCGGATTTAGCAAGCCTTCTGGTGAAACATGCAACTGTTGCAAACGTGGAGAGTTCAAAATGACGACTATACCCCAGGATGAGCAAGGTTCTAGAAAGGTTCGCAGTCTCCTTAGAGCGCCAACTTCCTCTCGGACGCTGTTTGGCACAGTGATGACCGGAGTGGTCTTTGCTTGTGTCGCCCTTGCCCTCCTGCCGTTGCTGGCGGTACTCTTTTATGTCATCGTCCAAGGCGCTAGCCGCCTCAACTGGAATGTGTTCACAAAGTTACCACCACCAGCACTAGCTCCGGGAGGTGGATTCGGCAATGCCATCATCGGAACTTTAATCATGGTGGGGATTGGAGCGCTGATTAGCATTCCATTTGGCGTGCTGGCGGCGATTTATCTATCGGAGTTTAGCTCTGGAAGCATTGCTAAGTGGATTAGATTTGCCACCAACGTTCTCAGTGGGGTTCCCTCAATCATTGTGGGTGTGTTTGCTTACGGGGTACTTGTGACAACCATGCACAGATACTCGGCTTTAGCTGGAGGGTTTGCCCTCTCCGTTCTCATGTTGCCGATTATTGTGCGAACCACGGATGAAGCCCTGCAACTGGTTCCAGGAGAGCTGCGACAAGGAGCTGTGGGGCTAGGGGCAACCAACTTCCAAACTGTATCCCGTGTGGTGTTGCCAGCAGCACTACCAGCAATTATTACAGGCACGACTCTGGCGATCGCTCGTGCTGCTGGCGAAACTGCACCGCTCCTGTATACAGCTCTGTTTTGGCAGTTCTGGCGGTATGACCCCTTGGTCGGACCGATGGCTTCTCTTTCCGTTTTTGTTTACAACTCCGCGACAGTTCCCTATAAAAATCAGCAGGAACTGGCATGGGCAGCTTCCTTAATCCTGGTTCTACTGGTTCTGCTTACCAGTGTGTTCTCCCGGTTGGCAACGGCTCGCAAAATTTATTAGCCACAGGCTGTACCCACTAAGTTTTTTCAAAATCTCGACTGGACTTTATATGCGTTCTGAAACTCGAACCGCCAATCAAACTGAAACCGTTTTCAGGACGGACAACCTGAAGGTCTACTATGGCAATTTTCTAGCATTACGGGAAATCAACATAGAGATTCCCAAAAACCGCATTACTGCTTTTATTGGCCCATCGGGTTGTGGTAAGAGTACATTACTGCGGTGCTTCAACCGACTGAATGATTTGATTAAGAGTTTTAGGGCAGAAGGAAAGGCTTATTATTACACTCAAGACCTCTACGCCCCTGAAATTGACCCAGTGGAAGTACGGCGGCAGATTGGGATGGTGTTCCAAAGGCCAAACCCGTTCCCAAAATCAATTTATGACAATGTCACCTTTGGTGCCAAGATTAATGGTTATAAGGGCGATATGGATGAATTGGTTGAGCGATCGCTGCGGCAAGCGGCTCTGTGGGATGAAGTTAAAGACAAACTCCGGCAAAGTGGTCTTTCCTTGTCGGGTGGACAACAACAGCGGTTGTGCATTGCCCGTGCGATCGCAGTTCAGCCCGAAGTTATCCTAATGGACGAACCCGCCTCCGCCCTTGACCCGATCTCAACTCTGCGGATTGAAGAGCTGCTTCAGGAACTCAAACAGCAGTACACCATTATCATCGTCACGCACAATATGCAACAGGCTTCACGGGTGTCGGATATGACAGCCTTTTTCAACGTGGAGCCGACAGAAAAAGGAGGACGTATGGGCTACTTAGTGGAGTGTGACAAGACAGAGGTAATTTTCCAAAATCCCCAGCAGAAAGCAACCCAGGAATATGTGAGCGGACGCTTTGGGTAAACAAAGGAGTCGAGGCGTCAGTCGTCAGGAGGAGCCAGCACTGAAGGCGGGTTTCCGAGCCAGTTTCACGAAGCCGGGTTTCCCGGCGTAGAAAACTGGCGTCCGCCGTAGGTGACTGGCGTTCAGGAGTAGTAGACTGAGGGAAAAATTGGCTGTGAGAGCGCTCTAGTCAGCCAACTTGGTGCAAGAGCGCTGCATACTTTAAAATTTTCAGACACCCTCTGTCTTCTGACCTAGATGACTAAAAAAAAACCTTCCCTCCTACTGACTCTGGGCGCTGCTGGCTTGCTGATTGGTGGAGGAGTCGCTGCCTACTGGGTACTGAACCAGCGAAACGGGTTGCCGGGGAATATGCCTGTGGCAGCGAATATTATTCCCCAAGATGCAGTCCTAACCCTTTCTGTCTCCACTGATCAGGGTCAATGGCAGCAATTGCGGGAGTTTGGGACGCCACAAACGCAAGCAGAACTGGATAAGAATCTGGTGCAATTGCGCGATCGCTTGCTTACCAGCAATGGCTACAACTACCAGCAAGATATTCAGCCTTGGGTAGGCAAGGAAGTAACGATCGCTCTTCTGTCCCCTCAGTCCAACACCCAAACACCGAATTCCACCTCCATCCCAACTGCTGCTTATAGCAAGCAACAGTCAGTCGTGATGGTGCTGCCGATTGATAACTCAGCACGCGCTAAGCAGCTATTAGAAAAACCCAAGCCGCTCAAACAGGGCAAGTGGATTGACAGCACTTACAAGGGCGTACTGATCAAGGAGAAGCAGGGCGTACCCTCTGAAAACTACTCAGCCACGGTACTAGATGGGCGTTTCCTGGTAGTGACGGATAATCTGACAGCAACGGAACGGGCGATTGACACTTACAAGGGTGGAGCATCCCTAGCCACAACAGCTGGCTATACAGAGGCGATGGGGAAAATTAAAGCCTCCCAACCCTTCGCGCAGTTGTATGTCAATGTACCGGCAGCAGTCAGAGTAGCCGCTGCGAATTCAGCACGCTCCATTTCCCCCCAAGTGGCTCAACTTCAGCAGAACCAGGGATTGGCAACGACGATGACTCTGGAGCCTGAGGGTATCCGATTTAAGAGCATTTCCTGGCTGAAGCCAAATAGCGATCAAAAGCATGTGGTGGAAAACAAGGCTGGCAGGATGCAGAGCCGCCTCCCAGCCCAGACGTTGATGATGCTGTCTGGCGGCAATTTGCAGCGGTTGTGGCAGAACTACGTCCAGGGGGCGCAGTCGAATCCGCTCACGCCCATTCCACCAGAAAATTTACGAGGCGGTGTGCAGTCTGTGATTGGTCTGGATTTGGATCAGGATTTGCTCGGTCCGATGGGCGGGGAATTCTCGCTGTCTCTAATACCATCTGCCTCAAAAGGAGGTTCTCCAGAGAATTTTGCCCTGTCGTTGGTGTTGATGGTACAAACGAGCGATCGCTCCCGTGCGGAAAAAACCTTCCAAAAGCTAGATCAAGTCATTAGCCGTCAATACCAGTTCCAGATACAGAAGGAATTAGTTGGTGGTCAATCGGTTGTCAACTGGATTGCACCCTATGGAACATTAAGCGCCACCCATGGATGGTTGGATGGAGATGTTGCATTCTTCACACTGGGCGCTCCTGTCGCTGATCAGATTGTAACCAAACCCAGTACAACACTCGCTCTTACTGAGCAATTCCAGAAAACGGTACCCTCGGAACTCAGTCCTAATAATGGTCAATTTTTCCTAGATATGGAGCGCGCAGTCAAAACCTTTCCCCTGCCTCAACTCTCCTCGAGTCAACAAATATGGCTGGAGGCAATGCGCTCAATCGGCGTAACAACCGCTGTGAGTGATGAGCGGAGTATCCGCTATGACATTTTTGTCTCACTTAAAAAGGCTGGCAAACCCGAGGGGAGGAAGGGGTGAGGGGCGACAACACCTGATAATAGAATCAAACCTGTCTGAATCGATACTTTATAAAATGATTGGGGAGAAAACTAATTATGAATCTGGTTGGACTCCAAAACTGGCTGGACAATGCCTCTATGCTCGTCCTATTCGCCACAATGCTGATTTATTGGGGCGGGGCGGCTTTTCCAGGGCTTAGCTATCTACCGGTGGGGACAGGTGGGATGGCGATCGCCAACTTGTGCATAGCAACCCTACTAGGAGCCAGATGGCTAGAAGCTGGCTACTTCCCTTTAAGCAATCTGTATGAATCCCTATTTTTCCTAGCTTGGGGAATTACTACTGTCCATCTGATCGCCCAGAACATGAGCCGTAGCCGCT
>JAABUZ0100009943.1_pt1 | contig 10714 bp, 10 predicted proteins | sample 5562091 | NCBI WGS metagenome assembly JAABUZ01 (sample SAMN12813069, study PRJNA571459) | rock metagenome | isolation source: Antarctica rocks | place: Antarctica: Victoria Land, Linnaeus Terrace sud | collected 2015-12-21
GGAACTCGGCCCCGCGCGCCAGGGCGCGGAACTCGGCCCCTCGACCCAGGGCGGCAGACTCGACCCTGCGCGCCTCCATGGGGGACTCGGCCCCGCGCGCCAGGGAAGGGGGCGCAGGGCCCGGCTGGCCCTGCTCGTGCCGCCGACTGTTGCCGCCGCGGCGGTCGCGACCTCGTCGTGGAGTGCCTTGTGGGCGGTCGCGGGGCTGGAGACGCCGCTTTTCGCCTTTGCGCTAGTCGCTTCCGCGGTCGCGTATCAGGCCGGGCGGCGAACGGCCGCGGCGGCGTTCATGTTGCTGGCTTCGCTGACCCGGATCGAGGGGATCGCTTTTGCCCTGGCTTTCGCCGTCGTGCTATTGCGGGAGCGCGGCTTTTCCCGCGCGGTCCGGCGGCCGCTGGCCGTGGTGTTCCTACCGTTTCTGGCCGTCCTTGCCGCGGGGTGGTTTTACTACGGGCACCTGCTGCCGAACAGCTACACCGACAAGACTGGGCTTGGATTGGGCGCCTCGGTGCGCGCCGGGACCCAGTATCTCCTCGGCTCGCTGCGCGGGGCTCTCCCAGCGTCAGGCGGCGGCGTGGTCCCGAACCTGACCGTGTCCGGGATCGTCGCGCTGTTGGCCGTCGCGGTGCTGGGACTGCTCGGATGGCTGCTGCGGGTCCGCACCGCCCGGGGCGCGGCCTGCTGGCTGGTGGCGGCCTCCTTGTGCGGGATCACCGCGATCACGGTGTTCGGGGGCGGCGACTGGATGCCGCTCGCCAGATTCCTCGTGCCAGCGGTCCCGCTCGCCGCGCTGGGGTTGGGATGGGCGCTCGCTGGCCTCCTGCGCCGGTGGCCGCCGTGTCTCACCTCGGCTCCCTCGTTGCTGGTGACCGCGGGCGTACTGGTGACGGCAGTACTACTGGTAGTTGTCGGGCAAGGTCAGCGGGCCACCGCGGACGCCACTATCGCGCGCTACCGGCTGCCCGGCGCCCCCGACGTCAACCGCAGCCCCAGCTACCTGGCGATCGCGTCCTGGCTGCAAGGACATGCGCATTCGGGTGACCTCGTCGCGATCGAGGAGGCCGGGCTAATCCCTTTTCAGACGCCGCAGCTGCGCTACCTCGACCTGTTCGGGCTCACTGACGAGACGATCGCCCGCGGCGCGGGCCGTCCACCATTCGACAAGCACGACGACAGCTACGTTCTCGCCAGCAAGCCTCACTTCATGGTCATCTGGGGGGTGCCGGGCGACCAGTACGGCAGTCTCAGCTGGACCCACCAACTCACGCTCGTTCGGGACAGCCGGTTCAGCGCCGAGTACCGCCCCGCGCTCGTTGCCCCGAAGGACAACCACTTCACGTTCGTCGTCTACGAGCGACGCTCGTAGACGGCTCCGGCATTACCCTGCGCAACCGGTACTCTCCAACGACGAGTATCCCTGACGATGGCCCGCGTCGGCCGCGAACGGCGCCCTGCCTTGACCACAAAGTTCACGGAGCCAGGCCCCGCTGACGAGTGAGCACCCGGCAGCCGGCCATTCGGGTCCGCACCACCCGGGAGATCCGAAGCTCTCGACGGCCGCGGTCGCACCGATGCTGGGACCATCTCATCGCCGCACCCTTATGGCCGATGCACGGCGCCAACTTGGGCACCCTGCTGCGCACCTGCGACGCGGTAGGTGCCTGCCTTGCCGTTCCCCGTTATTCCTGGGTGCCCGAGGCCCTGGCCCGCGGCAATACCTTGCGGCAGCGAAGCTGCGTCCATTGGGTCGGAGACCCGCACAACTGGCTGGCGAAGCAGCGTGTGGGCGGGAGCCGGATCATCGGCATCGAAATCGCCGAGAACGCCACTCGCCTGGGGGATCTGGCCGCGGCGCGCCAGCGCACGGTTACGGTGCTCGGGCACGAGCAGAGCGGTATCCCACCGGAGGTCCTCGACCTGCTCGACGAGGCCGTCGAGATTCCGATGATCGGAATGGGGTCAAGCCTGAACGTCGCGGTCGCCGGCTCATTGGTGCTGTACAAGCTGGCCGGCTTCCTGTGACGTCGACTACACGTCGCCAAAACGCGTGAATGGTGTGCGTCCTCAGGAGGAATCATCCCCACTCCCCTCTGTCAAAGCGCAAAGGATCTCGGGAGGCCCGTAGCGGCTGGCCACCGACCAATGGTGCAGCAGGATCGGGCCGCCGACGGCGCTGGAATGTCGGCCGTCCGCACAGATGTCGCAGCCCAGCACCGTGGGCAGGTCCGCGCGGTCTCTTTCGAAGTACGCCGCCACCTCACGTGAGAGGGCTGCGTGCGGGGCGCCGGGTCGCAGGCATGGAAACGCCGAGTCGGGCTGGTACCGCGGCATCACGCACCGACGAGTCCCCGACGGGCTGGTCGTCACGGTGGTCACGGATACTTCCCGGCCGGAACCAGCCAGCAGTACGTGCAACCGCAAGCCGTCGGTCGGAGGAATACGGGTTGCCCGTGCCCGGCCGCGAGTCGGGCTGCAGTCGCATCGTCCAGACCCCGGACCGCGAGAACTTCCTCGGCCCAGGTCAGGTCCAGAGCATGCGCCGCTCCAACCGTGAAAGAGCCGCCCGCTGCGAGGGTGCTGGTCTCGAGGGCCTCCCGTAACGCCACGTTGTGACCTGCACGGGTTGGGGCGCCGTGGGGGTTCAGGCCGGGATCACGTGCAGTGGCGTCCAGGAAATGCCGGCGGCTGGCCCCGGCTGCACGGCGTGCACCGCCTCGTCCAGGTCGTCCGGATCACTAAGCCTGAGGACGTTAATACGAAGCTGCGCACCAGCGCGGCGCCACTCGGCAGGATCAAGACGCTCCTCTCAGTTTGCCGGGCGAGTGATGCCTTCTCGGGCAGCGCACGCGGATAGCTGGCCCGTTTCAGCCTGATTCGGAAACGAGACCAATGGGTCCGTCGACGGCACCGGTCCTTTCCATGGCTGACACCGCGACACGGTCGCCTCTCGCAATTGCCAAGAGATGACCGCCGAGCCGAGACCGCCGCGTTAGTAGTCGATAAACTGGCCGTGAAAGAAGGCGTTCTTCGACCAGATGCCTGTTGTGCGAGGCCGTGTGAGCCGAGACCTAGAATGTTGTCATTGCTCAACGCCGGGTGAGCGAAGCGTCGCGGCCTCGGTGATGTAGCCGACGCGCACGTCGCTCCAGCATGACCAGCAATCGGTCAACTTCTGGTGCATCCCGCGCCGGGCGCAGGGAACCAAACGCCTCAGCCGCACGAAATCATCGACCGGCCAAAGGCTGAGCTGGCCGACTGCGTTGTCAGACAGTTGCCGTAGGCCGGCCTGAAACCGCAGCAACCATTCAGAATCATCGTCGAGCAGCACCGAGCGAGATGCGCCGTCCATCGGGTCCTCCAGGGCGTCGACCCCGGTGGTTTGCGCCCCGGTAGTCCGCTTCTTGCCTGCGCCGGCTGGCGCAGACCAGGTCTTCCTCGGAACCACCCGGCACGGAGATCGGGTTGGTGACGTCAGCCGAGGCCTTGAACGTCGTCGTGACCTATCGAATCTGTACAGCCGGCTGCCCCGCCTGTTCGGAGATTCAAGGAAATTCCTGAGAAAGCCGCCGACGAGGCGCCCAGAGCTCTCTTCCTAGCCAAGATCGAATGGCGCGACTGACCGGGGTGCCCATTGGAAGCCTTCAAGCGGACGCACCCGTCTCCAAACCGGACATTGGGACGACAGGGTCCTCGCCCAGCATTGGATGCCAACTGGTCGAGGAATTGGCGGGGTCGTGGACCTGGCTCAGCCCAGCCGATCCATTCGGCCGGTCATGCTCACCTCGTAAATTTCGAAATTGGGATCACCGCAGCCCGCTTCGAGAAGGGCGGCCTGGACCTTGCGCATACGCTCCAAAGCGGTCGCGCTTGCCCCGCGTTGGATTGCCACGATAGGCACCACGATCGGCCGCTCTGCTATTCCCGGGCGGCTCGTTGGAGCGAGGCCGAGTCGCGCCCGCTGTTCCAGCATTCCGCGCAGAATGGTCGCAGCCGCATCTGTACCCCGTGGAGGCGCTTGAATCCAGCGTTCGAAAAGGCGTGCGTAAACCGTTGCCTGCACGCCAGACCAAACGAGGGTGCCGGTCGCACGCGGCTTCACCTCGACAGCCAGCAAGCGCCCGTCGCGGTCGAGGGCGAGCAGGTCGCATTCCCCCCCGAATGAGGGCGGCGGCTTCCCGGGCACTCCTGGAATTCCCTTGATTGCCGTGACAAGCGGTGCGGTGATCTCGGCGAAGATCCGCTTCTTGGTTGCTACGTCCTTGAAGTGAAGGGCGACCTCGCGGTCCACCATGATCCTCTTGTTGCTGGAGAACACGGACGCGGCTGCCTGTACGGCGCCTTCCTTCGAAGCATGCTTGGCAGCGGCAATCGGGATGATGGCTTCCAAGTAGTCTTCGACTGCCCGCCAAACTGTGCGCAGCACCTCGGCAGTCATCGGTTTCGCCCAGTCGGCCTGGAAGCCGCATTCGGCCGCAGCGGGGGACTTGTGTCCCTCCAGCTGAAGCAGGTCCTTCTTCCGCTTCACGCCCAGCACCGAGGTGAGTCCGACGTAAAGGGTGGCGTGTTCCGCGCCCGTCTTCGGATCGTGCCGCATCTGCAGATCGAGCGGGTAGGGCGCGAAGCGGGCGTACTCGACAAGTGAGTGCGCGACACCCCCGTTGAGGAAGTGATCCAAGAAGCCGTCAGAGACGCGGCGGTCGTAGTGCAGGTCCCAGGCGACGGTCATGACGGCATTCTGCACTGGTTAGGCCTGAAACACGGCGGTTCGGTGCGACCGTATCGAGCGACGTATCCCGGCGACGTGATGTTGGGGTCGAGGAACCGCGACGGGTCGACGTGCACGAAACGATCCGGCTGGCGCAGCATCCGTTCCCAGACCTCGTCCACGGTGGCGCCGGCGACGCGCTGACTGTCACGCACCAGGGACTGCTGGTAGGCCGCGTTGTCCGGTGACAACACGTGGACGACGCGGACCCGCTCGGCGCCGAGGACACGCTCCTGTTCCAGCCGGTGGGCCAATAGCTGCTGGCGCATGAGCTGGTAGAGCGGCTCGTCGAGGAGGTCGGCGAACGACAGGACGTCGTTCCGAAGCGGACCATCCGCAGCCGCCCAGTGCTTGAAGTACCGGGCGTGCCGGACCGCATCCTTCTCGGAGTCCGGCGATCTCCGCCGCCGGTAGTCCTCGGTGTATTTCCACTCGACCAGAGCCAGCTCGGTCCGGCCGACCGACGTCCGGTAGAGGAAGGCGGCATCGACGCTGGTGCAACGCGCGCCGCGGACTCGGACTCCGGAGGGACATTCACCGAACCAGTCCTCAGGGCCGATGTACTCGAAGGTCAGGTGCCGACCGGGTTCGACCTCCAGCACGTCGGCGATGTCGAGCCTCGCGCCGAAAGCACGCTTGATCCGGCCTGGGGCGTGCACCATCTGGCCCAGTGCGTTGACGCATTGCACCTGCGAGGAGAGCAAGTGGTTGCCCGGGCCGACGCCACATCCGCTGTGCCACGGGATACCCAGTTCCTCGAACAGGGACAGCGCCTGTTCCCGTACTTCCGGGAGCAGGTTCTCTGTTGCCTGGGCACCCGGCACGCAGAACGGATAGCTAGGAGTGCCTGGCGCACCCGTCTTCCCGATGTAGCGGGCGTCGGCGCGCGCTTCTATAGAGAGCACGGCGGTCCCGCTCTTCCACGCAGCCGCGCGGGACCGCTCTTGGTCACGGTAGGTGTGTTGTGTCATCGGCGCCAACGCTATGACCAGCCTCCGACATGCCTCGCCGTCGTCAGCGTTGCTATCCACTCCCCCGCCGAAACAAGCGCGCCGGCGCGCCGACCGAACCGCGCTGGTAACCGCCCGTCGATTCCAGCAAGCCCCGTTCAGGGGATTCCATTGACCTGCGCCATCTGTCCTTCGGCAGCACACCACCGAGCACCGCCTCGTGCAGCCGCTGCAGCTCGTACAGGGTGAATTCCTCGCCGAGCAAGCCCAGCGGGTCGGGTTTCTGCTCGTAGGCGTCGCGGGCCCAGCCCACAGCCTTGGCCACGATCTCGTCGTGGTCGAACAGCAGGCCACCCGCGTGGCCGTCCACGACCGCCGCGGGGATTTCGCCCTCTACTGCTGCGAGCGCACACGCGTCGGTGAGCGCTGGCTCAAGTCGCGCGTACGGGATCAAATCGACGTGGGCGACGCTCAGCACCCAACCCCGGTCGTCCCGACCGGGATCGTCGAACACTCCCAACTGCTCGGGCCGCTCGCCTTGCACGCGCACCTTGTCCTTGAGGGCCCGCAGCGCGGACTGCGCTAGGCGCTCACCCTCGTGGACGAAGGTGCCGGGCAGTGACCAGCGCCCCTCGCCGTAGCCGACGGCGCGTCGATGTAGCAGGACGCTCAGCCGCCCCGGTGACTCCCCGGGCACCACGGTCAGCAGCGCCACATCGACAGCGACTGACGGTCGGGGCCAGTTCTCGAGCTCGGAACGGTGCACGGAACTCATGGTGGACAGGTTAGCGCGAACGTGCTCTAATTTGGTTAGCGCAGATTTGCGTAAACTGTTGAGGGGGGGTGGGGCTGTGGAGCTCCTCGACTTGCACCTGGGCCGGCCGGTCCACCGCCGTGCGCTCAGCGTGTTCCCGGTGTGGACCGGAGCGGCCGTCGTCACCCGCGGATATGACCTGCGCGGCGATCACGTCCGCGTGGCCGAACGGGCGGGCGCGGCGGTCGCAGAGGAGTTGGTGGTGACCAACGCCGGCCCGCGCCCTGCATTGCTGTTGGCCGGGGAGCTGCTCGAAGGGGGTCAGCAGCACCGCATCGCAGCTCGGTCCGTTCTGGTGGGCAGCGGGGAGGCAGTTGTGCTCGACGTCCGCTGCGTCGAGGAGGGTCGGTGGTCGGGCAGCGCCGATCACATCCGCCGCGGCCGGCGTGCCCCGGGCAGCGTCCGCGCTGCCGATGACCAGAGCGGCGTTTGGCAGAGCGTGCGCCGACACGAAGAGCGGTCCGGCGCGGGTCCGACCCACTCGATCCTGGATGCGACCGCGTCCGTCGCGGAGCGCGCGGAACGGCTCATTGCGGGCCTTCGGCCATTGCCCTTCCAGTGCGGCGTCCTCATCGGCGTCGCCGGGCAGCCCCTGCTCCTGGAGGCGTTCGACTCGCCCCGCACCCTGTCGCATGCGTGGGAGACGCTGTTGACAGCCGCCGCGAGCGACGCGGTGGATGCGGCAGCGCTGCCCACTCCTGGACGGCGCGCCAGGAGATTTCTCGATCGGGCGACGGCGGTCCCGCTGGACTCCCGCGAGGCCGGGATCGCTTCAGGTCTGGCCGGCCGCAGCGACAAAGCCCGGCTGGAGCTGCTCATCTGGCATGGTCGGGCCGTGCACACCGTCGCCGCCAACCTCCGGCACGAACTGATAGCGGCCTGATGCGCCTGGACGCCCGGCAGCTGGACCGGGCCGTCGGCGCGCTGCTCGGCGCCGCCGCCGGTGACGCGCTCGGCGTGCCGTATGAATACGGCTCGCGGCCACTCGCCGCGGACGAGCCGGCGCGGATGCTCGGCGGCGGCCTCGGTGGCATCGAACCGGGCCAGTGGTCGGACGACACCGAGATGGCGTGCGTCATCGCCGAGGTCGCCGCGACCGGCGCGGACCTTCGGTCGGACGAGGCGCTTGAGCTGATCGCGCAGGGCTTCCTGCGCTGGTGCGAGGACGACCCGCCGGATGTCGGCATCCAGACCCGGCAAGTGTTGAGCGCGACAGAATCCGGCGCAGGAGCGGCTGGGCGGATGCGGAACGTGAGCGCGGAGCTGCATCAGCGCACCGGCCGGAGCGCCGGCAATGGCTCGCTGATGCGGACCTCCCCCGTCGCGCTCGCGCACCTCGGCGACCCCGAGGCCATCGCGGACGCGACCCGCTCCGTCAGCGAACTCACGCACTTCGACCCAATGGCCGGCGACGCCTGTGTGCTGTGGTGCCTGGCGATCGACCATGCCGTCCGCACTGGCGAGCTGGACATTCGGGTCGGGCTGCCGCGCGTCGACGCGTCGTGGGGGGCGCTGATCGAGGAGGCCGAGGGGCGCGATCCGGCGTACTTCGCGCCGCAGAGCGGCTGGGTGGTCGCCGCGCTGCTCGCGGCCTGGTCGGCGGTTTCCGCAACCGGCGGCCTGGAGGACGGCCTGCAGGCGGCAGTGCATGGCGGTGGTGATACGGACACGGTCGCGGCCATTGCGGGCGGCTTGCTGGGAGCGGGATACGGCGGAAGTGCGGTGCCGGCGCGGTGGCGTCGGATGCTGCACGGCTGGCCGGGGCTGTGGTCCCGTGACCTGGTCCGACTGGCCGTGCTGGCCGCCCGCGGAGGACAGCCCGACGGCGAGGGTTGGCCCACGGCGCCAACGATCCCGTCCTACGCCGGAGCCGACACCGCCTCAGTGCCGCATCCGGACGATCCAGGCGTCTTGCTCGGTGCCGTCGGGGCACTCCGGCCCGGTGTCGCGGACGCGGTTGTCAGCCTGTGCCGGCTCGGAAGGGAACAGGCACCGGTGACCGCTGACCCGCGCGATCACATCGAGGTCTGGCTCGTCGACCAGGACGACGCGAACAACGCGCTTCTGCTCGTCCTCGCGGACACCGCGTCGGTGATCCGCGACCGGCGCGCGGAAGGCAAGACCGTGTTCGTGCACTGTGTGCACGCGCAGACCCGAACTCCCCTGGTGGCGGCGGCTTACGGCGCGCTGATCACAGGGTGCGGCGCCACCGACGCACTCGCCCGGGTGGTCGCGGTCCTTCCGGACGCTGCCCCAGGGTTATCCATGGTGCGCACGTTGGGAGAGTTCGATGGGCCACCATAAGCGGGTCGTAGCGAAAGGTCTCAGCAGCTACGCAGCCAATGGAAGCGAGACGACCCAAATGTTGCCCGTCCATACTCCGAGGAGCGCCTACACGACGATGTGTACGCCAACGACGGCGGCGGCCAAGACCAGGGTCGCAAATACTGCCGCCTGCCAGGCCAGGGCTGGGTATCGAGCAGGTTTCCAGCGGCCAATCGGAACGGCCGCGCCCATAAGGACGAGACAAGCGGGCACCCAGACGTAAAGCGAGCCGATAAGCGAAAGCAGCTTGGCCGCGGCCAACAGACCCAAGGCGCCACCGGCGGCTGTCAGACTGGGAGTGATGACGAGGCGCTGGACCGAGATTGGTACGGGTTGGCGCTTGTCGTCGGCCGTGTCCCTGGTCCTTGCGTGACGATCAATGGCGCTCCACGCCTGCTCAAGCGTCTCGGGATTCAAGCTGTCGCCGTTGAGATTCTGGAACCAGCGGCCAAGCGATAGTCCGGCAATGACCGGCACGCCATTGACGGACGCTGAGTCAACCTCCGACAGGCTCGCGGCGTAGCTGCCCCAGAGAACGACGAGGGGACGCACTGTGCCGACCCCCGCTTGTTTAACCGGCTGCCAAAGGCGGAAGTCCCGCGCACTCTCCTCCGCCTGACTCACCGCCCGATAGATCCGTTCGTCAGGCTTGGTCAAGTTCCACGCTTCTGCGCTCCACTTGGTCTCGATCGCGAAAGCACCAGGCGGTCCCAGCAGCACATGATCAATATCTCCTACGCTCAAGATGAAGTGATTCACGAGGAGCCACCCGCCACGGCGCAGCGGCCGAAGTTCACTGGCGGTCCATTGCTCGGCAGTGGATCCCATCATCAACGACGCCGTACCCGTGACAAGAACGACCCAGAACGCAACGAGGCTCCCAGCAGCGATGAGGCCCGTGCCAACCAGGAAGCCGCGCTGGAAACCGGGCGACGCGAAGAAGACGGCGACCAGGAACGGTGCCAGAACCAGCGCGGCCGCGAGGATGAGCAGCCGCCAATGGGAGCGAAGGTAGCTTCGCTGAGCCCTACGTGCCTTCGCCGGGCCCAGATCCCGGCGCGGTCGTCACCCGCGAGGGTGTGCTCACGGCGCGCGATCGCGTTGAAAACGTCGAAGAAGACCATGGTCAGTGGATCGGACGATCATCACCGCGCCTGGAGTTCTCCGAGAAAGCCGCTACGGCATTCGTCTCAACGCCCTCAACTTCATGGAGAACTGCGTTAAACCCATGCAAGTTGCGGCGGGCGCGCTGCAGTTGCCCGTCCTGGTCGGGATAGTGCCTTCCGGGCGCCTCGCAAATCGGCCCTCGAGCGCCAAGGGGAAAGCCGAGGACCCAGCGACCTTGAACGCCTCAAGGATCACCAGCACGCACACTCGACACCCGGCATCCGGTTCACCCGATGTTGGTTTACCCACTTCTCACCTGGGTTGCAAGGTAGCGAACCAGCACCTTCGTCCCGTCCGAGAGCACCAGCTCGTAACCTACTTGTACGGAGCACGCGGCCAGCGTGGCTCCCATCAGCGCGTGGACAAGATGCTCGCTGAATCCGCGAAAGAATCTCGGTTCGACGCGGGAACCCAACACTCTGAGGAAAGCGTGATGCGCGGGTCGATAGACGCTGAGCGCCTCAAGCAGCTCCGCGGTCCGTTGCGGATTCCGTGCAGTGCGCGCCGGCGATACACGACCTTGATTTAGTCGACGCTCAGGGCAAGCACTAGGGCCTGTCTCGCTGGTCAGGTGAGCCAGTCGAGGATGGCGGCGAGCACGACACCGCCTCGGTAGACCCGGGCGTGCTTGTCGTAGCGGCTGGCCAGGCCGCGCCAGTTCTTCATTCGGTTGAAGAACCGCTCGACAACGTT
>JAABUZ0100009944.1_pt1 | contig 10713 bp, 9 predicted proteins | sample 5562091 | NCBI WGS metagenome assembly JAABUZ01 (sample SAMN12813069, study PRJNA571459) | rock metagenome | isolation source: Antarctica rocks | place: Antarctica: Victoria Land, Linnaeus Terrace sud | collected 2015-12-21
CGAGTTCGCTGCCGGCCGCGTCTGTGAGCCATGACGCGAGATCGTCGGGCTTCTTGGCTGCGATCATGGTTTGAAACCGATCGAGCAGATTGCGCGCCGCGACGATCCTCGGGGACGCCGTCTCGATCGCCACCCTGACGCGCAGGGCCTCGGCCGACTTGCAGTCGCGTTCGGACGTCAGCAGGCGGGCAATCGTGCGGGAGGACGGCACGGTCGTGATCGCTCCGGGTTCGTCGGTGCTTGGCTTGGTGGCGCGCCGCCTGCGGGTTGCCCATTCCGTCACGACCCGCAGGCTACCGCCGTACCCCGCCTGTCGCAGGTGTCGCCACAGCGCGGCGCCGTTCCGGCAGCCTCCGTCCCACTCGGCGTTCAGCCGCTCCGTCCAATGGTCGAGCGTGGTTTCGCGGGACCGGAACACGTCGTCGCGGGTCCCGGCCAGGATGCGGCGGACGGTCTTGCGCGACACACCGGTCGTCCTGACGATGCCCTTGATGCTGTGACCCTGGCCGTGCAGGTTGCGCACCATCCCGTTCATCTCGTCGCGGCGCTGCCATCCGGCCCACTGTAGCTTCTCGGCCGCGCTGAGCGCGTCCGGGTCGATGTCGCCGTTGGTGACGGCACGGCGAAGATGGCCCATGTGTCGCTTGACCCCCTCCAGGAAGGCGGCGCTGGCATTGAAGGCGGCGCTGGCATTCTCCAGCAGGTGCCAGCGATCCGAAATCTGTAGCGCCTGAGGGGCGCCCTTGGCGGCCCCCTCGCGATACCCGCTGCCACGGTCGCGGCACACGATCTCGACGCCTGGGTGCTTGGCGAGCCAGTTCGCGACGGTGGCGCCCTCGCGGTCCGGCAGGAGGTCAATGGTGCGGCGGCGCTCGAGGTCGCAGATGATGGTTCCGTAGCGCTGGCCCTTCAGCCAGGCGAAGTCGTCGATGCCGACCACGCGAACATCGGGCGGCGTCGGTGGTGCGCGCCGGCGCAGGAGGCGCAGCAAGGTGTCGGCGCCCACCGGCATGGACAGGCGTTCGGCGAGCCTTTCGCCGGGTCGGCCGCCGAGCACGAGGGCGATGGCGTGGGTGAGCCCGTCGAGGCGCGAGGTGCGTCGGGCGTGGGCCTTGATGAGGTCGGGGGAGAAACGTTCGGTGAAGACCCGGCGCTCGCACGCCGCGTCCCGACATCGGAAGCGCCGCGCCGCCAAGCGGATCCTGAGCCGCCGACCATGGGCCGGGACGTCGCCGAGGGTTCGTGAATAGTGGCTATGGACGGAGGAGGACGGCAGGCCACAGGTCGGACAGGGGCTCGCCGCGGACGCGCTGCGAGCGTGGACGACAACGCCGCCAGCGCCGATCTCATGGCGATCGACGATCAATCCGGGCGGGACCAGCTTGAGCGGCACAGTGCGACGGGTCATGCGATCTGGCCCTCCCTGGCCAGACCGCCTACGTCTCTGGAGTCACTCGGGATTCATCACCAGCTGCACCAACTTCGCGCCAGAGCCAATTTTCGACGCCGATTGACAGGCTGGGGTCGGGACACAATATTTAGTTGCGGCGGTGTTATGACTGCCACCCGCAGGGCATTCGCCGCGACCCGCTGCAAGCCCTCGACCGGCGACCGTAGCGTCGGGCTCGGCTGCTGCGGCCGGGTATCGCCTCATACCCCGCCTCGCTGCCTTCGAGATCAGATTGCCTCGCTCCAGTCCGCAGGCGCGCGGTCCGCGGCGGAGATGGCGACCACCTGACGTCGGGTCGCCGCGCGCCCATCGACACCGGCTTCCGCGCTCGTCCCCAAGGTCTTCTCCTCCGGCCACTGGCTCGAGCGGAACCGTCACCCGCAACTGCTTGACGCAACGGCCGCGGCACACTCCCGCGCCACGACTGACGACCCCCTCGGCCAGGGAAGTCGCGGCTGTCCCCTTGGGGCTCGTCGGCCCAATCGCGAGAAAGGCCTGGCGATGTCATCGGAGGCGACCGACTCGGTCGAGCATCTTTCGAGGTCAACGCGTCATCCGACCTGTCGTGATGGCGATCTCGCAACTCGTCGTGTCCGGTGAGGTTCTCCGGGCGATATGGCCCGGTGACGTCGTAGATTCGGACGGAGGGTAGGTCGAAGCGCGCGACGACCGTGTTATGGAGCGGGGCGTCGCGCTCGACCGTCCGTGGGCGCACCTTCCAACGCACCACGCGCCTGAGCCAGGTTGGGACGCTCGCGAACCCTGCCTTGGCCCCGTCATGCTGGTGGGCGGCGGCCGACGGGAAGGTTCGCAGGCAGGACCGAGCGGACCGGTCGACGTCTGCCGCCCGTCGGTCCGACCGCGGCATCGCGTGCTCACGAAGGAGAGGTGCAGCAGTCCTCATGCCCCTCACACAGGCACCGACCTCACGAGAAAACGACCTACAGGCCGATGAATGAGTGATAGCGATCCGGATGGTAGGATCTGTGCATCGCATGTTCACGCCCCTCCAGCGCATAGAGGACGGCCTCCGCTATCACGGGACTCTGGGTGAAGCCGCCCGTGTTGTGTCCGGAGACCGCGACCGCCATTTTTCCTCCGATGCTGCTCTTGATGAAGACGCCCATGCTACTCGCAGTCCAAGGTCTGATGCAATACCTGCGGCTCTCGAGTAGCTGACCCGATGATGCGGCGTCGTTATAGGCATCCGGGAACAGTGCTTGAACAAATTCCTCCATCGATCGGTAGAAGGCATCCAGCAATTCGACCGATACCCTCTTTCGGTTCAAACCGGAATACGCAAATCCGGCCCCAAACAGGATCACTTCGTTGCCTTCCGAGTCGCGTATCGGGATCATGTTGCCGCTGCTGGCGATGCTCGACGGCCGCGAGATCTTGACCGCCAAATTCAGCATCGGTTCTTTGTTCGGCAGCGTGATCCATCCTCCCGCCACACCGTGTACCCGGTTCTTTCCTCCCATGGACGCGAGTATGTCCTCTCCGTACACGCCCGGAGCGAAAACATAGGAATCGTACTCACACCTCCGCTCAGAAAGGTAGAGTTCCTTGTCGCAGCTCCTCGCGTTCTCCTTGATCGTCGTCTCGGAGTTCCAGAGGAAATTGACGCCTCGTGATTCCAGATGTGAGATGAGACCTTTGGCGAAGTCATGTATGCTGATTGTGAAGCCTATCGATTTGAAGCATCCAGCGATGTGACCATGACGAGTTCCACAGGAGAGGGCAGGATACCGCTGCTCCAACTCTGCGAGCGGGATTTCTTCAATGAAAGATGCGATGCCCTTGTGCCTCTCAACCTGTTTGAGATGATATTTGGCATCGGAACAGATTCGAAGGATGTCCTTCCTGAAATTCACACCCTTAAACAGCTCGCTCTCCCTTGCGAAAATCTCATTCCAAAAGGAATAACTTTCAACGTTGAAGGAAATGATCTCCTGATTATAGGACTTTGCCAGCCAGATCGGCATCGCTGTGAAGTCGTTTATCCAGGTCTTTTCGGGCTGGCTGTGCGAGTCGTACTCGTTCAAGAGCCATCCCAGATCATCCACATTCCTGTTGATGTGTGTGTTGAGTGCTGCCCCTTGAAAAAGATGCTTGTCGTGATAATTGTCGCATTCGGTCATCGAGAACATGCGAGCGTTGTCGCCGCCGTGTGTGCATCCCAAGGTGAGCCAATCCCGGGCCGACCGCGGGTCATCGCTCTTCTCGGCCACATCCACCAGGTAACCGGCGTCTGCCAGTCTCATAGCAGCCATCAGGCCTGTGATGCCGGATCCGACGACTAAAACCCTTTTCCCAGTGACGGACGCCTTGCCTGGGTTCATGGAGGCATTCGTGTGGACGGCCTGATCGAAATACCGTCTTTCAGCGTCACACAAGGCATCCTCGAAGGTGCGCGCCTCATCGATTGGAACGATCACTGCGTGCGCTGACTCTGCATCTTGATCGCGCACCGTTCCATCGGATCCTTTCAGCAGTATGATCGGGCGTCGCCCGCGGGACTTTCCCCAAGTGACGAGGGCGTCATCGCCGAGAATCGTGTCCGTAACCAGGACGTCTATCTCTTCGGAAACCAGGAAGTCCAAAAACAGACGTTCCGATAGGTGGTTGACGCCTATCCTCAATATAGTAGTGCTGGGTTGAAGATTCATAAGACTATCGTGATCGATCGGAACAGACAAAGCCACTCGCATCATACTTCCTTCCGGTGAGGTTAAGCGGACTGTCCGCCGCGCTCGATGCTAATCACATGTGATCGGTACAGGTCAGGATTCATGCATATGCATCGTGGTCCGCCGTCATTCGCCTGACTGATTGGGAGTACTCCAGACGCCCTCAGCTATTGATGGGCGGATCACGATCTCGATGTTTTCATTGAAACAGATAAGGCACATGATCAGAATCGATCTCGGACGTGATCATTCGGTCGTGCCTTCGGCTCGATCCACCGGTCGTTCTTGCCCGTGGTTGCCCCGCTGCAGGCGGCCGAAGTCGGGTGAGGCCGGCCTGCAGAGGGGGGCAATTACCATTGATGAAATGCCTGGACCTGACCCATTCGCACCCATCGAACTCCCGGCGCCCCTGTCTGGACCAGCCTGCGATCCGCCTCGGCGCAGACGTTGTTCGGCCGCCCAGCAAGACCCACCGACGCATCACTCGACGAGAGTGTGGTCTTGTCCTCTCTCAGCGATGAGGAACGAGAACTGGAAACTCACCATGGCCTGCATCGACAGAATGAGCGTTCATGGTTCGAGACGACATCTGCCTGTCCTCGAACTTGACTCTACTATCGCATCCGAAGAACGGCTTGTCGATGAGCAAGAATAGGATATTGACTCACTTCTCATCCTATGATCTGGGCGCATCGATGGCTTCTGGATGCACGGGGCCGAACGACGGGGCGACGTCCGACGATCAAGTCCGTCGGGATGGTGGACTCCGTTCGGGTGTGCGCCTGTTCTCGACTGGGTTCGGACCGCCTTGGGAAGCGCGGGCGACGTCTCGCCGCCGCGGCCGGCACCGGTCTCCAGTGTCTCCGATTTGACTGCGTCGCCCTGCGTAAGCCGGCTTTGCGGGAAGCGCCGCGCGGGCCCGGTGATCCGCTTCCCGGCCTCGTCGGCCAGGAAGCGGATCGCTGCGCCCGAGGCGAGCCGCCCCGATCTGGCCCTCGACGTCGAACGCCATCAGCCGCGCCGGCACCTCCTCGATCGACCGAGCCCCGAAAGCGTCGTCGAGTTTCGCGACGTTCGTCGAGGTCCGGCGCGTCGAAGAAGCGACCCGTCCGATGAAGGTGGATGATTCAGAGGTCGATACCCGCGATCAAGCGATCGACAATGCTCAACTGAGCAATCCGAGTATTGCTGCCCTCGCCACCGCCTGATACAGAGTAGCACAGCAGATCTTACGGCGTGAGCGAGACAGATACAGTCGAACGGCGCTTTGGGACAGGCCGAGTATTGAACAGATCTGCTTTGGTATCTTCCCGCTGGCGAGAAGCTTGAGGCATTGTGCCTCACGGCGCGAAAGCGTATCGGTCCCGTCCGTCGAGATTTTATCTGCATTCGGAAGTGCGCCAGTCATCGACCTCTCTCCCTCAAGTTTGTCGATCTCCAATCTGTGAAAACCGCTGCACCTTCTGACATCATCGTTGATCCGCCTGCTTTGGAGGCGAGGCTTACGGCGATCTCCTGTCATTTCTCGTCAGGTCAAAACTCGAACCGAGATAGGCAGACCGAAAGTTTCTCATCGCCTAGCATTACAGTTGCGAAGGCGGAATTACAATTAATGATTGTGATTGGAATTCTGCCGTGAACTTGGAACGCATCGGTTTTTTACATCCTCCAGCTTGAGCCAAACCGGACAGAAACTGGCGAGGGCTGCTAGTTTTTTGGACCTGCAACTGTAATGCTAGAACATTGACCTCCAATTTCGATCGGCGATTTATCCTCACGGGCGAGTCATCGGACTTCAGATCCCCATGCTGTAGACGGCATGTCCTCTGACCCGAGTGGCTGGTCGATAGGCTGCCCGACGATCCACGAAACTGCATGCGGGATGCAGACGAGTCGATGCGGACCTATCGCGATATCCAGCCATCATGCAGGCGAGTCTGATCTTATGACGGCCTCCCTGCTCTTTAGTCTTGCAGTCTGAGAATCAGGATCGCGATAGGCTCTGGAAGCTGTCGTGAACTCTGGGCGACTAGCCGAGTGGCGGGAGGAGTCCGCGGCCGATGCGCCCGAACCTGCGAGACCATCGCATCGGATAGCCGATGCCGCGCGACTTCAACCGGCACGGCCTGTGCCGTGCTGGGCGATCTTACATTTCCAGATCGGGCGAGCCCGATCGACATCCGGCTCACCCCTTCTCGTCGCTCGGTGGCAGGAACTCATCGCGGTCTGCCGCGATCGTGCATCGCACCAAACAGAAGGTTCATCACTTGTTTGATGCGACTCGGTGCACCGCCTTTCAACTGATGGCCTGACCCAAACGGATGATCCATCCGTTTGGGTCGGACCACTAGCTAGGACTCTCGTCGACTTGCTCCACAGTGGATCAGCCACGCACATCGCAAGTTTCCGGCCGATCATCCACCACCGGATTCAATAGAAGCAGCGTCAATGGTTCATAATGGCTTCTAGTAAAATGTTAAACAGTTACTCAAGCTGGAAGGCAGCAGCGGAGCTGACCATTGAATATTGCAGGAAGACCGCAGCAACTCCGACGACTTACGCCCGCTGTGCCTCCCCCCGGGTGCCTTAGCAATCTCACATCTCCCTGCTCGTAGCAACCAAAAATAATATCCTTCTCAGATTGTGACGATGATGCAAAGCAGGAGTGGTGCCGGATCGCGATGAACTTGACATTGTGATTTCATAAGGCAAGCGCGCATAAGTATATTTATGCCAAGAAGGGACGGTGTGCAAGACCCATCGAAGGCGAAGCGGTGGGCGAGGGGGCGGAGTCGATCGCCACGATCGAGTCTGGGCCGGAACTCGACCCGGCTCTTGCAACTGCGCCACGATGCCGCCTCCCTGGTTTCCGTGGCGGCACAGATGGCTGACCTGCCCTGGATCGCGGACGAGCGACGGGCCGAGGTGGGCCTGTTTATGCCGACCACCCCTCCCGTTTTATTCACAGCCGTGACCGTGGCGGTCTCGTTGTGCGCGCGCCGCGCGGCGCTTGGCCATGGCGGCGAAGCCATGCCGGTGGCAGACGCGGTCTCCTCCGGGAAAACGATGCCGGTCGGGATCGAACTCGAAATGCCCGCGAACCAGTCCTCGCGCCTCCATCAGCTCCAGGGGGTTTCGCTCGACCGCGTGAACACCCGCTTTTCGCGGGTGACGCCGAGGCGCGCGAGGAAACGCTGGAGCCGGCCCGTCCTGGTGATCATGCCGTCGCCGCTCGATCGCTTCGCAATGCGCAAATGGGCTTCGGTCGGGCGCCGCGCAGGCTGGTGATAGGCGACCCGTCCCATTCAAGCGGATCCCGTATCAAACCCTTCCCGTGCGAGGTGTCGCGCACCGCGCCTGGGCCCATGAGTCCGCCTCGCGCGCTCGCCGGACCACCGCGGCGTGCGCCGCGATGCGAGGACCCGTCTTCGCGCATCGGCTTGGCGGCGGAGCCGGCCTCGGCGCGGAGGTGGGCCGGCCACCGGATCGCCATCGCCGAAACGCGCCGCGGCTCAGCGGCACGAGGCTCAAGCCTCCATGGCGGCGATGAACCGCTCGCGCAGACCCGGCCTCGCGCGGATCCGGCGACGAGGCTTTCAGCACGATGGTTCTCCCGCAAGGGTCGCAGCTTCCGAGTTGCAACCGGCCCGGATCCGCTGCCCCGGCCGCCTCACCGGGTTTCAATGCATCGCGCCCTCGAGCTGAGCCTGGACGAGCCGTCTGTATATCCCATCGGGATCACGCATCAGATCCGTGTGAGTGCCCGCCTGAACGATCTTCCCGGCATCGAAGACGAGGACCTGATCCGCGTATTTGACCGTTGCCAACCTATGCGCGATGATGATCGTTGTTTTATTCCTGGCTACGCTTTCGATGGTGCTCTGGATTTCCTGCTCAGAAAGAACGTCAAGGCTTGATGTAGCCTCGTCGAGGACGAGGATCGGTGAGCCTGTGATGATTGCGCGTGCTATCGCCACTCTCTGCCTTTCTCCCCCTGATAGGCGCATCCCACGTTCGCCTACGACACCGCTGTATCCGTTCTTGAACGCCGAGATGAAGGCATGTGCGTTGACCCGCTTAGCCACGTCAACCACCTCGTTCAGCGTCGCAGACGGCTTGCCATAGACAATGTTTTCATGGAGAGTCCGGTGGAAAAGACTGGGGTCTTGCGGCACATGTGCCACTGCTCGCCGAAGAGAATCCAGGCTGACTTTCGAGATGTCCTGCCCATCGATGAAGATGGACCCACTCTCCACTTCATACATCCTTTGCAGAAGCTTGATGAACGTCGACTTTCCCGCGCCCGACATGCCGACCAATGCCGTCTTAGTCCCTGGCAGGATCGAGCAGGACAGGTTTTCGTATATCCTCTGGTCCTGATCCGAGTAGCGAAAAACCACTTCTCTGAATTCGATGTGTCCTCCTGAGACCCTTAGTTCATCACCACGAGGGTCCTCGATGAGGTGACCGGACCTCCTGTCCAGGATGTATATGTCATGCAGCTCTCCCAAGCCCTTGAGGAGATTGCGCACGTGGATCCCGATATCTCGGAGATACCCTATGAACAAGGTTTGCGTGACGACAATCATGACGACATCGCCGACTGTCGCCCTACCTAGACTCCAAAGCCAGATGCCGATGGCGAGGAGAGTGCATTGGAGGACCATGATGAGCCCTCCCTGGATGAAGGCCGTTCCGACGTTTCTATTCCAGGCGTGGAGCGCCCCCCGCTGATACCTGGAGAGAACTCCAAAGAGCTCTTCATCCTCCCGACGCTCCGCCGCGAAGGTCTTAACGACAGAACTCGTTGTGAGGACGTCCGTCATTCTCCCGCTGACTTCGGCATCCAAGATCTGAGCAGCGTCGTTGGCGGGCTTCACGTATCGCAGGGCTAAAAGGATGCTGATGTAGCTGAAGACGATGATGTAGATCGCGAGGCAGAGTCCCACCAGCCTCCACCGAGATGAATATACGACGATTATCCCGATCGCCATCAGGACTCCCGGAACGATGCCGAATGCGAGGGACTCGTTCAGGACGGAGAATGCCTGCATCCCACGATTGACCGTCCGCACTGTCCCCCCAGAGTGACTCGACTGATGCCAGGAAAATCTGAACTGCTGCACCTTGCTGAAGACCGCTGAGCCGGCGGAAAGGACGTTCGAGGAAGTTATGTAATTCACGTTCAATGAGAGTAAGCCTCGCAGGACGATGAAGGACAGGCCGAGGCCGATGTAAATGGCGAGACGACTCCACACGAGGGACTGACTGCTTCGGGCTTGATCTGCCGTTATCGCGTCCAGCAGGGACCCAGTAGCTACCGGCACGGCGACGTCGATGCCCGTGCAAAGAATTCTGACTACGATGAAGAAGATGAGCCGTCCTGGGCGAGCGAACCAAAAACCCAAAATATACCTGACCATCACTGGCACCCTCGTGGTTGGAGCCAAGATCACCTACCGCTCAGGGCATTGTCGAAGAACGACGCCGCCTCGGCGCAAATCGTCTCCGATCGCTGCAAGTCCGCGACGAAGAAGTCGTGCTGCCCTCTTGGAACGAGGATCGAGGTGACGGGTGTTCCTAGCTCTTTCGCACGATCCGAAAGAGCCTGAGCGATCCTTGGATTGAAGACCCTGTCCTCTTTCCCCCAAACGACCAGCATCGGCGGCAAAGCCTTGATCTGGGGGATGAGCCTGTCGTCCGGTCCCCCATCGACGGCCGCGATCGCTCCGATCTCCGGATCTGCGGCGAGTGCGTCGAACATCACGCGCCCGCCCAGAGACACACCCATCAAGCCGATCGCTCGTCCGGGCACGTTGCTGGTCCTCAGATGCTTCACCTCCGCTTCTACCGACGCCACCCAATGGGGAAGCGCAGCCGCCTCACGCAGGCGCCTCGTGGCGGATGGCTCCTTATCCAATTCCGAAATCTCGGTGGGTGAAAGGTAATCGAGGAGAACACCATCGATGCCGCGTTTCGACAGGGCCTTCACACATGATGAATAGCTGCGGGACACGTATCCCTTCGATCCTCCCAGGAGGATGACCACGCGATTGGAAGGTTCTGCCGAGGGCACTCCTCCCTCGGCGCCGGCAAACGTGCCATCGAGCAGGCAGGCAACCGTGATGCAGATCGATAGCGCGACCGCTGGAAGTGCCCGCTCGAAGGGCATGGCTGTCAGGTGTCGTTGAAGATTTCCCATTGTCACTCCCGATGATCCGTCGATGCGTCCTGTGCCCAAAAAAAGATCTGAAACAGGCGTGAACTGTCCGTTCCAAACGGGAGCTGCCTCAGATGTCCACCCTGTGCCCCTAGGGGGGACGGAGACGGATCCTATACGCGGTGGTCCTCGGTCCGACTGCTGCGGTGGGGGGATCACCCGCGCATCGATCATACAGGCTGACGTTTTATTCCGATCGATCCACGACTGAGCCTCTCCTCATCCCGCGGGTCGAAACCACGGCGGCTCGCCATCCCAAGGTCCCTCCGCTCGCCCTCGTGCTCTTGAAGGCAAGGCCGACCGTCTCGCGAGAGCCGATCGACGTCCGTCATCCATCCCGGCTTTGTTGACCT
>JAABUZ0100009945.1_pt1 | contig 10712 bp, 9 predicted proteins | sample 5562091 | NCBI WGS metagenome assembly JAABUZ01 (sample SAMN12813069, study PRJNA571459) | rock metagenome | isolation source: Antarctica rocks | place: Antarctica: Victoria Land, Linnaeus Terrace sud | collected 2015-12-21
TGACTGCGTTCTCGACGTAGTACCGTTGTTCGTGCCGTCGACCATCGTATGCTCCTTGCGGCCCCGTCGTGAGTTTACCGCTCATCGGGTGCCGGTACCAGATCATCCTGACACGTGGGGCTGCGCCGCGGAGCTTTTGAAGGGAATAAGCGCGTGGCGGACCTATCCCCACAAAGTTTTAGAGAACAAAGTCGCGTTCGCTTTGATCGAGTATGGCACAGCTTCTCAGGATGCCGTCAACAACGTTGAATCCAATCTCATTGAGGGGCTCGGGCATCAGCGCGCATTCGTGCCTTTTTGGGGCCTATATCTAGAAGACGGTATTGCGATAAACTTTGGAAAGTACCGCTTTAAGAAGCTTGGCGAATTTGGCATGAATGAGCAAATTATAAAGCCGTTCGCGGAGTTTCGAAGCGGTGTTGAAGAATCGGAGTACGCATCCGACATCGCGCATGTAAGCAAAACATTGCAGCATATTTCAACTATGCCGATTTTGATCGTCGATTTCTTCGGTACGGCCGAGGGAGCTCGTGATTTCGTCGCCCCAATAGCTGAACACGTTGCTGAGTTTTTGCAATTTGTGACGGGCTGGTCTCTTCAAAATCGACATGAAGTAAAATTATCGACCACCGCGGAGCGTACTTCGGCCGTTTTATGACTATAATGCCGGTTCTTTCTCGAGAGGCCACTTCTAAAGAACCATACGCGCTCGAAATGCCTAATATACGTGATAATCCGTATGGGGCAGAACTAACTAATGAGCAGTACAAAGAGTTACAGCAAATCGGTATCGAAACGCTTCTTCCGATTGTTGCAGAGGGTTCGCGAAGAGGTAACGACGTTAAGACGATGCTTTTACGCGCGATCCAGCTCTTTAGCGATGGTGAACGTGCCGTGAGCCAACGTCAGGCAATCGTGGCATATGTGGGTGCCTGCGAAGCACTATTCGGAAAGAAAGATGAGGCGACGCTTTTTACTTGCGCTGGGATGGCCGCGGCGATGGAAGCCGATTTCAAAAGTTCTTTCAAGTTCGCGACATTTCTCTATAAATCTCGTAGCGAAGCCGTACACTCCGGCATGACGCCCGTTGACGTGGAGCCCGCGCGTAAGTGTGCTAAGCAATCAATCCAATATGTGATGAATAACAGAGAGTCGCTTCCGCACAAGCAAGCAATCAGGAAATGGCTCGAGCCGTACGTTGAGCGCTCAAAGAATATATAGCTGAAAATCTTCACGGTTTTTCAACAAAACCGAGGTCGTCTTTTCACAAAAAATGCGCTGAATCGTTTGCAACCTTGTAGGTGTTATGTGATGCACTTGGACGTTCAGGACAGGCAAATCTCGAAGGATACAAACGACGTCGTATCCCGTCAGCTCGCGTCAGGCCTGACTGAGTCCGAAGTCAGGCCTGACGTTCCCGTGCTTTTCGGTAGCGCGGACGCTCAAGCGCTACTCCTCAACGTCGCAATAAACAGACACATCGAGTTTACCGGAAAGCTGCAATACACCGAAGGCTTTATAGCCTGCGGAATTCTGTTGGTACGTCGTGACGGCGATGCTCGATATCTTTGCTTGGATATACGTCATCCAAAGATCGTGCTCATAAAACAAACTCTCGAGGACCTCGCCGGGCATGTGCTTACCGATTCACCTTGGTCACATACGGAACGAGCCAGAGGGCGACGTACACCGCGCGTCTGCATTGCCGTCCGTAATATTTTCGTACTCCGCGTATTTATTGAAACTGGCTTACCGCTCTCGCTCAATGCAGTAATCGCACGGATTTCCCACATGACGCCACGTTCTGTCAAATATGTTGTCGGCTTGTTGCACAGCGATGGACTCCTGACGAAACGGGAAGGGGAGGGTTATACAATAAGCGCTCGCGTTCCATTATCATATCTTCAGCTTGTCACAGAACTTGCGGAAGAAGCGTCGGTAAAAGACAAACGCTTTGACGTACCGTCGGTGCCGACCGGCCGAGCTGAGCGAGGCGGATACACATCAGCATCAGACGGTGCGCCGCGATTGTTCATCGGAGACAATCGCCTTCGGAATCTGATGGCCCTCGCAAAGTACGGCCCTCTCACCCAGCGCGAGCTTACGGATGTAACTGGGGTGTTCAGAAATATGAACGAGTCCCGGAACGTCGCGCAGTTCACACGTAGCGATGTTGTCCGCGTATGGGAGACGGAGCGCGGACTGGCGGCGATGCTCGACCCGGCATATCCTGTCGCCCTCCCCCTTTACAAACTTCTCCGCCGCCTCGAACAGCAATATCCTGTCGGCGCCTTCATCCGCCGGGGAGAGCCATTAAGCCCGCCGCAACCTGAGCCGTGGGCCGGCGACCGCCTTGCTCTTTTCGGAAGCCCCATCCCAACCGGAATTCTCTATACAATTGGCGTTCTTGGCTGGACGTTTGAGGGACTCTGTTGCCAAGCCGTAACGGGCTACGATCGGGTGGTCATCAAAAAATCTCTGAAGCGGTTAGAAGCTGACGGCATCTTGCAGGGCAATCGCGACCGCAAGCCCGGCTTCAATGTGCGAGTAGTGACGATCGCTGATGACTTCCCCGCAAAAGCGGAACTGATGGAGTTACTTCAGGCGTGCATGCGCAATTGGCCTGACCTCGCTGAACGCATCAAATCGGCGTATGACACTCTGCCAGCCCGCACAAAGGAGCACCTGAAACGACGACGGCTTGAAGGACGAGATCAATGGGGTCCAGCTAAGCCTGGCCGAGATTCTGCTTCGCTGCGGCTACGCAAAGAGAAATTCGAACGGCTTACCGAGTATCGCGCGGTTGCGAGCGAGCTAGGATATAATCCGACCGCAGGTGAGCTCGCCAACACGAATTCCGGACTCATCAAGCGTATTAAGAAATCATGGGGATCATTTCGCACGTTCTGTGCTGAGCACGGCATCGTTCCAAGATTCAAAAATGAATACGCGCTTGCGGCCGCCATGCAAGCAAACAAAGATAAGCCTCAACACAGATTGCGAAAGCCGACTGCAGAGCAAGAATTACATGAGGCCCGACGTGATTGCGTTCGTGTCTACCGAAAGCTCGCGCAACAATACGGTAAGCCGCCCTCGAGCCGCGAAGTGCATCTAAATAACGCTACGTTGTATTTCCGTATTCGAGCCGCGTTTGGTTCTTTCGCCAAATTCAGGGAAGCCTCTGGTTTCCCGCGACGGAGAACCTCAACGCTTCAACCGTCGATCGAGCTACGCAATTACTGTATCGCAGAATATGGCAAACTCGCAGAGCGCCTGGGATTCCAGCCCAACAGTGAACGGCTCAAACAAGATCTGCCCAATCTGTATACACGCATCCGGGCACAGTGGGGTTCTTTCACCGTGTTCTGTGCGGAACTCAAAATAGAAGCAGCCGGTCATCGCCGTGCTTCGATTGGGGATGCTCGCGAACGGCGCGAGCGTTGCATCGAAGAATACAAGGGCCTTGAGCGTCGACATGGCTATTCGCCCGCAAGTCATGAACTTCAACAACTAACGAATGGCCTTTACAAGAGGATTGCTAAGGAGTGGGGCGGATTTGCGCATTTCCGCGATGAAATGCTTTAAAATATTGCCACCAAGCTCGTGAGGATGAAAGCGGCGAGCATCATATGATGCGTAATGATTGGCTTGATTATGCATGGCGCGTCGTCAATTGTGACCACCTTGACGATTGCAGAGCTGCGGGCGGCGAACCGATCGAAAAAAATGCACGCCGGTACATCGGGAATTGCGTTATCCCGGTTACTACGGACCAGAATATAAAGAAAACGGAATCCTTTGCATTGCGTGGGTTCACAACGCTCGACAGTTGTTCCAAGGTAGTTTTCTGGGCGTAGAGCAGGCGACGTTTAAAAGCAAAATATCCAAGCGTGAGAATTCGGACGCATACATTGCCGCAATACAGAATGGTTACATCAACGCCATTACAGAGTGGGGACCGTGGGCACAATTTGGTCCTCCAATAAAGCACATCCTCGGTCTAATCGATGATCTGCAAGCCGCCCACAGCATCGCCTACGTCGACTTTGTCAAGTGTTGGCCACTGGCGCGGGCGGTCAACAGCAAGGGCCGAGTGGTTGCGCCTATAGTCATGAACGTATGCCAAGACAGGGAACCTATCGAAAACCTTGTCGGCTATATTGATTGTTCTGATATGGGGACCGTCCGTTCGGAAATTCGATCTGGGTATGCCGCGCGACGAAATAGGCGATCGCGTATACCGCATTTTTGCAGCTGGCGAGTCAATTGGCTCGCGCAAGATAAGTTTTAATTCGACCGAACCGCTGTCCTATTGGCAGAGCAAGCACGCCTCGAATATAAGCGTTCCCAGGTTACAATGTATCAGCCGGCCGCATCGCCTATGTCGACAGCCGCCGAGAAGCGCACGATCGATTCGCCTCCAGAGATATGGATCGATCCCGTATACTGGCAAGGATCGACGACGGGAGTAGCATGCCGAGCTCGTCGCTTTCACTGCGTTTAAAACCGTTGGCACCACTTGAAACGTCGGATCGACGCCAGCGTTTAACCGAAGGAATCGAACATGTGTTCGTCCAATATATGCGGCTATGCCCTATAAGCCCGCGTGGAGTTGCTGATTGCTGAACGCGAACGCATCGTCGCCAGCAGAAGAATTAGAAGGGTTGGTCTTACCGGGCGGATGGAAGGTGGGCCCGAGGGTTACGCCGTCCGGGGGAACTGGAGGATCCTTCTCTGCGCACTATAGAGTCACGTCGGCGGACGGCAAAGAATTTTTTAAAAGCGCTCGATGTCAAAGCGCTGTTTGCTAGTTCGACGAAGAACTTCATCGACACGATGAAAGAGCACAGCATCATGTACGCGTTTGAGCGCGACATGTTGGAGAAGTGCCGCGACATGAAGCGTGTCGTGACGTCTCTCGCTACCGGTGAAGCTGCTGTTCCAAATTCGCAGTACGGAGCGGTTCCCTATTTCATCTTCGATTTGGCTGCGGGCGACGTTCGGTCACATCTGGATGGAGTTGCTGCGCACGACGAAATATCTTGGAAGCTGCGGTCGTTGCACCATATCGCCATCGCGCTAGGTCAATTGCATCGCGAGTTTATCGCGCATCAAGATGTAAAGCCGTCAAACATTATTATTTTCGGTAAGGCGGAGTCGAAGATTGGCGACTTAGGACGAGTCTCTGAGCGCGGCATTCAGTGCCCTTTCGACGATCGTCCTAGTGCAGGAGATGCTACGTATGCTCCACCCGAAGTTTACTATGGATACCAGCCCGCCGAATGGAACGTCCGCCGCTTCGGAGTAGACGTATACCTATTGGGCAGTATGGTGGTGTTTTTCTTCACACAATTGACGATGAACACGCTCCTCTATCAGAGCCTTGACCGGCAGTTCTCGCCTTTCGCTTGGCGTGGCGGCTACGTATCGGCTCTGCCTTACCTACAGGACGCGTTTTCACGAGCCCTCGATGAATTTCAAGCGCAAATTCCGAATCGGGAATTGGCGTCGTCTCTGCGTAGCGTGGTTTCGGAAATGTGCAACCCAGATGCGCACCTCAGAGGGAACGCCCGGGCAAGACGTCGCGGCGAGTCGCCACTCTCGATGGAGATCTACATCTCAAAGTTTAATCTGCTGGCTCGGCACGCAGAATTAAGAATGTATAGATGAGCGGAGATGGCGAGCTTCTTTAGCCCGAAGCATCGGTCAGTCGTGCCACGCTGGAGATTGTTCGCGGCTACGGCTGCTACTGGCGATTTAGCATGGTCTGGCCCAGGGTCAGTGAACTCGATCATCATCACCGCTGATGCCCAGGAAAAAGACTGGCGCGAATTCCATACCGTGTGGCACGCAACGGACTTCCTTAGTGCATCGGTAGTCTCAAATCGTACGGGCGATGCCCAGGATGCCGCTCGCTTTCTGCTTGAAAACCCGTCTGACGTGTCCGTCTCAGCGTTATCCCTAGCTCGAAGCATTGCCCCTGGTGGAACAAGCGAACAAGGCGATTTCGACGAGAACTGGGCGGAGGTCGTACGAAGGCTGCGCACGTCTTTGGCAACAGATCCTCGCAGCGCGATGCAATGGTCTGATTTAGCGTTAGCTCATACCGTCCTTGGCAACCGGCGAAACGCGCTTCGTTCGATGAACGTTGCCATCAGCTTAGCTCCAGACAACAGATTCGTGTTACGTACCGCGGCGCGTTGCTTTCAACACTGGGGAGAGCCCGATCGTGCGCATGCTCTGCTCCGATCATCCGCCGCGACCCTTCGAGATCCGTGGTTGCTCTCGGCGGAAGTCGCAATCGCTTCTGCACGCCAACGTCCACCAACTTTCTTTGCTGCTGGTCGGAGCATGGTGAAAGACCGCTCCTTTTCTTCGCGCGACGTCAGCGAATTGGCATGTGGTCTTGGCAGCATCGAGTTCGAAGCTGGTGCAAAGCGACACGCGCGCCCATTGCTTGTATCAGCGCTCAAAGAGCCGACAGAAAATTCTGTGGCCCAAGTTGAGTGGCTATTCAGCAAGGATAATCGCCAATTTCCCGGAGGAGGACTCGAACAGTTCCAGACGCCGATGCTGTTTGAAGCAACGGCAGTCGAAAACTACGTGAAGGGAGAATGGGTCGAAGCCCTTGCGTCAGCAAAGCAATGGTTGGAGTTTCAACCGTTCTCATCTCGGCCTGCCGAGTTAGGTTCGTATGCCGCCTCTTTGATCGGCCAGTTCAATGATGCGGTTGATATGCTGGCGAGCGTTCGCGCATCCAATCCGGACGATCAGATGGTATTTAACAATCTTGCCTATTTTTCGGCGATGGGCGGGAAACTTGAAGATGGAAAGCGCTGGCTGGAGAAGGTGAACTGGACCGAACTTGACGCTGATCAACTTCCAATTTTGACCGCTACCGCGGGCTTATTGAAGTTTCGGGAAGGTGACGTTGAAGGCGGTCGAGCAATGTATGGCCGTGCTGTTCTCCAGGCACAGAAGACCGACGGTCCTCGCGTTGAAGCTGTCGCGCTGATCAACCTCAGCCGAGAAGAGATGTTGGCTGGAAATAACAGCGAGGCGTCAGCAAACTAAGCAAGGCGCGAAAACTTGCTAAGCGTGCTCAAGGGGCTGACCTGCAAACCATGCTGGCGCGGGTCGAAGCGTCCTTTTCGGAGCAAGGCCTCATTGTCCGTGACTCCGGATAGGCAACGGTCTTCCCAGCGCCTGCCCGCGCAAGGTCTAGCCTGGTTGATAGTGACGCGCCGGCCTCCCTATCTCAAACCTTGCCGCGCCGGCGACCGCGTTACGGTGCGGGTAGCTTGCGACCACGAATAGAGACTCTATGCGCATTGTTTGCATATCCGATACTCATTCGATGCATCGCGGCCTCGAAATCCCGCCTGGGGATATGCTCATTCATGCAGGCGACTTAACGCTCGAAGGCTCGTGGGGCGAAATTATGAATGCCTTCCGCTGGCTCAATAAGATGCCGCACGAGCACATCATCTTCGTACCGGGAAATCACGACTACGGCTTCTTGCATCCAGACCTCGCCGGCATACTGCGCGAACGATTCAAGCGTGTAACGGTTCTGCTCGATCGCGGCATTACGATCGCGGGGAAGCGCATCTACGGATCGCCTTATCAGCCATACTTCAACGATTGGGCGTTCAACTTTGCCCCACCGCCGGCGGGCTACGAAGAAGCGGCGGAAAAGTGGGACGAGATTCCCGACGATTCGGAAATCCTCATCACGCATGGCCCTGTGTACGGTATTCTTGACACCACGTTAAGGAAACAGCACGTCGGCTGCGTGCAATTGAAGGACCGCCTTAAAACGCTCGAGGGTCTCCGGCTCTACGTGAGCGGCCACATTCACGAAGCATACGGCACGACGGAGATCGATCGAACGCTCTACGTGAACGCGTGCGTTTGCAATTCAAGCTATAGGCCGATTCAGAAGCCGATCGTTGTGGACCTAGACGAATCAGGCGCTCACACTATCGCTTAACAAACTCAATTGCTTATATAAGGTTCCGCGAAAACCAAAAAACGCTACGCGAGGCCTGCATTAAAGACGAGATCGGAAGCCTTGAAGTCACGCATCAAGCGCATCTTCCAATAGCCACCGGCTTGATAGTGCACCGTGACAATGCCAGACATGTCGCTCGGATATTCTGCTTGGGCATCTCGAGTACCGTCGACGACGACCGTCACGTTGGGCCGCCCAAGCTTTCCGATGAAGAACCCCGCCTCGAGGACGACATTTTGGCGCGGTCCCGAATCGTTCGGAACCTGCTGTCGCGGAAGCAGCAGAAGACAGGAATGGACACACGACTCTACACTTACTTTGGATGCTTCAACTGCGTTCCTCGGCGATGCCGATTCGCTCCGAGACTTCGTCAAGCCCGCATCTCGTGGCAGCGCAAAGAATCTTCACAAAAAAGAAACATTCGACGCGCGCTACTAACGAAACATAAGCTAAGCGCGTTCGTTTGCCGCACCATTAAAAAAACTAATATACGTGCCGAGGCCGCAACCGTCGGTCATAGACGGATCTGAAGCTGGAGTGATGTTCTATCCAATCGCTGAGACCGGGCGTAATCCATTCAAGCGTGTCGAGAACGTTTTCGTAGTCCGCAACAAGATTTTTCCGCTTCAAAAGATGTTCATTGTGAGATACCTGGTTGCGTAACTTGCGAATATCTTGAAATCTCTGCGCTACACGTGGACGAATGATAATCTTGTTCGTCCGTTGCCGGTAATGTGGAAACGCATGCTGTAAAGACGGCGCCCATAACACGGGTTCGAAAGTTGGGTCTAACAGCGTTGTCCAGAAACCGAAACTTAGCGCAGCAGTCAGCGAATCAGGATGCACTTTGGTCGCGCCAGGCGGTGGCTTAAGCCGACTCAGTTCTCGAGCTATATCGGGAGCGAGATGCTTCAGCGGTCGGGTCGCTGCCATGGTCAGAAATGCCGGGTCGTCATACCAATAGAATGAATAGAGCTGCTTCAAGCAATCATTAAAAGCGTTTCGCACCGCTACTTCGATCGCTCTTAGAGGTGGCAACAAAGAGGCCGCTACGGCTTCATTCCAAACGTATAGGTCCAGGGCAGCTTGGCTGCTTTGTGCCTCGGCCAAAAAAGGGCCGAACCTGTAAGAAGTTATTGCTGATTCTAAGGCGATCAACGTCACAGAATTGTACTTAAAGTTGCTCAAATTGACTTTCTATGGTATCCTTTAAGGGCGTACCCACGGGAGAAACCCATCGCCGGTCGATTCGATCGGATGACGTCCCCGTGGGCCCCATTTTTCTGAAGGGTGGTCGGGATTGCTCCCGGCCACCCTTTTTTGTCAATTTCCAAGGTGACCGGCGAGATTAGAAGCCATATTTCGATTGACGCATTAAAAACGCTGCCTTACCGCCTTCAAGAATCTCTTCCACGAAATGCGCGACCTCTGGTTTATCAATGGAGCCCATCAGATCGGGATCCAGGCTCGCTCTCCCGCGAGACGACGAAGCCTCCCCGTGAGCTTTGAGGCCAGCAAGCAATCAGTTCGGCATCTCCTAAGACCGGAATATTTGGATTGTGAGTTGCCATGATAAATTGCCTGCTACCCTTTGCCGATCGCAGTCGCTTCACGACGCTGTCGCTTATGAAACTATTATCGAGATCATCTTCTGGTTGATCAACAATGAGGGGCGCCTCAGAATCAATCAGCAATAGCAAAAGTACGGCGGTTGCTTTTTGACCGGTGCTGAGGTCAGCAAGCCCGCGCCAATCTTCACGACCATCGGGCCCAACGTTAAGTCGAAGCTCCGTTATCGTACGTCGATCAAGCTCTCCTCGCATCAATTTCCAATCAGTCGATGCATGGCATAAATTCTCAGCATATTGAGGCGACACTGCGAACGCTTTACGAACGGCATCTGACCCTAAGCCGATTGCATCGATAAATTGAGAAACCGAAAATTCCGTCCCTTCGACCGGCCGAGGTAATTGCGCATTTTTTTGACAAAGCCGCAAGTGCTTCAGAAATGCATCCTCGTCGAGGCGATACGACGTCTCGACGCGCAGCTTGAAACCAAGTTTAGCATTAATTGCCTCAGCGGCATCAGCGAGTCGCCGAAATTGCAACCGACAAACTTCTTGCCATCGATCAGTCAATATTCGTCGCTCGGATGCAAACTTTTCTGATTCCAAGTGCAGCGTGTCTGCAACGCCACTAAGTGGCGACAATTGTTCTATTCGCTCGCGTAAACGTATAAACTGCTCGGCATCCACGCTCGAAGACTGTAACTCACGTAATATTCGCTGATAGTCTTCTTGAGCAGAATCGCGCCGCTTCTGCCAGACAAGCAAAACCGCTTCTTGTGTAGCTTTTGCTTCCGCAAGTGACAACGTGAGCGTTTCTACTGCATTTGCTAGCGAATCTTCCAAAGTAAGAAGCGCTTTCGCTAACGGAGCGAGTGTCTCGCCAGCCGGCAACTCTTTAAGAGTTGCGTCATCGAAGCCAGCCTTATTTATCGTAACCTCACCAGCCAACGAAGATTTAGCCTGCTCGATGCGCCTAAACTGAACCGCAAATTGCCAGAGAACCTTTTCCTCTTTGACTATTTGAGAGCGTTCAAAAAGCTTTTTCTCGAGACCCGCATCCTCAAATCGCTTTAAATTATCACGAATAGCAGGCAACCACTCAAACGTTCAGCTGTGTCTCGGCGGGCGAT